>Ga0326727_10002970_pt1 | contig 55795 bp, 48 predicted proteins | sample MB2enrmetagenome_FD_207643 | JGI IMG/M metagenome (GOLD analysis project Ga0326727, IMG submission 207643) | Lab enriched peat soil microbial communities from McLean, Ithaca, NY, United States - MB29MY | ecosystem: Environmental > Terrestrial > Soil > Wetlands > Peat | place: USA: New York...
AATACAAAAGAATGTTTTGAATGCGAAAATAGACACCCTATTCCATGGGTACCCAAACTAAACGCTGGCCAGCGCCGTCGTTTGCCAGTAGCGCCTTAGCGCTCACCTACATTCCGAAACGGCTGCCCGCCTTGCTCGCGGGGCTCGCGGGGCGACGGCCCCCAATCGACCCGCGACCCTGCTTATTAGCTATTGACAGATACCGGGCCTCGTAATACACTGTTTACAAGTATCACTGATAGACCGACTCGGAGAACATGAGGCACTCACAGCCGTCGGATGGTTGTGGACGGCTGAAGACTGAACTTTTCAGCGAGGTTGGGTTGAAAGGTTCGCGCAGGAAACAGAGGGAATACCCCATGGCAAAGCAACGGATTCATACAGCCAGAGGTTCCGGTTCAGTTACTGAAATTCCAAGTAGATCTGCTCGCATCGGGCACCCGGAGCCCGAAAATCAAGAAGAAATCGCCGCACTTGCCCACGTGCTTTGGCAAGCCAGAGGCTGTCCCTACGGATCACCCGAAGATGATTGGTTCCAGGCGAAGCGACAACTGGCGGAGCGATCCGGACAGCAGAAAGCGGAGTTGCAAGAGGCGGATGGGCCGATTCTCGCGCGACAATCCGGTTCAGGAGTTGCCTGAACCGAGAACCATAGACAAAGACAATTGAGGGCCATCTTCCCGGACCAGGTGAGTCGGGGATGAGTAACTGTGCCTGCTAGGGCACCAACGCCTGTTTCATTTGATCGAGGAAGAGATAAGTGTCATGAACAAAGCTTGCGGATCCGCAGCCAATCACATGGGAGTCGTTACCCTCCTGTCGGTCGGTCCGATCGAAGAGGATCACGATTCTCTGGAAGGCATCTTGAAGTGTTCTCAATGCGATGTGGCCCCGACATGCGAATGGAGGGTGAACGCGTGCCGCACGCTGGCGTCGGCGTTGACCGCCTTGCGGAAGCTCAGAGTTCCCGTCGTCGTGTGTGAGTCCGATCTGCAGCCGGGAACATGGAAAGAGGTTCTGGAGGAGTTGAGGACCTTGCCCGATCCGCCATTTCTGATCGTAACTTCCAGGCTTGCCGATGAGCGTCTTTGGGCGGAAGCCCTCAACCTGGGAGCCTACGACGTGCTGGCGAAGCCGTTTGACCGCATGGAAGTCGCTCGAATTGTCAGTATGGCGTGGCTACGATGGAAGGACCGGTATGGCATTCGCGGCGGCGCCGGGGGAGAATTGGCGCTGGCCAGCGGAATGTGAGCCGCCGGCGCCCGGCGTCCCTCACTCCACGCTCATCCGGATCAGTTGCTCGGCGTTCTTCAGGGCCTCGGGCGTGAGCTTCTGCCCCGACAGCATGCGGCCGATTTCGCGGGTGCGGGCGTAAGAGTCCAGTTCCTCGACCACCGCCGCCGTCCGGCCTTTCGATTCCTGCTTCTCGACGCGATAGTGATGGTCGGCGAACGCCGCGATCTGCGGCAAGTGCGTGACGCACAACACCTGGTTGGCGGCGGCCAGCTTCTTCAAGCGGCGGCCAATGCCTTCCGCGGCGCTGCCGCCGACGCCGGCGTCCACCTCGTCGAAAACCAGGGTGCGGACCACCGCCGTCCGAGGCGCAGTGAGGCAGGTCTTCAGCGCCAGCGCCAGGCGCGAGATCTCGCCTCCGGACGCCACTTTCTCCAATGGCCGGGGCTCTTCGCCCAGGTTCGGCGACACCAGGAAGTCGACGCGGTCGGTGCCCTCGGCGGACCAAGGGGCGGGTGCCATCGCAATGCGGAAGACCGTGCGCTCCATGGCGAGCTGGGCCAGCTCGGCCTCGACGCGCTTCTCCAGCTTGCGCGCGGCCGATACGCGGCGCTCGGTCAGCTCGGCCGCCAGCTTGTCGAATTCGGAAGCCAGCCGCTTCCGCTCCTGGCGCAGTTCTTCCATACGCTCGCCGGCGTGTTCCACGGAGGCGATCTGGCGGCCAACGTCTTCCAAGAAGCTCAGGATTTCGGCAATCGACCGGCCGTACTTGCGCTTGAGACGGTCGATGGCGGCGAGGCGCGTCTCCACCTCTTCCAGCCGGCCGGGATTGGCTTCCAGGCGGGAGAGATAGTCGCGCAGCGCATAGGAGACTTCCTGAAGGCTCAGGTCCGCCGATTGGAGGTGCTCGCGCAGACCCGCGAGCGAGGAATCGATGCGGCCCAGTTCCTCCACCCGCTTGGCCGCGGCGCGGGTGAGCGAGAGGGCGGATTCGGGGCTGTCGTAGACCGCGGCGTAAGCGGTCGCGGCACTCTCCTGGAGGCGCTGCACGTTTTGCAGGACGCGGCGCTCGTTCTCCAGGGACGCTTCCTCGTCGGGCTTCAGCCCGGCGCCCTCGATCTCCTTGCGCTGGAAGCTCCACAGATCCAGCAGCCGCAGCTTCTCCTGTTCGGAGCGCTCGAGTTCTTCGAGTTCCACCGCCGCGGCGCGCCACTCGTGGTAGGTGGAAGAGGCGCGGTCGAGCAGCTCGCCGTCGCCGGCGAATGCGTCCAGCATGTCGCGCTGCGCATCGGGCGCAAACAAAAGCTGCTGCTCGTGTTGTCCGTGGATATCCGCCAGGTGCGGCGCCAGGTCTTTGAGCAGGGCCACCGACACCGGCCGGCTGCCGACGAAGGCACGCGATTTGCCGCCCCCCAGGATTTCGCGCTCGATGAGCAGCTCGCCGTCTTCGATTTCGAGCCCGGCGGGTTCCAGCAGGCGGCGGACGGGCGCGTGATCGCGCACATCGAAGATGCCCGCCACGCGGGCGCGGGATTCTCCAGTGCGGATGGTCTCCGCCGAGGCGCGGCCGCCCAGCAGCAGGCCGAGCGCGTCCACCACCAGGGACTTGCCGCTGCCGGTCTCGCCCGTCAGCAGGTTCAATCCGGCGTGGAAGCGGATGCGCAGGCGCTCCACCACGGCGTAGTTTTCAACCACCAGCTCCAGCAGCACTCAGCCGATTATAGCCACGTTCGTAACGGAATTCGCCAGGCGGCGACTTTTGCTTGTCCACACACGTCTCTGTGATAGATTTGAGATTAGGAGATGAATTGACTTCCGAGACTCCCGCTGCCCTTCTCCTCCAAATGAACGTTTGGGAAATGGTCCAGCACAACGGTCCCGCGGGGATGGTTGTGCTGATCATCCTCTTTGGTTTTTCGATTTTTTCCTGGACCGTGATTTTCTCCAAGTGGCAGGCTTTCCGCGGCGCGCGCAAAGCCAACTCGCGCTTTCTGCGCGCGTTCCGCAAAGCCAGCGGCATGGAAGCGGTCATGATCGCCAGCGAGCAGTTCCGGCCGTCGCCGCTGGTGGCCGTTTTCGATTTCGGATATGAGGAGATCGAGCGCCAAGTCAAGGCGCGCGGCAAGGTGACGAATCGCGCCGCACTGGAGCGCACCCTGCAACTGGGGGTGAGCGAGGAGATCGCCAAGCTCGAGCGCAATATGAGCTGGCTTGCCACGACCGCGTCGGTTACGCCTTTTATTGGGTTGTTCGGCACGGTGCTGGGCATTATCCGCGCGTTTTACGAGCTGGGACAGATGGGATCCACCAGTCTGCGCACGGTGGCGCCGGGCATCTCGGAAGCGCTGATTGCGACGGCGGCGGGCTTGGCAGCCGCTATCCCCGCCGCCATCTTCTACAATATTTTCGGCCACAGGATCCGGGAGATCGGCGCGCGCATGGACGACTTTTCCCTCGAGTTCCTGAACCTGGCCGAGCGCAGTTTCGGAGAGTAGCGCCATGGCATTGTCCGTCAATGGCGGTGGGGGATACGGCTCCCGGCGGCGCGGCGCCGGAGGCAGCCTGTCGGAGATCAATGTCACCCCGTTCGTGGACGTCGTGCTGGTGCTGCTGATCATCTTCATGCTCACCGCCCACGTGATGGAGTTCGGCATCGAGGTGGACGTTCCCAAGGTGCAGGCGGTGAAGGATACCGCGCAGGAACTTCCGGTGGTGACCATCACCAAGGACGGCACCACCTTTCTGAACGACAAGCCGGTGAACATCAACGACCTCCAGGCGACCATCCAGCAGCGCTTCGGGAAGGCCAAAGCGATTTACGTGCGCGCCGATAAAGAGACCATCTGGGACCCCATTGCGCAGGTAACCGCCATGCTCGGCCAGGCTGGCTTCCAGGTGAATATGGTGACGCAACCGGAGGATTCGGCATCTAAAGGACGAAGGTGATGACGCCGCACGCCGATATCCTGGACCAGCCGGAACCGCTAGGGAAACCGCTGGCGGGTTCGGTGGCTTTGCATATTTCGGTGGCCGCCGCGGTGCTGATCTCCACCTGGATCGGGCGCCGCTTTCCAGTCGAGTGGGGCGACATCAACGGCGGCGGGATGGGATCGGTGGCGGTCAACGTGGTGCCGCGAGTCCCTCTGCCGGGCCGCAGCGGGCCGATGAACCCCGTGGCCAGCGACACGGAGTCGGTGGTGCCGACACCGCCGCCCAAAGCCAAGCCTCGGCCCAAGGTCGAGGCGCCGGAACCGAACGCCATTCCCATCAAGAGCCGCAATGCCGAAAGGAAGCCGTCGCGGGCCGCCGCGGCGCCCAACAAGTTCCGCGAACAGCAGCAGGATCTTCCCAACCAGCTTTACAGCACCTCGGGACAGGCCGTGGTTTCGCCCATGTACGGGATGACGGGCGGCGGCGGCGTGGGAATCGGCAACAGTTCGCCGTTCGGGGCTCAGTTCGGGTGGTATGTCAACCTGCTGCGCGACCAAGTGGCGCGGAACTGGAGGACCGGCGATCTGGACCCGCGGCTCCGCACGGCGCCGCAGGTGTGGGTGACATTCACCATCCGGCGCGACGGATCGGTGACGCCGGGATCGGTGAGAATCACCCAGCGGAGTGGAATTCCGGCGCTGGATTTTTCGGCGCAACGGGCAATTCTGGACGCGGCGCCATTTCAGCCGCTGCCTCCGCAGTTCCAGCGCAGCGAAGCGGAAATCGAGTTCCGGTTTGAATTGAGGCGATGAAATGAGAAGGCTCTTCTGGCTGGCAATGGCATCGATTGGCGCATGGGTGGGCGTGATGGCCCAGGACATTACCATTACCCTGCGTCAGGGCGAGCGTCCGGCCATGGCCATCCCCGATTTCCGCGGGGCGGAGGGCGCCCAGGATTATATGGGCGTGTTCAACCAGACGCTGTGGGCCGACGTGGAGGGCGCGGGGCTTTTCAAGATGGTTCCCAAGACCATGTACCCCCTTGCCATCCCGCAGCAACCCTCCGACTTCCGTGAGCCGCCGGGCCCAGGGGGCTCCCCGGTGGAAAGACCGCCCGCGCGAGGCCGCCAGCAGGTCAGCCAACCGCTAACCGGCGGTGGGCTGTGGATGTCGGACTGGTCGGGGCCGCCGGTTTCGGCCAACTACCTGGCTTTCGGGTACACCGCGGTGCAGAACGGCGTATTTGTGCTGCGCGGCTGGCTGTTCGATTTGAGCCGTGGCGCTCCAGCCAGCGCGCAGGTGGTCGGCAATACCTACCTGGGATCGGTGGACGAAGCCGGCGCGCGGAAAGTGGCTCACGAGTTCGCCGCCGACATCATCGCCCGGTTCGGAGGCAAGACGCTGTTCGGCACTCACATCTATTTTGTCTCGAACCGCACCGGGCACAAAGAGATTTGGGTGATGGACGCGGACGGCAAGAATCAGCGGCAGATCACGCGGTTCAATTCCACTTCGATTGAGCCGGCGGTCTCCCCGGACGGCTCGAAGATCGCATTCACTAGCTACGCGCGCATCAATCCTGCTATATTTGTCTTTTCGGTAGATCCGGTGCGGGACTTGCGGTTCTATAACCAGCGCGCATCGGTGAATGAGACGCCTGAGTTCACGCCCGACGGAAAGCAGATCGTCTACGCCTCGTCGGCGCCGAATGACCGGTGCTGCCGGATCTACATCGCGAATTTGGACGGGAGCGGGTTACGGCCGATCACGGCCTCAAGCTTCATTGATGTCGAGCCTAAAGTGAATCCCAAGACGGGAAATGAGATTGTGTTCGTGTCCGGACGGTCGGGTCCGCAGCAGATTTACAGGATGAATATGGATGGGAGCGATATTGAACGCCTCACTCCCGGTGAGGGCGAGGCTTCCAACCCGTCCTGGCATCCCGATGGGCAGATGATCGCGTACGCGTGGACACGGGGGTACGCCCAAGGGGCCTTCAACATATTCATCATGGACGTTGCATCGCGCAAGTACACGCAGTTGACGCATGGGGAGGGACGCAACGAAAACCCGAGTTGGGCGCCGGACGGCCGGCATCTCGTATTCATGTCGACCCGCGCCGGAGGACACCAGATCTGGAGTATGCTGGCTGATGGAACGCAGGTGCAACCGCTGACCACGCAGGGCAGTAACGAGACCCCGGTATGGGGCAAATAACTGAGGATTCAGGAGGCGATGTTCATGTTCAGCAAACGAAAGATTACGATCATCAGCATAGCGTTTAGCCTGGCGCTGTTCGGAACAGCTTGCAAGAAGAAGGTGCCGCCGCCGCCGCCACCGCCGGCGGCTCCAGCGCCGCCGCCACCGGCACCGCCGCCGCCGCAGGCGCCAGTGATTGCGCGATTCGCGGCCGAGCCGTCTTCCATTCAGCGCGGCCAGTCTTCCACGCTGCGGTGGGAAGTCACGGGCGATACGACCAACATTTCCATCAACCAGGGTATCGGCACGGTGCGGAGTACGGGAACCCAGCGGGTGCAACCCAACGATTCGACCACCTACACCCTGACCGCAACCGGACCGGGCGGCACCGTCACAGCCGCGGCCACTGTTACCGTGACCGCTCCTCCGCCGCCACCACCGCCGCCACCACCGCCGCCCAGGCCCACGCTTGAGCAGCGCTTGGGGTCGGACGTTCAGGATGCGTACTTCGATTACGACAAAAGCGATATCCGTTCGGATGCGCGCGATGCCTTGACCAAGGACGCGGACGCGCTGAAGAGCATCCTGGCGGACTTCCCGAACGCGACCATCATGCTTGAGGGCAATTGCGATGAGCGCGGCTCGGCGGAGTACAACCTCGGGCTGGGTGACCGGCGCGCCAGTGCAGCCAAAGAGTTCCTGCAGCAGTTGGGGGTGTCGGCCGACCGGCTGAAGACCGTCAGCTACGGCAAGGAGCGGCCGGTTTGCACCGAGTCCAACGAGTCGTGCTGGCAAAGGAACCGGCACGTGCACTTCTCGCCCGGGCAGTAAGATAGTTACAGAGGCAAGACACACGGCGGCGGGGGGACGGGCCGATGGTTTCCCCGCCGCCGGCAAGGAGAGTTGCATATGTTCCCGCGTCTTTGCGTATGGGTTCTGGTTGCTTCGCCCACGCTGGCGTTTGCGGCCAGCAAGGAAATAGAGGAATTGCAGCGCGATGTGGCGCAGTTGCAGCAGCAGGTCAGGGACTTGCAGCGCTCGCAGGATGAAAAGTTCGCGGCCTTGCAGGTGCTGGTGCAGCAGGCCGTCGACAATGCCAGCAAGGCGAACACGGCCGTGGCCGTTATTCAGAGCGGCTTTCAGCAGAATATAAGGGACACTGAAACCAAGGTCGTAGCACCGGTGGTCGGCTTGGCTTCACGGATGGACCAGGTGTCTAACGACGTGCGCACGGTCGAGCAGGCGGTTTCAGACTTGACCGGCCTGGTTTCGAAGTTGCAGGCGCAGTTGACCGATCTGGGCAACGCCGTGAAGGTTCTCTCGACGCCCCCGCCGGCCCCACCGCCTCAAACCACTTCGGGAGGACTTGCCGCGCCGGAAACGCCTACCATATCCGCCACCGATCTCTATTCCAACGCCCGGCGGGACATGTCCGGCGGCAAGTTGGATCTGGCGCTCCAGGAGTTTTCGGATTATCTGAAGTGGTACGGCAACACCGACCTGGCGCCGAACGCCCAGTTCTACATCGCCTACATTCATTCTTCTCAGGGCGACTACGACAATGCCGTCAACGAGTTCGACATGGTGCTGGAGAAGTACCCGGACAACAACAAAACCCCCGACGCCCTCTATAACAAGGGTTTGGCCCTGACGAAAATGGGCCGCCGGACGGATGGCGCCCAGGAGTATCGGGAATTGATCAAGCGTTTCCCTTCCAACGACCTGTCCAAGAGGGCTTGTGATCAGTTGAAGGGTATGGGCCTGAGCTGCGCCCTGCGCGCCACCCCTGCCAAGAAGCGCAGCAAGACGCAATAACCTCTCGCTCTTTTCTGCCTGCTAGAACAGCACGTCGAAATCGGCCGTGAAACGGCGTCCGCGCTGGCCGAAGAAGTATCCGAACGCCGGGTCGGCGACGTTGGCGTGCACGGCCTCCGGGTTGAAGTGGTCGGTCAGGTTGAAGCTGCTCACCGACAATCGAACCGAGTATTTCGGAGTGACCTTGAAGTCCTTCGAAATCCGGGAATCCAGCGAGACGAAGTTCGGGAACCGCTGCTGGTTGGGAATTCCGACGTAGTTCTGGGCCGCGTCCGTCTCGAAGTACGGGAACCCAGCGCGATACTCAACCACCGGAGTGATTCGGAATTTCCACGGAAGTTGCACCATCCCCCAAGCCAAAAGGCGATTGGGCAGGTCGGCCGGCAGGTTCCCGAACTGGTTGGCGCGGATAATCGGAATGGGGAAAGTGCCCAAATAGTTGCTGAAGTCGTTCAAGTCGCCGCGAGCGCGGCTGCGCACATAAGAGAGGAACAACTGGCGCCCCTCGCCCTTCAGCCGCATGCGCGCCGTGACCTCGAGTTGGCGATAGCGGGATTGCCCCACGCCTGAGAGCAGAAACGCGCCGGTGTTGGTGTCCGGATCCGGCGCCACGGAATTCAGGATGACCAGCCCTTCGGAATAGTTTTGCAGATACCCTACCTTTAGCTTCAGGAATGGCGTCAGGGGTTGCTGTATTTGCAGGCTCCCAATGGCGCTCTCGGGCGAAAAATTGCCATCCTGCGGTTTCTGAAAAACGAATGGATGCTTGACCTCCACTTGCCCCAAGGTATTCAGATAGAGAAATGGCCCGGCCGAGACCTCACCGTCGTCGCCGTACATGGTGATCTCCTGGTCCGGGTACTTGTTGAAGCAGTAGACGTTCAGGGGGACGCGGTCGTAGAACAATCCGAATCCCGCCTGAACCAGGGTGCCGGTACTGGCAAACGGGCTCCATGCAATCCCCGCCCGAGGCGCCACGCGAATCGCTCCCGAAACCCGCTGCGATTCTATGCGCTCGCCCAGGTCCAGCGCCAGCCGCGGCGAAACGATCCAATGGTCCTGTCCGTAAAAAGAGTATTCGATGTCCGAAATCTGAAACGCGTGGCTCTTGGGGAAGTCGATCCGTTCGATCCACTGTTCCATCGATCCCAGGATGTCTATCGAGCGCTCGTCCACTTCGCCGTTCTCCGAGCTTCCCGCGAAATACGACCCCATCTTCAGGTTGTGCACTCCCCATTTGGCGATGGAAGCGAAGGAGTAGCTCACCGCCCCGCTGTAGCGCGACGCGTTCCGGGTCTGATTCGCGAAGTAACTCCCGCGATTGCCCATGGGAGTGACGGTCAGATCCTGGTCGCCTTCTCCCCAGACCCCGGCATCGAAACGCATGGCGGAGAACGTGCTCTCGAGCAGGCCTCCGAATATGGTGAGCCGGTCGGACACGGTCCCGGTGTAGCTGTGCATGCTCGCGTCCGGCGTGGTTGGTAGCGGGTTGAAATAGTCCATATTCACGTGGCCCAGGCGCTGCGGGGCCGCATGAATCGTGGCGGTCACCAGGTGTTTGTCCGAGACAATCCAGTCCAACTGAGTGAACGAGTTGATTCCGTGCTCCAATTTCTGGTTGTCGGGAAAGGGCAGAGTATAGACCTCGATCTTGCGGATCTCGTATTCGAATCCTTCCGACAGGTACAGGCTATGGGGGATGATAGGCCCTTCGAAATTGAGCCGCGGCGTGGCGTCCTTGACGCCTCGCATCTGGTAACTGCGAATGCGGAAGTCGGGGAAAGGGTCGTTCAATTCCCATTTCCATTGGTCGCCCCCGCGCCGCGTCTCCACCGACACCAGGCCCGCCGTGAACCTTCCGTACTCCGAGAGAAACGGCGTCTGGTACACGTTCATGGTCTCGACGCTGTCGATCGGCACGGTCAACCCGAACTGGCCCGTGGCCGGGTCCGTGACGTCGGCCGAGTTCACGATCATGGCGCTGCGTGGCTCACCGCTGGCCGAAATCGCCAGCCCTCCACCCGGCTGGCGGACCACGCCCGGGATCATGGGCAGGGCGTCCGCCACCGTAGCTGGACGGTTGGGAAGTTCCTTGGCGGCTTGCCCGGCCAACCGGCTGGGGGCTGATGCGCCCGCTTCCACAGCAGCGGCCAGTTCCCGCACGTCGATAGTCTCCCGTTGAGTCAGGGGAACCAGGGTCAGTTCGATGGAGATGGAGCCGTCCGGCGCCAGGTCGAAGCCGGTTTTCTGCTCCGGCTCGAAACCCTCTCGAGTGGCAACGATGGCGTACCCCGCGGGCGTGAGCTGGGTAAACCTGGCGCGACCGCTCTCATCCGTCTCGGCTGAGGCCACTACCTGCTGGCCAACCAGGAGCTGGACTCGAGCGCCGGGAACGGCCTGGCTGGTTTGATCGAGGACGGTAACATCGATGACCGATGTCGCCGGGGACTGCCCGGCCAGCACGGCGGCGTGACACCACAGCAGCATCGCAATGCAAAGCGCACGGAACCCTATCACCCTGCCTCGATTCTCACTCCGGTGTACCACAAACCGCGGGCGGCGAGGTAGCTGGGGGTGGCCCATGCTATCGTTGAAAAAGGGTGTCGTCGCCACTGAATATCCATCTGGAGCAGTATAAGGGGCCATTGGACCTGCTGCTGGACCTCATCCGCAAGCAGCAGATCGACATCAAGGACATCCCCATCGCCACCATCACGGCGCAGTACCTAGACTACATGGACAAGGCGCGCGAGATGGATATCGATCTCGGCGCGGAGTTCGTCTACATGGCGGCCACCCTGATCCACATCAAGTCCAAAATGCTGTTGCCGCGCGATCCGGTCCTCGGACCGGACGGCGAAACCGCCGAAGATCCCCGCCAGGAGCTGGTGGACCGGCTTCTGGAACACGAGCGTTTCAAGAATGCCGCCGAAATGCTCCAGCAGAAGCGCATGCTCGAGGAGAACGTCTGGTCGAATCCGCAGATGAAGGCCTTCGTTTCCGAAGACGAAGACCCAGGCCTCGCCATCACCCTCTTCGACCTGGTCAGAGCTTTCGGCGAAATGCTCGAACGCGCCCGCAACCGCCCCGCTTACGAAGTGGAATCTGCCGACGTGACGGTCGCGGAGATGATGCACTATCTGAGGGATCGCTTCATCGAGGCGGGGGGAGGCCAGCCCGTCTTCATCCTGCGGATCTTCGAGCAGCAGGGCAGCCGCCGCGCCATGATTGCGCTGTTCCTGGCGGTGCTGGAAATGGTGCGGATGCAAGCCGTGGTGGTGACTCAGAAGAGCCTGTTTGGCGAAATCGCCCTGATGCGGCATGATAACTTCGACGCCGTGTTCGCTTCCGATGAACCCATCGCGGCCATCGAGAAAGATTACATCTGATAAGGCATGGAAGAACTGGAAACACCCCCGCCCAGCGCCAGCCTGGAACCCGGCGAGACCGAGGCGCAGCCGGCGCTCTCCATGGAGGAATTGCTGGCTCCCGAGGGCGCGCCAGCGCCCGTTCCCGTGGAAGACGCGCAACTGAAGGCCGTTCTGGAGGCCATTGTTTACGTGGCGGAGGAGCCGCTCACCGCGGCGCAGATGGCCGCCGCGCTGGAGCAGCCCCTCGAGCGCATTCAGGCTCTGCTGGGCCAGCTTGTGGCGGAATTCGACCAGCCGGAGCACGGCGTCAGCATCCGGGAAGTGGCCGGCGGCTTTAAAATGACCACCAAGCCTGAGCACCACGAGGCCGTCCGCACCTTCGTCAAGAGCCTCAAACCGCCGCTCAAGCTGTCGCTGCCGGCGCTCGAAACCCTGGCCGTCATCGCCTACAAGCAGCCGGTCACCGCGCCCGAGGTGATGGCCATCCGGGGCGTCCAGGGCGCCAGCGTTCTGAAGACGCTGCTGGACCGCAAGCTGATCGCGGCCGCCGGGCGCAAGAATGTCATCGGCAAGCCCATCCTCTACCAGACCACCAGGGAGTTTCTGATCCAGTTCGGTCTCAAGGACCTGAGCGAGCTGCCATCGCTCAAGGAATTCGAAGAAATCCGGCGTATGGCATTCGCCGACGCGGAGCAGGCGGAACGGCTGCCCGGCATGGAAGAGCCAATGGCGCCGCCGTCGCGGCCCGCAGCTGGGGCCCCCGATCTGCCGGACCAGGAGATCTGATGCCGGAAGAGCGGCTCCAGAAGATCCTCTCGCAGGCCGGCGTAGCCTCCCGCCGCCAGGCTGAACAGATGATGTTGTCGGGCCGCGTCACCGTAAACGGCGCGGCGGTGACCGAACTGGGCTCCAAAGCCGACCTTGATCGCGACCACATCAAAGTGGACGGCCGGCTGATTCACGCGCCCCGGCGCCTGGTCTACATTATCCTCAATAAACCCAACAACACGGTGACCACGGTCAGCGACCCGCAGCACCGCGCCACCGTCATGGAATTGCTGCGCGGGGTGAAGGAGCGGGTGTACCCGGTGGGGCGGCTGGACTATCACAGCGAAGGCCTGTTGCTCATGACCAACGACGGCGAGCTGGCCAACGCCATCATGTCCGCCGCCACGCACTTGCCCAAGACCTACGTGGTGAAGGTGAACGGCTCACTAACTAGCGCACAGGAACAGCAGTTTCGGGAAGGCATCCCGCTCTCCGACCGCCGCACCATGCCGGCCGGTTTGCGGCTCGTCCACCAGGCTGAGAATCCGTGGTACGAGGTGCGGCTCTTCGAGGGCCGCAATAACCAGATCCGGCTGATGTTCAAACACTTTGGCTTGCTGGTCGAAAAGTTGAGGCGGGTGCGCATCGGCCCCATCGAACTGGGTTCCCTGAAACCCGGCCAGTTTCGCTACTTGACCGAAGAAGAGGCGCAAAAATTGAAACGTGCCGCCGCCCGCGCCATCCAACAGGGAGCAGTATGAAGCAGATTCCCGAAATCCTGCGGGTTTGCCGGACCATCGCCGTAGTGGGTCTCTCCGCCAAGCGCTACCGTCCCAGTTATGGCGTGGCGGAATACATGCAGCGAGCCGGGTATCGCATCATCCCGGTCAACCCCCAGGAGGCCGAGGTCCTGGGTGAGAAGTGCTATCCGGATGTCGAATCGGTTCCGGAGCCAATCGACATCGTGGACATCTTCCGCCGCCCGGAGTTCGTGCCGGAAATTGTGGAAGCCGCCATCCGCAAGGGCGCGAAGGTGATTTGGATGCAGGAAGGCGTAATCCACGAAGAGGCCGCGCGCCGAGCCCGAGAGGCGGGCCTCGCGGTAGTGATGGACCGCTGCATCCTGAAAGACCACCGGCGGCTGGCCCGCGCGTCGTAATTGCGTGGTCGAGTCGGCAACACGACAGATCCCGGCTCACTCGCTCGCTGTGTCGTCCGCCAGCCTCACCGCAGGAACTCCACCACCGCCTTCAAGAACAGGCCCGGCTGGTCCACGAACGTCATGTGGCCGCTCTGCGGCAGGATCACCAGTTTCGAGCCGGAGATCTTCTCGTGCATCTCGCGCGAAAGGGATGGCGCGCATTCGTCATGGTCGCCTACCGTAATCAGCGTGGGCACGGTGATGGACTTCAGGCGGTCGCCATACTCGATTGACTTCAGGTTTCCGTCGATGATGAATTCCCCGCTGGAACCCCACATCTCCCGGTACAGGTCCCAAGACATGATGCCGTTTGCGACCGGATCGTAATTCGGGTCCGGGCGCCGCTGGTAGAGGTAAGGAAAGTACCCCTCACCCCAGGCTGCCACCATGTAGTCGTTGGGATAGCGGTTCCGCTCATAGACCTTGCCTTTGCCGTACAGCCCGGCCTTTTCGAGCGATTCGATCCGGTTCCGCAGCTCGGGATTCATCTCCGCCATCATGCTCCTGAAGACTTCGTTCATTTTGCTGGTGCTGTGAAACGTGCTGCACAGCACCAGGTGAGTCAGGTTTCGCTGGTACTTCAGCGCGTACGCCTGCGCCAGCACGCCGCCGCAAGAATGCCCGAGAAGGCTGATCTTGCCCAGCTTCAAACCCTGGCGGACGGCCTCGACGTCTTCGGTCATGTTCTCCATGGTGTAGCCGCTCGGGTCTTCCAACTTCTCGGACTTTCCAGACCCGCGCTCGTCGATAAAAACCAACCTGTGCTGGCGGGCCAGGGGGAGCAGGTACGGGAGGAAATAGTCGTGCGACGCTCCCGGCCCGCCGTGCAAGATCACGAGCGGCGTCCCGCGGCCCAGCAACTCGTAATAGATCAGGACTCCGTGGGCATCGATGAATCCCTCCTCGATGGGATAGTTGGCCGGCGGTTGTGCGAAACAAGCGCCCGCCAGCAGGATCGCGAACAGCGAAAGATGCGCCTTCATATGTCCTCAAACTCTATCACGCCTGCCGCCCCGCCGTTCGGAGGAACCCGGCACAGCCGTTTTGATCCCCATCGCCGCGGACCGTTCCTTAGCGCCGCTCCCGCCGGCGACACGTGCGACGCCATATAGTCCTTTCGCTTGCCGGAGGTGTTATACTCTTGGCGCGGCAGTACCCGCGTTTATTGCAGGATCCAGTGTCAGTTTTATGGGGATCACTCTGAATCTTGAACTCACCCTAAGGGGGTGCTCTTTTGCTCGACCTACTCATTGTTCGCGCCATTTTCATCCTGGTTCTCACCACCTCCGCCTATTTGTTGCACCCGTTTGGCTTGTCGCGGGAGATTTCGGCGGTGGGCGCCCTGGTTTTGGGCGGTGGCATCATCTTCTTTGAAATCCGGCTGGAGCGGGTTAGCCTGAAGCGGCTGATCGGCGCCGCCGCCGGGTCCGTGCTGGGAATCTTCGGCGCCTTTCTGATGTCGCTGGTTCTCAGCCAGGCGAATGCGCCGCCCTTTCTGCAAGTGGGTCTTCTCTTGTTGATGACCTACATTGGCCTGATCGTGGGAGCCAAGAAAGGAGACATGCTCAACCTCGCGGCCCTGGGCGGAATCTTCGGCGGCGAGAAGTCTTCGAAGAAGGCGTTCAAGATTCTGGATACCAGCGTCATCATCGATGGCCGCATCGCGGATATTGCCGAAACCGGCTTCCTGGATGGCGTCCTGGTGATTCCGCAGTTTGTTCTGCGCGAGCTGCAACTGGTGGCCGATTCGGCCGATTCGATGAAGCGCAATCGCGGCCGGCGTGGGCTGGACATCCTCCAGCGCATCCAGAAAATGCCGCATCTCAGCGTCCAGATCGTGGAGGAGGATTTTCCGCACGTCCGCGACGTGGACATGAAGCTCATCGAGCTGGCCAAGATTTACGACTGCAAAGTCATTACCAACGACTTCAACCTGAACAAGGTGGCCCACCTTCACGGCGTCGAGGTGCTGAACATCAACGAGCTGGCCAACTCGCTCAAGCCCATCGTGCTGCCCGGCGAGACCATGCGGGTGTTCATCAACAAGGAAGGCAAGGAATACAACCAGGGCGTGGCGTACCTGGACGACGGTACCATGGTGGTGGTGGACAACGCCAAGAAGATGATCTCCAAGACCATCGACATCGCCGTCACCAGCGTGCTTCAGACCACTGCGGGGAAGATGATTTTCGGCAAGTTCGATGAGCGCGTGCACGCCGCGGCGGCCGGTGCGGAAAAGCATGACCGGCCGGTGCGCAAGAGCGACCCGCAGCCCATGTCCAATCTCGGCCCGGAAAGAACCACGATGGAAGAACCACGATAGAATCGTAATGCACATGAAAGTCGCCGTGATATTGCCCGCGGCGGGCCTGGGTACCCGCATGGGAAAGGGCTCCGCCGAGAAGACAGGGATCAGCCGCAAGCAGTTCATGCTGCTCGAAGGCTCGCCCATCCTGATTCATACGGTGCGCAAGTTTGCAGCCTCGGACCGCGTTGCCGAGATCGTAGTGGCGGTGCGCGCGGAGGATCTCGAGTGGGTCGGCGGGATGCTGGCGCGGGAGTTTCCCGGCCGGCGCGTGCGCGCGGTGGAAGGCGGCAACAGCCGGCAACAGTCGGTCGAGAACGCGCTCTCGACCCTGGGTCCGGAAACTCCCCTGGTGGCAGTCCACGACGCCGTGCGGCCGTTCATCGATCCGGAGACTATTCGCAAAGTGTTCGACGAAGCGGCCGAGACCGGCGCCGCCATCGTGGGCGTGCCGGTGGTGGACACGGTGAAGCAGGTGAGCCGCGCCATTGGCCGCGTGCGCATCCGCGCGACCCTGCCGCGGGAGAAACTGGTGATGGCGCAGACTCCACAGGTCTTCCGCTACGATCTGCTGGCGCGCGCATTCGAACTGGCGCGTCAGGACGGTTTCCTCGGCACGGACGAGGCCAGCATGGTCGAGCGCCTGGACGTGGAAGTGAGCGTGGTGCTGGGCAGCGATCGCAACATCAAGATCACCAAGCCCGGCGATATGGATTTGGCGCGCCTCTTCTTTCATGAGGAGATCGCCAAGGAAATCCAGCCTTGAGCGAGATCCGCACCGGGCTCGGATGGGACGCGCACCGCCTGGCCGCGGGCCGGCCGCTCATCTTAGGAGGCGTCACCGTGCCCAGCGAATTTGGCCTCGAGGGGCACTCGGACTCGGACGTCCTCGCCCACGCCATTACCGATGCTGTGCTGGGCGCGGCCGCCCTCGGCGACATCGGCATGCATTTCCCCGATTCCGACCCTCGATGGGAGGGTTGCGACAGCCTGGTGTTTCTGCGCCACGCCAAGAACCTGGCGGAAGCGCTCGGATACCGCATTGTGAACGTGGATTCCACGGTGGTCCTGGAACGGCCCAAGCTGAAGGAATACCGGCAGGCCATTCGGGAGAAACTGGCGGAGACACTCGGGCTCGAACCCGATCGTGTCTCGGTCAAATTCAAGACCGCGGAACAGGTTGGACCAGTAGGTGAAGGCCTGTCGGCCGAATCGCAGGCTGTCGTGACCTTGCTCAAGCTGGGCTCGGGCCCATGGCATGAGGCCACGGGCTGGACCAGCTAGCTGGCCCGCAGCAGGCACATGCGCCGGGCGGCGCGGCGTGCCTTCAGGCGCTCATTCGCCTTCTTCTGCTTCTCCGCCGAGACGATGGTCTGACATGCATCGCAACGCTTCCGTATCCGGGACCGCGTGACGAATGGCGCGCCACACCGGCGGCACTGTTTCGTCATCGTCTCCTCTAGCGGGAGAATGCCCGGTTTCTTGGGCAATAAATGAGAATAATGGAAATCGCAATGGTTCACGTTTGGCACCTCGCGTGTTCTGGCGGCCAATAGATTCCGGGCGTAAAGCACCTGAATTGGGGCTTGTCCCCCATCCGTGCTTCCCGGTGCTTGAAAATCCAACAGCCCCAAGTCAAGCTGACGCTCCTGTCAATGGGCGGGGCCTTACTCGTATCTCACTCCCCGGCAATGAGTTCCACGACAAATCGGCGTTCGGCGGTGGGTCTGTGGCAACCGGTTCCGTCCGGGAACAGTCATCATTCATACATTCATCTGCACGTAACACACCGAACTCAAGCCGTGTGGGGAGCCGCCCGGCCATAAGGTTCGCTGGCTCCCAGCGTCTCCCACCTCAAATGGTTTATATAGAAGAGCAGGAGCGGTTCCGGGTATTGGCCGCGAAACTTCTCGAATACCCGGTCCTCCCAACCCTCCGTGAAATACGGTTTCGGGTCCATCTTCTTGGCGAAGAAACCGTTCTCATGCGGCGCGCCGACGAAGTCCAGCACCGCCGTGATCATGTCGATGTGCGACACCAGTACCGCCTGGGCCAAGTCCTTAGCGAAGTCTTCCTCCCGCTCGGCGATGCGCGCCCAGAATCGCGGCGCCGACTTGCGCAACGACTCTGTGTTCACCTTGTGTAGATGCGCCCGCACCTTAAAGCCTTCGTAGATCTGGTAGGTTTTCAGCTTGCCGATAGAGATGCCACGGACCAGTTCTCCGAACGCTTCTTCGCCCAGCCCGAGGTAGACATCCGAAATCTGCATAAATTGCAAGCGTATCACGGCCGGGGGCCTGTCTGCGGAGGTGGGGGTCCTTATCTCCGCATTTGGGTGCTGAAGCGCCCTTGCGCGAAGGCGAATAAAAAGCGAAAATAGATGCATGGCACTGGTGGGTATCGCACGCCTGGCATCCCAGAGCGAGCTGCTCGAAAGCAAGCGCGGCGTTCAGTACTTCGAAATGCCGGCGCGGTCCATTCTCAACCGCACCAGGCCGCGCATGCCGTTTCAGTGGACCATCAACCCGTACCGCGGGTGCGAGTTCGGGTGCACGTACTGCTTCGCGCGGTACACGCACGAGTTCATGGAAATGGACGCCGGCGATTTCGAGGAAAGAATCTATGCCAAGTCGGCGATCGCGCATTTGCTGCGGCGGGAATTGGGGCGCGTCGAGCGGAGGGAATACATCGTCATCGGAACGGCAACCGATCCTTACCAGCCGGCCGAGCGGCGGTTCGCCAGGACGCGCTCGATTCTCGAAGTGTTCGTGCGGGAACGGGGGCGGCGGTTGGGGATCACCACGAAATCGGACCTCATTTTGCGGGACCGGGAACTGTTGCGCGAGATTGCGCGCGGGAACGTGCTGCATGTGAACTTCACCATCACTACGTTGGATGAAAGATTGGCGCGGCTGCTGGAGCCGCGCGCGCCGCGGCCGTCGCTGCGGCTCGCGGCGTTGCGCAAGCTCGGCGATGCGGGGATTGCGGTGGGTGTGTTCGCGAACCCGGTCATGCCGGGTTTGACCGATGGCGAGCGGCAGCTCGACCGCCTGGCCAAGACGGCGCGGGACGCCGGAGCGCTGTGGTTCGACGGCGCGCCGTTGTTCTTGATGCCGTCGGCGCGGAAGGTGTTTTTGCCGCTTCTGGAGCGGGAGTTTCCGGCGCTGGCGGCGCGCTACCGGGAACTGTACGCGCGCAGCGCGTTCTTGGGCGGTGCGTACGAAGAGATGCTGCGGGCGCGGGTCGCGAAGATCCGCCAGCGGTACGGGCTGGAAGCGGGGCCCATCGAGTATCCGCCGGAATTATGGGACGGGGAGCAGCAGGGGGAATTGTTTCCGCTACAGTGAAGGCTGAGATGGATCTGGCGGCCTTCGATTACGAATTGCCCGGCGAGTTGATCGCCCAGGAGCCGCTGGCGGATCGCGCGGGGGCGCGGATGCTGGTGCTCCATCGTGCGGAGCGCCGCTGGGAAGACTGGCGATTTCGCGATTTCCCCGAGTTTCTAGGGCCAGGGGATTGCCTGGTTCTGAACGACTCCCGCGTGTTTCCGGCAAGGTTGTTCGGACGGCGCGCGGGCGTGCACGCGCTGCCCATCGGCAAGAAGAATCCCAAACGGCGTGAGTATCTGAGCCGGGAAGTGGAGGTGTTTCTGCTGCGCGCTGTGAGCCCCGATGGGCGGGATTGGGAAGCGTTGGTGCGGCCGGGGCGCAAGATGCCGGTGGGGGAACGAGTCAGGTTTTCCGACGGGCTCGTGGGTGAAGTCATTGCGCGCGGAGAATTCGGGGAGCGCACGGTGCGGTTTCACGGCGAAGGGGATTTGTTCCAGGAATTCGAGAAGATCGGGCACGTGCCGCTGCCGCCGTATATCAAGCGGGCCGATGAGCCGGCGGATCGCGAACGGTACCAGACCGTGTTCGCGCGCGAAAAGGGGTCGGTGGCGGCGCCTACCGCGGGGTTGCATTTCACCCCCGAGATTCTAGAGGCTTGCCGCGCGCGTGGGGCCGAGGTGGCGTACGTCACGCTGCACGTGGGGCTCGGCACCTTTCAGCCGCTGCACGCCGAGCGGGTGGAAGACGGCCGGCTGCACGCCGAGAGGTACCACATCGCCGAAGAGAATGCAGCCAAAATGCGAGCGGCCAGGCGCGTGGTGGCTGTGGGGACTACCAGCGTGCGGACCATCGAGAGCGCGTGGCCGGAGGGGCGGATGAGCGGCGAGACCGATATCTTTATTTATCCGGGGTTTCAGTTTCGCAGGGTGGGCGCGCTGCTGACCAATTTTCATCTGCCGCGAACCAGCTTGCTGCTGCTGGTGTGCGCGCTTGCGGGAACGGAACTCACCCTGGCGGCCTACCGCCATGCGGTCGAGATGCGCTACCGCTTCTATTCGTACGGCGATTGCATGTTAGTTCTGTGAAGGGCGAGTGACGGCCCCTTCGGAGGCCGAAGAGACCAGCGCGCAGTACTTGGCGAAAACGCCGGTCTTGTAACGCGGGACGCGGGGCTTCCATGCCACCATGCGTCGGACCAGCTCCGCCGCGGGAATGTCGATATCGATCACGCCCCTGTCGGCATCCACCGTGATCGAGTCGCCTTCCTCGACCACCGCGATCGGGCCGCCGTTGAAGGCCTCGGGGGCCACGTGGGCGATCATGAAGCCGTGCGTGGCGCCGCTGAAACGGCCGTCGGTCACCAGCGCCACGCTGTCGGAAAGGCCGGCTCCCACAATCGCTCCGGTCACGCCCAGCATCTCACGCATACCGGGCCCGCCGCGCGGACCTTCGTAGCGGATGATCATCACGTCGTTGGGATGGATGTTGCCGTTGGTGACGGCTTCCATCGCGTCTTCTTCGCGATCGAAGACGCGCGCGTGGCCGTGGTGGACTTTCTTCTCGTGGCCGGCCAGCTTGATGACGCACCCTTCCGGCGCCAGGCTTCCACGCAGGATGGCGATTCCGCCGCGCGGCTTGAGGGCTTTGTTCAAGGGCAGAATCACTTCCTGGCCGGGAGTCTCACGGGCGTCGGCGGCTTCTTCGGCCAACGTGCGGCCCGTCACCGTGATGGCCGAGCCATCCACCAGCTTGCCCTCCAGCAAACGCTGCGCGATCACTCCGATGCCGCCGGCTTGATCCACATACGGGGCCATGAAACGGCCGGCGGGCTTGAGGTCGACGAAGATCGGGGTGCGCGCGCAGACGCCGTCGAAATCGTCGATCGAAAGCGGCACTTCGGCTTCGCGCGCCATGGCCAGCATATGCAGCACCGCGTTAGTCGAGCCTCCCGTGGCCGCCACGCTGGCGATGGCGTTGTCGAACGCCGCGCGCGTGCAGATGTCCCGCGGCCGCAGATTGTTGCGCACGGCGTTCATGATGATCTGGCCGCAGCGGTAGGCCACCTCGTCCTTGCGCTTATCCACCTGCGGCACCGCCGCCATGCCCATCGGGCAAAGTCCGATCAGCTCCATCACCGTGGCCATGGTGTTGGCGGTGAACTGGCCTCCGCAGGCGCCCGCGCCGGGGCAGGCATGGTCTTCGATATCGAGCAGCTCGGCGTCCGTGATGCGGCCCGCCGCGTTGGCGCCCACCGCCTCGAATACGTCGCCGATGCTGATATCGCGCCCTTTGTGCTTGCCGGGCAGGATGGAGCCGCCGTAGAGCACCAGGCCGGGGACGTCGGTGCGCAGCAACGCCATGGCCGCGCCCGGGATGGTCTTGTCGCAGGCGACCAGCGCCACCACCCCGTCGAACATGTGGCCGCGCACCAGTAGCTCGATGGAATCGGCGATCACCTCGCGGCTCACGAGCGAAGTCTTCATGCCCTCGGTGCCCATGGTGACGCCGTCGCTGATGGCGATGGTATTGAACTCCATGGGAGTGCCGCCGGCCGCGCGTATGCCCTCCTTCACCTTCACGGCCAGTTCCCGCAGGTTGTAATTGCAGGGCATGGTTTCGATCCAGGTATTGGCCACGCCGATGATCGGCTTGGCGAGGTCTTCGTCGGTGAAGCCGATGCCTTTCAGCATGGCGCGTGCGGGCGCGCGGTCGCGGCCCTGGGTGATGGTATAGCTTTGAAGTTTCATAGGGGAAATAACCAGTGTACGTCAAATCCGCAGCACCGCGGCGCCGCGGATGGCGTCGTTCTTCAGCGCATTCAACGCCTCGTTGGCTTCCTCCAGCGCGAACTCGCGCACCTCGGTGTGAATAGGGATTTCCGCGGCGATCCGCAGAAAATCCTCGCCGTCCTGGCGCGTGTTGTTGGCCACGCTGCGGATGGCACGCTCGTGGTAGAGCAGATCGTAATCGAGCGCTGGAATGGGGCTCATGTGAATCCCGCCGAGGGCCACCGTCCCTCCGCGCTTGAGCGCCCTGAGCGCCGGAATCACCAGTTCGCCGGCGGGCGCGAAGATCATGGCCGCATCGACTTTTTCGGGAGGCTCGTCGTCCGATCCGCCGGCCCACACCGCGCCCAGATCGAGCGCCAGCTTTTGATGGCGCGGGTCGCGTGAAATGGCGTAGACGCCGATGTTCCAGTGGCGCGCCACCTGTATGGCCACGTGCGCGGCGGCGCCGAATCCGTACATGGCGAGGCGTCCACCCGGCCGCACGCCGGAAAGCCGCAAGGTGCGGAAGCCGATGATTCCCGCGCATAGCAGCGGCGCCACGTGCAGATCGCTCGCGCCCTCCGGCAGCGCGTAGACGAAATCCTCGGGCGCCACGACGTACTCGGCGTAGCCGCCATCCACCATCCAGCCGGTAAACACGGCGCGCTCGCACAGGTTCTCGCGCGCGGACCGGCAATATTCGCACACGCCGCAAGTCTGGTTTAGCCAGGGAATGCCCACCCGCGCGCCGACTTCGAAACGCGCCGCGTGAGCGCCGTTCTCTTCCACCACGCCCACCACCTGGTGCCCCGGCACGATGGGCGATTTGCGCGCAGCCAGTTCGCCCTCGACCACGTGGAGGTCGGTGCGGCACACCCCGCAGGCATGGACCCGCACCAGCACCTGGCCCGCGGCGGGCTTCGGCTTGGGCAGTTCCACGATGCGCAATGGATTCGATTCGACGGGCGCCGGCGAGACCAGTACACAAGCCTTCATGTTCGTATTCTCCCTCCGCGCGGACCGCGCTACAATTGGGGCGGGGATCGGTCAGACGGATATTGCTTTCGCAGGCAAAGGCGATCACGAATGCATATTAAGCGCTGTTTGCGTTCCACCATTGTTGCCGCTGGCCTGATTCTGGCTGGAGCCTCGCACCTGATCCTCGCGCAGGAGACCGCAGCCGAGTGGCGCCGCATGTTGAAGGCGAGCGAAGCCGAACAGACCGCGTGGATCAACTCGGATCTGGACCGGGGCATGCCCACGGTAGACCCCGACGCCGGCGTGCTCACCATGCTGATCCTCAACAGAAGCTCGGTAACGCTGCCCCTGATCGAACAGAAGATCGAGCAGGTCCTGCGGTCGCCCTCGCCGTTGGACTGCTTCACCGATAAATCGGTAGATGCGCAGAAGTTCGTTGGCGTCGCCGCCGCGATGATCGCGTACGCCGGCGACGAACAGGCGCTACGGGAGATCAGCAAGCTGATCAAGATTGACGAGAAGCAATTCGGACGGATGGTCGAGGGCGCGCTGATCAACGCCCGAAGCTACCGCAATCCCTTCATCGTGGCCTACCGCGGTTTCGAGATTGGCGACCCTGCCGTAGACAGCAGGATCGCTCCCTGGGTCGAGTCGCAATTCGATAAGGCCGAATCAATACTCCGCCAGGCGAACACGGATTCCGAGGTCAACCAGCTCAAACGATGGTGGGCCGAGGCGATGGTGGAAAAATACGGGCGGGTGCCGACCGAAATGGAGTGGTTGACCGATCCGCTTGTCTCGCGCCTGAAGCCGTACCGCGCCGTGGCATTGCACGACGATATCATGCGCCTTGCGTCCGGTGTTGTTCAGAAGCCCTCCAAGCGCCCGGTGCAGGAATAGTATCGTGGCCAAGCGCCTCATGATCGCGGTAGTCGGAGCCGGCATCGGCTCGCTGGCCGGCCTGCTGGTCTCTTTCCTGGGGGTGGGCAATTGGGCGCTGATCGCCGGAGCGGTGGTGGGCGCGGTTGTGCCACTCATCGTGCTCGGCCCGCCGGGGCCATGAGGGTGTCGGCCAGCACCAGATACCCCAGCAAAACCGGGATGATCGCCAACCCAGGCGCCAGCATCCAGCCATGTGCCACCAGGGCGTGATACTGCTGCGCTTCCGCCAGCATGTTGCCCCAGCTCGGCACCGGCTCGCTCACTCCCAATCCCAGGAACGAGAGTGCGACCTCCGCCAGAATATACTGCGGGATCAAGACGGTAGCTTGCGTGAGCACCACGCCCAGCGTCAGCGGCAGGATGTGGCGCCGGATCAGGTAAGCGTCGGAAGCGCCGAAACCGCGCGCGGCCAGGACAAAGCCGCGCTCCCTGGCGCTGAGCACCACGCCCCGGATCAGCCGCGCGGGCCGCACCCATCCCACTCCGCCGATGATGACGACGAGCAGGAAAAACGCCTGCATCGTGGTGATGTGTAGCGGCAGAAACGCCCGCACGGCGAGCAGCAGATAGAGCCACGGCAGGGCCATCACCAGCTCGCCCGCGCGCATGAGTATTTGATCCAGCCATCCGCCGTGAAAGCCCGCCGCCGTCCCCAGCGCCAGGCCCAGGCCAAGCGACAGGAACGCCGCCAGCAGCCCCGTGAGCAACGACACCCGCCCGCCGTACAGCAGGCGCGACAGCAGGTCCCGGCCGTAAGCATCGGAGCCGAGAAGAAATATCACACCCGGTTCCCGCACGCCAAACAACCGCCCGTGGACCAGGAATTGAATCGGATAGGAGCGCGTGGTATCTTCGCGGCCCTCAGCCCAGCCATGGACGAAAGGACGAAGGCCGGACAGATGAACACGCATGGGCGGGACGTAGGGAAACTCGCGGTGCTGCTCGGCGTACGGATAAGGCGCCAGGAAGCCGGCGAAGATCGCCAGGCCGTGGAGAATTCCCAGAAAGACTAGAGCCGCCGCGATTCTTGTTCGCCTGCTCATTTCATCCGAATCCGCGGGTCCATGCGATACAGCAGAATGTCCGCCAGCAGGTTCCCGGCCACCAGAAACGACGCCGACAGCATCACCACCGCCAGCACCAGCGCAAAATCCCGGGCCATGATGGCCTCCAGGAAAAGCGGGCCCAATCCGGGCCAGCCCATCACCACCTCGATCAGCAGTGAGGCGCTCAACAAAGTGCCGAACGAAAAGCCAGCCAGCGAGATGAGCGGGTTCGCCGCCGCCGGCAACAGGTGCCGGAACAGCAGGCGCCGCCGCGGAATGCCCTGCGCCCGTGCGCTCAAGGCGAACGGCGAATCCATCGCCTCCGCCATGCTCGCGCGCACGTGCCGCACCAGCGTCGGCAACATGCCCAGCACCAGCACCGCGGCCGGCAGCGTCAGGTGCCAGGCCACGTCTCCGGCCCGTTCCAGCGTGTTGAGTGAAGCCCAGCCGGGCGACACCATGCCTCCCGCCGGAAAGTAGCCGGTTTCGACCGCCAGCATCAGAAATACGATGGCCAACAGCAGGTCCGGGATGGCCAGCAAAAAAGCCAGGATCACTTTCGAAACACTGTCGCCCCACGTCCCGCGCGCGGGGGCGTTCCAAATGCCCAGCGGCAGGGCGATCAGCCACGCCAATAAGGTAGCGGTTCCGGTCAACAGAAGGGTGGCGCGCACCCTCCCCCACAGCAAAGGACCGACCGGGCTGTTATAGGCCAGCGAGTAGCCGAAATCGCCGCGCAGCACGGAGCCTGCCCAGGCGGCGTAGCGCACCGGCAAGGGCCGGTCGAGACCGAAATGCGCGCGCAGAGCCGCGACGGTTTCCGCGGATACCCTGGGGTCCGTTCGAAGCGCCGAAAAGTAATCGCCCGGCGCCAGGTTCGCAAACACAAAGGAAAGCACTGAGATCCCCACCAGCAGCAACAGGCCGTGCAGCAATCGGCGGCCAATGTATCTCATGCGGGCGCTCCGTCCAGGCTGAGAGCCAGGCTCGCAGCCAACAGCTCTCTGGTGAGCGGGTGTTGCGGCCGGGCCAGCATCTCGGCGACGCCGGCATGTTCCACGATGCGGCCGTGTTCCATGACGGCGATTTCGCCGGCCATGCGCCAGACCAGCCCCAGGTCGTGGGAGATCACCACGTACGTCAGGCCGCGCCGCGCCTGTATGTCCCGCAGCAGGTTGGCCACCTGCGCCTGAACGGAAAGGTCCAGACCCGCAAAGGACTCATCCAGGATGAGCAGCTTGGGCTCCACGGCCAGCGCCCGCGCGATGGCCAGCCGCTGCCGCTCGCCGCCGCTGAATTCGAGCGCCGGCGTTTCTAGTGCCTCCCGGGAAAGCCCCACCGTCTCCATCAACTCCGCTGCCCGTTGCCGCCGCGTCTTCCTGGTTCCCGCTCCGCGAATCAGAAGCGGCTCGGTGACGATTTGGGCGGCGGTGAATCGCGGATTGAGGCTCGAGGCCGGTTCCTGGAAGATGAGCTGGATCTCGGCGCGCATGGCCGCCCGCTCGCGGCGATTCAGACTGCACAGGTCGCGGCCGTCCAGCCGGATCTCGCCCGAAGTGGGAACTTCAAAGAGCGCCAGGCACCGGGCCAGCGTGGACTTGCCGGAGCCCGACGGCCCCACCAGCCCGAGCGTCCGCCCCCGCTCCAGACTGAACGTCACATCCTGGATCGCCGCGCGGCCGGCGAAGCTCTTGCCCAGTCCCCGAACGCTCAGGAAGGCATCAGCGGCCATGGGCGCTTCCCTTCCCCAACACCTCCCGCGGCGTTCCTCGTTCCACGATGCGGCCGCCGTCCATCACCAGAATCTGGTCGGCGGTCCTTGCCAGAACTCCGGGACTGTGGCTGATCAGCAGGAACGAGGTTTCGAGTTCTTCTCTCAGTTCGCGAAAAAGAGACGAGAGTTCCACCACCCTGATCGCGTCCAGGGCCGTGAACGGTTCGTCCGCGATCACCAGCGCCGGCCGGCAAGCCAGCGCCTGCGCGATCGCCACTCTCTGCCGTTCGCCCCCGCTCAACTGGTGCGGATACGCGTCCAACACGCGCCGCGTGGCCCCCAGACCCACCAGGCCGAATAGCGATTCCAGGCCATCCTGGCGTCCGTGCGCGCGCATCGCCTCGGCCACCTGGTCGCGCACGCGCAGCACCGGGTTCAAAGCCAGCAGCGGATCTTGAAACACCAGCGAGATCTCCGCGCCCCGTATGCGCTCGAGCTGGCGTTCGGAGGCCGAAAGCACCTCCAAATTCCTCAGTTGGACGGAGCCGCGAACACGATAGCGGGGGGCCGGGAGCAGGTTCAGCAAAGCCAGCGCCAGGGTGGTCTTTCCGCAGCCGGATTCGCCGAAAAGTCCCACGATGGAACCCGCGTCCACCTGGAACGATACTTCGGAAACCACCGGGACCGCGGTGTTTCGCGCGGAGATCAAATCGACCGAGAGATCCCGAACCGCCAACGCCCCGGACGGCATCCTTCCCATTTTGGCGCAGGGCGGCAAGCGCCGCAATGGAACGGGACGTGAAGATAGCGTTGCTGCGGCCGGAGCCCGTTTGAGACCGGTGCGTTACTTCTGCTTGGCAGCTGCTCCTTCATGTTGTCATCGTATTCCTTTTTCAACGCCGGATCGTGCAAGCTGCCGCTGCCGTACACATGGGTGGACTTGTACTGCCGCGTCTTGAACTTGTTCTTGACCCACTCGTCGTGGATGTGCGTGGTCTTGGCGGCTTCGATCAGCCGCTCGACTGCCTGCGGCGGAATGAAGTTCACGCCCTCCCGGTCGCCAACCACCAGGTCGCCCGGCATGACTGTCGCTTTGCCAATCCGGACGGGCACATTGATGCCCGTCGTCATATGCCTGGCGGCCATCCCTGGCACCGCACCCCGGGAATATCCGGGCATGTCAAACTCCGCAATGCCCTCGAGATCGCGGACGGCGCCGTCAATGACGAGGCCGGTTCCCGTCTTCGTCCATGCGTTCGAACTGCGCCACCGCCGCGTCCGTGTCGCCCGCCCTCTTATACTGAATGCCCAAATTGAGCCAGGTGTGCGGCAGCTTGGGGTCGCGCCGCTGCACGTCTTTGAGCTGGGCCACGCCTTCCTGAATTTCGCCGGCATGCAGCAGCGCGAGCCCGTAATTCAGCTTTTCCCTCACGGAATTCGGTGCCAGATCGAGAGCCTTCTTGAACTCCACTACCGCTTCGGCATGCGTGGTGGGGTTTTCGTAAAAAGGCCTTGCCCAGGTCGCGGTGCTGCGCCACAGAAGCGGAAACCGTGGAAGAGTCCGCCGCCCAGAGCGGCAGTGCGTTCAGCGCCAGCACACTGGCCGCGTAAACGCGCGTCGTAACCCTCCTCATGGGACTAACTGGATCGGCTCGCCCCTCCCATCGAATCGGCCGCTCGCCGCCAGCGCGTCGCGCAGGCGCCCGCGATTCGGCCCGGCCTTTTCAGCGGCTGCTGTGATTGTCCGGATGGCCTCCTCCGGCGCGGTCTCCCCGGGCAAACGGAAGATCCACGGGAGATTCACGGCGGTCAGGCTGGCGTCGGCGGAGAGCGCCACCACGGGAATGAAGATCTTGGCGGCGAGTTGCTCCGCCAGGTGGCTGGCATTGCGGCCTACCGCAAGAATACCCACCGCATTCCCGCGGTACAGCAAGTCCACCAACTCCGTGGACGCCTGTCCCCAGGGCTCCTCCGCATCCACGGGCGCCAGCAGATACCGGTCTCCAAATGGCGCCAGCGCCGCCCGCACACCCGCGGTGGACGCGATCTCGGCCGCCGCCGGCCCGAACACCACCAGCCGCATGGGCCCGCTTGCCGCATCGGCTACCGGCGGGCCGAAATACCCAACGCCGCCTTCGCCCACGCGCGCGTAAGCCTTCTCCATCCCATACCGCCGATACTGGATGCCGCCATTGTGCACCGTCGCCAAGTACAGCGGGACCACGTTCTTGGAATTGGGATCGAAGACCATCTCGCCGGTCACTCCTTTGTAGCCTTCGAGGCCCGCCAGCGCATCGCGGATCTTTCCGCGATTCAATCCGGCGCGGCAGATCGCGTCCAGCAGGATGTTCATGGTGTCGAAGGCCAGGGACGCAAACACTTCCGGCTGCCGGTCGAACCGCTTGGCGAAATTCGCGCGGAAGTTCGTCCAGACCGGATCGTCGCGCGTCGGGTCGAAGGGAAATACTGCTTCCATCCCCTCCGCGGCTGCCCCGGCGGCTGACAGCATGGCGTCTCCGATGGTCCGGAAACTGCCGAAAACCCGCTGCTTCATTCCCAATTCGCGCATCTGTTTCAGGATCGCCGCGGTGGGCGCCTGGTCTCCCCAAATCACGATGGCCTGCGCTCCCGAATCCGCGATGATCCCGAGAGACCGGCGAAAATCCGTGGTCTCAGGAAGATACTTCTGTTCGATAGTGACCGGATGGCCCAGGCGCTGGGCCGCTTCCCGAAACTTCAGCACACCGAACCGGCCGTAGCGGTCGTTAACGCGCAGCAGGGCCACGCGCGTCAGGCCCAGGTCCGTATAGATGCGCCGTGCCAGCGTATAGGACTGCATGCGGTCGTCTTGAATGGTGGTGAGATACCACGGGACGATGGTTTCCGGAATGGTGGGATCGGTGGCGGCGGAGTTTACTATGGGCACCTCAGCCTTGAGGCTCACGCGCAACGCGATATGCGTGGAATCGGCGCCGAGAGACCCCAGCATGGCCCAGACCTTTTCGTCGTAAGCCATCTTGACGATCTCGTTGCTGGAAGCGCCCCACAGCGCCTGGTCGTTGTGCACCATCAGGCGGAACGGTTTGCCCCCATACCCTCCGCGCGCATTGGCCTCTTCGACGGCCAGCAGCGCGCCATTCAGCATCATGCGGCCCAGCGGCTCGTCGGGGTGGTTCTCGATGGGCCCCAGGAAGCCGATCCGCACCTCGTCCACGTCCTGGGGCTTCACCGTGGGCACATCCCGCGCCGCGCCGTTGTACTCCACCTGCTTCTGGTAGAACTCGTAATAAGGCGCGGCGAAATTGCCGTAGGGCCGCATGTCTTCTGGCGTGTTGGCGTAGGGGCGCACCTCGCGGTCCTTCGGCGGGCCGGGCGGGTCAGCGCCGCAGCTACAAACGCCGGGCGCCTGGGCCCGCAACGCCACGGCCACAGCCGCGGCCATCAGAATGCGCAGGATCGGCAGTGACATAGCTACTCCTTCTTGGCGCGACCGATGAGGAACATCGCGATCGCTTCGATCTCCACCAGCAGGTCGGGACGGCACAGAATCGCCTGGATGCCGGTGGAAGCGGGAAGGGGATCGAGCCCCTGCTGGCGATAGAACGCCGTACGCTCCTCGTTGAAAACGGCGTAGTCGCGCTCGATATCGCGCAGGTAGCAGGTGGTGCGCACCACATCCTTCCAGCTCGCGCCCTCCGATTCTAGCAGCGCCGTAATGTTGGCGAAGGTGCGGCGAGTCTGGGCGCGGAAATCGCCCGGAAAGAGAGTCTCCCCTTGGGCTCCCACGGAGGCTGTCCCCGAGATCAGCAGTACCGCCACGTTTCCGAAGTCCAGCCGCATGCCGCGCGAAAAGGAACTGGGCCGCTCATACTGGTGGGCCTCATTGAGAGCGCCAGGGGCGCGAACCGCTCTCTTTCTGATGGCCGTGGCGCCCATCGCTGCCGCCAGTGCTTCCGGAATGTCCATTATTTGCCTGTCTCCTTCTGTTTCAAGCGGATTCCATGACTGACCCCGTGGGCCGTGGCCACCCAGAGATCGTCGCCCTGAAAATCCACAGCGAGGATGTAGTTATGGGATGGAGCGGTGGTCACGGCAACCTGCGTGACGTTCCCCTGGGCGTCCCGGACGGTCATTTCCGGCGCTTTTGTATCCAGTGCAGGCCGGTAGACCGCCCAGTTCGTGCCGTCGTAGTAAGCCAGTCCCTTGTCCGTCGAGAACCAAGCCCGGGTGCCGTCCACGGCCTTCACGTGGTTCAGAAAATTGCTGGGGAGACCGCTGTCCTTATCCAGGAAATTCTTCCAGTACCGTCCGTCGTAACGGCTGGCGCCGAAGTAAGTGGCGACCCACAGGACGTGGTCTTTCTCCGCCCAACTCACCGAGGTTGTGACCTCGTGAATCAACCCCTGGTCCTTAAGCAGCACGATCTCGGTCTCGCCATCGGGATCGTTGTAGTCCTTCCATCGACCGGTTTGCACGTCATACTCCAGAACGCCCCCACCCCATACCGCGTAGTAGACCTTCTCGGCTCCGGCGGAGACGGAGTAGGTCCAGATCTCGTACATCGGAGTGTTGCGTTCGTTGAAGTGCCGCCATTGCCCGGTCTTGACGTCCAGGCGCGCGCCCCCGGCGGCGGTGGCTACCCAGACCGCGTCGCCTTGCACGGCCACGCCGTAGACCACGTCGTTGGGAAGCCCGCTGTTGAGCTGGGTGTAGTTGTCAAACCGCCCTGCCGAGAACCGGCTCAAGCCACCCATGGTGGCCGCCCAGACGTCGCCGGTGCGCGGGTCTACATCGACGCAGAGCACGGCGCGATGCGCCAGCCCATCTTCGGTGCCATACACTTTCCAGTGGCCGCTCTGGTAGAGCGCCAGGCCGTTCTCCGTGGCCGCCCACACCCGGTTGCCATCCACCTTGATCTGAAAGACATGGTTGTCCGGCAGGCCGTTTTCGGTGGTGAAGTTCTCCCACCGGAACCGCGGCATCTCGGGGACGCCGGCCGCAGCCCCGGCCGCGAACATGAGGAATACCGCAAGGTGCCTTCTCATAATGTCTTCAGGTACTCTATCAGATCGTTCAACTCGTCTTTGGAGAGGTCGTTCGTCACGCCGTGCCGGTCGTGAGGGTTGAAGACCGTCCAGATTTCCTCCAGCGTGCGCGCGGACCCGTCGTGCAAATAGGGCGCGCTGAGGGCCACGTTGGTCAATTGAGGAACGTCCACCTGCGGCGAACGGTCGGTGGGCTTTCCGGTTCCGACATCCGCCAATTGCTGGTCGGTGTAATGCGGACCCGAGTGGCATACAAAGCATTGATTGGTGTCGTCGATCGGAGCGCCGTTCTTGGCGCGGGTGCGCTCGAAAATGGCCTTTCCGCGTTCCTGCTGGGCCGTCAGCTCGCCATCCTTGCGGCGGAACCGGTTGGGGCGCAGCGGAATCGACTTGACGAAGGCGACCAGGTCGCCCAGTTCCTCCTTCGAATAGCTCTGGGCGCGGTAGAAATACTTCTCCGTGCGCGGCCCGCACTCGGTGTCCAGGTCCGGATTGCTGCCGTTCCATTTGAACGGCGCAGTATCCGCGATATCTTCCAGAAGCCGGTTCTCGACAATGTCCACGCCGAAGCCGTCCGGCTCGAGATCCCATGACAACTCGTCCACGGTCGCCTCGATGTGACAATTGGCGCACCCGAAGTGCCCCTGGAAGGCAAACCGCGCCGAGAAGAACAGGCGCTCGCCCCGCCGCTCGGGCGTGAGCTTGACGGGCCGGCCCAGCGCAATCGTCGAAATGGCGCGGCGCGCGCCCGTGTCCACCACCGTGATCGTGTCGTCCATCCTGTTTGCTACGTACAATCGTTTGCCGTCCGGCGAAAGCGCCAGCCCCTTGGGCGCGCGCCCCACTGGAATCCTGGCGGTAACATAATTGGCCGAGGCGGAAAGGTCGTTAGCCATCAGGCGGCGTTGTTCCGGAGTAGCTGCCCGAATGTACGCCAGCAGCTTCGGAAGGTCGATCGCCGTGACGCTGTCCGACCCGGTAGTGCTGACGAAGAGTTGCTCATTCCCCGGAGTTACGGCGAGGCCGAAAGGAGGCGTATAGTAGCGGTCTAACTCGTCAATGGGGACCTGCACCACCTCGCCGATATCCGCGCCAAATACCGAGAGCGAATTGCCGATCACCCACCCGTGTTCCACGTGCGCCAGCGGGATGAGGTTCTTGGGCCGCATCTGGGCCGCGATCGCCACCCGGCCGCCGTTCGCAGAGGCCACATGGAAAACGCCCGCGGCGTCGTGCAACCCTTCTCGCTCCACCACTACCTGGCGGCGCGTGTCGATCACCGTCACCTCGGATTCGGGCGGCGTCCGGAACGGCCCTAGCCGCGGGTAGATGTGCGTGCAATATATACGCCGCCCATCCGCGGATAGCGCCAGGTACGCGGCGCCGCGTCCGGCCAGCAAGCGCTTGGCCTCCACGCCGCGCGCCAGGTCGATCACCGAGATATCGTTGCCGATGCGGTTGGCGACATAGAGAAAGCGGCCCTCCAGATCTGCCACGGCCGCGTTGGGCTCGTATCCCGCCGCCAGTTCCCGCACCACTTTGAGCGATGCCGCGTCAATGACCGATACCGTGTCGCTCCACGAATTCGCCACGTACAAATGCCGCCCATCCGCCGAAAGCGCGACGCTCTTGGGGTGTTGGCCGACGCCCACGCGCCGCACGACCGCGCCCGCGGCCGCATCCACTTCCACGACTTCGTTGGTTCCCTCGCACACCACGTAAAGCCGGCTTCCGTTGGCCGTCACCGCGATCTCGATGGGCGACGGATACGCCGGAGGCGCGCCTCCCGGCACGGGGACGCTGCCCGGGCCGAACCCCCACAGCGCGGCGGCGCCGGCACACAACATGATGGGCAAGGCTCGCATGGCTATTTCTCTTCGATGGTCACCACCCGGTCCGCCGGCACGTGGTCGAGCGTCTGCACCACGCCGCTTGGCCAAGTGACGGTCAGCTTCTCGATGGCCGAAACTTTGCCCAATCCGAAGTGCACGCGCCCGTCGTCCTGCGAAAGGTAGCCGGAACCCGCGATGCGCTCGCGCTGTTGCCGCACTCCGCCCGCCACGACTTCGATTTTCGCGCCGATGCCGTCGCGGTTGCTCTTCGTTCCGACCAGCCGGATACCGACCCAATGTCCCGCTCCCGCCGTAGTGTTCCGCAGCAGGACTGCCGGCGCGCCCAGGTTGACGATGAACGCGTCCATTCGCCCGTCGTTATCATAGTCCGCGAAGGCCGCGCCCCGCCCTACCGACTTGACGCCGGTCTTGGCGCCGAAGAACGGGCCCGCCGTGGACGACACATCTTCGAACTTCCACTTACCCAGATTGCGGAAGATGGAGTGTTCCTGGGGAATCAGGTGAATGAGTCCCCCATGCACGATGAACACATCCGGCAGGCCGTCGTTATCGAAGTCCTGTACCGTGGTTCCCCAACTCACGTATTGCGCGGCCAGTTGCGAGATACCGGCCTTCGCGGTCACGTCCTCGAACTGCAAGCCCCCGAGGTTCCGGTACATGCGGTCGTACTTGGAGTCTGAAACCCAGAGATCCACCTTTCCGCCGCCGTCGAGATCCACGAAAACCGGCCCCATGGCGGAAGTGTTCTCGCCGTTTTGCCCGAATGCCACCCCGGCCTCGGTGGCGATCTCTTTGAAGGTGCCGTCCCGCTGGTTGTGGAAGAGAAAATTCGCGGTCTTGTCGTTGGCGACATAGATATCGGGGTAGCCATCGCCGTCGAAATCGGCCGCGGTCACTCCCATGGTCCGGCCCTTGAAAGCGGCGATTCCGGATTTGGCCGAGACATCGGTGAAGGTTCCGTCGCAGTTGTTGTGGAACAGCATATTGGTCTCGGCCGGGTAATCCAGCGGTCCAGGGTAGTTATCCGCCGCGTAGTAGGCGCGATACTCCGGGTCGAACTTCACGTAGCGGCCCACGAACAGGTCCACGCAGCCGTCGCGGTCGTAGTCCAGCCAGGCGGCGCCGATGGACCACCCCGGAACCTTCAGCCCGGCCTTTTCCGTCACATCTTCGAACGTGCCATCGCCGCGATTGCGGTACAGAATGACGCGTCCGTAGCCGGTGACCAGTAAGTCCTCGTTGCCGTCGTTATCATAGTCGGCCGCGATGGCTGCCATGCTGAACAGGTCTGAGCCAACCCCCGCGGCCGACGTGACATCCGTAAACGTGCCGTCGCGGTTGTTCCGATAGAGGTGGTTGTGGGGCGGCGGGTCCGGCGCCTTGCGCAGCGGGTATGGGTGCATCCCGGCTCCTAGAGGCCGTCCGGAAACCACGTACAGATCCTGGTAGCCGTCGTTGTTGTAATCGAACCAGACTGCGCCCGCGCCGGTGCTTTCGAGCAGCGACCCCAACTCCTGCGCGCCGAAGCTGTGCGTGAACGTGATTCCCGCCTTGCGGGTCGCGTCTTCGAACCGGATCGGCCCCTGGGCCGGCTGCTCGGCGGCCGCGAACAATAAAACGGGAATGAGCAGGCGAGATAACATAGCTTCTCCTAATCGGCCGGTTTACCCATGGGGACCGGCTTCTGGGTATGCAGGAGAACCTGCGGGCTGAGGTTCTCCGGCGCCCGTTCCGGGCCGGCATGGCAGCCAACGCACACCCGCTGCTCTCCCTTGCGCGCCCAAAACCAACCCTTCTCCGCCGCGACGGTCTTCCCCGCGCCGTCTAGAAGCTCGAAGCGCAGTGGCGTTTCCGATGGCGTCTGCACATAGAACGACCCGTCGGTTTCCACGGGCGCTTTCCCCAGCGCCACCGCACTTCCGCGATCATTTAGCGACCATACCCGCACTTCCGCCACAGATCCTTTCGGAATCCGCTCCGATTTCGAAACATAAGAATTCAGACATAGCAGATTGGCTCCCTCGCGATTGCCCAGGCCAGAGGGGTGATACGGAAGCGCCGGCCGAACGCGCACCGGCACCGGCTGCCAGGCGTTCGGACCAACCACCTTTACCGGCTGCGCCCCCGCCCGCGGCGGGAAACGGCAAATCCAGTACGCGCCCGTCGCTGCCTCGCGATACGCGGCCAGCCACTCTCCGTTGTCGGTCTCCGCTACCGGACCCACGTACTGCCCCTTCGGCAGGGCCAGTTCCACCTGTCCGGCGCGCGCCGAAGTGAACCGCGCCAGCCCCGTGCCAGTCTGAAAGACGGTGTCCCCCGACGCCAGCTCCGCCGCCGAGTGGCGGTCCGGCCCATGATCGCAGCGGCGCGTTTCCTCGCCCGAACCGTCCGCGTATACCGTGTAGAGTTCACGAACCGTCGAGGGCGCAGCCGGAAACGGCGCTTCGAAGAGCACGCGCCCATCGCGCAGAACGGCATCGGGGAGGAAGTCGCCGGGCAGGTAAGTCAGGCGCAGCGCGCTGCCGCCCGCCAGGGGCGCAATCTCGATCTGGAATCCGCTCGCCGTTCTGCGCGCATACACGAATTGTCGCTCCGCGGCATAGAATGGCCGGATGCAGTCTTCCGCGCCCGAGGTCAACTGCCGTGGTGTACCGCCCGCCAGCGGAACCTCCCAGATGCGCCACGGCTGGCCGGCCTTCTCTTTGCCGGCGATCAGGACAGTCGTGGCGTCGGGAGAAAGTGCGGCATCCGCCGAAACCGCCAGCGATGGAGCCAGCACACGGGAGGCGCCGCCCGAGAGCACCTTCACCACGGCGCCGGCGGGAAATCGCTCTCCCCCGCGCAACGTGGCCCCGGAGTCATATTGCGGCGCTTCGGTATACAGCAACGCACTCGACGGTGCCGCTGTTCCAACCGCGAGACCCAACAGAGACAAGATCACCACCATCACTGAGCCGTCATCAATAGACTAGCAGACCCAGTCCTCCTCCCGGGTGGTAACCGGCGGCGCGGCCGGCGCGATCCCATGAAGATGCAGACCGTCAGCACGGGGACATTGTGCGCGGCGCGAAGATGTCGTAAGCTAGGGCCATAAGGAGGTGCCATGCGGGATGCTATTGCCCACGCGGTTGACCGCCGCACTCTCCTGCGGCTGGCGCTCCTGGCCGCGGTGGAGAAACTGCCTGCCAAGGCGCCTGCGAGCCCGGACCGCCCGGTGCGCAAAGTTGTCCTGGCGACTATCGCCGGGGTCAGAAGGAAAGAGACCTTTGCCGCCACCGGGCCGGACAACATCCCTCGCTTGCGCGGCGAGTTGATGCCCCAGGCGCTGTTCTATGAGAACTGCGTGAATGAAGGCGTTACTTCGCACTTCAACAGCATCTCAAGCATCCTGACCGGCGTCTGGCAGCACGTGGACGATTGGGGCCGCGACCTGCCGCGCAACCCCACCCTGATCAACTACGTTCGGAATCAGCTCCACCTGGATCCCACGCAGACATTCGTCGTCACCAGCAACAAGGCGCTCACCGCCAACATCGGGGCCGGCGGGAACGTGATCCTCACCAAGCAACTGCTGATCGAGGCAGTCGAGCGGATCGCCCTGGGCTTCAGCCGGCGGCCGCGCCTCGATCGGGATCTGCTGCTCGAGGAGTTGACGGACGTAATGCAGCAGGATTACGAGCGGATCGGATGGGAGGTCCCCGGCCCGGCTGCCACCATGGAGCCGCGACTGAAGCAGACCTTTCTAACCGCTTTGGCGAATTTCATGAAGGGGCCGGACAACGCCACGAGCGGCGACGAACTGACCTTCATGGTCGCGGCCGAGGTGCTCCGGCGCGTGGAGCCGGCTCTGCTAATGATCAATTTTTCGGACGTGGAGGTGGCACACTTCGGCGTCTACTCGGCTCACCTGGCGGGCATTCGCAACACCGATGCAATTTGTTACCGGCTTTGGAACCTGCTCCAGTCTCTTCCGGCCTATGCCGGCCAGACCGCCCTGGTCATCATGCCGGAGTTCGGGCGGGATCCCGACGGGTCCACCACCAACGGCTTCTTCAACCATCGCACCAACACCGAGGAGAACCGGGTGACCTGGCTGATGGTGCTGGGGCCGTCCGCGAGCAGGCCCGCGTATGTGAAGAAGCTTGTGCGCCACATCGACGTAGCGCCCTCTCTGGGGGCCTTCCTCGGCGTGGAGTGCACCGAATCCGTGGGCGAGATGCTGCCGGAGTTCCGGGCCTGACCATGACCACCATCGACAAAGAGCTGCTTAAACGGTTGCCCAGGACGTTCGCGCCTGCATTGAATGAGCAGCTTGACAAGTGGGACCTGCTGTTCCCGGTCGAGCAACGCGGGCTCAAGAATCAGTTGGACTATCTCGCCGGGCTCTCTGATAGCGACTTCGACGCGTTGTTCCGGCCGGTGAAAGACGTCGAGGCCAAGATGCAGTTGCCGGCTTGGGAGGCTTCGAGCAGGCGCATCAGCATCGCGGAAACCTCCCTGCTGGTTCGTTCGCCGTACTATCCCCAGTGGCGTTCCGAGGTCGAGAAGGTCTTTGCGCGAATCGACGAGGGAATTGAGGCCAGGAAGAGCCGGAAACCGCGCCGGAGCGTAGTCGCCTGCCTGCTGCCGGCCGGGCTGCCGCTTCCCGCCGGAATCCCCTGGCCCCGGCTCGCTCAAGTGGGCCGGACGCTCGAGCTGCGCGCGGCATTCAGCGATGGCGCGGAGCAGTTCCTGCTGGCGCTTGCGCGCCGCACGGACTCTGCCGCGGACCCGGCGGAACGCACCTGGGTCTTCGAAACGGGGGACGCTCTCAGCCGCTCCCTGGCATCGGGGGCGGATGGCCTGACACCACTCTCCTTTGAATCCCTGGGTCCCGCGCGAAAGGCGTTCTTGCAGCGGCTGAACGTCATCAAGAAGGATCTGCATTCGGCTGATCAGGCCTACGACGACTTGCGCCACCTGGATCTGGCTTCATTGCTGGGGAAGGGGTTGGGACGCGATCTCCGCCTTTCCAGCTTCATCCGGGACCTGTTTCTCAGCGGCAACGGTGCGTTGCTTTTTGGGAACGCTTTTGTGGAGTGGGGATCCTCGGAGGCCATGCGCCGGGCTCAACCGCAGCTCTTGATCTGTTCCTTCGGCATCCGGCACAAGCTGAAGCCCTTCAGCAGCGTGGCGGTTTTTGAGGACCAGGGGCGGGCCAGCCCCGCGCCCGAGCAGGACGACGCCCCTTCTTCGCTCATTGACGCCCAGATCCTGGCCGAGTATGTCTACCTGACGGCTTCCCGGCTGCCCTCCTACGCCGAACAAACCCTCGGCGTGTTCGCCATCCAGGATTCCAACACCGTCCAAGTGCTAGGCCCATTGCCCTCTCCCGGTTGGCCGTCCGGGCCGCTGGCTCTCGCCGAGCTGAGCGCCGGCATCGTGCGCTGGATGGAAGAAGGCGCATAAGAGCGCTTTTGACATCCGCCGATCCACAATTTGTTGCGGCTCAAGCGCCCTAAGAATGCCTGATGCATACTGCGGGAAATGCCTTGACAAGGGGTCTATACTCGACTACAATACATCCGACGCGGCTAAAAGGGGTTATTGTATCCTAATCTCTTTTGTGCAGCAGAACCGGCGTGTGGGTGTTAGAGGTGCCCGCATGCAGGGTTAGTGCGTGTGTTGACACGCCAGGGGTGTGAGAGGCCCCGTAGGGGAAAAAGGGATAGGGCTGGGAGTTGCGTTAATAACAAAGTGAGGTTCGGCATGGTATTGACTAGGAAATTCCGTGCTACGTCGTTATATAGAGGCGCGGTTCACCTACGAAGTGTCGTATGGATAGCGTCTCTGGTCCTGCTGTTCAGCAGTCTTGCCTTGGCCCAACGAGACTTGGGCACAATCACCGGCACGGTCACCGACGCGACAGGCGCGGTAGTGCCAGGTGCAACAGTTACCATTACCAACGACGCGACCGGGGAAAGCGCCACGGTCCAGACCACGGCGGCCGGCGACTTTACCCGGCCGGCGCTCCTGCCAGGGAGTTACACCGTGAGTGTGGAAGCGCAGGGCTTCCGGCGAGCGAGTCGGCAGAAGGTCGAGGTCACGGCCGGCGGCAGGGTGGGCGTTCCTTTCGCCTTGGATGTCGGAGATGTCACCTCGGCCATTGAAGTGACGGCTCAAGCGGAGTTGGTGCAAAACGAAAGTGTCCAGCTCGGTGCGGAGTTGAGTTCAGACGTGGTCACCGACCTGCCGCTCGGGGCTCAGCGCACGTTCACTTATCTCGCACGGCTATCGCCCGGCGTCAATCCGAGCGAATCCACCCGCGACCAAAACACGGGCGGCTTCTCCGCCAACGGCCAGCGCGGGACGGGGCAGAACAACTTCCTGCTCAATGGTGTCGACAATAACGTCGATGTCATCGACTTTCTGAACGGGGCCTCGTTCGTCATTGGTCCGCCACCGGAGGCTATCGGCGAGATGACGGTTATGACCACCGGCTACAACGCGGAGTACGGCCGGGGCGCCGGAGGCGTGGTCAACGTCAATCTCAAGACGGGGACCAACCAGCTCCACGGCGGCGTGTGGGAGGTCCTCCAGAACAACGACCTCAATGCCAACTCGTGGCAGGACAACACGGTTGGAGCGCCACGGCCGGTATACCGGCAGAACCAGTTTGGCGCGGCGGCGGGCGGCCCTATTATCAAGAACCGCTTCTTCGTCTTCGGCGACTACCAGGGCACCCGGCAGAAGACCCCCTCCACCGGCTTCGACACCTTTCCCACGCCGGCGGAAGTCGGAGGCAATTTCTCGGGCTTGCTGGGGCCGTCAGTTGGAACCAGCCCGACGGGGACCAGTGTCGGCCAGTACCAGATTTTCGATCCGACCAGCCTCCAGACGGTCAATGGCCAATTGACGCGCACTCCCTTTCCCGGAAACATCATTCCCGCCAGCCGGTTCGACCCCGCCGCGGCCAAGGTCGTCCAGCTCGTTCCGGCGCCGAACCAGCCGGTGAACGGCTTCCCGATAAACGATTACTACTATTCCTCGCCGAATTTCATGAATATGGACTCAGGCGATCTCCGCTCCGACTTCAAGCTCACCAATAAGGACAGCCTTTACGGCTCACTGAGCTGGATGGACCAAGCCTCAGGTGGTACGCCTGCGGCCGGGTTGCCCATAACACTCGGCTCTAATGCGGGCGGGATTCCAAGCGTCCAATCAACCTATACCCGCAACGCGCAACTGGGGTACACGCGAGTATGGACTCCGTCCCTCGTTACCGAGACCCGCGCCGCTACCACGCGCCTGCATACTTCGATTGTCGGCCCCGGTCAGGACGTGGACGATTACAAGGCCTTCGGCATCGGAGGATACGACCCCACCTATTCCATGCCGAGCGATGGCGGGCTACCGACGATCTCGCCTTCCCGCTACAGCGGCATGGGCGCGGGCTCATGGGAGCCGATGCTGATGTACAGCAACGTCCGGGATTTCATCCAGAACGTGGCTATCAACAAGGGATCCCACGCGCTCAAGTTCGGAGCCGAGGCGCGGCTGGTCCAGTTCCCCTTCTTCCAGTTTTCCAACCCGCACGGCACCATGAACTTCTCCAACAACGAAACGGCATTTCCTGGCGCCGGCGCCCTCGCCAGCAGTAGCGGCGATGCGATCGCCTCATTTCTGCTGGGCAATGTGGACCAAGGCACAATCTCCTCGACCAACGAAATCTCTTCGCAGAAGCAAACGTGGGCGTTCTACGGTCAGGACGACTGGAAAGTTACCCCCAAACTGACCCTCAACCTGGGGATCCGGTACGAGCTCTTCTCGCCCACTTATGAGGAATGGGGCCGGGCGTCGAATTTCTCGTGGCAAACCATTACGCTCTACATCCCCAAGGGGAACAGCGAGAACGCCCCTCTGCCGCCGACCTTTGCCGCGAACTTCCCGAACGTCACCGTGTCCCGCGGCGCGGTTAGCAGGTACATGTACCCGTGGGACAAGTATGACTTCGGTCCGCGGTTTGGCTTGGCCTACAAAATGGCCGCGAACATGGTCCTTCGCCTGGGCTTCGGGATCTTCTACGGCGGCGAGGAAAACCTGGGTGGCAGTCCCAACCTCGGCGAAAACGCGCCGTTCAACCAGACCATGAACCTGCAACGCGTCGACCTGAATCTGAATCCGCTCCCCAATAATTTCGTTAACAATCCGTGGTTCGGCGGGGGATTCTCCGGTGGGTTTCCTACAAACGTTTTTTCCGCGCCTGCCCCGATCAGCTTCAATGGCTTTGGCACGGACTCCCGGAGCCCGCTGGTGCAGAAGTGGAACGTGGCGGTCCAGCGCGATGTTGGTTGGCAGACCGCGGTGGAACTAGCTTACACCGGCAATCACCAGAGCCACCAATACGAGACCGACCAAAATGGCGGGAATCCCTGCCCCAACCTCGGGACCACCAACACCAGCATCACGTGCGCGTCGCTGGAGCCGATTCCGTACATCGGAGTGGGCAGCGTCACCAACAGCAACGCCTACGCCAACTACAACGCGATGACCGTGAAGGTTGAGAAGCGGCTGAGCCAGGGCGTGCAGTTCATCAGCTCCTACGCTTGGGCGCACGTCCTGACGGATGCGTGCCTTCCTCTGAGCAACACGTGCCCGTCCCCCAATCCGCTGAACTTCGCGACCATGTACTCCAACGCCCAGTGGGACCATCGCCAAAGTTTCACTACCGGCTTCGTGTATGAATTGCCGATCGGGAAGGGCAAGGCGCTGGGGACGAATATGAATCACGCGCTCAACACCGCGATCGGTGGATGGGGGCTGAACGGCATTGTGACCATCCGCACAGGCGCTCCCATCGACGTGAATTACAATGGATGTCAAGGTGTGTGGCGTTGGTGCCGGCCCGACATTGTGCCCGGGCAGAATGTCGGCTCGCCTTCCGGGGGCCGCAGCGCAAGTGAGTGGTTCAACACCGCCGCGTTCAAGACTCCCGCTCCTCTGACCGGCGGCGACGCGGCTCCGTACGACATATTCGGTCCTGGAAACAGCACGCTCGATGCTGCGTTGTTCAAGACCTTCCGCTTCACCGAGCGATGGAACGTGGAATTCCGGTTGGAGGCCTTCAACGCGTTCAACAAGACTCAGCTCGGCGGCCCCGACACCAACATGCAAGACTCGACCTTCGGCAAGATCACCTCGAGTTCGGGTGAGCGTCACGCCCAGGTATCTCTCCGGCTGCATTTCTAGCCGGACGCCAGACCTTTAGACCTTCAGACTAGCCCCCGCCCTAGCCGGCGGGGGCTTTTCTTTTTGTCCTGGACACGGGATGAGACTGTGTCTGGCTCTCGCCGGACCGAGCGCCGGCATCGTGGCTGCTCCTGACGGTTTTCGCAACAAATTGCGGAAACTTTTCCCTTGACAGGGGGTCCACTTTCTATTACAATTCTTTACGAACGGGGCCAGTAGGAGGTTTTTGTATCCGGATCTGTGCTGTGCAGGTTGCAGAGGTGCCTGCAGGCAGGTTCAGAGCGGCGGGTAGGGCCCTGCGGGAGCGTCATCCTCCGTAGGGGGAAACGGTCGGAGGTAGACCGACCGAGGGGGGGTCAGGCATGTCGCTAAGAGGTAGGTTCGCTGTTTCTTCTCTCCATAGTTCTGCGGGACATCTGAGAAGTTGCGTATGGATGGTGTCCTTGGTGCTGCTGTTCAGCAGTCTTGCCTTGGCCCAACGAGACTTGGGTACAATCACCGGCACGGTCACCGACTCGACAGGCGCGGTAGTGCAAGGTGCAACAATCACCATTTCCAACGAGGGAACGGGAGAAAGCGCCACTCTCCAGACCACTGCGGCCGGCGACTATACCCGGCCGGCGCTCCTGCCTGGGAGCTACACCGTGACCGTGGAGGCGCAGGGCTTCCGGCGAGCGAGCCGGCAGAAGGTCGAGGTCACGCCCGGAAGCAGGGTGGGCGTTCCTTTCGCTCTCGAGGTCGGGCAGATGACCGAGGCGATTCAAGTGACTGCTCAAGCCGCGCTGGTGCAGGACGAAAGTGTCCAGCTCGGTGCTCAGTTGAGCCCGGAGACGGTCACCGACCTGCCACTCGGCGCTCAGCGCACGTTCACTTATCTCGCGCGGCTATCGCCGGGCGTCGTTCCGGGGGAATCCGGGCGCGATGCGGGCACGGGCGGCTTCTCCGCCAATGGCGTCCGCGACATGGGGGAAAACAACTTCCTGCTCAATGGGGTCGATAATAACGTTAATGTTATCGACTTCCTGAACGGGTCCTCGTACGTAATCGGTCCGCCACCCGAAGCGATCGGCGAGATGACGGTTATGACCAGCGGCGAAAACGCGGAGTATGGCCGGGCCGCCGGAGGCGTCATCAACGTCAATCTCAAGACCGGGACCAACCAACTCCACGGCGGCTTGTGGGAAGTCCTCCAGAACAACGATCTCAATGCCAACTCGTGGATTAACAACAAGGTTGGAGTGCCAAACCCGGTATACAGACAAAACCAGTTTGGCGCGGCGGCGGGTGGCCCTATTATCAAGAATCGCTTCTTCGTCTTCGGGGACTATCAGGGCACCCGGCAGGCATACGTGAACGGCTCCGGTTTCGGTACCGTTCCCACGCCGGCGGAAATCCAGGGCAATTTCTCGGGCTTGCTGGGGAACACCATTGCATCCACCCCGGCGGGGAACATTGCCCAGTACGAGATTTTCGATCCCGCCAGCACCCAGACGCTCGCCAATGGCCAACTGACGCGCACTCCGTTTCCCGGAAACATCATCCCCGCCAGCCGGATCGGCCCAATTCAGACCAAGGTCCTCAGCCTCCTGCCGGCGCCGAACCAGCCTGTGAACGGCTTCCCGATCAATGATTACTACTACATCTCGCCGGGTAGTAACCGATGGGACTCAGGCGATGGTCGCTCCGACTTCAAGATCACCGATAAGGACAGCCTCTACGGCTCACTGAGCTGGAACGACAATCCCAAGACCAGCGTCCCGATCCTTCCCCTGGGACTCGGTGACGCCTTTGGAGGAGACAGCCAAGTTACCACGACTCGCAACGCGCAACTGGGTTACACGCGAGTTTGGACTCCATCCATCGTTTCGGAGACCCGGGTCGCTGTCACGCGCCTGGACACCCAGATTATCGGCGCCGGTCAGAACAATGATGACGACGCGGTCTTCGGCATCGGAGGATACGACCCCAGCCACGAGATTCCGCTGAATGGCGGGCTGATTGGGATGAATGCTGCCCGCTACGTAGGTTTAGGCGCGAGCAATTGGCAGCCCATGAACATGCACAGCAACGTCCAGGACTACATCCAAAACCTGGCTATCCAGAAAGGGGCTCACGCGTTCAAGTTCGGAGCCGAGTACCGGTTTATCCAGTTCCCCTTCACACAGTTCTCCGACCCGCACGGCGAAATGAACTTCTCCCAGAACGCAACCGCATATCCTTCCACGGCGAACGGCAGTTCCGGGGCCATCAACACCAATACCGGCGATGGGATGGCCTCGTATCTGCTGGGCGTTGTGGACACTGGCGAAATCTCCTCGGTCAACGAGATCTCTTCGCAGAAGGAAACCTACTCGTTCTACGCTCAGGACGACTGGAAAGTCACCCCGAAACTGACCCTGAACCTGGGGATTCGGTACGAGCTCTTCTCGCCCACTTATGAGAGGTTCGGCCGCCAGTCGAACTTCGTGTACAACCCGGCAGCGCCGACGCTCGAGATCCCGCAGGGGCCCGACCAGAACACCGCTCTGCCGCCGAACTTTGCCACGGCCTTTCCGAACGTCACGGTGACCCGCGGCCAGGTTTCCACGTACATGCAGCCGTGGGACAAGACGGACTTTGGGCCGCGGTTTGGCTTGGCCTACAAAGTGGCTCCGAAGACCGTCATTCGCCTGGGCTTCGGAATCTTCTATGGCGGCGAGGAAAACATGGGCGGCTCTCCCAACCTCGGCGAATCGGTGCCGTTCAACGAAACCGTCGAACTGGGCCGCACCGACCTGAATCTGAACCCGATCGGCCTGTTCGCTTCGAATCCGTATTTCCCCAATGGATTTGCCGGCGGGCTTCCCTCGAACGTTTTTACCCTGGCTGCCCCGATTAGCTTCAAGGGTATCGCCCTGGACTGGCGGAACCCGCTGGTGGACAAGTGGAACCTGGCGGTCCAACGCGAGTTGCCTTGGAACGTGGCGCTGGAAGTGGCCTACGTCGGCAACGTCCAACTCCACCAAACCTCGGAGCCCACGGCGAATGCCTGCACTAACTTGGGGACCACCAACTCCAACATCACTTGCACGTCGCTCCAGCCAATTCCGTACATCGGAGAGGGCAGCATCATGGTCAGCAACGGATATGGGAACTACAATGCGTTGACCGTGAAGGTTGAGAAGCGGCTGTCTAACGGCTTGGAGTTCATCAGCTCTTACGCCTGGTCGCACGCCCTGACGGATGTGTGCCCTGGCCTGAACGGGTGCGCGGTCTTCGATCCGAATAACTTCATGGTCAATTACGCCAACGCGCAGTGGGACATTCGCCAGAATTTCACCACCGGCTTCACCTACCAATTGCCGGTCGGCAAGGGCCGGCCGCTAGGGACGAATATGAATCCCGTGCTCAACCAAATTGTGGGTGGATGGGGGCTGAACGGCATTCTGACCCTCCGCGGCGGAATTCCTATCAGTCTGGGGTACAACGGATGTGAGGGTGTGTGGAATTCGTGCCGGCCTGACATCGTGGCTGGGCAGAACGCGAACGGCGCGCCTGCCGGAGGCCGGAGCGCCAATGAATGGTTCAACACAGCCGCGGTCACGGTTCCCGCCCCTCTGACAGGCGGCGATGCGGGTCCGTACAACATACGCGCTCCGGGAACCAGCACGCTCGACGCTGCGCTGTTCAAGACCTTCAGCTTCAGCGAGCGCTTCAACATGGAATTCCGGCTGGAGGCCTTCAACGCGTTCAACAAGACTCAATTCGGCGCCCCCGACACGAACCTGCAAGATTCGACTTTCGGCGTGATCACCTCGAGTTCGGGTCAACGCAACGCCCAGTTGTCTCTCCGGCTGCATTTCTAGCCGGACGCCACACCTTTAGACTGCTTCAAACCAGCCCCCGCCCTCGCCGGCGGGGGCTTTTCTTTTATACTGAACAGTGGACAAGACCGTGCGGACGGCCATCACAGGGGCGGTTGCAGTTCTGATCGTGCTTCTCGGCCCGGCCCTGTGGCGGGCTGGGCCTGCCGAATCACCCATCCACTTTGTCTACCGGCCGATCCCCTTCACGCTGGACACCTGCGAGACGCCGGAGCGGCATGCGCCCGAAACCATGGCCGGCGGTGTCGCGGTCTTCGACTACAACAACGACGGCCACCTGGACATCTTCTTCGCCAACGGTGCCGATATCCGAACATTGAAGAAGACCTCGCCAAAGTACTCTAACCGGCTGTTTGCCAACGATGGCAAGGGCCATTTCGCGGACGTCACCGACAAGGCCGGCTTGGCTGGCGACGGTTACGACATTGCCGCTGCGGTGGGCGACTACGACAACGACGGCAACGAGGACCTCTTTGTTGGCGGCGTCCATGGCAACCGGCTCTATCACAACAACGGAGATGGCACCTTCACCGATGTGACCAAGAAGGCGGGAATCGATCAGCCCGATAGCGAGTACGGCCCTCTCTGGACGGTCGGCGCCGCGTGGGTCGATGTCAACAACGATGGGTTGCTCGATTTGTTCGTAGTCAACTACATGAGCTGGGACATCCACACGGAGCCGGCCTGCATGGCAGCGGGCGGGCGGGACTATTGCGATCCGAAATTCTACAAGAAAACCCCCAACCAATTGTTTCTCAACAACGGCGACGGGACCTTCAGGGATGTTTCGGCCGAGTCGGGCATTCGCGCCCACCCGGGCAAGGGGATGGGAGCCGGTGTTGCCGATTTCGACCTCGACGGCTGGATGGACATCTTCGTCACCAACGACAAACTCGACAACTTCCTCTTCCATAACAAGGGCGGCGGGAAATTTGAAGAGGTCGCCTTCGAGAGCAACGTCGCATTGCGCGAGGATGCCGAGTGGATCTCCGGAATGGGCGTGGATTTCCGTGATATTGACAACGACGGCTATCCCGATATCGTGTTCGTGGCGCTTGACGACGAGACCTTCCCCATCTTCAGAAACACGGGAAAGGGAGATTTCATCGACATCACACGCAGCAGCGGAATGGGTGTGCTCAGCCTGCCGATGGCAGGCTACTCGCCCACCGTCTGCGACTTCGACAACGATGGCTGGAAGGACATCTTCGTCAGTCGCGGGCACGTCGAGGTGATGCTGCCTGTGCGACAAGGCCTGGTCGAGCAGCAAAACACCGTGTTTCGCAACCTTGGCGGCGCCAAGTTCGCCGCTCTTACAGCCGAAGCGGGCTTAGCCGCGCAGCCGCCCAAGCGGCACCGCGGCTCGGCTGTGGGCGACCTGAACGGCGACGGGCGCATGGATGTTGTAGTTAGCGCGATCGGAGCGCCGGCCGAGATCTGGATGAACGACAGTCCGGGAGGCAACCACTGGCTGGAGTTCCAACTGGAAGGCACGAAGAGCAATCGCGACGCCATCGGGGCGCGGATCAAAGTCGTGACACGCAGCGCCACGCAGTATAACCATGTCTCGTTCAGCTTTGGTTACGCCTCGTCGAGCGCCGGGCCCGTGCACTTCGGGCTGGGGCCGGACAAATCCGCGGATAGCGTGGAGATCCGCTGGCCGTCGGGAGTGGTTCAAGAGCTGAAGAATGTAGCCGGTGACCGCGTTGTGCGGGTCAAGGAGCCCGGGCCACCGCGATGAAGTGCCATCGCACAGCGGTGCTGGCGGTGGTTGCCTGGCTGCTCTTGCCTTTGGCCGGACCGGCGCAGCCGCCAGCCCAGGACGACCTTCGGCAGGGGCTTGTCGCGCTCAACAAGAACGACCTCGTCCATGCGCGTGAATTCCTTGAAAGAGCGGCGAAGGTGGATTCGCAGAGCGCGGTGGTATGGGTAGCGCTGGCCCAGACCTATCTGAAGAGCGGGCAGAAGGACATGGCGGTCCAGGCCGCCGGACGCGCGGAGCAATTCGGCGCGAATACTCCTCCTGTCCAGCACGCACTCGCGATGTTTTACGCGGGGACCGGTGATCTCGCCAGGGCCGCCGAGTGGGAACGCCGGTTTGCGGCCACGCCCGGAGCTGGCGCGCAGGCGGCCGCCAGCGCCGCCGCGCTCTCGCTCGAGGCAGGCCAGGCAGAGGAAGCGGTGAAATGGGCGGAGGCCACTTTGCGGGGAGGAGACACCCCTGAAGCGCATCACCTCCTGGGCAAGGCGTATCAAGCGGCGGGACGCCCTGATTCCGCGCTGCCCGAATTGCGCCGGGCATTCGAGCGCGCACCGGAGCAAGAGGTTTTCCTGTCGGACTTTGGGCAGGCCCTTCTCGAGCACGGGGACTTCGCGGAGGCCTTGGCTTTATTGGAGAAGGGCCAGCGCCAGTTTCCGAAGAACCCGCAGATCGTGCTCGCCTATGGCGTGGCCTGTTACGCCCAGCGCCGCGCTGCGGATGCCGTGAGCGCCTTCCTCGAAGTGATTCGCCTGGACCCCACGGTCGAGCAGCCATACGTCTTTCTGGGCCGGAGTCTGGAGCACGCGGGCGGCCGGCTACCGGAGGTCATTGCGTCCTATGCGGCGTGGGAGAGGAAGGCGCCGGGCAACTATCTGCCTGTCTTCCTCCACGCGAAGGCTCTGGCTGCCTCTTCCAACCCGGACGCCCCCGAGATAGAGACCGAGCTGCGCCGGTCGATTGAGCTGAATGGGGCGTTCTGGGAATCGCACTTGGAGCTGGGCGAACTGCTGTCAAGCCAGAGCAAGTGGCCGGAGGCGGCGCACGAGCTGTCACGCAGCATCGAGCTTAACCCTGGTCAGACCCGAGCGCATTATGAGCTGGCGCGCGTGTACCTGCGCATGGGCAAGCCGGACCAGGCCCGTGCCGAGCGAGCCGAGTACGAGCGTCTGAAGACCGCGGAGACCGACACCGGACGGCCCTGAACCGTCGTCTCTGACGACAGGCTGGAAGCTGCTGAAAAGTATGGCGGGGACGACGGGGCTCGAACCCGCGACCTCCGACGTGACAGGCGCAAGCGCAGCGCATGTTTGAGCTTTTTTGAGGGTCTCGGTCCGCAACCCATTGAAAACACGAGGGCGGCCTCCCGTTTCGGTTCTGCTGGACCGGGCGCTGGAAAGAAAGCTGCGGGCGGCTGGCAGCAGTTTGTCCTCGTCGGCCGCCTGGCAAGCCTTGGAGACGGTGCGCTGCGTCACGGTGGAGGTGGAGCGGGAGAAACTCCAGCAGTGGACTGCGGCGCACGGCACCCACAGCAGGTGGCTCTGCGGTGCCGTATCGTTCTGGCCGCCGCTGCCGGCGAGTCCGATGTCACCATTGCGAAGCAGCTTTCGGTGGATCGAAATACCGTGATCCTGTGGTGAAAACGCTTTGGTTACGAGGGGCTGGACGCTCTGTGGGACGTCGCGCCCGGCAGGGGAGTCCCGCGGCTCGCGCCGCCAGCGGTGCAGCACGTTCGGATTTACCTCGCAGGCGCGGGCTTTACTGCGTCCACCTCTTCCCATGACAACTGCTGCGTGATATGTTGCGAAGTGGCTGCCTGCCCCGGCACTCAGCGCGGCGGGCGGCATCGCAGAATCCAGCCTTATGAACCGCTTGAGCTTCACCATCGCCGTTCTCGTCTTCATCGCGGCCGCGCGCGCCCAGACCGTAGCGGGCTTCGTTCGAGGGGTGATTGCGGACCCCAGCGGCGGGCAAGTGCCGGGAGCGTCGGTTACCTTGACCAGCCAGGAGACTGGTGCGCGCAGGAGCGCGACCAGCGACGCTCGGGGAGAGTTCACGATTACCGCCGTCCCGCCCGGCGAATATCGCCTGGAAGCGGAACACCAGGGCTTTCTTAAGTACGTTCAGGCCTTTATGATGGAGGTGAACCAGGATCGGGATATACGAGTGGAGATGGGCTTGGCCACAGCCGGCACCCAAACCATCGAAGTTGCCGGAATCGCGCCGCTGGTGCGGACGGAATCGTCGGTCATGGGCGGCGTAATCGACAACCGGCAGATTCTGAGCCTGCCTCTCGATGGGCGCAATTTCTACCAGCTCAGCCTGCTGCTGCCAGGGGTCGTGCCGCCGGCGCAAGGCTCTGCGGGATCGGTCCGCGGCGCCTTCTCCATCAACGTCAACGGAGCGCGCGAGGACGCCAACAGCTTCCTGCTCGACGGAGCCTACAATGGCGATCCCAAGCTGAACGGCGTCAGTGTCACGCCGCCCGTGGACGCCATCCGCGAGTTCGAAGTCGCCGCTTCCACCTACGACGCAAGTTTCGGCAGAAACGCGGGCGGACAGATCAGCGTGGTCACACGCTCCGGCGGCAACCAGTTCCACGGGACTGCTTACGAGTTCTTCCGCAACGGCACGCTCGATGGGAACAACTTTTTCGCGCCTTCCGATCAGCCGGCCCCAAAATATCAGCGCAATCAGTTCGGCGGCACGCTGGGCGGGCCGCTGGTCAGGAATCGGACGTTCTTCTTCGCCGATTACGAGAGCACGCGCATGGCGGCCGGGCAGACGCTCATCACCAATGTGCCAACTCTGGCCGAGCGCACCGGCGATTTTTCAAACAGCAGCCTGGTGGCCATCGACCCGACTACCGGGCAGCCCATCCCCGGCGGCAAAATCCCGCAATATTACTTGAACCCCATTGGGCTGGCGATTGCCGCGCTCTATCCGCAACCTGACCGCAACGTACCTGGAGCGAATTTCGTATCCTCGCCGTCGCTCACCGACAACCTGAACCAGTTCGACGTTCGCCTGGACCACGCCCTCAGGCCATCCGACGATCTCTTCGCGCGCTACAGCTTCGCGGATGACAACTTGTTCGAGCCGTTCGCCGGCTCGTCGGGGGACGCCTCGGTGCCGGGTTACGGCCTCCAGATTCCAAGCCGCTCTCAAAACGCCGCTCTGGGCGAGACGCACATCTTTTCGCCGGCGCTGGTCAGTGAATTGCGCCTCACCTTCAATCGAGTCTCGAACGGCGACTACCCGCAGGGCCAGGGTACCAGCATCAATCACCAGCTCGGTCTTCCCGAGCTTTCTACGAATCCGCGCGACTGGGGATTGACGTTGATCTCGGTGAATGGCTTCTCGCCGATCGGGGATGACCCTACCAGTCCCGAGCACGGAACTACCAACACCTATCAGATTGCCGGCAATGCCACCTGGACGCGGGGCCGGCACCTGGCGAAGTTTGGATTCGACCTCCGCCTCCTGCAACAGAACGCTTACCGCGACATCGAATCCCGCGGATTCTTCGATTTCACGGGTCTCCTGCTGGGCAACCCGCTCGAAGAGTTGTTGCTGGGCGCTCCCACGGAGACCGGCGGAGCCACGGAAAATAATCCGCAGCACCTGCGCAACCGCAGCTATGATTTCTTCGCGAATGACACCTGGCGCGTCCGCCCGGACCTCGCGCTGACGCTGGGATTGCGATACGAGTACAACTCCCCCGCGGCCGATGCCGCCAATCGCGCGGATGTATACAATCCGGCAACCGGCTCGCTCGTCCAACTGGGCCAGAGCGGATTTCCGAGGGGCGGCTACAATCCGGATTACCACAACCTTGCTCCGCGGATCGGTTTGGCGTGGTCGCCGGACGGGCGCAACACAACCGCATTCCGGGCGGCGTATGGGATTCACTACGACCAATCCTCGCTCGCCCCTGGTGAAGGCCTCTACTTCAGCGCGCCTTACTACAATTTCAATCTGTATTATCCCGTTCCAGGGCTGGTAAACCTGTCGTTGACGAATCCATTCCCGAGTAACTTCCCGTTCCCCTATCCAGGATCGGCGATCGCCTTCCAACGCGACCTTCGCACGCCTTATGTGCAGCAGTGGGATATCGGCGTTCAGCGGCAGCTTGGCAAATCGAGGGTGTTTGAGATTGCCTACGTGGGATCGAAGGGCACGCATTTGATCGATTCGCGCAATATCAACCAGCCGCAACCTTCCGTCAATCAACAGAACCCTGGCCCGAACCCGAATTTCTCCGAAATCGACATCATCGAGTCGCAGGCCAACTCGACTTATCACAGCCTTCAGGCGCGGCTCCAGCAGCGCCTTTGGCGAGGATTGTCTTTGCTGGCTTCCTACACCTTTGCCAAATCCATCGACGATGCCTCCGGTTTCTTCAACACCACCGGAGATCCCAACTTTCCACAGAACAGTTACAATCTGAGCGCGGAACGGGGCCGCTCCGATTTCGATATCCGCCAACGCTTCACGCTCAGCTACGCGTACGATCTGCCGCTGTTCAAGGGCCATCGCTGGATCGGCGGGTGGCAGAGTTTCGGCGTACTGACGTTTCAGACTGGCCAGCCGTTCACTGTGGCGCTGCTGCCGGATGACGACAACACCAACACCGGCATCTCGCAGTTGGGGTTCGGCGCCAACGACCGGCCGAATGTGGTTGGCAATCCCCGCCTTTCCAATCCCATGCCTGGGGAGTGGTTCAACACCGCGGCGTTCGCCACCCCGCCCTATGGCGATTTTGGAAACGCCGGCCGCGACATTCTCGACGGCCCAGGCTTCGACACGGTGAACTTCTCGATTGTCAAGAACAACGCCGTCACCGAGCGGCTCAACCTCCAATTCCGCACGGAATTCTTTAATCTCTTGAATCACCCCAATTTCAATCTTCCCGATAGTTTTGTCGGGTCGCCCACTTTTGGCCAGGTGGTCTCGGCGCAGGACCCACGGCGGATTCAGTTTGCGTTAAAGCTTCTCTTTTAATACTACTGTGTTAAAAAAGCCGCCTCGTCAGGAGAATCTATGGGTGATGTGGGAGTTTCAACACGGCGATTTGCCCCAGGAACCGGTGGAGCTTGCGGCAGGTGGAATCAAAGCGAACAATCGGTTAGGGCAATGAGTATTACGCGAACCTTGAACACATTTCACAATCAAGGTAAAAAGAAACCAGCGGCTATAGCCGCCGCTTTGGACAATGTTGTTATGCTTGCTGAAAGGCGGAAGATACAAATCCCGAATGAAGCCGAGCTAAAAGCAACGATCAGTGCTCAAGCTGACCTGATTTGGGAAAAGAAGTAAACAAGCATACTGGCAAGCATAAAGTGGGAACGAGGCCCTTGGAATTGGGCCTCTTTTTTGTCTGTAAGTGATTGATTGTAAAGGGTTGGTGCGGATGAAAGGACTTGAACCTTCACGGAGTTGCCCCCACTAGAACCTGAATCTAGCGCGTCTGCCAATTCCGCCACATCCGCACATCGGGTCGCGACTCCATTTTTTCAAACCGCGAAGCTGGAGTCAAATTGCGGAAAACCTATACCACGTCCACGCCCATGCTGCGCGCCGTGCCGGCCACAGAGCGCATGGCCGCTTCCAGATCGAAGCAGTTCAGATCCGGCATCTTGATCTTGGCGATCTCCTTCACTTGTTCTTGCGTGATCTTCCCCACTTTGTTCTTGTGCGGCTCGGCCGACCCCTTGGCCAGGTTCACCGCGCGCTTGATCAGCACCGGCACCGGCGGTGTCTTGGTGATGAATGTGAAGGAGCGGTCGGAAAAAATCGTGATCACCACCGGGATGATCAGGCCTTCCTGGTCCTTGGCCGACGTCTTGGCGTTGAACGCCTTGCAGAAATCCATGATGTTGACGCCTTGCGGGCCCAGAGCCGTGCCCACCGGAGGCGCCGGCGTGGCCTTCCCGGCCGGGATTTGCAGCTTCACCTGAGCGGTTACTTTCTTTGCCATCCGTGAAAATCCTCTCGCGCCGTGGCGCGCGTCAAACCTTTTCGACTTGCAGAAACTCCAGCTCCACCGGCGTGGCGCGGCCGAAAATCGTCACCATCACGCGCAGCGTGCCGCGCTCGGGGTTGACCTCGTCCACCTTGCCGGAGAAGTTGGCGAACGGACCGTCGGTGATGCGCACCGAATCGTTCTTCTCGAACGTCATCTTGGGCCGCGGCCGCTCCGCCGACGACGCCTGGCGGTACAGAATCTGGTTCACTTCGTCCGCGCTCAGCGGCACCGGGGCGTTCCCGCCGCCCACGAAGCCCGTCACCCGCGGCGTGTTCTTCACCGCGTGCCACAGCTCGTCGTTCATTTCCATTTCCACCAGTACGTATCCCGGATAGACCAGGCGCTTGCTGGTGACTTTCTTGCCGCCGCGCATCTCCACCACTTCTTCGGTCGGAATCAGAATCTGTCCGATCTTGTTGGCAAACCCGAAGGCCTCCGAGCGCGTGCGCAGCGATTCCTGTACCTTGTGCTCGAACCCCGAATAGGTGTGGATGATGAACCACTTCCTGGGAGACGACTCGTCGTAAGCCGGGGCTGGCGGCTGGACGGCCGGGGTCTCGACGGCTTCGGGTGCAGGCTCCTCGGCCGCATGTGGTTCAGCGGCTTCGGGTAAAGGCGCCTCGGCTGGGAAGACTTCGGACGGCGCTTCCCCTTCGTCTGCCGCGGCTTCGGCTTCCGGCTGCTCGTCGAGGGGTATGTTCTCTTCGGCTTCCATATGCGTCTACTTCGTAAAGAACCGAAAGATCCCCGTGATGCCCCTCGACAGGATCGAGTCCACTACCTCGAAATATGCCGCGAAGGCAAACACGGAAAAAATCACCACCAGGGTGGTGCCCTGCACCTGCTTGCGGTTTGGCCAGGTCACTCGCCGCATCTCGAGCTTCAGCTCGTTGATGTAGTCCTTCGTGCCCTCAAACCAATTCTTTGCTTCATCCGCCATAAATCTCTTGCTCCAACTGTATGCGGGGGTGGTTGGCAGGGGCGGAGGGATTCGAACCCCCACTCGCGGTTTTGGAGACCGCTGGTCTGCCGTTAAACCTACGCCCCTGGGTCACACCGCCCGGCTACGGGGGGCCACCCATCATTCTACTTGATTTCCTTGTGAGGCTGGTGCTTCCGGCAGTGCGGGCAGAACTTCTTCATCTCCAGACGCTCCGTCGTGGTTTTCTTGTTCTTGGTCGAGGAATAGTTCCGGTTTTTGCACTCCGTGCACTGGAACGTGATGATTTCGCGAGCCATTCCGTTTTGCTCCTGCTTACTTAATGATTTCCGTCACCGTGCCGGCGCCCACCGTGCGGCCGCCTTCGCGTATTGCAAACCGCAGCCCCTTGTCCATGGCCACCGGCGTGATCAGCTCCACCTTCAGGTCCACCGTGTCGCCCGGCATCACCATTTCCGTGCCCTCCGGCAACTCCGCCA
>Ga0326727_10002971_pt1 | contig 55787 bp, 53 predicted proteins | sample MB2enrmetagenome_FD_207643 | JGI IMG/M metagenome (GOLD analysis project Ga0326727, IMG submission 207643) | Lab enriched peat soil microbial communities from McLean, Ithaca, NY, United States - MB29MY | ecosystem: Environmental > Terrestrial > Soil > Wetlands > Peat | place: USA: New York...
GCTGTGGGGGATGTGGTGTAGTACAGAGTGACAGCGTAGTTGGCCGTCCCTCCCGACCACGAAACGGTGACACCGTCGGACTGGCTGACGTCGACGGGGTTGGTGGTGAAGGATCCAAGGGTGACGCTCGTGAGGGCGGAGTTGACAGTGACAGTGACAGTCGCGGATGACGCGGTGGCAGTGGGGGCGGCGCCAGAGGTGACGCCGGTGTCAGTGACGATGTAACAGTAGTAGTAGGTGCCAGCAGCAGTTGAAGATGGGACAGCGTACGTTGACGAAGTAGCTCCGAATATGACGGTGTCGCTCGTGGTGCAGGTCCCGGAGCTGGTGGCCGTGTACCACTGGTAGGAGTAGGCCCCTGTGCCGCCAGACGGATGCGCAGTCAGAGTGATAGTCTGGCCGGTGTCGATGGTGGGTGAGGACGGGGTGATTGTGCCTGCAGATGGTGCAGAGTCTACCGTAACCTCGACTGCCGCGTCGGTGACTGATTGAGCTGGATTTCCTGAATCTTTGATCACAGCGCAGTAGTAGGTCGACGAAGTGGGGGAGACAGACTCCGTGTTGGGTGACGCTGACACTCCAGAGTTGGTCGCGACAACGGTGGTGTCAGAAGAGCAGGTGGACGACGACCCCGAGTACCAGGTGACCGTGAAGGTGGAGGTGCCAGCGGTCCAGGAGGCTGACAGTGTGAACGACTGTCCGCTGTCGATGACAGGAGCAGAAGGAGTAATGGATCCTGCGGTCAGAGCAGAGTTGACAGTCACGGTGACGGCGCCAGAAGTGGCAGTCGCACCGCCGCTGTCCGACACCTGAAGCTCAAAGGACCAGGTTCCAGTCGTAGACAGAGCACCCGTCGAAGTCGTGGGCAATCCGGAAGTGGTGCATCCAGTCGTGAATGAGCCACCTAGGTCACCATAGCTCGAACCTCCAGGCGCTTCCTCCAGCCACTGGCAAGAGTAAGGCGAAGTCCCGCCGCTCAATGACTTGGTAGTGGCGAGGTTGGCGCTTTGGCCGCTGTCGATTGCCGCCGGAGAAACAGAGATGACAGTCGCAACAAGAGCGGGGTTAACGGTGAGCACCTCCCCACTTGCGCCGCATGTGGAGCTGGCGGCATTGTTGTTCGAATCGCCCAGATATGATGCCTCCCAGTAGTATGTTCCCGCGGACGTAGGAGTGAATGAGCCAGAGGTCGCTGAGGCGCCGCTGATTGCGTTGGTACTAGTAAAGGCCTGGGTACCAGTGCAAGCTGAGTTGGAGTAGACTGTGAAGGTCACACTGCCCGTCGGGTTGGAGGCCCCCGACAGGGTGGCAGTGTCCGAGGCAGAGCTGCCCAATGTTATCGAACCCGACGAGCCAAACGAACCCGTTGAGCCGGACACAAAGGCATCTGCAATTGTAACCCACGCTGAGCTGCCACTCCAAGTGAAGCCAACGCCCAACCCGCTCTGCGCTGTGGTGACAGACTGATACTCATCTGCACTGCTCGCTGAACTGTGAGCGGTGCTGCCAAGGAGCGTGAAGGGGTTTCCAGCACTAATGCTGTTCCCGGTCGACAATCCAGACATACCGACGATTCCCACTATCAGGTCGTTGCTGTTGGTCGTCGTGATGGAGACAGTCGAGCTGGATCCTGAAGAAGTGGAAACGGCAGAAACAGCCGACCCGAGGTTCGGATCGAAGGGCGAGGCAGTCTTTGCTCCGCTGACTGAAAAGACCATGGCGTTCAGTCCCTTGCTGTTCCCTGGCGCGTTGAGCGTAATGACGTCGCTGGACAGCGTGCCGGAAGAGATAGCGTACCAGCATTCTATCTCCCCGCCACTCAGTGAAGTGACGCTTCCTCTGGGGTTCCACGTCAGGCCACTCGTATCCGAGATGCCATAGGTGAGTCCAGTTGTTTCCGTGTAAGCGCAAGCATAGACTACGTCATTGGAGTTCGTTGTTGAAATCGTCGCCTGAACCGAGGTCGACCCGCTAGTCCCGTGGACGATACTGGAGCTGGCGGAGTTCGGATCCAATCCGAAGGTCCCCCCGGTAGCTTCGCCCAGTGCAGTCCCTATCGTCGGAGTTGCTTTGGTAACTGTAAGCGGCTCGCAGGGGCTTGTGGCACCGAGGTCATAGGTGTCTCCGGCATACACGGCCTCCCAGCCATACGATCCTGCTGAGCTGAAAGTCTGTGAAGGAGAACTCGGCACGACCCCGTTGGAAACGGCGACGGCCGGTTCGACGTCGGTTGCAGAGCCTGAACATGTGCCTGAAGTGAAGTATTCATACTGGACCGTCCCGCCGGCGTAGGGCGATGCCCCAGAAAGGGTCGCCGAATCGGACACTAATTGCCCAGCCTTGACACTCGTAGCCGAAAGCTGGGTTGCGATGGAGGGTGTGTATTGGTTCAGAATGAATTGCCCGTCGAAGGGTAGAAACTGACTGTGCACGACGTTCTTGTACATGTATGAAATTACGATGCCCACCACCTGCCCTTCTGGGACACTCCCCCCGTAGCCAGGCACGGAGTTGATCGTGCAACCTGTCGCGGGGCTGTCAAATTCCTGTGCATACTCCGTACCTCCCCAATCCCAGGCGCTGGCGTCCCAGGCGCAGGCGGCGAAGGTCAGGGTGAGAGTCTGACCAGGGTGGATGTCGATGCAGGTGGAAGGGGATGGGACCGTGAAGTTGCCGGTCGCGGCGCTGTATGTCTCGGCACACGTGGTCGGTGTCGCCGCATAGGCATCCAAGGTCGGGACGCTGTTGGCTACGTCGTAGTTGGGATAGTAGCTGTGATAGGTCTTTGTCGCTGAACTGTAGTAGTCAGTGGCCGCACCGGCAAGGAAGTAGTACTGTTCCCCGGATATGCCGGGGTCCATGTAGAGATAAGAGTACTGGAGAACCGGCAGCGTCTGATTGAAATCGTTTGTCAGGCTGATGTAATATGCCACGTAGTAATTGCCTGCGCTGTACAGAAGAAAGGCGTCGCTCAGGAGTTTGTCATTCATCTGGCTCGGATTGGCGATCTGGGAGGGAGTCGGGTTGCATGGATAAGATCCGCTCGTCACTCCCGTGTACTGGTATGTGTAAGTGCCCCCTCCCCCGGTAGATTCGGGCGCGGTCTGGCAGGCGCTGTATCGATAAAACAAGAAGTTCGTGGTGAAGGCGCCTTGGGTGATCACATTCGCCTGCCCCCCTATCTCGATGGTATTGGAAGTAGAGGTGGCCGAGGCAACAGTCTGGCCAGTCACCGTCAAGGTTCCAGATACCTGACCAGAAAAGGTGGCAAAACCGCCGACGACTCCTGTGTTGGCGTTGTAGTAGCACAGGTAGTAGACGTCTGGTGCCACGCCCGAGCCAGAATATTCGGGTATGCTGTCGGTCGTATCAGGGGAGCCGTTGCTGTTGTAGGGTCCTGCGCAGGTCGATGGCGGATTGCAGGTCGATCCTGAAAGAGTGCAGGAGGTCAAGGTGGCCGTGCATCCTGGCGTGTTGCCACTGCCGCACACAATCACGTTGGGAGGATTAGGCGACAAGGCAACCCCACTGATGGACGATAGGGCGTAGTTGTATACGGTTATGTTGTCCAAAACGCACCCATTCACACAGCTGAACGTCACAGGCGGGGTAGCGGTCATCACAGCCACCAGTGCATCGCTCCCTCCCCCTTGATCGGTAATGACTTCGTTAGTTGTCTCCGTCTCAATCACGACCTGGGTCAGGGTCTTCCCACTGGGCGGAGGGTACTGCGCCGTGAACATGTTGCCCCTCGCTGTTATTACGCTGACTGTGATGTTCCCGCTTGCCTTCGTCCAGGTGTAGCCGTTGACCACGAAGGACGCGGATTGGCCGATGTTCAGGGTGGGCTGTGAAACCCCTCCAGTGGTTACTATGATGAATGGGTCAGGGCTGGGCGGGCTCTGGAGGACGCCTTTACTGTTGTCCAAGAATGCGGTGATCAAAGTGGTGGCCTCCCCGCCAATATTAGTAGCGGTGATAGTGACAGCGCCTGAATTCACCGTAGCGGACATGGTAAGGTTCTCGAGCGAAGACTGCTGGATTGCGTTCTGCCTGCTGGCTGCCGCCTGGTTGGTCGAGTTGTTGGTCTGGTTGACGAACATGTAGAAACCCGCGCCCGCGCTGAAGAGCAGGGCAAAGAGGATCACACCCCCCAGTATGTTTGATAACCCGGCCCTCTTCCGTGGCAGGCCTCGCACTACACGAATCCCTCCGGGTGTCTCAAAATGGTGTTCATGGTATCAAACTCATGGACTGGAAGGCGATGTCCTCTGTGTAGACGACGTTGTTCAGGAGGTATGAGAGAACGAGGATAAGAGCGGTCGGTGCCCCAGAGGTACCCATATTGAGATTGACAGTGGCGCATCCGGAGTAGCCAGGGTCCCAGCTCTTGGCGTATTGAGAACCTCCCCACTCCCAGCTTGGGGATCCCGGGCCGCAGGCGGCGAAGGTGAGAACAGCCGATTGCCCTGGGCTCACATTAATGCAAGTTGACGCCGGAGGCTCGCCTTTGGTCTCAGCACAACTCGAGGCAGTGGCAGTGTAAGCGTTGAATGTAGGAATGTCGTTGGTACAGGCCGGCGATCCGCCCCCCTTGCAGTAGTTCGGATAGACGGAGCTCGAGTTGGAGGGGCCGCCCACGATGTACATGTCTGCCTCCCCCAAGCTCTTGGCGGACTCAAACTGGACGAACGAGTATTTGAGAATAGGCAGGATGGAGGTATAATCATTTGTGACCTGGAAGTAAAGGGCGACATAGTAGTTGCTGCCGGCGCTGACCAAAGAGGCGTTCCCGAGCTGGCGAAAGACATTGGGGGGCATCGTGGCTGGAGTCGTGGAGCATGCCGAAGAATAGGTGTAGTGTCCGCCGCTACTCGACGGCCCATTGGTGCAGGAGCTGTACTTGAAGACGAAGAAGTTCACGGTGAAGGGCCCCTGGCCAAGTACGTTGGTGGAACCTCCCAGTTGGATCGTGTTCGAAATTGCTTCTGCTGAAACGACGTTGACATAGCTCGGCGGTGAACCGCCGAAGTTCTCTTGGGCGGTAGCCTGCCCGGAGAAGGAGGCGTAGCCCCCGACGTTTCCCGTCACAACGTTGTAGGTGCATAGGTAGAATACCGAAGGCGCGTTGCCGCTTCCCGAATACGCGGCCAGAGAGTCGGATGAGTCCAGGACCCCCTGGCGCGAGTAAGGCCCTGCACAGGCTGAATTCGGAGTGAGCGATGCAGTGCACCCCGGAGCGTTCCCGCACTCTGCCACGCTGGGCTGGCTGTTCAAAAGGGCGACACTCGACATTTGGTTAGGCGCGAAGTTGTACACCGTGACGTTGTCTGTGACGCAGCCATTATCACAACCGAATGAAACGGGTGGCGTCGCAACCATCTGAACCACGAGGGCGTTGCTCCCTGCCAGGCCAGGAAGGGTCATCGTGGTAGCGGTAGAACTGTATGTAGTCGAGATTGTTGCAGTGACCTGCGTTGGCGGGTTGGGGAATGGAGCCGAAAAGGTGTTCCCTCTTGACGTTAGCACACTTGCCATCCCAGAGGCAACACTAATGGCAGGAAGCGTCAGAGAAACAGAATCGCCGATGGTGAGGACGGAGTCTTCTGTAACGATGCCAGGCGTCGTCAGGAGGGCACCACCAGAACTCGCATACGCCCCGACAAGAGTCGTTGCAATGCCCCCTGAATTCTCGGCCATAATCGTGACCGTGTAGGGACCGCTGCCGCTAACTATGGTGGCTAGAGAGATCCTTTCCAGATTGCCCTGCTCAACAGCATTCTGCCTGTCAAGATTGGCGATGTTCTCGTTCTGTCCAGCTTGAGCCTGCCACGTGATGTAGGCGAAGCCAGCCGTGAACAGCATGCCAAAGATGAGGGCGGCTGCAAGAACCGTCGCGACTCCTTTTCTGGAAGAGCATTGCCCTGGATTCATGCGGGCTTCACCCGTTCGCCGTTATCGTTTCTTGGACGACATTCCCGTAGAGGCCTGTGAATGTTATCGTGTAGGCAACGCCATCGTACATGTAGAGCTGGCCTGGACCACTGACGAGGGGCAGGGTGATCTGATACGGCCCGTTGGAGCCGGTAGAGAGGCTACTAACGGGAAGCGGTGGTACTAAGGCGTATCCCGAAGCTAGATAGAAACCGGTCGGGGGCAAACCTTGGCCTGTCTGCTCGTAACTTGGGTAGCAGGGACTGACGACAGTGCACGGAGACGGTGCTGTAACTACTTCGCGGTTGCCGCCGGAGGGATTGGTGCAGGTGTTCCCAGGGGACCCGATGGCGCAGGCCGTGTAGAGTATGATGTTCAATGGATTGGATGAGCTTGTGCTGACTATCCTAATCGAGTACAGAGTGAACGTTACAGACCCGTCGTTGTAGAGGTAGAAGCTCGCGCTGGTGCAACCAACCCCAGCTCCGCCGCTCCCCGAAGGGCCGTTGCAAGCAAGTCCCGCAGTGTTGCTAAAGACCTGGGACTCCGGGGTGAATCTCTCATTCAGGTTGTTAATGTTGTTGGCCGCGCTGTTTCCGTAGGCTTGCTCGCTATTCCCGGCCTGGCCGTTGACCCAGCCTATGACGGCCGCTCCTGCGACTAGAGTAATGGCTATCATCATAAGCGTAGCAAGAACCTCTGAAACAGCGCGCCTCTTCCGTCCACTCATGACGAACAATTAGTGTTTCATTGCTTCAGGTGGCGATTTCTTATTTATCGATTATCGAAGGTAAAACTGAATTCTGGATACTGGAAGTCACCAAAAGGTTGACGGACACGCCCGAGAGAGCGCGCGTCAAGTTCAATCGGTTCCTGGCCTAATCCTTGCAGTCGTGGGTCACACCCTGTATCGGAGTGCGATGACTTTGGTGCCGCTGAACAGGGCCCTCGCTGCTCGCGACGGAACGATTCATGTTCTTTTGCTCGCGGATTAAGAATCTCCAGAATCAGGCGCTTCTCTTCGCCTTGACCGCAATACTACAATTCCAGCGACAACCATAACCACTACCAGGCCCCCCGCCGCAGCGTAAAGCAGCACAGGCGAAACGCCTCTGGAGGAACTGCCTGAGCCGGTAGAAGTGACTGAGGTCGCTGAAGTGGCGGGGGTCGTGGATGTGGCAGATGCTGGATTGGTGGAAGTTGTGGTGGTTGAAGTGGTGGAATTTGTTGTTGTGGTGGTTGAAGTGGTGGAAGTTGTTATCGTGGTGGAATTTGTTATCGTGGTGGAATTTGTTATCGTGGTGGAATTTGTTATCGTGGTGGAATTTGTTATCGTGGTGGTTGAAGTGGTGGAAGTTGTTGTGGTTGAAGTGGTGGAAGTTGTTGTGGTTGAAGTAGTGGAAGTTGTTGTGGTTGAAGTAGTGGAAGTTGTTGTAGTGGTGCACAAGCAAGTATCTGAGATGACAGTGACAGCGTTGGCGATTTCATCGGTCACGAAAACTTCCCCCCTGCCGGAATCGTAGGCTACAGAGCTGGGATAGGTTCCAACGTTCAGAGTCGCGACCACGGCGTTAGTTGCGTCCGAGACTACAGAGACGGTGCTGTCGTCTTCGTTGGCCACGAAGACCTCACCCATCGAGGAATCGTAGGCGACGCCGAGGGGACCATATCCCACGCTCACTGTAGCGACTTGAACATAGGTGACATCTGAGAAAGCGGAGACTGTATTGGCGTAACCATTGGACACGAAGACCTCACCCATCGAGGAATCGTAGGCGACGCCGAGGGGACCATATCCCACGCTCACTGTAGCGACCACAGCGTTGGTTGCGTCCGAAACGACCGAGAGTGTGCCGTCGTCTTCGTTGGCCACGAAGACCTCGCCCCTGCCAGAGTCGTAAGCAACGGCGACCGGATTCCGTCCTACGCTCACATTGGCGATAACCTTGTTGGTTGTGTCTGAGATAACGGAGAGGGTGTTGAAGACCTCATTTGCCACGAAGATCTCACCCTTCGAGGAGTCGTAAGCGATGGGGTCAACCCCGAATTTCAAGCTTACATTGGCGACCACGGCGTTGGTTACGTCCGAGATGACAGAGACGGTGCCGCCGCCTTCATTGGCCACGAAGACCTCACTCCTGCCAGAGTCGTAGGCGACGGCGACCGGGTCATATCCTACCCTCACTGTCGCGACCACGGCGTTGGTTACGTCCGAGATGACAGAGACGGTGCCGTCGTATTCATTGGCCACGAAGACCTCACTCCTGCCAGAGTCGTAGGCGACTCCCTGGGGGTAGTGTCCAACGCTTACCGTCGCGATTACCGTCTGGGCACGTGCCGAAGGCACAAGGAGGACCGATGCGAGAATGAGGCTCGCAAGAAGGAGTAGGGTGAGTACGCAGCGGCGAGAGCGACTCTCAGTGGATCCGAGTCCCATTACTGGAAACGCCTTCCATCCGACACGCGCTTTCGAGGTGAATGCGTAAAGAAGAGGGGCTTTGAACATTGGAATCCCTTGAGAGATGAGAAACTGCTCATTCGCGAACCATCGCCTGAGATTCCTTCCACGCCACCGCTCTTCGGCTCGCATACTTCATGGCCCCGGTGAGAGCAAGGCAGACGATCGCCAAGACGATGATCAGCGCACCTGAGAGTGCGAGTTGCAAGTTGTCCGCCGCATCGTCGAGCATTCCGCCTATTCCGACTACAGTGAAGACCATCTCGGCGATAATCACACCCTCTATTGCTCTTGAGATGCCAAGCCGAAGGCCGACCATAACGCTGGGCAGCGAAGCGGGGAAGATGATCTTTGTCATCAGTTGAGACTGGCTTGCGCCGTACGCTCGACCGCTATCCACCAGGGAAGCGCTAACGTTCCTGACGCCACTGTAAACATTGATGATAATCGAGAAAACAGCAATCAGAAAGGCGATGACCACGGAGCTCGTCGATGAAACTCCCGTCCAGTTCATCGTCAAGGGAACAAAAGCTATCGCGGGGATCGAATACCAAATGTTGACCCAGGGATCCAAGAAGAGGTCGACCACGAAGTATCTTCCCATCAGAAAGCCTACAGGGATACCCACTATTGCTGCAAGTAGGAATCCGAGTAGGATAGATGTCACCGTCACTTCCAGCCCTGACAGCATAAGCTTGGTCAGTGGCGGATCGGTGAAGAGGCGGACGAATGCCGTTCCAGTCGCGATAGGCCCAGCTATCTCCCTAGTATTATCCACGACTACGGCTATTGCCCACCATACCATGACAAAAAGGGCCAAGCTCCCGGGAAGAATAGTGTAACGCGAATAGGAAGCTTTCAAGTCCTCACCCCCCTTGAAATGCTCTCTGTTTCCTTCCACTTGAACAATCGATGCTCAAGAATCTTAGGCAGCTGCAGTACGGCTACCCCCATTAGAGCGATCAAGAAAACGGCCGCCATCATGTAAGGTGTGTTGAGCACATCCTGGAAAATGAACATCATTCCGCCGAGGCCGTTTTGGCTCATCAGCACCTCCGCAAGGACCGCGCCAAGGATGGCACGACCCATTCCGATCCTCATCCCGGAGACTATGTCTGGCAAAGCTGCTGGGAGAACGATTTTCTCAAGGAACTGCGTCTCGGACGCTCCGAAGCTCCTGCCCACCTCTGCGAGCGAATTGCTCACGTACTTCACTCCGTTGTGCGTGTTCAGGATTACAGTGAAGACTGTAAGGAGAAAGGTAACGAAGACTTCGGCTAAGAAGTCGGCACCTATGGCGAAGTAGAGCATCGGGATCAGAACTACTATGGGAATCGAGTACGCTGCGCTAATCCACGGATCAATCACCGCTTCGGCCGCCTTCCAGCGTCCCATTATCACTCCGACTGGGATTCCCACTATGCAACCAAGGCTGAACCCAAACACGATAGTAGCCAACGTCTGCAGGATTGCCGCGTCCGCGCCCTGAAGTCCTTGAACCCCGTGTGGTAGGTGGTTCTGGAGTAGACCACCCAATGCCTGCAGGACAGATACTGGTCCCGCAAGAATGAGAGAATTGCCCGTCCTGATAGAGGCGATTTCCCAAACGAGGATGAATAGCCCCAGACTCCCACAGAAGATTGCTAGCCTGACCGAAAACGAAGTTGCTCGCGAAGAGATCATGGGCAACCTCGAACCAGATTCCTCAGAGCGCGCGCCCCACAAGGAAGTCGTCCGCAGATATCATGTTGTGCATAGCGCGAGCGCCGCGACCACTCAAAAAGACAGAGGTGTGATGGAGCCAAAACCCCCTGCCTCCATGATCTCACTCTCTAGGAACTTCCAGATCTTTTTCCACAGCCGTCCATACTCGGGATCGGATCTGATATCGTATGCCCATCGTTCCGGCGGAAGGTTTACGCTAACGACCTCTCTCACCGTAGCTGGGTGGGTGCTAAGTAGCACGATCTCGTCTGATAGGGCAATAGCTTCGTCAACATTGTGAGTTACGAATAGGGTGGTCTTTGGTACTGTGCTTTTGACAATCCGCAAGAGTTGCTTTTGAAGTATCTGGCGCGTCTGCTCGTCTACCGAAGCGAAAGGCTCGTCCATTAGAAGAGCGTCAGGGTCGATCGTCAAGGCGCGCGCCAACCCAACTCGTTGCTGCATGCCAGCCGAAATCTCGTGAACATAGTGATCCTCGAACCCCTTCAGCCCAACAATCGCGATGTATTTCTCCGCGATCTCCTCTCGCTCGCCTGGGTCAATTCCCCGGAGTTCGAGCCCCAGTTCGACATTCTTCTGTATGGTCCGCCACGGCAAGAGACCGAACTGCTGGAAGACGAACCCCATCTTCGAAGGTGGAGCAGTTACGAGTTGGCCGTTGAATACCACTTCACCAGAGTCGGGTCTGGTTAGACCATCGATAATCCTCAGAAGCGTCGTCTTCCCGCAGCCTGACGGTCCGATGATGCTCGTGAGAGACCCTCGCTTCAGGTCGAAGCTGACTCCTTCGAGCACCTTGAGTCTCTCTTCCCCGCCTCGACCCTTTGGCCCTTTCTTCGGGAATGATTTCGTGACCTCCTTGATCGAGATAAGAGGGGATTCCAACCGACTGGTGACTTCATCGGACGTTATCACGAGTGATTCCAATGCGCTCACGGATTGCCTCTTGCTGCCACTTCGATGGCGATCAGGACTTTAAGTAATGTGAATGCCCAATTCAGATTGGGAATATTCTCGAGCGGCTCGACGCATCAGATTCACCCGCTTTAGTGTGTTAGCGCTCCGTCATCTATAAATAAGAAATTTCGGAATTCCTGGGATCGCCTTATGGGTCTCATCAGGTACGCCCCCATTCTAGTCGCCTGCCTCCTCGTGGTGTCCATAGTGTCAGCCGCCCAGCTGACCCTGCCACCCGCCGAAGGCGCGACCAACGTCACCCTCAAGGTCGGATATCCGGATTCCCTCGACGAGAGCGACGTGATGGACCTCTACGCATTCCAGCTCTTGGCCAACGAGGGCATCCACGTGGTTCCGACCTACTACGATTCACCTCCGTTGGCATACAAGGCGCTCATATCGGGCCAGCAGGACATCGCCTACGACGAGAGCGGCGGCACGTTCTTCAGCGGGCAGCAGACCACTTGCGTCGGCGGCTACATGCTGTCTGGCACCTTCCTCGCAATCGCCGGGGACGGGATCACGAAAGCGTCTCAGCTGCTCGGCAAGACCGCCGAGGACTTCGGGCCGGGGACAATAATGAGATACCTGAACTATTACTGGTTCAAGGAGGCAGGGATCCCCGTCAACACGAACGGACCCAGTCCCGATTCCGTGTACCTGAAGAGCGGAGGTGAGAACATCGAGAGGGTCAACGACCTTCAGAGTGGGGCGGCGAGGGAGATCGTTGTGGACGACTTCATCCTGGCCGACTTCGAGAGTCCATCGATCAACAACACCGCACACGGAGGGCCATACCACGTCCTCTTCTATTCCCCGGACGACTACTTCGACACCTGCTACGTCGTCGCCGATGGCTGGCTGAGCAACACGGCGAACCAGGCGCTGCTCGTTAAGTTCCTCTCGGCGCTGTACGAAGCTCAGCGATACTACATCTCCAACCCCGGGGAATTCGACACCTTCGCTGAGCAGCAACTTCCGCTGACGCCCGCGACGGAGATAGAGTTCGCCTCGACGTTCTATCCCGGCCACTACACATACTGGCCGTACGGGCTCTACAACCTTCAGGGGAACCAGAGCCTGGAGGCGAAATTCACTACCACAAACGACTTCTTCATGACCGCCGGCGTGATCTCCGGCCCTCTAGTCAACGCATCCGTAGAGCCATACGGAATGATCAACAAGTACTTTGAGCTGAAAGCCCTCCAGGCTATCGGCCCCTACACTTACCCGAACGAATCCTGGGTCAACCCTACCTTCTTGGCCAACCTCAGATCCTGGGTCCCGGCCTGGATGACAGGTGCCAGCCGCACGTCGACAGATTCGAGTGCCCAGATCTTGCCATCACCATTCATGGTGTCCGCTTCTCAGGAATCAGATAACGGGGATTCCACCTGAATGCCCCCGAAAATCGCGATCCTTGGCCTGGTGATTCTCGCCGCAGGTGCCGTGATCGGAATCATAGGTGCTTCCAACCCCGTAACTTCGACCTCGGAGAAACCTGTGGCGCTGATCAATGGTGCGGTTACAGTAGATCCGAATGACTACGCGACCCAGAGCCTCGTGATGACGATGGGGCAGTCTGTCCAAATCGCGCTCAAGATTGACAACCAGACGATCTTCACTTTCGATGTTATGAATCAGACCCAATACGATGTCTGGTACGACTGCGCCCCGAGGTGTCATCAGCCACTACTGGGGGGGAACGGCACATACTACCAGCAGGCCAAAGAAAGGGTGCCCACCCAGGTGAACGTCACCGTCTCTCCCTTGTCGCCCTACTTTGCGCAATTCACAGCTCCGACCAACGCGACTTACTACTTTGTGCTTGACAACTCCATCGGTCCGACGTGGGCGAGTTATCTGAACCAAGACGCCTCATGGTCTGTGACCGGCCAACTCGTGCTGACCTCCATGCAGGCCGTGACCAATTATGCAGTCAACTGGCCGTACATCGGTCTGGGTGCAGCGGTCACGCTCGCGGGCGGCGCCATCGCAACGTGGTGGCCGCATCCCAAACACATGCGTCGTGACAAGACGTGAGGGCGTGAATGTTGACACCCCCAACCTAAAGGGTGTTGGATCTCTGCCTCTTGCAACTCCTTGATCGTTCACCGAACTTCCACCCGCTCCAGATTGTTAGTCAGTGGAGTAACGGAACGTGGAAAGGTAGTCGGTACACAGGAAGCCTCTGTTTGTGCAGCTGTTCTTGGCCGCAAACTCGCTGTCTAGTGGCTGTGAGGCAGAAGCGAGCTTGTTCCGCCTTCACCTCGTAAAGCTACTTGGGGGTCTATCTATTGGTTCGTGAGTTCATCCTCGATCAGGAGATGGTGGGCGAAAGCGGGCGCCTGCCGCTCAAGCTAAGGGTCTGCATCGCTGTCCCCGAGCAGGGGTGGCGTTCTTCTTCTTTCCGCTCCCTGGTTGGAGTTTCAGAATCGCTCCTGGAACGAAGGGTGTGGGATCAACGCTAAGCATAGCTTGGGCTCCGTCTCATTTTGATTCGAAAACAGGGAAGTCAGCGACAGGAATTAGCCCGTCGCTAACAATTCTTCCATTACAGCTTCGGGATGCCAGCGAACTTGCGTTTTGCTAGTAAGAGGGCAGGGAAGGCGAGTGCCATTAACAGACCCATGCCGAGTGGGAATGTTGGGACACCTGGAGGTGGGGAGAATGGAGTGGGGGTCTTCAGATAGACAAACACTGATGTGCATTGTGTCGAACCTGGGAATTGAGTGGGGTTTGTGCCTGACGTGGCTGGATACGCGGATATCTCGACAGTGGCGGTTGCACCCGGACTTGCTGGGGCTGTGACAGTGATTGTGAACTGGAAAGCGCCCGTACCACTGAACGGACCCGCTATGAACGCGTGAGGGAACGTATCAACGGCGCTTCCGCTGCTTATCGTCACCGTCCAACCGGCAGGTTGGGAGACGGTCACGTACATGTACTGGGCGTTATCGCCTCCGAAATCGTAGTAGGATATGGAATTTCCAGACGGGCCGAATTGGGTCGTGGCTGGGGGATAGTTTGTGATCATTATTGGAGTTCCAGCTGAGGAAGTCTGCGTGAAGGTGATAGTGTTGCAAACACAAGCGTTGACGGGCACGGCGTACGCGCCCATCACTATGAAAGAAGATAGCAAGAGAAGAACTGGCAGTAGGTATTTTCTGTCGCTCATTGAAAAGCAATGGGCCGGTTCGAGTATTTATGTCGTCTGAAGGCCTGGTACACTGACATAGAGCCGAAATTCATGCATTACGACGCCCATAATCCATTTCCACTTACACGTTGGTTCAGATCTGGGTATTGCTAAAGTTTGCGATGCCTTTTCTCACGAGTCGCTCACCAATGGACTGTCGTGGGTGACCTTCTCGACGCTAAGACGCAACCCACCGCCCTCCTAGGAAAACCTTCGGAGTGCTTGCGCGCCGTGAAAGCGGGGTGTCTCCGTTGGTAGTGGCTTTCACTTGTGGAAAAGGATTCTGTCAGTTCTAAGCGCTCGATAGCAGCTAATTCCTCGGCTTCGAAGCACGGGCGGATAGACCCCTGCGGAACACCACAAGCACTGCTCCAACGCCTGCGACCGAGACCAGAGCTGTCCCGGCGGGGATTAGCAGGGGCGGAAGACTGGAACCACCAGGGCTAGCCCCATTGCCTGCGATTGCCGTGGTGTTGGAACCCAAGAAGCTGGTCCCGGTGGCGGTGGTCCCTGGAAGTGTCCTGATCCTCGTGACTGTTGTTTCCAGCGGCGTTCGAGTAGAGGTCACGACCTGGGTCACCGTTGTCGGCTCTGAAATTATTGTGATGCGTGTCACGGTCTGCGTCTGAACCTGAATTGAGTTCTCGATCGAGGTTGTCGTTACGGTAGCTGTGGTCGGGAGGGTCACAGTCGAAGTCTGAGTAGTTGTGTCAGTCATGGTGCGCGAAGTCGGGTCCGCAACCGTCGAAGTACTGGTCACTGTCGAAATCGATGCGATCGTGTCCGTGGCCGTGGTGGTGGAAGTAGAGGTCTCCGTCTGAGTCTGTGTCACCGTTGAAGCGCCCGTGGTCGTCGTCGAAAGCTCCGTCACCGTGGGTCCTGAGGTCGTCGAGGTGACGGTCTGTGTCTGAGTGGTGGTGGTGGTGCTGGGCGGCTGCGTGCTCGTCACCGTGACCGTGCTTGTGGTCGCCCCGCTCTGGGTGGATGTCACGGTCGATGTCTTCGTTGCCGTGGTGGTTACGGTTGAGGTGCTAGGCGGAGAAGTGGTCGTCACGGTCGTTGTGGTTGGCTGTGTAGTGGTCGACATCTGAGTCGTCGTTGCGGTCACAGTCGAGACCGACGCGATCGTGTCTGTCGCCGTGGTGGTCGATGTCGAGGTCGCTGTCTGAGTCTGAGTGGCGGTGGTCGTGCTAGGTGGTTGCGTGCTTGTTACCGTTACCGTGTCCGTTGTCGTGCCGCTCTCGGTTGAGGTCACAGTCGAAGTCTTGGTCGCTGTCGCGGTTGTCGTAGCGGTTGTCGTTGCGGTGCTGGGTGTGGAAGTGGTTGTCACCGTCGTCGTGGTCGTGGGCCCCGTCTGAGTTGAGGTAACAGTGGAAGTCTCTGTGGAGGTAGCCGTAGTTGTGACGGTGCTCGTGGCTGTCTGCGTTGAAGTGACGGTCGAAGTCATTGTCGAGGTCACGGGCGGGAGCGAAGTGGTCGAAGCACTGGAGCTGGTCGTGGACGTAGTTGACCCACCGCTCCAAAGCGTTGTTCCAGCGGTCAGGCCGCCGAGCGAGCCGCCTACAACGATTTCATCGCTGCCCAGGGCGGAGTTCTGAACTGCGCCCTCAACGCCCCAGGCCGTGCCGTATGAGATCGCGTTCTGGACGGCACCCCAGGTTCCGGACTGCTGCACCATCATGGCAGTGCTAAAGGTTACCTCGGGGAAGCCGAAGGTCGCGCTGGCATCCTCTTCGGAAAGAGCGTAGACGGGGTACGTCGTGCTGGAGGAGCTGGCTCCCATATTGTAGGTGCCAAAGACCGAGCCATCAAGCGCGTAGGCCCAAGTGGTCCCACTCTGAAGGTACATAGAGAATGCGTGAGCGCCCGTGCTGACAGAGGTGGTCCCCGTCGTGAGAATCGTGTTTGAGTCGAGGTTCCAGATCTGGTAGAACGCGACCGGCGTGCTGGAGGAGCAGATGTAGTAGCCCACCTGACCCCAGATGCCGTTCGAGAGGTCGTCGGCCACCCAGAAGGCGAGACAGTCCGGTGAGGAGACTTCGGTGCTGATAACTTGGATGGTGCCCTGCACACCTGTGTTAGGAAGGGCGGAGGGGTCGGTCGAAGACGCGCCCACCCACCAGGTGGTGTCAGAGCTCGAGGAGGCGAACAAGTAGGCCGGAGGGACGTCGGGCCTTGAAGCCTGAGCCGTGGTCCAGACATACAAGCCGCCACACAAGAATAGAAAGAGAAGGACCAGACAAGCAGCCTTCATGTCGAAGTCTGACTCAGACTCCGCCTCTTATACCGTAGGGAGTTCGAATACCTATCAGAGCTAGATGACGTCAAACCTGAACGAGCGTTTGCTACAAAGGTGAGAACGACATGAGTCGCAACGACTCTGTTCTGGTTTTGCACGGCTTGATGCGTAACCTGTACTCTATTTAAAATCTACATGTTACTTAAATGGTAAGCCCGTACGATACTCTACGATGCGAGTAGGAGTAGCGTGACCACCAGGGCCGCCAACACCGATCCAAGAACCAAGGGCCCTAGAACGCGTGACCTTCTCATCCGCTGATAAGCCCTTGAGAATATGACCTTCCTGCCTGTAACGGGCACTGAATCATTCTCAGGGAACAGACGACCGATTTCTTGTGCACTCAAGTCGTCCATCGTCTTGTTCTTCCTGTACAAACCGAATATGAGTGTGACGATAACGACAAGGTTCGTCGGGCGAAGCCACGCGCCCAGGTTGCACGCCCACATCAAGATAAGACCGAGCAAGAAATACTCGAACGCGACTGATGCCGTTAGCTGCATTGATGTAGACCCACTGGGAATCAATGTCATGAGGAACAGCCCCACCACAGTGAAGGCAGAGGCACCTAGGACACACTTCCAAAAAGCGTCGGGATCCCAGAGCGAAAGCAGGTACACCCAAAAGAACCGCGAACCGACAGCAATCTTCAGTTTTCTATCTATGTCTTTGTTGGTTGCCAGCCGCAGTGCGACTTCTCGGTTAACTAGCAAGATTTTTCGCCGCGACCAGGTATCTCATGACTTCGAGGAACTCGTCTTCGGAAAGGTCGCTCAGCTCTTTCCTAAGTTGGCCCATCGGTACCTTCGCCATTTGCGACCAGCCCCCAAACTCTGATACGTTGCGTTCTATCTTGGCCTTGAGCGTGGGCGAAAGGTCCACGTCCACATCCCAGCATAGGACATAGAAGACTGTCCCGCCTGGAAGAGGGTATCTCTCTACGACGCCTGCCTTGACCAGCGGTTTGAGGTTGTAAATTACGGCCGCTGGCGTCGCACCAACCGCTTCCGAAAGCTGAGTCGGCGTCATCGCATTCTTCTGCCTGAGTAGGGTCAGTATCTTCCCCTGTGAATCGCTGAATGACTCCACTAGGGAGTCCCCGCGAAGGATCTGGAATGTATGCCCTTCGAAGTAGCCTGTGTAACCTTTCTTTAGTAATCGTGCCAATTTGAGCCCTCCCCCGAGGTCAAAATCGGTTCCCGTCATCCGAAGATATAGCAAAAGGAGACTATTTAAATTGTAAACGCTACTCAAATACTTCTCCTCGTCGGACGTGCGGTTCATGAATCTCTATGAATGAAGCACCAATGCACATGAGCCTTCGCCGAGGGAGTCGTTTGCGGACCTCTCTATCTCTAACTCTTTTCCAGCAAAGCCCAGAAGACGATATCATCGGCAAATTGCAACGCTCCACTATCCTTCACCGTGAATCCCTCACCTGCGGCTCCGTTCAAGGTGTTGCTCCAGTCTTGCGCTTCGCTCACGTACTGGGCTTCGTTCCTCGCCTCATATCGCTCTTGTTCCCTTACAACTCCCTGCCTGCCCATGAGCTGGGCGTGACTGTACGCCTTGTAGATCATCCGGTACTCCATGCCGCGTGAACTGACAATTTGGTATTTATCCGTTCGAGCCGCTGCGTTGGCGTGTGATTTCTCTGATTGTAGCGCGTCGGGTGATTTGGTCGCGCGCGCAAACCGTAAGGGGGGTTCTTCAGCCCGCGCATTCTTTGTGATAGCTTCTCTTCATCAGGAAGCCCTTCTTCACTTCTTGCCCAACAGGAATCTCCTTCCCACATCCTGCACACTTGGCGGCCCTAATCACCTCGGGTGGAGGTGTCTGGTTTCCTATGATGAGGGGTCCAGTGTTCGACTAACTAGGTAATCCAGAGTTGTTCGTCTGGTTATCTGTCTTAAGGATTTACCTCCTCATGAAACGTCTAGTTCTGTGAGCATTCAATTGGCCGCGCCCCACGCGTTCGCGAGTTCTGTCTACCTGCTGTGAGCGGAACTGACCACCTGGTCCATCCCTGTACACCGAATCCCAGAACAGCATAAGGGAAAATGGCTGCCTCCGTGGCCTCACCGGGCCGGAAAGATATCATCACTGAGGCTTTTGCCAGTCTTAAATATCACTGGTCTATCACCGCGCGCTATCAAGGATTCGCGGTTCTAGCTTGGAAAACCTGGGCCGGATCACTCCGTCCGTTCGTGTCGTGTTATCGATGATTTTGTCTGGTTTCCCACCAGCATGTTGTGTTCACAGCAGTCGCGACAGCGTCTCCTACGACTGGTAATGCAGATGAGATTCGCTTACATCCAGAATCCTCTAGCCTTCTTCCTCGGCGTAAGCGCCTTCGCTTGGGCCATTGGTTTCGCCAGGTATTTCGACCATTGGGTCTTCTTCTCCGCATTCCCCAACATCCTCGATTCTGTTGGGATGTCCCTCATAGGAGTATACCTATTGTATCAGGCCCTGCGCAAGAGCCGTCGTCTAGTCAGCACCTCAGATGCGAGACCAGAGCTCATCTTGTCCGTCTTCGACAACATCGACTCCATAGAAGAATGAGGCGAAGCAAGTTCCTCCCGTCTCGATCGGGGCGGCTCCCTTCAATGGTCTGAGGAGCCTGTTACCAACCTATCAATCTGCTGGCCTGGCCGCTTGCCTGGTTCAGTTCCCGCTGATCTATCTGACTGATCTGGTCCCTGGCTCCCACGTTCTGGTCGCCCGCGTGATACTCCGATTGAGGCTTTAGGACTCCGACCATCGATGGAATCATCTGGTACCCCGTCGGGGTGTTCACCACAATTGGATTGAGCTCGATGAGCGCTGCCGCACTCCCGTTCAATGAAACGGGATGAACCAGAATCGCATTTATGGCGGTCCCGCCTAGGGCCAGGGAGACCTGATGGACGGTCCCGTTGATGTCGACGGTCACAGACTCAACTGTGAAGCCGATTGTGTAGATCGCGGACCCCGTGAATAGGTTGGTCGAAGCTATCGTCTGTGAAACGTTTTGCAGATGAAGCAGGTCAATGCTGGCAGAGCCTCCCAACGGCGTTATGGAAACGTAGCTAATCGTCACCTGCCCGTTGGAGGCAGGCTCAGAGACCAGAAGGTTCACCGCAGAGTAGGTCAGATTCAGCGAAGATGTTCCCAATGGCACCTGTGGAGGGTCGGTAAGCTGAACGACCAATACCGACTGGCCAGAAACCGGGGAACTTGAAGTTGTTCTGGAGGACGCCGTAGAAGTGGCCGGAAGCGACACATAATACATCGAAGAGCCTATGATGAAGGCAGCCAACACAATGGCTGCCGCGGCATACTTGACCGTCCTTGTACCCGTTGACACCTTTCTCACGTGGCGATTGGGGACCTCAAGAGATAAACTTACGGATTTGAAGGCGTTTTCAAGACCCTTGAAAGAGGTTTCTTACCTCCATGAAGCCAATCTGCGCCAGACCCGGGCGGTCTCATACCAAAGGACTGCCACGAGCACAGTGGAGGTCGCGACGAGAAATCGGACATACTCGGGGTTGGACAATGACATCAACCCGAAAAAAGCTATGAGTGCCGTGAAGAGAATTGAGAAGAATGTCAACTGGGGCACGAGGACCCCGCCGACCCTGGTGAATCCCTCGAGAATCTCCCCTGAAGCGTCCTTGACAGAGCAATATTGCCCCGCCGGGTTCTGAGTGGCGTACCCGGCTTCGATCAGTTTGTTGAGATGATAGGACGCAAGGGAAGGTGTCGAGAAGCCGAGAGCTCTCTGGACGTCGCGAAGTTCGCACGGTCCCTTTGAGAGAAGGAGAAGGTAGACCCGAAGGGTATTCCCCTTTAGCTCTCCTCCGCCTTTGGCTTCAAGCGAGCTGGTCACGTTGTTCGCATCCTACCCCGACAAGAGGGAGTGAATCTGTCCAGCTTCCCAGCGACTGGACCGCGCCCACATCGGAAGCATTGGTTGTGCACCCGAGTTGAAGCTTTGGCCACCTGTGAAGATGAGACGCACCGTGAAGTGCCCCTCCTGGAAGGTCCCCCACAGACTGGCTCTTGGGCCAACATGCAGGTTGAGGTCCCTGGACCAGCCAATTAAGCCTAGCAGGACGAAGTCCGCTTTCAAGTGTCTTGAAAACGCCTTCAAATCCGTAGGATTATCTCCCGTACCTCCCAATGGGTATCAATGAAAAATCTGACGATGAACAAGAAAACCTCAACCCTACTTGCTACTCTTCTCGGTGCAATGCTCGTCCTGTCTTTCACTCCACAACTCGCCATTGCTTCGACAACAGTACTCAATTCCACCACATGTTCAGCCTTGGGCGGGACCTGGAATTCCAAAGATAACACCTGCACTATCGACAACTTCACACTGAGCTCACCGAACACTCTGATAATTGGGTCGAGCACTACGCTGAAGGTCACCGGCACTCTCACCGTCAATGGCGGGACAATCAAGAGCAACGGTACAGTAACGGATCAGTACAGGATAATCAACAACCTAGGCGGAGTCATCACCAACGCGTATCACGGCACAATAAGAACTACCTGGAGAGGCACTATCATCAACAACAACGGCGCCATCCTCAACAACAACGGCACCATCCTCAACTCAAACGCCATCTTCAACAACAATGGAGGCATAGTCACGAACCAGAACTTCGGTATCATCTACGACACAGGCTCTGTGACGAACAATGGCGGCGGACAGATCAACAACAACCACATAGTCCTGATCCTCGGAATGCTCAGCAACTTGGGCTCCTTTAACAACGAAGGCACATTGTACAACTTCGGCGTGGTCCGGAACGTCGGCGGAACGCTCAACAATGCCGCCGGGGCGATGATCAACAACTACCGAGTGGGGACCATCAGCAACAACAACGGCGGGACCATCAAGAACAATGGCGCGATAGTGAGTTCAGGGACCATCAACAGCTGGTCCAATGTACTCAATACGGTAACTGGCACAATCACAAGTTCGGGCACTTTCTACGCTCAGGGGACCTTGGTCAACAACGGTACAATCATGAGCTCAGGGCAACTCACAAGCGCAGGAACAATGAACAACTTCGGAGCGCTCGACAACAACGGCAACTTCGTTGCTTTGGGATCGGTCAACAACGCCAACATCGGCACCATCAGCAACTCTGGAACCATCGAACTTAGAGGTACAACCACGAATTCCGGGAAGGTAATCAACCCTGGAGCTATCAGCAACTCGGGAACGCTGACGAACGTCGGCACCGGGACCATCAGCAGCGCAGGAACCTTCAACAACTACGGAACCTTGCTTAACTCGGGTTCGATCACCAACACCGGCTTGATCCACGACCCAGGGATGCTAACCAACAACGCCGGAGGCACAATCACAAACAGCGGCACGATCTACAGCGCCGGCCATGTGAGCAATTCCGGTACGCTGACCAACGAAGCCAGCGGAAGCATCGTGATTACCGAACAGGGAACCCTCGCCAACAACAGCGGCGGAGTTGTCACCAATGACGGTGTCTACTTCAATCACGGGACCACAACCAACAACAGCGGCAGCACCTACGTCAACAGCGGCATCATCTTCAATCCGGGAACTCTGACGAACGCGTCAGGAAGCACATTCACCAACACTGGGGTCATATTCCCCTGGGGCTAAGTCGGTTTCAAGTGGCACTTGAAACCGGGCCCATCCCCTTTTTGTTTTCATTTCCAAAAGGAAGACCATCCGGTCCGCTACATCAGGTGCGCTCCAGAATCTTCGGGTACGATCTTGAGCCTTGTCTGAACCCAGAAGGAACTAGAGCCAAGCAAGAATTGGTCAATGCAGCCCCCGCAGTTGCTTCGTGACACTAGCTCTGAGGTGGCAGATTTAGAAAATTGTCGGAATGCTACAATGAAGGAACGTGCAACTGCAAAAAAAGAAGGGGAGCGGGTTCCTATCTGCGGACTGAGGGCGTCCATGAATACAGCTGGACCAGGAACTCGCTCGTTCCACTCCTGAAATCGAGTTGGATAGCGCCTGCGCCTGCCTTGGTTGAGTTGCCGTGCAGTCCGGTGATTGAGAATAGGAAGCTGCCGCTCGATGTGGCGCCCAAACCGTTGCCATTCAGACCCCACTGACCTATGAGAACCGTTCCGTTTACTACGCTGTACGCGATCGAGCCGATGTAGATTTTGCCCCCGCTAATCGAGAGAACACATCCACTGGCGTATGCTTGTGAGACATGGAAGGTGAAGGTTCCGTTCGCCTTCCCGTTAATCTTGTAGCTGGTAGCATTGTAGTAGTGGCCCTTCATTGTGCTGAGTGGCAGAGTCTCGCCGATCGTGTAGCGACTGCACGCTCGGCGCGCACTGAAGGGACCGCCAGGGCCTTGATTTGCCAGGACCGCCGCTGCTCCGCCTACGAGGAGCAGAGCGACGATTGCAGACACCGCTATCGCAGTCTTTTTCATTGATTACGAAACGAGCTGAAGCTCGATTTGAATCTTCTGGCGCTCCAACAGGTATTTCAAGTCAGGATATCCCAGATGTGTGATAACCAGTGCTACCCTGAATCGCTGGCAGGAGTTTCCATACCCTGCGATCCCAGGAACGTGGCCCCCCTGAATCTGCGCGAAACCAAGGTCGTTTCATGAGGCTTAGCAGGCCTCGAGACTACGCTTGCTGCCTCCGACTTCTCGATGGCATCCGTCATGGACTGGAAGAGTGGCTCCAAAGGAGCCTTCTTTTCAAGGAATCTCACTTAGCGCGTGCGCGCTCAGAAAAAGAGCGATCCATTTCCGGAAGACCATGAACAACGAAGGGAGTGTTTCTCCACATCCTCGAAGCAGACTATAGAACCTCCTCCCGGGACAGTAGAATGAGGTAGCGCACGGCTTCGTGGGCCGCGCGCCTATCTTGAAAGGACCTGCATCTGGCCGACCAAGAGCTCATTAATTGGCCAACCATCACATCAGTGTCACTGTGTCAATGATCATGATGAATACCAGGACCTTCATTCCCACCCCCTGTCGCTGCCGACCGCCATGAGCGAGAATGTTTTCCAGATGTCCGATTAAAGACTTGAGAAGGCGCAGTAGGGATTTCTGGTCGCAACGCTTCGGTCAGCCACCGCGCGCGCTAGGCGACAAGATGGGACGCGGTTACTCGGATACGATGATAACCATAACTCTAGCATGGCTCTCGGAGAACGGATACCTAGTCAAAGGAGGAAAGGGACACGCCAAAGAAAAGTAAGAACGAAGAGATTGACATTCTGGACACAATGATTACTTCCCTAGCTGATTTGCTGGAAGAGAAGGACGCAATCACTCAAGAAGAATGGGAGCAGAGAATCAAGAAGAGGTTGAAGACTTAGATTGTTCCTTCGTCAACTTCGACTCCATTTCAGTCAATCTCCTCTGCATCTTTTCCAGTTTGGCGCCGTAGTACCACAAGATGGTGATGACAGTTACGAGAAGGAAGGAATCGAAAACGTAGCCGCTGGAAGAAGGAAAGCTCACGGCGGCGGCGACCCCAATGAAAACGGCCACGCTAAGGACGCTGATGAGAACGGTATCCTCGTCCGACTTTGCCACGGCCAACGGTAGGGCAGTCACGCTTACTTAAGTGGTCAAAGGCACCTTTCTTTGTGCAACGAAGTTAACAGAATCCTCTAGATGATACGCTTATTACATTCTAGGAGGGTGTTCCGACATTGGCTCCCCCATTGAAGGCAAAGTCCGACCTTGGGGGCACACTAGCGGCCAAGGAGGTAATGGTGTACTACCATGCCGCCAGCCGGGATGTCTTCCAGGGTTCCGTCTGGCTGAGGGATGTCCCCGGAGCACTGGCTGGCGTCGCGGATCAGCTGGCGCGATCAAAGGTAAACCTTGTCGCAACCTCCGCCTCGAGCATCCCTAACACGGACCTAGCTGAGTGGGCATTCTTTGCCGAGGCGAAAGAGGGATGGATGGGGCTCAAGAAGACTCAGGAAGTCCTAGAAGGATCGCCTAATGTCGTGAAGTGTGTGCTAAAGGAGGGTAGCAATGGGTTTGTTGTGGACAACCTCCACTATCCCCTCCGATTGAGTTCGGGCGAGCCTTCAATGATCGTCAGCAGAAAGACTTTCAGGGACATGTTCGACCGTCTCTTATCCGACTTCGGGTCGGGAGGGCGGGTCATAATCTACAAGCTGGGGTTAGCCAGCGGGATGGAGAGCTACAAGCACTTCGGGCGAGTTCTCGGGCGCGAGGGCCTCGGGCAAAGAGTCCCTGAGTTAGTTACACTCTACACGGCCAATGGCTGGGGCAGAGTCGAGCCGGCCGGAAATTCTCCAGGTGAATTCTCCTTGCGTCCGTTTCGTGGAATGCTGAGGATGTATGACAGCTTTGAATGCACCGGCATCAGAACCAAGGCTCCCAACAGCGATTTCATCAGAGGGCACATTGAAGGAGTCATAATGGCTCTGACGGGCAAAGAAGTGAAATGTGAAGAGACAAAGTGCGTCTCGATGGGAGACGAGTATTGTCAATTTGAAGTTAACGAGAAGTCGCCTAGCTGAGTCGCTCCGCCTGTGTTCGTGAAGTGCCCTGCGACCTTGATTCCCTCGCGCAGAGTCTTAGGGCGTAGCCTGGTCATAGAGCGGCGAATAGACGGCGTGGGGCTGTGACCAACGATGTTTCTGCGTAAGGTGACTCGCAGCTTTCTCAATTCTTCGATGTGGAAGTAAGGGTCGTCCTATTGGGCTCGCGGAGTTGCGGCGCCGTCAGGACCGCATTCGACTTCTGAATAGCCTCCAACAGAGACTTGTAGGGGGGATCCTTGGGCTTCTTGTTTTCCAATAGGCTCGCTTCATCGGTGAGCCTATCAATACCGACAACGATGTGACGAGCGCTGGGTCCAAATATCTCTGAGACCGAACGGGTGAACCTTTCCGGGCTGTTCCTGGCCTTCCGGCCTACCCAGGTTCTTAGAACGTGGGCCGGGTCCTCTCCGATGAACTGCGGGAGGGTCGACCGTAGTATCTCATCGAAGCCCAATCCCATCTTTTCGAGCCCTTTCATTCTGTCGATGAAGGAGAGCTCCCATATCTTTGGAACACGCCCCCACTTGAAGGTAAGGGCAGTCCGCCGCAATGTGAAGAGACTGCGATGGGAAAAGAAACGAGAGCGTCGTACAAGCCAGTAGGACTCGTCGACTTCATATCTCCTCTTCATCAACATATGGCCTGGCCTCCATTAATGATTGCTGCTGACAGGGAGACCCTTCCCTTCCAGTTCAGCCTGATGCCAGCCATCATGAGCAAGAATGGATGATCAGTGTCTGATTAAAGACTTGAGAAGGGGCAATAGGGATTTCCGGTCTCTGATTCCCGACCTGATATCGGGCAATATTGCTGCAGTAGACCTAGACTGCGACTGTAGGAAAGAGGAGCGCACGACTTACCAGGCCGTGCGCCTTGCTTGAAGACATTACCATCTAGCTGTGTGGGACCTCGCGCAAACTGGCCGACCATGACCCCAGATCTATGAAGCCAATTGCGGCGAGAATCGCCGGGACATTCTCTTTCCAACCCCACTCGCTGCCAGCTGTCATTAGCGAGAATGATTTGCGCTCGCCCGTTTAAAGAGTTGAGGAGCGTCAATACGTATTCCCGGCCAATGACAGCCTGTGGCGAAGCCTGGTCGCCTCTTTCGAACACAGGTTGTGCAAAATGCCTCCCTTCAATCATGTCAGGGACTGCGTTTGCAGCATTCAATGAGAGAATCGACGAAGCTTTGGCAGAAGCCTAAAGAGCAATCCCGGTTTCGCATCTTGGATGGAAGGCGAAAGATCCTGGGCGCGGTAGCGAGTCCGTCTGACGTCCGCAAGGGTAGGAAGAAGATGATAGAAGAGATGGCTCGAGACCTAGACCCAAGCCAGAGAGAAGCGGTCAAGACCATCATTGAGAATTGGCGCGAAGGGGCGTCGGAGGATGAGTTGAGAAGACTGCTAGGTGAGAAGAGGAGCGGAAGGATATTGAAGGAGCTCAGATCTGCCTAATCTGACAGAGTAATCCTCGCCGCCAAGCCGATGACAAGCAGTCAGCATCAAGAGTGAAAGACCGAAGCCTAGCTGCCATGAGGCGAGCCGCCGAGGTGAAAGTCGCCCGCGCTACCACAGTTCTCTACACAGGAGCTGAATCCAAATCACTGCTGGGAACCAAGAGCTCCACCTTCAAGTAATGCATGAGAGTCCTAGCGAGGATCAGGTCGGGTTTCATCTTCCTCGTCTCGATGTGGCTAATGACCGAAGGTTTCACGTTGATTGCCCTTCCCAAGGCCTCCTGAGTTAGGCCCAAACCCTCTCTTGCCCGCCTGACAATGGAGTTATACTCGGGGTCGACTTCGAGCTCAGGTTCGGTGAATCCTGTTCTTGCGAGAGGCCGGGTCCTGAAGGGGCGCACTCTTGGCACCGTACTCGTCAGTGGTCTGCCAAGCTTGGCACAACTCGGGCAGACTTGAAGGGTAGCGCCGTCGATCTCCACGCGGCTGGAAGCGGCCTCCACTGAATTGCCGCAAATCTCGCAAGTGCGCACCATGACTTCTATGACCTCCTCCCAACAAGGACCAGCAAACCCCCGGCCAATATCGTGTTGGTGCCTATTCTCCCCCACAAGGGGATGTACAAACCGTTCAGGCAGACGGTAGTGTGCGAAGAGATTGCCTTGCTGCCCAACGGAGCTTGGCAGTGAACGTGTTCTGTTAAACCTTCACTGACACCGACATGGGAAGACTTCTTTGATATGGTCCCAAGACAGACCGTTTATTCGACAGCGCTTGCGCCCGTGGGGAAGTGGACATTTCGACACAAGGGCTGGACTCAGCCTTGGCCTTGGTCGTCGTTGGTCTGACTGGTCTTTCCCTGATCCCTGTTCGAAATGCTCTTGGCGAACCCCGAGAAGTCTTCCAATATTTTACTCATCGGATCCTTGGCGGGCGGCCTCTTCTTCGGTTTCAGGCGAGCGTTGTAGACCTCTTCGAGCCTCCGAGCCTCCCGGAACTCCTGTTCTAATTCCCCTATCGCTCGGTCCGCAGTTTTACCCATTTCAGTTTGAGCTCCCGGATCACTCCTTCCAGATTGATCCTCTTTGAGCTGTCCTCGATATGAACCCGTTGCCAGTTGTCTAGCCGCTCCAAGAATTCAAGGGATTGCGGGGCAACGTCCTCTGGCAGCCCTACCCCTTCCATCATGAAACGAAAAAGTCGATTATACTGAGATAACGTACCGATCATCTTCCCAAGGTTCAGGGCCTTCTGCATAGCATCCTCCATGTCGTCTCTCGCGTTGCCTGCCTTCATTTGGACTTCAGCTGCAGCCGTTGAGAATTCCTTTGTTGCGGTCCTAAGCTTTTCACTCATCTCATCTATGGCGTCCTCCATCTTCTTGGTCGGGGCCTTCCCTATCTCTTTGATAGCGTCGTCGACTATCGACTTCAACGAGGCAGGGGCCTCCTCCAGGGTCGTCTTCGCCTTCTCTAGGTTCCTGATGATTTCGATCAGTGACTTCTCCCTCTTTACCAGCTCCTCGAGGTGTGTCTGCATACTCCCCACGTGGGACTCTAGTGTATCCCTCTCGACCCTTAGAGGGCGTATCTCGATTTCGAGGCGTTCCTTCTGCTTTTCAAGGTCGGAGACGGCTTGGTCCAGCGAATCGTACTTCACCAGAGCGTCGGCCAGCACTTCGGCGGCATCTCGGGGTAGGAGGTCCTCTATTTTCAACGCGGTGGCCAGCGCCGTCGCGTACGACTGCGTGAAGCCCTGCTCGACAAGCTGCCTGTGAAAGGTGGCGAACCCGTTCATCTCCTGGGGGCCGATCGCGAGGTCGTCTAGGTGTTTCTTCAGCTTCTCGTACTCTTTGACGAGCTCGAGCCTGTCCTCCAACTCCCCAATCTCCCTGTCCAAGTCTTGCTTCTTTTTCCGCAGGTCATCCAAAGTCGCCTGAAGTGCATCTGCCGCCTCACGAATCTTGTTGATGGGCATCCTTTCCTTATCCTCCAGGGCCCTCACCTTCAGCAGGTCATCGATAGCCTCCTGGGTCTTGTCTCTGTAGCGCCTCGCAAGTTCCAGGCAGTCCTTGATCCCCTCGGTCCCGAGGTCGACCCCCTGCTCCTCCACCTGACTCAGGATGTTCGCGGCCCTGGTGGCGTCTATGGGCGGCACGCGTTTCTCAATGAGTAGCTTGTTGAGCCTCTGGAGGTCGTCGAGCTCAGGGGTGCGCTTTCGCTCCTCGTTTACCTTCTTAGAGACTATGCTTCTCCCGCTCAGCCCGAGCTCGACCGCTATCTGACCCATCGACTTGTCCCCCCGCAACCACAGATTGATTATCTCCCTGACCTTCTCAGGGCCTAGTTCTCTTTGCACCCGAATCTCCTTGTTTCCACGGACGGCCTTTGGACTCTTAGGCGTTTCCATCGCGTCCACGGAGAGAAGATAGCCCAGAGAATCAGCGCGATTCGAGACAAGAACCCACCCATTTTCCCCTGTTTCCTCTAGGCTAGCCTAAGAGCGGGGCGCGCGCGCTGATCGTTCGGGAACCACCCATGGGAACCCTGCGCAATTTCGCCGCCGCGACAAGAGTGCCATGGACTTTCGCGACCACGTTTCAATCTGTGGACAACCTGTGGATCTCGTGGACGGGCTGTGGACAATCTTGAAGCCCTTGGAAACGCAGAATTTGATTTGTTCTCAGATTCTGGAGTCGGGAGGGCGACTTTTCGGGGATGACACAGCATAATAGAAAGGGCCCAAAACACAGTCCAGGATGTCGTTCCTACTCTGTCCGCTGTGCGGAAAGAACTCCTCACTGCGCTTACTGGACCCGGAGTCCTTCGACGACGACATACTCGCGCAAGAGGTCGAAGGCCTCGGGAAGGGGAAGGGGTTCAGGACTACCGGCCGCGTCTCCATTCTCCATAGCAGCGAAGTCAGAGACAGGATCGTGCCACGGCTGATCGTCCTCCTGAAGCTGGCGATAGACGAAGACGTCATCTCCGCTGATGAGGTCAGGAGCAAGCTGGACCTCCCTGATGTGGAGGAGGCCGTCGAGACCGAGGAGGACGAGACATCCGCCCTCCAGGAGGAGAGGGAGACGAAGGACCAGGCGATTGATGAGATAATAAACCAGATAGCCGAAGCACTCGGCGAAGACCCCAGCTCCTATGAGCCAGGCAACGGCGACGACGGAGAAGACGAAATGATTGCCAAGCTAAGGTACTGGGTGGAACGCTTCATCGACGGCTACATGGCGGTGAAAGCAGAGAATGAGAATCTCGGTGATGCGTGAGGAGGCACCTGATGCGGACCGCCCCGTGGGCGGCTGTCCGGTGAGGCTCAGGGTCGAGAAGGGTCGCTGGATTGCCAAGATCGAAGACCCGGCAGTCTGCGAACCGACCATCGAAAAGTTCGCAGAACTGGGGCCCGAGGCGAAGCGCAATCTAGCACGGCACCTGACGACGGATGACCCCCAGCAGGATGCTGAACTAACGAAGATGCGGCGGAGAACTACCTAGGTCCCTACCCCGTATCCCTTTCGCGCGGGCTCCTGGAAAACATCGCCATGGCTCCTTCGCGCGTCAGTCACCACTTTTGGGACGTCGGAGTTTGGGCAGAAGCAGAGAGATCTCCATCCAATGAGCAACGAGTTGCAGCAAATGCTCTCCTTCTCTTTCTAAATCAAAAACAAAAGAATGCGCACACCCCTTCCAGGCTGTGCGCCTGACGTTATTGCCATCTTTTGCTTGCTTACGAGAATAGCCCTGTGAACGGAACCTGTCCGCCGTTCGAGAGTGAGAGAGAGCCTGTGACTGCTTGGCCTGAAGTTGAGGCTGTGGCACACGAACCCGCGGTCACCGTCAAGGTGACGCCGGGAACGGTCCCAGCCGTAATGGCGATCGGAGAGCCAGTGATAGCAGCAGAACACGTTTGTCCCCCGTAGGTCAATGTGATGCTGTTGACATTGGCATTGGATGAACCTGTGTTGACAGCGATTAACGTGCCTGATGGAGTTGCTCCGTGAGCTAATGATACAGTAGACACGCTTACGCGTGCTGAGCTCGTGAACGAGCCGAAGAGGCCGAACACGAAGCCAGCGACTGCTATGGCTGCGATAAGTGTGATCGCGATGAGGATCACGGTTGCAAGGACTGGCGAAATTGCTTTTCTGCTCCTTCTATGGATTCGCAAGTTACTTCACCGAGCTCCTATGAGAACGTCCCAGAGAAGGCTGCTTGTCCACCGTTAGACAGAAACAGTTGGCCCGTAAATGACTCGCCTGCGAGTGATGCTGACGCCATGGTGCCACAGGTTCCCACACCCGTGATTGCTATGGCTACTGAGCCTCCCCCTGATGTCACTGTAGTGGCTGTCATGCCTGGTTGACAGGTAGTTCCTCCCCACGTGAGGGACATGCTATTGACGTTGGTGTTTGAGGTGCCGGTGTTCGATGCGTAGACTGAACCGGTTGGTCCTGCGGCAAGAAGACCATGGACAAGCGATGTGTTTACGACAGATACCAGTGCTGAGCTCGTGAACGAGCCGAAGAGGCCGAACACGAAGCCGGCGACTGCTATGGCTGCGATGAGTGTGATCGCGATGAGTATGACTGTTGCTAAGACTGGTGAGATGGCTTTTCTTTTCCTTCCGTGCTGTACGATTTTCATCGTTGAGCTTCAACTCCTAGCTTTTCTTATTAAGCCGTGTGGAGCCTGAATTCATGTTTGTAGTCAAATTGTTGTCACTAGATTCCGGACGCAAAAATATTTAAGGCAACACTAAGGCAACATGTGACATGGATACGGTCGTCGGAGTCTCCAGACCTAGAACAAGTGGAGCTGTCTTGACAAAGAGTGGCAGGAAGGCGTACAGGGGGGAGAGGAAACACTGGTACGTCTACTACTACGACGACGATGGTAGATTCAGGAAGAGGCAGATAAGCTTGGCTCAGGTGCCCTATTACGGCTCGCTGATCAGGAGGAGGAAGTCATACGTCTGCAGCGGCTGTGGAAAGAAGTTTCGCTCAGTCAAAGACTCCTGTCCGGCGTGCGGTGCTAAGGCCTCAAGACTGAAGAGAGGACGAAGCCATCTGCCTGCCCTCTCGGCGAGTCCGGCGCCACCAACTCAAACCCATAGTGCAAATCTTGCAGGTTCGCACCGCTAGAACACCTGATATTCCGTTGAACACCCCGTAGCAAACTGCTCTGTCATATCGAGTCCTCGGCTACCCGCAAGGCGAAGAAACATGAGCACATCCAAGCGTGCAACACTGGTGGGCGCAATCGCCTTTGTGCTGGCGGTATCGCTCATCGCGACTGCAGTGCTGACGGGAACACTTCCAGGCGTGCAGAAAGTGAACACAAGTCAGTCAAGTCAGGGAACCCTTTCAATCATGCTGACGGATCCTCCAGTCACCCCTGCCGGGGTGACCGACGTCTACGTCTCCTACAGCGACATCATGGTCCACGTCTCCGACGCGGGCAACCAGAGCGGCTGGTATCCAGTCAATTCTCAGGGGACCATCGAGCTGCTCGGCTCAGTGAACGTAAGCCAGACGCTGGGCACAGTGTCGGTGGCGAGCGGATACTACAACTTGATCAGATTCAACCTCACCTCAGCCAAAGTCACATACGATGGCGCCAATTACACCGCCTTCGTGCCCTCCGCGGAACTCACGGTCAGGATCGTCGGCGGGGTGGAAGTGAACAGCTCGAAGCTAAGCGCAGCGATCATAGATCTCCAGACCACAGTGGTGAACATCGGCAGCCACACAGACCCCGAGTTCATGATACGGCCCGTCGTTAGGGCCTACCCTGTCCCAGCGGGCCAGGTGACCACCTCGATGGGGCACCAGGGATTCAGACAGGGTCTGAACGGGCTGACCTGGTGGAAGGTCCTCAGAGAGCGGTACACCGCCAACCTCCAGATGACGGCGGCGTCTCTATCTGCCGGCTCTCTATCACTCACGGTGGAGAATACTGGGAATCAGAGCACAGTCCTCGGTCTCGTGATCATCTCCCCGCTGTCCTTTTACCTCGGCGGGAACAATGGCCGCCACGGCGGACACCTCCCGGATTCCCTCCTGGGCGCGGCGAACTTCGTGATACTGGGCAATGGCTCGCTGGTTCCCCTGAGAGACATCGTCTCTCTAGGGGCATCGGCTAGAGGCGGCGGAGGACAGGCCACGTTCGTATATGAGAGCATCCTCGGGGTAGCCGGGTACAATCTGACGAAAGGGTCCTCGGCCACATTTGCATACACTGGACAGATATTCACAGCGCCGGTATTCAAGGCGTCGACACCTGGTTCAATCGTTTCAGGTCAACAGTACGAGATAACGGTGCTGGGGACGCAGGCAGTCGCGAGCATGGTCGTAACGGCGGGCTGAGCCCGTACATAGGGGGTGACAAAACCCCCTCCTTTTCTTTATCACGCAAGCTTTGAGGAGGGCATCCTCCCATTCAAGGAGAGGCTAATAGTCAGGAAACCCAGCGAAGAGCGCGCTTCAAACCTCATGGGGCGGCGCCAAGGAGACGCTTTTCTATCGCCGAGGGACATCGACCGAGACCAGCGAGAATCGTGTCATTCTTACGCCGATTGGTGGGGCACTCGGGGTGGATCGCCTTTCTGTTGCCCCTGTTGGTCTACCTGCTGACCTTGGACGGCAGGGCCTCCACAAGCGGAGTCGATGCAGCCATCACGGGTACGCAGTACGCCCTGTGGAAGTACGGCAACTTTTCGCTCGGGACGCCCCCGCACCTCATCGCGAGCACAATCGACTATGGCGTCTATCACGGGCACGCCTACAGCGCGATCGCGCCTGGCATGACACTCATCTCCTACCCCTTTGCCGCATTCAGCTTCGCAGCTGGCTTCTCTGTCCGAGTTGCTGATGAGCTCTTCCTTTCGGTGGCTGCCTCGATAGGAATCTACTTTGTATATAGAATCAGCCGATTGTATGCGGGGACCAGGGTGAGCCTTCTCGTGGCCCTTGCCACCGCCTTCGGCACTCCGATCTGGCCCTTCACCAGTGTGGTCTTCGAGAATGTGCTGTCTATGATGTTCGCAGTGATCGCCGTTTACCTCGTGCTGAAGTTCTCGTTGAGGCCCACGCGCCTATGTCTTCCTCTTTTGGCAGGAATCCTGCTCGGGCTAGCTACATTCGTGGAATACGCTGCGGCCCTGTTCCTCGTGCCCCTAGTTGCATTCTTATGGTATCGAAGCCGATCAGCAAAAGGTTCGGTCCTGCTGGTCCTCTCTTTCCTCACCGCGTCTGCTCTTCATGCCATCTACGACTTTGCCCTATTCGGAAATCCGCTGACCCTTCCGGAGCAGCTGAAAGCGGGAGCCTCAAGCCCACTGGTCGGCCTCCTGGCTTCGTTCAACCTCTGGTCGGCCCCCATTCACGTGCTGTTCTATCTCGGGAGTCCCTACAGGGGCATGCTCTTTCTCTGCCCGATTATGGTCCTCGGACTGCTAGCTTTCGTCTCTAACTGGAAGCGGACGCACCTTCGGGCGGAGTCCATTCTGTTCTTGACCCTGGCTGTGCTCATTCTGGTCTTCTACTCCGCCTGGTCGGACTGGGCGGGGGGTCTCGCCTATGGTCCGCGCTTCCTTACCATTGCGAGCCCGTTCATGCTCATCCCTCTGGCACCCTACTTGAGCCGTATCCACAGGAACCGGGAGTGGGCGCTCTTTTTCGGGCTGGTTGTCTATAGCTCGTTCATTCAGGGAGCGGGCGCAATGACGACCGCGTACTCCGCAGCGGGAGGATCTTCGGTCTTTCAACCCTTGGCCCTTAACATTCCTTGGCTTCTCAACAGCCACCTTGGACTCTGGTGGTTGACTCCCAATGGCTCCGACGCGGCCCTTCTGGGCTATCTGGCCGAGGCGGGAGTATACCTCCTGATCTGGGTCGTAATCTTCTTCACGATAAGGTCGACAATCGCAGGAGGCGCGCCGAATAGAGGCGCTAACTCTGTCCACGAGTCTTCACTCCAGTCTTGACCTTGGCGGTCCGAGCATTCTACTTCTGGTCCGGTGAGTCGCGCGCTGCCTGGCAGGCGGCCAACGACGCGAGCCTTACAATGACCGCTTGACGCGGTTCCGATAGAATCTCTGCTGTCAAGATTCTGCTTGGTTCTCCTTCAAGTAACAGTCAGTACTCAGCTCCTTGCGGCTTCCAGACCCTTGTCAGTTAGTCGGCCATCAGGAGCTAGCAACCCCTTAATCTGGAGTAGCGCTATCTCCTTTCCAAGCGCCGCGGGAGGGATCTTGACTGATCTGGCTATTTCTTCTGCACTTTCCGCGTTTTGGATGCCGCGGAGGATTAGTAGCTCCAACTTGGAGGGTACTCCACCCGACTCTCGTTTGTCCCCAGGCCTGTCCATCTTGTCGATGGCATGCAGGTCTCACCTTTGAACTCTCTGCTCATGCCGAGCTGGATCAGCAGTACGCCAGGTCCAAAGTGGCACGCACACTTAGACGTGGAAATATGCGATGGAAAGGAGTCACCATTGAGGCGTCACACTACTTCCTGCACGAAGAATGTCTCTGCAGTATGAGCGGCCTCTCGGCCCCAGACTCAGAGATGGTTCCACAGCCACCGGACCGACTTGAGTACAGACAGAATCCCGAACTCGACCACTCTCAAGGCGAACCTGACTATCCTGAAGAACCAAGAGAGGATGTTCACGACCTTTTAATGGGCTTCGTCATTCTTAACGCCGGCGCTCTCATAGCCTTGATTCCCGGGTCAACAAAAGAGTCGGCTCAGAGACTCGGCAGCGAACGGCCTCAGTAGTCGCCCGAGTCGCGGTCCACAATCACTTCTCTTTGACCAAGCCGAGGATGCCTTTGACGAAGTGGTCGATCTCTTCATGGGTCGGCTCCTCCGCCTGCGAGGCGGAGGGGGCGGCACCGAACCTTCCCCTGAACTCGTACTTCGCCTTTGGCTCTTCTTTTTCCAACGAGGACATGAGAACCTGATAGGGGGTAACGGAATATACCAGTTTCAGCGCAAATCCAGACCCATTGGGAGCCGCGCTATGGAATTGTCGCTCCCTCCGTATGGAGTGGTGATTCACAAGAACGGTACCTAGTTCTCTGGCGTGCGCGCGTGTGACAGAGCCCCTTGAAGAAACTTGTAATCTCTCTAAGAAGATCGAAGGCCGGCATTCTCACTGCGGATGGCAGCCGTCCTGATTGCCGTCGGTCACTTCTCGGGCTGGTTCTTTGCCTTCGTTCCCTTCGACCTTTCGAGGTCGTTCATGACCCCGTAGATGAGCTTCTCTGACTCCTCGGCAGAAGCGCTCTTTCTCTTCTCCTCCACCCACTTTTGGAGACTCTCGACGCTTATCCCTACGCTTCGAGCTGTTTCTTCAAGCCTACCAGTCGTCCAAGCGTCAGGTGTAGCCGGCACAGCCTTCGGCGCAGAATGTTGACTCTTCCTAGCTGCGGGCTTCTTCACACCTGAGGACCTGCTTCTCGTCGCAACCACGGTATCCAGCGCGAGATATCGCCCGTCCTTGTTCTCCACCCTTCCCTGCTTTGCAAGTCTCTTCAGTCGCTTCTTGACCTCGCCCTTCGGCATCTCCAACTGCCTGGCGATCTCACCCGCCTTGAAAGATTCCGAGAGGTTCTCCCTGAGGAACTGCTCTATTTTGTCGCGCAACAGCCCTTCCAGCCTGCAAGTGTGACTTCCCCTGTTTCTATAAGGGTATGGGAAGCCGGCCATTGAGGTCGAATCATCCGGACCGACACCGGACTCGACCCCCGTCCATGGTGGGCGGGATCATCCTACACGTCTTCTCTCCTGATGAACCGATTCGACCTGCGACCTAGCGGGAGATCTCTAGCGCAACATCTTTCCTCTTGAGCCACTTCTCCATCGGACTCAGGAGGCCCCTGACCTCTTCCTGATACCGCTCCTTCATCCTGTCCAGCACAAGGTACGGCGGATACTGAGACTCCCTGTAAGGAGATGTCAGCCCCTTCTCGTAGAACGACTTGACCTGCCGCTGGACCTCCTCAAGTGACACGCCGCATTCCTTCAACAGAGCCACAACGTTCGTCTCCGAAGGCTCGAACTGAGAGAAGAACCTCCAGAGCTTGATTCCGGTAATGATGAAGTCAGACGGGACCACCGCGCGCTTCTTTAGGGACTCGTAGGCTTTCTTGTGCAGTACGGTCCGGGTCCCCTCGATCCCGCCAGGGCCGAAGCTCCTGTAGCCGAACGCCAGATCAAGAGCCCATCCCACGGCGATGATATCGTCTATCAGCCTCAGGACATCCCAGCCAAACCCCTCTAGCTCGACGCCGAACCACTTCAGGTCATTCCTAGTCTTCCATAGCTCGACGACCCTTGCGCCCTCGTAGCTCATGGGCAGGACGAAACCCAAGTATCGCTCGTCCAAGCCCTCGACGAACTCCTCCCACCTGGCCGATGCGTTCTGCCAGACCTGTCTCTCAAGGAATTTTGCCGCAGCGTCGTAACCCCACTTCACCCTGAAGACGTCCTGACCGTAGACCATCATTCTCTCGAAGTACAGCTCTGATGCGGCCTGCGATACCTCGAAGGGGTAGCTGTTCAGGACGTCCTTGACGAGCACGCCGCCCGCGTCATCGTTCGTGAAGTCTTCCACAGCATGGATGTGGACGAGGCACCGGAGAGCCGAATCAATCCGCGCTTGGTCGAACCCACGAATCTGCAGCTCCGTGATGAGCCCGTCGATGTCCATAATCAATTTCCCCCGTTCTTGAATGATAAGGCTTGCATAGCAGGAAGAAAGATTGGAGATACCTATCCGGATTCGAGAATCCCATAGGGATGATCGGGGATCCATTTCTCATGACGGCTCAATCTCTTGCCGAAAACAGCCAGACCCCAGGCTGCAGGTCACCTGAACGCGAATGCATGGCTGGCTGTCGAACACAATGATGAGCTATCCAAAAGATCCGCTTCCCCGTTGTTGCTGCTTCGATTATTTCGCTCAAATAGGGTGAGAGGTAATCTTTCTGTGAGATGGAGACCATTAGGAGGTCGATGGCCAAAACACTGACCTATCGCGTGGTGGTCTTCGCACTCCTAGCGGCCATCACCTTCTACTTCACCGGCAATGCGGGTCAGACAACCGTGATTGCCGTCGTATTCAACGTAGCCGGAGCTCTGGTCTATTACATCTTCGAAAGGCTCTGGAACGCGATAACCTGGGGAAGCGACCAGGTACTGAGGGTCTCACGACCTCAGGAGCAATCTGGAAGCTTGTCCCGATTTGCCGGGTACCTGGACGAAATCCAAGACTCAAGTCCCCAGTAGTGGGCATGGCAGCCTGAGCGGGCCACGACGCGATTCCCAAATCCGACTTCTCAAACAGACTCTCGTGACACCGGCGACCTCGGAGTGTGCAATCCTGACGAGCGAATCCATCACGAATCGGTCCATCCGAGCCCGCTAGAAGAGAGCGACAGGACATGCCTCAGGCGCGTTGTGAGGAGAGCTGCCGAAGGTCTGGAAACGGAGACAAGGATCGAGACCAGCCAGAAGAAGAGAATGTCTCCTTCACGGCTGCTTGTGATGAAGGTCAGAAGCCGTCGAACGTCTCGTTTTCGGCCATTTTGGCAGCCACCTCATGACCTTGGCCTGCCTCCACCTGCACGCACCAAGGACAGCAATCGTCCATCCTGTTCCGTGTTAGGAAGTAGGCGTTACACCTTCGGCAGTTCTTGCCGAATGTTGCCGACTCCAAGACCTGATGCTCAGGGCTGATTTTCTCGATTGTCACTTTCTTTCACCAACTGCGAGGAGGGAGACCATCATGGAGGAGTAGATCCCCTCGGCGGACCTCTTCTTCGCACCGATTAGGGCCTTCAGAGCACAGATGAAACACTGCTTCTCCCGGGCGCGCACCAGGGACCTCCGTTCGGCTCTTGTCAACCCACGCCAGAACCGAAGCTGACCCGGAGTCAGACCGTAGTACCTCCACACGTTGCTCCCAGCCCTGACCAGAACAAGGCGCTCCCCTTCATGGCTCTCGCAATCTTCATCTGCGAACGAGGACCTGGTCGCTGGCGTCTCGAATTCCACCGCAACTGCAAAGGCGCCGCCACAGAATATATTCGCGATGAAGGAAGAATACGAATTGAACCTACATCTTTCATCGGGGAGTCAGATTGACTGGGATTGCAACCAAGGAAGTCAATCAGGATCATGTAGGACCAACGAAGAACGCGACCCAGTTTAAGCACAATCCAAGGAGAAGACCGGCGAACCAATAGCCGCACATAGTGTATATTGACAAGGTGTAATTACCAAACCCCGGACATTCCCGAACTGCGTTGTCCAAGTCAAGGCAGTTCCCCGAAGAAGGCGGAGTCAACCTCAAGAGAGCAGTCTCCTTGACAGTATCCATCCCGAGCCAGTCGGTGGCGCTTGTCAAGAACGGCTGCAATCGTTCGGCTCGCCTACCGACGCGGTGCGACGTGTGTCAGGAGGTGATAAACGAGTACCCCTTCATTGCGAAAGAAAGCTCTGGCTACAGGAAATGCCACGTCGAATGCGCGCTGAAGGTGGGAGTAGTATCGCTTGTCACGACAGCATGAGCATTCAGGAGGCGCGTGATGCCGTTCATCTGTCCCGAATGCAACAACACTCTTGATTCCATACCCCTCAGATGCTCGAAATGTGACACTGTTGTAGTAAGCTGCCCAAAATGCCGGGGAACGGGCCATGAGGTCATGACGAATTTTTTCACATATGATCTGACGCAGGACTTGAGCGTAAGATGCAGGAAGTGCAGAGGTAAGGGCGTTCTGGGCGAGTATAAGCTCTCCAGACGACAGAGGTCAGCACCGGCGAGATCCATCGCCTGCTGATCTGAAGTCATTAGAACCAGCCGCATCTCGTCACTCTAGAAAAACCAGCGCGGGAGCTCTGGTGCATTAGCGGGACATTTGGCTTCATCCCTGTCTTAGTGGTGCAACTCGGGACATAGAGTTCTAGTCTGATGTGAATGACTAGTAGAAGCAGCCAATGAGGAACGAGGATTGTTTGCTTAATCTCCCGTTTATCCGTACGATGTAGTTTGCCAAAGTAACTCCACGTCCAACCAAACTACAGCTTGGTGATTGATAAGCCGACTCAAGCCAATGACAAGAGTTGACATTGCAGACAGGTGGGTCATAAAATGGACTGACTTTCACCAACGGCGCAAACCCAACAACACCACATACTATCAGGACCAAAATAACCGTCAGGATTGCTATTCCCCTTCGGTGCATAGCTGAGATTAACGCAGGGAGGTGTCAGTTAGCGGTTTCGGTGCTCGCATTCTATCTGTTTGTTCGTGCGCGCGCACCAGAGCTAGCGCGGGAGACTCTTAAATAACGAACGCCCGGAAAACAGATTGAATTGACTCTGCACGACTATCTGATGCCGGGTGAGCAGATAAGATTCCATAGCACCGGGGGAGTGCGCTACGGGACGAAGAGGTACGAGGTGATATTGACCGACCGACGCCTCGTGCTTTACGCTCAGAGAGGCTTGTTATTCAAGAATGACGACGTCGTGACACAGCGTCTCGATGAACTCCAGGGAATCAAGTACAGTGAGCAAGGAATAATCGACAAGAAGGGAATCATCCGCATCGAGAGCCGAACACAGATGAATCTAGAAGGCTCGGCCAAGGAAATGAAAGCGCTTTACCAGCAGATGATGCAGTTCCTGTAGATCCAAATGCTCTCCAAGACTTCAAGGCAAGAGATTCTCAAGAGAATCTCCACAAAGATAGGGTTCGCGGTTGTCGAGGTGAACCTAACTCCAGCCACGAGACAGGCAATCACCAATCTCGCCACGCTACAGCGGCACCTTTATGTGATAACGGAGCTGCTGGAGGGAGAGAACAGCCGGATTGAGAGGAGCGCCCTGCTCCGGCTAGCATCGAGGATAGGCAAAGACTCAGAGAAGGAGGAAAGGACCAGGCTGGCCGAGGAGATAGGCAAACTCCAGGCGGAGGTGGATGTCAAGATCTCAGAACTTTCTGATCGAATACTCAAAGAGGAGAATGCGCGCCAGGCGGGGCAGCCCCCCCCTGAATTCGCAAACAATATTGGAGTCGCACAGCTGAAATGCCCGACGTGCGGCGCTTCGTTGCCCCTACCAACAGGTCGCTTCATCAAGTGTCAATACTGCAACGCTGTCCTCTCGATTCAAGAGGTAACTTCGCAGATGAAGTCGATGATTCAGAACATCTGACACCAGCAGCTGTGGCCAGGCAGTCTTCTCAGTCGAGGCGGTCATCCCGCAAAGTCACCCCTCGCCTATGCTGCGATTGGATGAACGCCTGACTATAGACCCCTGAAAAGGTCAGTACTAAGGTACCTCAGACCTGAATCCACCATTATGGTCACCACGGTGGCATTCCGCCCCAGCCGCTCGGCGACCTTCAACGCTGCTACGACGTTAGCTCCTGACGAGGTCCCAACGAATAGCGCCTCTTCTCTGGCTAACCTCTGGCTCATGGCCTTCGCCTCTTCGGTCGAGACTAGGATTATCTCATTGACGAGCTTGGGATTCCAGAGAGGCGGGATGTAGCCTATCCCGATACCCTCTATCTTGTGAGAGCCCGTAGGGCGCCCAGAAAGCACAGCGGATTCGGCTGGTTCGACTGCAACGATGTGAATCCCCTTGTCGTGCCTCCACAGAGCCTCCGTCGTTCCGTGTATCGATTGACATGTGCCCACAGCTTGGACGAACGCGTCTACTCTGCCCCCGGTCTGGCTCCATATCTCCTCCCCCATCGGATGGTATCCGGCGGTCCCATCGAGGTTGCTCAACTGGTTGCAGTACCAGTGATTGGGCTGCTGGCTGACCTGGCGTGCCTTTTCCACCATTTCCTTGATTAGCGCCTCTGTGATCTTCTTGTCGTCGCTCTTCACGTCAGTGATCTGGGCGCCGAATGCCTGCATGGTAAGCCTCTTCTCGTCGCTGAAGGCGTCCGAAAAGACAATCTTCAGGTCGTAGCCCTTGGCCGCGCAGACCATGGCGAGCGAGACGCCAGTCGTGCCGCCAGTGTACTCCACCACGGTCCCCCCGGACCTTAGACGGCCGTCGGCCTCAGCGGCTTCAATCATCGCCTTTGTGACCCGATCCTTCATGCCTCCTGTCGGGTTTGCAAACTCGAGCTTGGCTAGCACTCTTGCGGAACCTTGTGGGACAACCTTGCGCAGCTCTACAATTGGAGTGTTTCCGACGGCGTCGAGGATGCTAGGAAACCTGTCAATCGGCCCTGTCAATAGGACTGCGCCTCCCACACTACTATTTGTTCCTCTCGCAGGCGACACGATTCCCCCTTGGGGTTTGTCTTGGTTGCCCGCTAGTTGGAAATGCGGTTCGCGAAAGGGTCAAACTGTTCATAAGCGCAAGCTCGTTATTCTGCCCTCGTCAGAGGACTGCTTCGAGCCGGCAGAATCTTTAACTAGGCAACATCCCTTACCTGTAAGGGATAGAGATGGAAGGAAGCGTAGTACATTTCGAGGTCCCTGCGAAAGATATCAAGCGAGCGAAGGCGTTCTACAAAGAGGTCTTCGGTTGGAAAACAAACGATGTGGAGTTGCCCGGCATGGAGTACTCCTTGGTTAGTACGACCGAAGTCGACAAGGAGGGGAGGCCCAAGGCCCCAGGCTCAATCAACGGAGGCATCATGCAATTGACCAGACCGTTCACGGGCCCCGTAATCACACTGCAAGTCGAGGACATCACCATGGCGCTGAAGTCGGTGGAGAAGCACGGCGGAAAGACAGTTACCAAGAAGACCTCGATGGGTGAGTGGGGTTACTTCGGATACTTCAAAGACAGCGAGGGGAACATAATGGGCCTCTTTCAGACGGCAGACAAGTAACGGAAAAATGTCAGAAACCCGCGCGCGGCGAGGCTGCTGGGCGAGCTTCAACACGGTAGCGGATAGCATGGCTTGACTCGATCGAGGAAACAAGCTCAGTCATCGGCTCACCCACCCCTTCCAATCTCCGTCTCTTGCTCCGTGGACGGCGAGCACGTGGGACTTGAGTTCGCTCTCAGTCTCACAGACGAAGCCACAGTAGCACTTCATCGCTGTCGGGAAGGCGCTTTCTTCTCGTTACCTAAGAGTTTAGCCTCTGGGAACCGTACGAAGCAGTGCGAGCATGGCTGACTATTGGAAATGGACGCGCTAGCCTCAGGTCCCGGGCGGCCGGGCCTCCCCAAATTTTCGTCCTCCCCTGGAAGGAACCTGACGATCATGATGGTGGTCAGGATGGTGCCCACGAGGGCAGCCAGCATCACCGAGTGATACCCATAGGCCTGATAAAGCGCGCCTCCGATTATGGGCCCAGGAAAAGCCATGATTCCCCGGAAGGCCGCGAGCTTTCCGCCAAGGCTTCCCCTCTCATCCGGTGGTGAATGTTTCATTAGTATGGTCTGCTGCGCTGGGACCCAGGTCGCCACCGAGATTCCGAAGACCACGGAGAAAACCACGAAGAGCGAGACAGTGCTGGAGAAGTACCAACCAAGCATCAAGACGACCCCGAAGAACTCGGAAAGGGCGAGGGTCTTCTTCATACCGAAACGCAGGAGAAGCCTCGTCGCGGGATACTGCGCGAGAATCATCGAAAGATACCAGACGCCGACAATCAAGCCCACGTCCGCGTTAGTGAACCCAAAGTGTTCGACAATGATTGCATATACAATGGAGGAAGAGATGCTGAACGAGAATGAATCCATGGCGAAAGAAGCGAAGAGGCCCAGGAAACCCTTCGGAAGAGAAAGGACGCGGCTGAGCGAGAACTTGGGTTCTGAATCCGACGGCTGCCCGGGAGTCAGCCTGGGCCTAGTCTCCCTTAGCTTTCTGAGGTAAAGCGAAAGATCAATCACCTCAAGGGCCATCGCGATGACGAAGATGATCGAGTATCCCTCCAGATCTGCGACGGCACCGCCAAGCACTGCCATGGCCGCTGAAGGAATCGTGCTGAGGAGGAACACCACGCTGTAGGCGATGTTCATCCTGTCCGGGTCCATGTTCGCCGATTCCGCGATGACCGCCTGAGATGCGGGACTGCCTAGGACGGCCACACCGAAGAGAACGTAGGCGACAGAGAGAACCAGCCAGTTCTTGCTCAGGGCCGACATGAAGAAGAGCAACATCGACACGATGGTAATCAGACTCCCGGCCACAATGACCTTCTTTCGACCAAAGACATCCGCATAGTGTCCCGAAAAGGGCTGGACAACCGAAGGCAACAGGCCGCTGAAGCGCCCCCCAAGCGCTGAGAGTATCCCGAGCCCGACGAGACTGATTCCCGCGCCCACAGTGAACTGTTGGAGGATCGCATTGAGCATTCCGATGTAGATTCCCGATATGATGCCGGTGACCGCTATCACCCTGACGTTGCGGTCCAGGAGAAGCTCCTTGGAGATGTCGAGGATCCCTTCCCCTTTCTTAGTCATGCCAGATTCAGCTCGGCAAAGCTCGACCACAGCCTCGGCTAAAGGTTGGGTTGAGAGTCCGTCAAGTTTCTCATGCCCGAGGCGAGATGGTGGATCGGGGCTTGGCGTGGACCCGTCCGGTCGCACCCTCCGGAGTCGTGCTCCCGTGCAATACCACTAGGACAGGATAGATATAGGCGGACCAAGTTGCATTCGTGCATGGCAAGCAAAGCGTCAATAATCGCAGATCTGACCATCTTTCCCGTCGGTGAAGGCACGAGCGTTGGAGACTTCGTGAAGAAGGCGTTCGAAGCGATGACTAGAGTAAAAGGCGTGAAGATCCAACCGACCGCAATGTCCACGATAATCGAAACTGATGACCTGGGTAAGCTGATAACGACTCTTGAGAGTGCGCACCAGGCAGTCCTGCGCATGGGAGCGAAGCGCATCTATATCGCGCTGAGGGTCGACCATCGACTCGACAATCCTCACGACGCAGAGTACAAAGTGGGCAGGATGACGGGCAAGATACATAGTGGATCCAGCTGAGATGTCGGGATTCGAATGAAACTGGCCCAGTTTGTAAGGAATGGGAGGACGAGGACCGGAATCGTCGAAGGCAACTTGGTCCACGACGTGGGAGAGCCGAGCCTTGACCAGGTGCTGTCGAAGGGATTGCTGAGCTCTCTGAAGAAGCGCGAGAAAGCACTCGTGGAATCGACAGTGGGCATTCCATTGAATTCAGTTCGCCTACTCAGTCCGGTGCTCCTCCCCGAGAAGATATTCTGCGTCGCGGAGAACTACAGGTCACACGTAAGGGAGGCTGAAGGCAAGGTCGCCAAGAAGCCCTATCTGTTCACCAAGTTCAGGAACGCGATAGTCGGTCCCGACGATGCAATACTGATTCCAAGGATTTCAAAGAAGGTCGACTGGGAAGCAGAGCTCGCCGTGGTGATTGGAAGCGAGGGAAAGAAGATTCCAAAGGAGCGGGCGATCTGCCACGTCGCGGGATACTGCATTTCGAACGACGTGAGCTTCAGGGACCTTCAATTCCCAGAGGGATGGCCCAAGGAGCTGAACCGTCTTGGACAGAACTGGGTGCCAGGCAAGGGTCTCGATCGCTCCCTCCCTCTCGGACCCTGGTTGGTCACCACGGACGAGATTCCCGACCCACACGACCTAGGAATCTCGCTTTCAGTGAACGGCAAACTGAAACAGAGCTCGAACACGAGCGAAATGGTCTTCAGTGTAGCCTCGCTTATCGAATACATATCGGCGGGAATAACGCTCAAACCCGGAGATGTGATCTCAACAGGAACGCCTCGGGGAGTGGCCGTTTTCACGGACCAAGAATTTCTGAAGGCAGGCGACCTGGTTGAAGCGAGGATCGACCGGATAGGCACCCTACGAAATCCGGTGGAATCAGAGAGTTGAAGCGTAAGCGCGCGTGTCGAGTGCTCCGCTGAGAGTCTGGGTTCATTCCGAATGGCCATTCCGGCAATACTGTTTATATGGGAGTAGAAGCTAGAATACACTACCCAGGTGTGGTCTCAACCAGAACAGAGACGCCCGAAAGGGAGACCTTCCGTAAACTCGGAAGCACTGGGTACCTCAGTTTAACCAATTAGCGCGCGCAGTTGCGAACCTTCCACCACACTCCCAAGGTGGCTGGTGAGCCCACAACCAAGAAAACCTTAAGCCAATTCGCCAGATGGGACCAAGCCGAGCATCGCGAATGGTTAGCACAGGTCATCTCGAGTGGTTTGAGCAACTACCCTGTTCGGTCACGATCTGTGACAAGAACTACAAGATTCTGTACATGAATGACAGGGCCGCAGAAGTGAGCTCGAAGCACGGAGGCAAGGCCCTCGTCGGAAAGAACCTGATGGACTGTCATCCGCCAGAAGCCCAGAAGAAGCTCAGGAAGGTAATGGCTTCAGGCCGGCCAAACGTGTACACAACCGAGAAGGAAGGGGTAAAGACGATGGTGTATCAGTGCCACTGGAAGAAGAGCGGGCGTGTGGGCGGGCTGGCGGAGCTATCCTTTGAACTTCCGACCGATTTGCCGAATTTCGTGAGGACTTGAACCCCGTACCGCAATGCAGAACGCGCGTTCCTTCAGGCGCGCAGGCGCGCCCACGGTCTTGCCGCTTAGGTTTATCTAGCATTCCGTAGATCGGGGGTCCTACAGTTTGGTCCTCGACTCGGCAACCATGCTTTGGTTCGTAAGATTCCTCTTTGCCTTCACCATAGGGTCGCACATCCTGTTGGTCTCGACCAGCATCGCTCTCAGCATCTTGATTTCGGCAGCCGAGTTCATCTCGATCCGCAGGGGGGACAAAGTCTACGAGGCGCTCGCACGGAGACTCACGAAGGTCTTCGTAGTCTCATTCGGCGTCGGTACCGCGAGCGGAATCGTCCTTGCAGTTGAGCTCGTGACGCTGTTCCCCACGTTCATGACGCTCGTCTCTCAGACAGGAGTCATAATCCTGCTTTACACCGAAATGTTCGCGTTCTTCCTTGAGATTCTGGCGCTCATGCTGTACGTGTATTACTGGGACTCTTTCAGGAACAGGTACGCTCACTGGGCGGCCTCGATCTTCGTGATTGCGGGCACTTTGCTCTCAGCCGTGCTCATCACCATGGTGAACGCCTGGATGAACACACCAAACGGATTCGACATAGCGACCTTCATCAGCAGTGGTTTCAAGACGGTCACAGGGGTGCAACCGTGGGCCGTTTTCCTGACTCCCTCCACCGTCACGGAGGTGTTTCACGTCCTGCCGACCACGATCCTGGCAGGCTCGACGATCATCGGCTCGTTTTTCGCCTATTGGTTCTTGCGGTCACGTGACGCGGGCGAAAAGGAGATGTTCGGGAAGGCCCTGAAGATCCTTGGCGCCATAGGAATCGTGACGATCGCCCTCTCAGTGATCACGGGCGCGGACGAGATATCCGGCCTCCTGACCACTCAACCTCTGAAGTTCGCCTCGCTTGAGGCGAACCCAGTCAACGGCACGAACCTGCCGGAGAAGCTGTTTGGCGGTATTGTGAACGGGAAATTCGAAGGCGGAATCATCATACCTGGGGCTCAGTCTTTTCTCGCGAAGCTCGAGACCGGAATTTCCTCTCTCCCAGGTCTCAACCAGTACAACCAGACTACAAACCCATGGCCCCCATTGTTTGTCCACACGACCTTCGACACAATGGTAGTCGGCGGGATGGCCTTGGGCGCGTTTTTCCTTCTCTACCTGGGGGCCTTGCTTCTGAAGAGGAGGCCCTACGAAACCAAGTTCTTCCTCTACCTGCAGATCCCAGTAGCTGTGGTGGCGGTCTTGGTGTACCTCCTGGGCTGGGCGACAGACGAGATAGGACGACAGCCATGGATCGTTTACAACGTCATGACAGTGGACCGCGCGGCCAACCTCTCCACTTCGCTCTTCGTCCCTGGGATTCTCATCATGCTTTTCTACATATTGATCCTTCCCACCACCTTCTACTTCTATGCGAGGATCTTCAGACAGTCCGACGGGCAGAAGGAGGTGTGACCAATCAACTGGGTCTTCGAAGTTAACTACGCCATCTTCTCCGTCTTTGCTACGCTCCTCATTACCGAGATAATGGGGGCTGTGCTGTTGCTGACGGCCTGGGAAACGACGAAGAAGAGAGTCTTGGACTACATTGTGCCAATCTGGGAGATCACAGGGACATTTGGAGCCTTCTGGGTTGTAACGGGCGACTTCGCTTATCCAAGCCTGCTGATTCCCGTGGCTGAGCTATTCGCGCCGCTCCTTACCATCTTCTTGATTCTCTTTGTGGCGAGGAGCAGCTCCATTGTCTTTGCGGAGTTCATAATCAAGAAGCGCTGGCTGGATGAAGTCAAACTGTTCAAGGCCTACGCAGTGTCGACCATCGTGCTGGGCCTCGTCCTGTTGATGCTCGTATCGGCCCTGGTAGGAGGCCAGGGCGTTGACATCCGCACGAGTTCATTCTCCCTTGCCTCCTGGGCGACAGCCGGTAGCATAGTTTTCCTCCTCGGGACTTTGCTGCTCAGCGCTGGACTCGCTCCTGCTTTCTTCGATCTAGCCCCTTTTCGCAGGCTGATTCTGCCCCTCACCGGAGCAGGAATCGTTCTCTCTGTCCTTTCATACTATCTAATGGCTTCAGCGCTACTTACCTGGTGGATGACGATTCCCGTCCTCTTGACCTTGGGACTGGGACTCCTTTACCTTTGGCCGAAGACCATGAGGATCCTAGCCAACAAGGCGGTATTCATTCTGGTGGTATGCGTCGCAATATTCTCCCTCCAACCGCTCGTGTATCCGAAGGTGATCGGCCAGTCACTTTCGATCGACTTGGTCACAACCAGCGGGACGATGGAAAACGCCTTCCTCCTTGCTGGCGGATTGGGAGCCATCCTCTTGGCGGTGATGATCGGGATCTACATCATGGTGGCGGCAAGGGGTGTGAGCGGTCCTGACACGCCGATTTCCACCTCGTAACTCGCGCGCGCCCAGCATCCACGAATGTCCTCCGGCGGTCAAGGACCCTGCCCGGCGTCTGAACTTGCGATATCAGGCTTGAAATACGGGACAAGTCGAGATCGACTTCAGAGATCGGGGAATGTCTGGTCCAGAGCCCGCGAGAATGCGCCTGTGGTGGAAGGCTCTCAGGTACCACTTCATTCCCCCAAGCATCTTTCCTGCGACTCTGGGAGCTGCCGTGGCTTTGGCTGTGGATCACACTTTCTACCCGTTCTATTTCCTTCTTGTCTTGGTCGGGGTGGTGGCCAACCACATGGCGCTGAATATGACCGACGACTACTTCGACTACAAACACGCAGTGGATAGCTCAGGGTCCAGAGAAAGGAACCCCTACTCGGGCGGCAGTGGCACTCTTGGCGATGGACTGATTCGCCCATCAACCCTGCTCAAAGCCATCGTCACCTGCTTCTCCCTGGCACTCGCCATTGGACTCTACTTGACGGTCACCAGGGGCATCCCCGTGCTGCTGTTCTTTCTGTTCGGGGTCTTGTGCTCCATCTTCTACACCGCACCGCCGATAAACTTCTCCCACCGGGGCTTGGGCGAACTCGGGCAACTCGTGAACTTCGGCACCACCATCGGCCTGGGCTCCTACTTCGTCCAAACCCAAGAATTGAGCCTGCAAGCCTTCGTTGTCACATTGCCACTGGGGATAATGCTCTTCTCAATGATAGTCATAAACGAAATCCCAGACTACGAAGAGGACCGAGCGGCAGGAAAACTCACCCTCGTAGCAAGGTATGGAAGGAAGGCTGCGGTGCGCTTGTACATCGGAAGCTGGGTTTGCACATACGCAGTCATCAGTCTAGGGGTGGTGTTTGGGGTGCTGCCTCTGGTTGCGCTGATCGCCTTCGCCTCATTGCCTCTCGCCCTGGGATCGATTCGAACGCTGCGAAAGGACTATGAGGATCCGGTAAAGCTGGCGCCTGCAAACCTGGGCATGATAGAGGCCCACAGCGTTACGAGCTTGGGCCTGATCGCCGCATATTCGATACAGGGAGTAATCGGCCATGCGAACATCACGCAGCTGCTGCTGCTACTGTCCCTATTGGCAATATTCTACGCTCCCGCCACATTTGCATTCAGGAAACCGCGTAGAACCTGAATTCCCGAAGCAATGACGATCGCCCTCAATTGGCTGCGCTGAAGAGCACGACTCCTTTGGAGGCGCGCGCACTGATTGGGAGTCTGCACTTTCGGTTCTGTCCCATCTTTAGTTGGTTTGAAGGGCTGTCCCAATTTGGTTGGTAGGTCTGACAATTCGATGAATGTCTGTTTGGTCTTCTTGGTCAGACGGTAGAGATAACCATCGAGTCCTTTGACCATGAACAATTGTTCGCCAATCTCGTTCTTGGTCTCCACGATATAATCTATGTCGATGTGGATGACACCTCTTAGGACAGGCGTGCAGGTGTGCCCGTCTCTTTCTTCCTGGATGAGAACCTTCCCGCATCGAAGGCACTTACTTAGGTTCCTCGACATCTCCGATTGACACGTTTGTCCCAAACTTTACGGCTTCGCAGTCGAAAGCCCTCTTCTTCCACGCGTCTCGGTCCGTGGTCAGACGGTCAATATCCTGAGCAAGACTCTTGTTGAGAGCCTCGGCTTCCGCAAGGCGTTTGAGCATCCCATCTCCTTTCTCGAAGTATCTCCATGTTTGACCGTAATCAAAACAGGCAACTAAGTTTGTGGAAGCTTGCCATAAGGCGAAGTCATTCTCCTCTGGGGTGCCTCCCCGATAGATTCGGTAACTCTTCCTCGCGTTGGCTAACCAATCCGCAAAGGGGGACTCATCGGTCTTCATCTTTTCGTCCCTTCCTAAGGAGCTGTGCCTAACATATGCACGCTTGAACTGTTCGGCGACGACGAACTCCTCGTTGGTCAGAGCCAAGAATATCTTCTCTGCTTCGTTCACCATCTGTTGGGTGGACCGCTTCATGGTTTCGCTCATGGTCTTGCCTTCTTCACCTTGACAACTTTCATGCCGTCCTCGTAATCCATTTTCCATTCGAGCTTGTCTCCCGCGTTCAAGTCGAGGAAGGCGACTATCCCCTCTGGGACTGTCGCCCTCAGGGACTTGGTTCCCACTTTCGCCACTCCCACCGTTGATGCAAGTGCCATCGATGAACCCCCGTTTCGCTGTCTTATTAGTCTACCGTTTATTCGTCAGGTGTAGAACCCGACTTCTCTATCAGGCGAATGGGCGATAGAGATATATACCATGTTGTCTACCGTCCTGACGGCAGACATGAACCCAGAACACTGGCGCAAGGTCAAACGAATCCGAAGGATGCGGGGCTTTTGACCACCCCCGCAGGCTTCGGCTCGGACGCTCGGATGACGAGGGGCTTGGAGATTTCCAAGCGTTCCACGATAACGGAGAACGAGGACGGTTCCTTCACCGTCCCCTCTCAGACGAGCGCTGACGTTTTCTACATCGTGAGAGCCTTCGGCGCTGAATGGACTTGCGACTGCCCCGATTTCGTGAACCGTTGCGACGCTATCGAAGCGTGCAAACACATTTTTGGAGTTCGCTTTTGGATTGCCGCAAGGACTGAGCTAAAGAACGAACCGAGGCCGAAGGTCTTCTCTGAGGACGCGCTCCAATGCGGAGTGTGTGGTTCAATCCGTGTAATCAAGTATGGAGTGAACGGGACAAAGCAAGCCTATTGGTGCAAGGACTGCGAAAAGAAGTTCACGCCGAGCCTTCTCAAGAAGGCGAGATACACTCCAGAGATGATTACCTTGACTCTTGATTTGTACTTCGGTGGGCTTTCGTTGAGGAAGATTAGCCGAACCATTAACGACCACTTCGGGATGAACCTCGGCAAATCCTCGGTCTACCGATGGATTCAGACCTACGTGCCGATGATTTCCGATTACGCCAATTCTCTCGTACCTCAACTCTCAGACACTTGGCACGCCGACGAGTTGTTCGTCCGGATGAAGGGAGGGCAGACGAGGGTCGGCAAGGGGACCGCGAAGATGGACATCGCCCTGTTGTGGAATGTGATGGATAGGAAGACCCGATTCCTTCTCGCCTCCAAGCTGTCCAAGGCGCGGGACTGCGCGGGGGCAGACAGGGCGTTCAGGGAAGCGGTCAAGAACGCGAAGGGAAGTCAGCCGGAGACGATATACACGGACTCTCTCCCCTCTTATGGCGAAGCCCTGATGTTCTGGCCGACAGACCACAAGCCTAACCTCATTGCCAAGGCTGGAATCAAGAAGCCCCACGCCAACAACAACCGCGTAGAGAGGTTGAATGGGACTCTGCGCGAGAGGGTGAAGGTTCAACGTGGGTGGAAGTCCTTCAAGACTCCTCTCGCAGAGGGGCAGAGAATCCACTACAATTTCGTGAAACCCCACATGGCACTCGAAGGGCAGACACCCGCACAAGTCGCAGGGGTCGGCGTTCAGGAAGGCAACAAATGGTTAGCTCTGCTCAAGGCAAGCATCACCAACCAATCTGGGACAGAGGCGACGACCAACTAGAAACGGGACAGAACCGCACTTTCGGCCCTGGGGGCTAGCGAATCGTCAAGGGTGTCGAAGGTCGGAGCTCGAACTCACAGGCGGAGTCCCCTCTTGCCTTGCACTTTGTCTCGGTGCAATCTAGAGCCATGTCGTAGAATGTCGAGAGAAGACCTACTAGGTGGCCCCTTTGAAAATCGCAGCTCGTCCTGCCCCCTTTTTCTCCGCCGCACTCGAAACAACCTTCTATCTTCAGTGCGAACCTTTCGCCTGGCTTCCACTCGCGTGGCACACTTATGCCCCATCCCATTGAGTCATAAACTCCCAGCAATTCCTGGGCTTTTGCGCGGACGATGCCGGGACCCATCAACTTCTTCATGAAGCTGGCGTTGTCTCTGCCCATCGATAGGCCCTCCTCAAACAGCAAAGTAGCACCTCCGGTTCCGAACATTCGAGCAACGTCACTGAAGACCCGCCGCAAGGCCGGAGTAGACAGAACGATTCGCGGAACTCCAAGCGAATCCACAAGCCCAAGGTGGAATGTATCAACCAACAGTCCCTTGCTGCTCGCGGCGACATCCACGTCTTGGACCGTTCTTGATTCGATCAAGAACCCCCTGAGCCCCTCGGCAGTCTCGGAAGCCGAAAGTGCCCTCCCGAAGCCACTCCAGATGGCCGTACCATCCTCCAAGCTGTAGCTAAAGCTGTTGATCAGATCCACTCGATCTCTAAGCCTCTCTAGGACGTTGTTGAGTGCTCCAGGAACATCCTTCATCATGACGACAATCTGGAAGGTCTTCACCTTGGTGTCGTAGTAGTAGAAGAATGTGCGTAGAGGTACGCGCTTCATTCATCGCGCCGAATTCTCTTTCGGTAATAAGCTTTGTCGACCGCAAGTTGATTGATTGACACTGGCAGAGAAGGCGCGCTGCGACCAGGAGTTTCATCCCCACGGGAAGTAAGGCAATAGTCGGAGTTTCTCTGGCATCCATTGGACTCGAATGGAACCAGTGTTCCCTACGACACTGTCAACCCTCGGGCCGTATCTTCGCCCTAAGGGGAAGCCGAGACTCGAGAAGCACTGGGGCCGATTTCGAACTCGCACTTCTTGGCTCCCATCGCGACGCACTTGGTTTCTTTCACGCTCACATCCTTTCCGAACAGCGTCGTGAAACTCCCCGCGAGGACGCCGAGGAAGAAGGTGCTCACAGGAGAGCTCGACTGCAAGCCCTCACACTCGAAGCAGCCTTCGACCGAAACTCTTAGCGTTTCGGCCTCGGCACTGTACTTCTCGATGATTGGCTTGCCCATGCCCACGGCGCCATAGAAGGAAAGGAACTCCTGGAGAGTCTCCTTTTCCTTCTCGAGTCCGACGAAGAGTTTCGATGAGATCACGCCTCCCTGGCTGAATCCCAGACTGTAGATCGCCTCCGATGCGGTGTTGCCGTACCCTTCCTTGGCCGTCCGGAAGAGGTCCCTAACCGACTCCGCGCTGAGTAGGATCGACCTCTGCCCGAAGTCCGTCATCAGCGGAAAGTTCACCGTATCCACAATCATCCCCTTTCGACTCTCCAGAACGGTAACGGATTCGAGGAAGCTAGAGCCCTTCAGCATCTGCTTCAGGAAGTCTGCGTCGGCCTTTGCATCTGTCGCCTCTGCGAAGAGGGTCACGTATCCGTGAGGTTCACTGGTCACATAGATGTGTCCCTCGAGAATGTTTACGCCACGGATGGCAAGGATTTTCGTCATATCTGCAAGTGCTCCCACCTGCTCTTTCAGCATGGCCGAAATCAGGAAGTACCTCTTCTTCGGGTCTCTCCGCATGACCATCACTACCTTTTCGGTCATGGCCTGCTGCCCGAGGACTCCGTCTCATAAGTCCTTCGCGGATAAAGACCTCGCCCCGCCGGTAGCTTCCTGATCACTCGGCCTCGAGTGGAGGCTAAGGATCCTCGCTCTTGGTCGAGGCGTGAGCTGAAATCAGGGGACAACCAAGGGTACAGTGTGAGGGAAGGCGAACCTGGAACTGAGGAATCGCCCTTGATGATGGGCGAGCCGGCTACCATCGAAACCGGCAAGGACACCCAGGTGGTGATAGGAGCGGCGAAGCCTCTGGGCAGGGCTGTGGTTGAGGAACTTGCAGCTTCTGGGTCAAGAGTCAGAGGGGTCGTCCTGGGTGCCATCCCGGTCAGCGACCCATTCCCCGCCTCTGTCGAAGTCGTATCCGCAGATCCCCTGAAGCCAGGAAGCATGGTAGAGGCGTGCAAGGGAGGGAAGGTAGTGTATGACTGCTTTGAGCCGAGCTACTCGAACTGGAAAACGGTCTACCCCCAGGTCACGACCAGCGTCCTGCTCGCCTCAATAGAGGTCGGCGCGGATCTGGTCTTTGCAAGCCATCTCATCGCTGAGGAGGGAGAAAACGCCCATCAAGAGAAGGATCTTTTCAACGCCAATCTTTCGAACCTCATCAGGACATTGGTGGTGAGAATGCCGCAGCTCTATGGAGAGCGGGTGGTTAACGCGCTGTGGCAGCACATCTTCGAGTCAGCAGCGCTCGGGAAGAAGGCCCACTGGATGGGAGACCCTGAGGTGGCGCGGAGCCTGCTCTATGTGGGCGACGCAGCGTCGAAGATGATTCTGCTTGGCAGAAGCCTCTGGGCCTACGGACACGCCTGGAACCTCTCCGGACCAACCCCGATCAGCGGCCGGTCCTTCATAGAGAACGTCTTCAGGGCTGCCGGAAGGGAACCGAATGTGGGCCACTGGGGTCGCGGAGTAATGTTGACAGGTCGCCTGCTCGGTTCGGACGCCAAGGAGTTCCTAGCGCTTCCCTACAACTACTACGACTCCTTCGTCCTTGACGGTTCTGAATTCAGAGAGGCGTTCCCCTCGGCTCCATACATACCGCATGACGAGGCCATCGCACGAACATACCGATGGTTCGCGGCTCGGCCATGACCCGGAGCCACTAGGATTGCTCCCCCTCCTCTGGGTGCCTGACCTGCCAATGAAAGGCGCCTGGAGGGTCCATGTATTTCCAAAGAGATTGACGCGCTGGTCTTCAGGAAAGTCCGAAAATCGTGAAGTAGGTTGGAGGGGAAGAGATAACCCATGAAAAGTGCGACATCCCAGACCGGTCTGCAGCGGCTGGTGACGGGACGCAGATGCGAAGTGCAAGGCTGTTACAATATGGCCCTGTGGCTGGTCCTGTTCGAGTCAGAAGCATCCCATTGGTGCTCAAAGCACACCCGCATCTTCATGCGAGACGCTAGCCTCTGGAAGAGGAAGAGAGACAAGGCCACAAGCTAAAGTGGCGAGTCGCTATTGTGCGGGCGGGCCGATTCGCATTGAGAACTGCACGGTCCGCCACGCGTTCCCGCACTTGTTGCACCTGTAGAGGGAGAATCCCATTTCCGAGGGCGCGATTCTATAGGATATTTCATGCGAGGAACACCTCGGGCAGGTTATGACCTCCCTCCTTAGGGACAGATCTCTCTCTAGATCGTTGAAGACGGCAATCAGTTTTTCGAGCTCGGAAATCTGCGCCCTGTACTTGCCCTCCTCGGCTTCGAGCTCGCCGACGCCAGCCGTCGAACGCGATAGGCTTTCGATTTTGGCCAGACCTTGGTGAATCTTCCTGCGGCCCTCAAGGGACCTTATCTGTTCCTCGAACTCCAGCACGAGTTCATCGACTATGGGCATCAGCTCCCTGACCTCGTCGAAATCCCGCTCTAGGTCTCT
>Ga0326727_10002972_pt1 | contig 55730 bp, 45 predicted proteins | sample MB2enrmetagenome_FD_207643 | JGI IMG/M metagenome (GOLD analysis project Ga0326727, IMG submission 207643) | Lab enriched peat soil microbial communities from McLean, Ithaca, NY, United States - MB29MY | ecosystem: Environmental > Terrestrial > Soil > Wetlands > Peat | place: USA: New York...
GAGTGCGGGCAAGCATCCCGACGATTAATTACGCACTGGAAAAAGGAGCGAAATTAATCATCGCCTCCCACCTGGGCAGACCGAAAGGTAAAAGAGTTGCAGAGATGTCGCTTAGGCCGGTGGTGAAAGTTCTGTCGGAACTGCTGCAAAAAGAAGTACTGTTTTTAGATGATTGCGTGGGCATTGCAGTAGAGCAGACAGTCGGTAAAATGAAAGAAGGAGACATAATTCTTCTGGAGAACCTCCGGTTTTATCCGGGCGAAGATAAAAACGACGTGGAATTCGCCAAACAACTGGCCGCGCTTTGCGATATATACATAGATGACGCGTTTGCCGTTTCGCACCGGGCGGCGGCTTCCAATTCGGCCATTACGCAATTTGTGCAAACCTGCGCTGCAGGTTTCCTGTTGAAAAATGAAGTCGAATATTTCAAAAAGGCTATGGTAAATCCAGCAAAACCATTGGTGGCGATTATAGGCGGTGCAAAGGTCTCTGATAAAATCGGTCTTCTTGAAAACCTGATCGAAAAGGTTGATAAACTTATTGTCGGCGGCGGCATGGCTTTCACTTTTTTAAAAGCTGCCGGTTACGAAATCGGCAAATCGCTTTGTGAGGAAGACATGCTTGATCTGGCGCGAAAGATTGTGGAAAAATCCAAACAGAAAGATGTGCGGTTTCTATTGCCGGTGGATGCGGTCATTGCCAAAAGCGCAACAGCGGATGCTGAAACAAAAGTCTGCGGCGTGAAAGAAATTCCACAAGACTGGATGGGGCTGGATATCGGCCCAGCTACAATTTCTCTGTTTAGCGAAGCTTTGCAAGGAGTAAAAACGATTGTCTGGAACGGCCCTATGGGTATGTTTGAACTGGCTTCCTTCAGTAAGGGAACCTTCGGGCTGGCCAATACGGTGGCAAATTCCGGAGCTCTCTCCATCATCGGTGGCGGCGATACGGATACAGCCATTAAAAAAGCAGGCCTTAGCGCAAAAATGTCTTATGTCTCCACAGGCGGCGGCGCTTTTCTGGAGTTGCTGGAAGGAAAAACTTTGCCGGGAATTGCCGCGCTGGAAAAATGAGGAAATGAAAAATGAGAAAATGGATTGTTGCCGGCAACTGGAAAATGCACAATACTATCTCTGAATCAATTGCTTTGGCGAAAGCTATTAAAAATGGGGTGGTTAACTTTAAAAATGGAGCAATCGTTATAGCTCCCCCGTTTACCGCCCTTTTCAAAGTTAGCGAAACAATTAAGAGTTCGAACATATTTCTGGCTGCACAAAATATGTATTTTGAAGACAAGGGAGCTTTCACCGGAGAAATATCGCCGGACATGCTCAAGGACATCGGCTGCTCCTATGTGATTATCGGCCATTCCGAGCGCCGGAAATATTTTCACGAACAAGACAATGAAGTTAATTTGAAAGTAAAAAAAGCACTGACGGCAGGATTAACTCCCATAATGTGCGTGGGAGAAACCGATGAAGAACGGGTAAAAGGAATTATGCAGGATGTTATCGGGACACAGGTGAAACAAGGTTTGAAAGGTGTGGAAGAAATTGACAAAGTTGTCATCGCCTATGAACCGGTCTGGGCGATAGGAACCGGTAAAGTTGCCACATCCGCACAGGCTCAGGAAGTGCATGCCTTCATACGCGGCATCCTCAAAGACATTTATGGCAAGACGGCCGATGATGTTCTTATTCTATACGGGGGAAGCGTAACCAAAGATAACATCGGCGATTTAATCTCCTTGCAGGATATTGACGGCGCGCTTGTCGGCGGCGCGTCATTAAAGGCAGACGGATTTCTGGGAATCATTAAAGAAATCGCCGGGAAATATTAAGATCGATAACATGTGTGGAGTGAACGGGGTTAGTATACTTGTCTAAAATTTCTTTACTTTTTCTGAACTTTAACCACTTTATAACCACGTTTGCGCAATAAATTAATTAATCCGTCCGGGCCGGCAAGGTGAGCAGCGCCCACAATAATCATCGTGTTTATAGAACCATTGAGACAACTTATGATATCAGTCATCCATTTGTTGTTCCTGTCAACAATCAGGGTTTGATATAATTTCCTGTAACTTTTAAAATCTTTTATAAAAAGTTCTTCCATCCTGACCTCATCACCTCTTCTCCACACAGCCAAATATTCATCCAACTCTGCTTCAATTTGTTTGAATTCGTCGATTGATTCTATGATTTGATCGCTTCCCATGCTTTCATCCATCGAAAGAAGAAGTTTGAGTTGTTGATCAACCGTTTCCAGACTTCCCGTTGCTTTTCCATCCTGCAGAGCTTTTTCTTTGAAGAAATAATCAACCCCTTTCTGCGGATCAGCACCGATTCTGTTCATTTCCAAAGCCGTAAGCATTGTCAAAAACAAAGCCGGCTTAAAAATTTGGTATTGCTCCAGAGGATAATTACGTTCTTTACAGAATTTTTCCACTTTGTAGTAAGCCGCTTTTGTAATATGATCTTTAAGTGTTGTGCCGTCATTGTAAATTGCCCCGCTTAAAAACTCCCCCATATGTCCCGCACCTTCCGTTTCATCGGGCGGAATTTCAAATATGATTTTACGGGAGTTATTATAAGCTGTAAAAAATTCGGCAGGCAAAGGATAATCAGATGCCCTCAGCACGTGGAAAGATCCGGCGATATAAACATTTGCCCTGGAAGAACTTACCACCCATACAGAGCTTTCAGCCCAAACGCCGGAAACTGTAAAAATAATAAATAATGCCAACATTATTAGTAGTATTTTCCGTCTCAATGTATGCTCCTTCTTTTGGATTCATTAAATATTACTCTTCATTCTAAATACGATCAAGTAGTTCAAGCAGTTGTAAAGATACTTTTTTCATATACGATTTAAAAATTAATTTAAATCTTAAAAAACTTATTTATTCTTAAAAACAAATAAGTTGCGCTAACTCGACAACCGAATATGATAGTATTTCTCACTTCCGCTATTGACTTTTTTCCGTCTTTCCTATAGATAAGCGGTGACCTTTTAAGGGAGATAGTTTATGGTTATCCCGGTCACCACAAAACCGTTTTTACATAGTTTTAACTTCATTTTACTTCCGCAGGGTGTCCCTGCATTTTTTTTCATTAATAAAAAAGAATCCAAACAACATTTTACTTCCTGCAAAGACAGGAATTACAGATATAAATTAATCAGCAAATCTTGGAGCTCATGCCCTTTGCTTTGCTGGATTATTAAACTTACCAACTTCCCTAAACCACGTTATGGAAATTGGAGTTTCACAAATAAAGGAGGATTTTAGTAATGGCAAAAGTGCAGGTATTTGAAAATAGACCGCCGGTACTCGGCATTAACAGTCTGGGAAGAATAGGAAAATTAAGTTTATGGCACCATGTCAATAGAAAGTATTTTAAGGAAATCGTCGTCAATCTTGGACGGGAAGCGGGCACCGGCCTTGACTCCATAGCTCAGGCGATTGAAAAAGATACAACCTATGGGTTGATGCACAGATTTCTATATGGAATAAAATCGGAACGACTCATTCAGATTATAGACGAAAAACAGGGGAAAATGTTGATTGATGGAATTCCCGTAACAGTGCTCAGGGAAGCAAGAAATCCTGCCGATATTCCCTGGAGGCAATACGGGGTGGACATCGTTTTGGATTGCACGGGGAAATTCATTGATCCGACAGTTTCTTCGGATAACAAGAATGGCTCTATTCGAGGACATTTACATGGCGGAGCAAAAGTTGTCGTCAATTCCTCTCCCTTCAAGATAAAGAATAAGGCCATGTCCGTACCAAATGACGCGGTGACATTGATTTACGGTATAAATCATACCGCTTTCGATCAAAAGAAACATCAAATTGTTTCCGCGGCTTCCTGTACAACCACGGGGCTTGCCCACATGATTAAACCTCTTTTGGAAAACGAAGAGACAAACAACATTCTTACGGCATCTATGTCGACCATTCATGCCGTTACCAATACTCAAAGCGTGCTGGATAAAGTACCAAAAGCTGGCGAAAAGGATTTGAGAAAGAACAGAAGTGTACTGAATAATATCATTCTGACATCCACGAATGCCGCCAAGGCATTAGCGGAGGTAATTCCGGAGGTCCAGCATATCGGTTTTATGGCGGATTCAATCAGGGTATCTACCAGCACAATGTCCCTGATCGTTCTGAATGCGACTTTTCAGGCACGCGCAAATAAACAAATGGCAATCAACACTACAATGATAAATGAAATATACTTCAAAGCGGCCGCAAATAATCCGGAAAAATTAATAAAATTCACGATGGAACAAAATGTGCCCACTGATCTTATCGGCGTTGACGCAGCAGTAATCATTGAAGGCCAGTTTAATCACACACGGACAGCTTTTATTAATCTGGATCTTTCTAATATTCCAAATTGTCCCGCGGAATTTATAAAAGCGTTTCCCGAGAAATCAATGAAAGTGCCTGTTGTCCATTCCAAGATATTCGGCTGGTATGACAATGAATACGGAAGCTATACAAACAGAATGGGAGACCTGACGGTCTACATTCATAAGAATATTTTATGATGATAATCGGACAAAAATTCTCCCTTAACTTCGCGCACGTGTTGTTAAGGGGGAATTTTTTATAAGTTACCCGGCTTCGCTTTCATGCTGTCCTGAATAAATGGCACCGCACGAGCTGTCTTAGGCTGATGAAATCTCCTGCTTTAATGGTATGTTCATCTATTGGCGCATTCATCAACCTGATAAACTTTGATTATACTGAAAACAACAACAAAGATTGAATAAACCGACTAAGTTCTTCTTGACATAAAAGAACGGACTTCTTATAGTTTAAGCATGCAAAAGCAATATCATTATCAAATTACAGGCAAGGCGGAACTATGACTAAAAACATAGGCATACTGACAAGTGGCGGCGACTGCCCTGGTATAAACGCTGCTCTTCGCGGGGTCGGTAAGGCCGGGTTTGAAATGGGAATGCGTTTTATAGGATTTAAAGATGGTTTTCGAGGCCTGGTGCTCGATAATACCATAAAAATCGACGACCGGCTTCTGTCGGGGATAATTGCCGTGGGCGGAACCGTTCTTGGCACCAGCCGCGACAAACCGCATCGGATGATCACGAAAGGGGTTATGAGCGACATGACCGATGAGGCCGTAAAGGTTTATCGCCGTCATCGACTCGATGCTCTTGTGTGTCTCGGCGGCGGCGGAACACAGAAAAACGCTCTGCATTTGAAAAGAGCAGGTTTGAACATTATTACGCTTCCGAAAACAATCGATAACGATGTGCCCGAAACAGATGTTTCATTCGGTTTCGATACTGCTCTGGAGATTGCAACCGATGCGATCGACCGATTGCATTCAACAGCGATGAGCCATGGCCGGATTATCGTCGTTGAAGTCATGGGACACCGGGCGGGATGGCTGGCCCTGGGAGCGGGAATCGCGGGAGGGGCTGATGTGATCATCATTCCCGAAATACCTTATAACGTGCAGCGAATTTCTGAAGCGATTCGACACAGATCAAAGATCGGTAAGAATTTCAGTATTATCGTAGTAGCCGAAGGCGCAATGTCGAAAAGTGAGGCGTGTATGATTAAAAAGCTTGTTGCCGCAAAAAATGAAGCGCGTGGAAAGATGAAAAAAAAGAAAGCATCCGACGCTTTAGCGGAATTTCATCGCCAGCATGTTAACCACACGCTGGAGTTGACAAAACGACTTGAACGATTGACAGGGCTCGAATCTCGACTCTCGATACTGGGCCATTTACAACGCGGTGGACCGCCTTCCGCCGGCGACCGTATTTTGTCAACCAGACTTGGTTCTGCCTGTGCCGAATTTCTACACAACGAAAAATATGGAATTATGGTTGCATTAAAAGGAGATAGAACCAAAGCGGTTCCTTTAGAACTTGTTGCCGGCAAGAAAAAATTCGTGCCGCTCGATCACCCATGGATTCACAGCGCCCGTTCCGTGGAAACCTGTTTTGGAATTTGATACATCGCCCCCATGGTGAAAATATTATTTGCTGATGACCGGCGGTATGTTTTTGGAATCAGTCGCGGCTTTTATGGGCAGGATATCCTGTATGTGTCTGGTTGTTTCCTCGGAATCAAATCTCTCCCATATTTTACTGAATTTTTTCTGTTTGTCATTGGCAATCTCAACTTGCAATTGGTAAATTTCTCCAAGGATAAATACGAGTTCAGGGCTAACGAGTTTTCCTTTCCATTCATCGAAAAGATAATCGATAAACTCTCTGGTAAAAACAGTGTCCTGAATCTCGCCCAGGCAATCCTGTATCTCAACAGTTCGTTCAATAAAAGGCTCTAACGCTCCCGCGTACGCCGGAGCCATAAACTCGCAGGCATAGCGCAATCTCTTCATCTGAATTCTGAGGCCATGGAATTCCTTAAGTTTTGGTTTCTGGATGACTGTCACACCCTGTTTTATGACAGCATTAAATTTTTCCGTGATGATTACCGGCGCCACTTCGCTAACCCGTTTCAAAGCCAGTGGCAATCTGGGACGGACAGGAAGTGCTCCTTCCAGAAAACGCCGCAGCCGCCGCTCAAAATTTACATACCTTGGCGAATCAATCGCATGAATGAGAGACTTAAGAGGAGCGCGCCGGTGTTTCTCAACTAAATCATGAAGCATATTTTTTTTCTTTGCCGGAAATCGTCCGATCTGCTGTCCGAACACATTCAGATTCAAGAGAAAAACATCGACATCGCGGACGGCTCCAAACATTTCACCCAGCCATTTCAGTTCTTTTTCAAAGTATGCTCTTGTACTCAGAGGAACTGCGTCGCGAAATAATCGCAGCGATGAACGCATCCTTCTGGTGGTAACCCTTGCCTGGTGCACAAACTCCGTATCGACGTCGCTTTTTACACCGGGAAGATTTTCACAAAAGCGGTTAAGTTGATGGGTAAGAAATTTCCGAATGGCAAGATCAAGCCGGTCATCGCATCTGGTTATTAGAGTTTCAGGCGGTTTCTTTGAAGGGATTAATACTTTTAATCGATGAATGGCAACTTCCAGTTTCGATTCAGTTGACGGCTTATAATCGAATTTACGCGAGAGAAGTATGGCGATGTTCTTTAACGCGGATGCCGGTCCGCTGATAAGTTCCACCTCGAGCTCTTGAAGTTTTTGTGCGCGTCTTGGTTTATGAAGCCCGCGCAAAGAGAAACTTGACGTGTCGAAAGCAATCTCGAATTGGGCTTTTTGCGGTAAAATAACCTGATAACGTCTGCGCTCTGTGCTGATTTGGACATGCTCGAGAAGTTTCCGCGGATAAATGACACTCTCAATAATTTCCCTGATTTGCTTTGCTGAAATTTCTGTCGGGTCACTAATCGGTTCGCTAAGCGGAACTTCTATTTCCATTCTATCGGCGATGCCATTCGCAATACACCCGATGCTCTTGATGGTGTGCATTGCCCTGCCATTGGCAAGGCGATACCTTAAAGAGAGCTTGTTTTTCATGAGTAACCAGTCGAAAGTGTCCATGTAGATATCAACGTTTTTCACGTGATCCGGTTTTTTTATGATGTAACCGTGTTCACGCAAAATCGCGATTATCCCGGACTCAGCATCCAGATTGGGCAGCACGAGCTTTAATTCTGTCTCTGTCGGTTTTTCTCCTTTGTTCATTCCAGGAACCTCCGCTTATTTCCTTCCGAAAAATCCTTTTGCAATTCATCCGGCAGCGATGTTTTCTTGAGCATTGTAATGGTTCTATCCCTGTCGTAATCAAAACGAACAATACGTCCGCCAGGTTTGGAACCCGGCTCAACTTGAACAAGGGCATAGGAAGGCCGTGGATCGCCATCTACCGGATGCCCAGCAGAACCACAGTTCACGACAAGTATCCCGCCAATGCGTTTGACAAACGGAATATGTGTGTGTCCGCATACCAGAACGTCCGGACGTTTTTCTCCGAGCTTATTGACCAGTCCCCGTTTCGTGATGCTCGGATAGATCGTATCATCCATAGAGACAGGGCTTCCGTGGACAACCAGAATATTTTTACCGCCGGGGAATTTCAGGTCAAGGTCATGAGGTAAATTCGATAAGTATTTACGGTTCTGATGATTAATGTTTCGCACTGTCCATAGCAGTATTTCCCGTTTTTTCTTTTTCATATTCGCGATACCGGGTGTTCCCGGTTTTGCCGTTTTTAAAACTTTTTGATCGTAGTTTCCCATTATCGCAGAAATATGCCTTTGTTGGATAAAATTACAAACCTGATCGGGGAAGGGGCCATATCCTGTGATATCACCCGCGCATATAATCCGGCGGGCGCCTTTCTTTGTCGCATCGGCAAATGCGGCCTCAAGCGCAGGCAGGTTTCCGTGGATATCGGAAATAAATGAGATCAACATTGATATACGATCTTCTTTCCTGTTTTCTTCAGCAGAAGGTCTTGCTTCTGGCGGGCTTTTTCCAATTCTCTCCGGCAATCGCCCATCACATTTAGTTTTATCGTAATGACTTTGTCCGCGACGTCACATTTTAATTGCCTGATGATTTCTGCATGGTTGCAATCGAGTCCGTCTGCGACACGCAATATCCCGGCAAGCCACTCGATAAGATCACGATTCTCCGGTTCAAGCACTGCGAACTTACGGTGATTTATAACATCCGGCAACGCCTTCGTATGATATCTTGCAATAAGCGCGCATAAATTTTTATCTTGCTTGCCGAGTCCCGGAATAACCAGTTTCTTAATCATATCGCGGCTCAGTTTGTGATGCTTCCCTGATACAGCCTGCGACCAACCGATGTCGTGCAGCCTCGCGGCGATCTCGATTAATCGCCTTTCACCGTCATTATAATTATGGAGGATGCGAAGCTCATCAAAAAGCGCCAGCGCAAGCTTGGAAACCTGTTCACTGTGAGCCGGATCAGGATCATACAACCGGACTGTTTTGATGACAGCCGCCATTGTTTTGTCAATTTTTTTCGTTTTGCTATTTTGCAACTATCTATCTCTCCTTAACGTTTGGATCGTTTCTTAGCCTTGTTTTTTATAACAAACTCTTCATAAGGCGGCGCTTTTATACCCCCTCGTCGGGCAATTTTTATAAACTCCATCTGGGCTCTTATAATCTTCTCACCCTCCTTTGGCGCAATACGAATATATGACCCGTCGGGCTGCATGAGACGAGCCTTCACGTTATCACTGAGATAAGTCATTAGAATTTCATTTGTGATACGGGATTTCAAATCAGCATTCTTTATCGGATACAGAATTTCCACGCGCTTTTTGAAATTTCGCGGCATCCAATCGGCGCTTCCGGAATAAATCTCCGGTTCCCCGCCATTGTGGAAGTAGTAAATACGCGAATGCTCAAGAAAGCGGTCAAGTATACTGGTAACGCGGATATTTTCGCTGATTCCAGGCAATCCCGGACGAAGGCAGCAAATGCCTCTGACAATGAGATCGATTTGAACGCCGGCGCGAGATGCTTCATATAATTTGCGAATGGTCTTTGTGTCCACAAGCGCGTTCATTTTCGCTATAATCCGGCCGGATATCCCTGATTTGGATTTCTCTATTTCCCGGTCGATCAGCTTATGAATAGCATCCTGTGTTGTCACGGGTGAAACCATTAATACCCGAAACATCGACGCCACCGTTTCCGGAGTCAACATATCGCCGCTGGTCCATGAATTGAATCCCGTAAGAACATTAAAAAGTGCGGAAACATCATTTCCAAAATCGGGGTTGCAGGTCAGAAGACCAAGGTCAGTGTATATCTTAGCGGTAATCGTGTTATAATTACCGGTTGATAAATGGACATAACGCCGCAAATGTTTTCCCTCGCGCCGCACGATAAGCGTTGCCTTGCAGTGCGTTTTCCATTGCACAAATCCGAATACGGAATTGACGCCGGCTTCATCCATCTGACGCGACCAATTGATGTTGTATTTTTCGTCAAACCTTGCTTTTAGCTCTACCACCGCTGTGACCTGTTTGCCGTTTTCGGCGGCGCGGCGCAGCGCTTCAACGACGGGTGAATTATTTCCTGTTCGATAGAGCGTTTGTTTTATTGCCAGAACATCAGGGTCTTCGACGGCCGCATTCAGTAAGTCCATCACAACGCCAAACGAGTCATAGGGATGATGAAGGAGCACATCGCCTTCACGAATGATGGAAAAAATATCCTTTTCCGATGTAAATTGTCTGGGGAAACGGGGATTGAAAGGGGTATCCTTATTAGATGCTTCTATGGGAAGTTCGTATAGAGAAAGAAAATCGCAAATATTGATCGGGCCATTGATTTCATAAACAAATCGTTCTTCGACATTGAGTTGCCTTAATAGCATATTGATTATCTTTTTCGGAACACCGGGATTGATCTCGAGCCGAACCGCTATTTTATTGGAGCGATCTTTAATCTCGGCTTCAATCGATTGCAAAAGATCCAAAACTTCATTTTCGTGCAGATCATAGTCATGGTTTCTGGTCAAACGAAACGCGGTTACATATTTGATCTTCATTCCCGGAAATAATCTTTGAATATAATGGCAGATGAGATCTTCAAGTAGAACAAATCGGTGTTCTCCCTTCTCTGCATCCGTGGAAACAGAAACAAGTCTTTTCAAAACAGACGGAACTTCGACGAAGGCATAAGTCTGTGGCCGCTTTATTCCGACCCCTTCCTCAAAAACGACCATCAGGTTAAGGCGGAGGTTGCCAAAATACGGAAATGGGTGTCCCGCATCGACGGCAAGCGGCGTTAGAACAGGAAATATATGCGACTCAAAGTATTCTTCAAGCCGCCTAATCTCTTTCTTGTCGAGATCATCAATTTTTTTGATAGTTATTCCTGCGTTTGCAAGTCTTGGCAAGACATCTCCAATAAAGCAATTATATTGCTCCTTAACAAGGTCTCGAACTTTTTCCGCAACGGAATTGAGTTTTATTTGCGGCATCTGTAAACTGGGATCTATATCTTCAACATCCATTTCCAGAATACGGTAAAGTCCACCTATCCTGACCATGAAAAATTCATCAAGATTCGAACTGAAGATGGAGGCAAACTTGAGTCTTTCCAGAGCCGGATTGGACTTGTCCTGGGCCTCTTCGAGTACCCGGTGATTGAACTCCAGCCATGACACTTCCCGATCAAGATAAAGAGAATAGTCATCAAGATTTATATCCTCTTTTTGTTTATTAATGGACGATAATTCTTTCTGCGCCATAGTTCACTCCTGTTTAACGGACAGTCTTTTTTATAAAATATATTAAATCGGGTAAAGCGTGAGAGAGGTATTTCCCTCTTGATTTGGACGTTTATAAATAAATGTTTTTTACGCTCATGCTTATTCCACGCAAAAAGGAGACCTGTGAAGTTTCACGATATCCCGCAAAGCATCCTGCATTTTCATCTCAAAGATATGAGTTCCGGTACAATAACCGGATTCAAAACATTCACCATATTGCATTGACGTTTAAATAATATTCAGCAATTAGTAGTGTTTTATTTTTTCTTAACCGTTTTTGGTTTTGCAGATTTTTTTTCTAGATTTTTTTTATTTTTTAATGAATTTTTAACTTCTTTTAAACCATCAGCAGCAATTTTTAATTGTTTGTTCATTATTTTTATAGATTCTTCATAACTTTCAAATGTCTTTATTGCCAACTCAAAAACATCATTCGTAATTTTTAAGGATTCTGTTTCTTTGATTTTTTTTGCAATTTCATCTTTATATAAATTCTTTAACTTAGACATTGTCTTTTTTAGAATGTCATCATTCCTGTTAAGCATTTCGATATTATCTTTGTACTTCTTATAAGTTACTTTAAGCATTTCATAAATCCTGACTGAATCATTCCATTCTTTTTCTGCCACTTTTTTCATTAATTCCTGCATGAGCTTGTTGATCTCATTGTTATCATTTAATGCTGGATTATTTTTCCCCACCTTAATAAAAGTTCCCATTAATTCGGCCATTTTATTCTGTATTTCTTTTGCCATAAAAACACTCCTTTTATTTGATGTAAAGGTTTAAATAATATGCCAATAATAAATTCCTTTTCGCGGGTTTACTATAGGGATAAAGATATTGCTTGTCAATTGAATTTGTCCCACCGAATTGCCTCAAATTAAATGTTAACAAAGGATTAAAAAAACATTTTTTATCAATTTAATACTGCCAAATTCCAGAAAACATTACTTGCTTCTAAAAAGAAATCAAAATCTTGCCTAATAAGGCGGAAAGGTTTATACAGACCTTAAAACCATCTCTTAATTTTTTACGCATTCTGTCTACAATCTTTTGAATACATACAATAAATTATCTTGGACAGACATGAAATAGGATACAATTAGAAATGGATAGAATTGAAGAAATAAAGCTCTTGCTTGTAGAAGAACAAACCCTTCTATCGAGGGAGAGAACCATGCATTCCTATATGCAAACTGGCCTTGCATTTACCTCTGTTGGCCTAGTAATCATGAAGTTCTTTTTCGGTTTTTCTTATTTCTGCGTAGGGACTTTATTCATTATCTTCGGAGCCCTTCTTATTATAGAGGCTGGTAAACGTTATCTACGGCTTCGCAAAGCCACAGCCGGACTAAGGGAAAAGGAAGCGAAGCTTGGATACGAAATAGGATCCATTAAGTAAAAACAAATTTTTGTTGTGCTTAGATCTTATAAGATGATACTATTTTACATGGTATTAACTCGTCTTCATTAAAAGAATACACTGCGCACAGCCGATGGTATCCATCTGCAATAATAAGTTTTTGCAAGCTTTTTTCTCTGACTAATAATATTGGTGATAATGCTTCTCCTTTTTTTATTTTTTTTTGATCCTTTTCTACATGAGAATTGCTTACGCCTAATAAAGATAATTCAGATGCTCTAAATATATCTTTGGCTTTAAAATATTTAACAGGGGCTTTCTCCAGCCTATTTGTAATATTGACAGTTTCCCTATGACTGTAAAAGAGATTCAAATAAGACTTTGCGGCTGGATAATCTTTTTTCTCAGGTTCTGATGACCATATAATCTTAATCTTTTCTTTCATCGGATGATTTTCCATACGCTTTCATTATAGAGAAGATTATAACGAATAACAATAGTAAGTTTCAATAAATTATTAATAGTAACATGCTTAAAATAATTCATTAAGTAACAAAGCAAAGAGCACAATAAAAATGCATCCTATGTGTATCAAAATGAGTGAATTTCTAGTATATCTTTCTTGCTCTTTTCGTGGAAATTCTTTGACTGGAATTATACCACATTTTGGACAACTCCGAGTACTAAACCCTAATCTATCCAACAATCTGCCAATATCAGGGATAGTGGTTGTGATACCGGCAGAGTTGCGTTGAAGATTTAAGCTACACCGTGGACATACGTTAGAAGAATTTATTTTGTGTTTTGCCACAACAAATTATCCTTTCCATTAAAATATTTTCCCAAGTCTGAAACAAATTAAACAAAATATTTTTATTTCGACCTCATATGATGCTTGGCTTTTTCGATTTTATGCACACTTTTACTTAACTAATTTTGTATCTCTGTTAATATTTATTTAAAAAATGATTAAATAAATTGCGCCAACGCAAAAACAAATAAATATTTTCCATTCCAAGATATTCGGCTGGTATGATAATGAATACGGAAGCTATACAAACAGAATGGGCGATCTGACGGTTTACATTTATAAGAATCTTTTGTAAAAAACTTTTTTACCGATTGCCGGCAAATACTGTTGTTTATCCCCACAAACGCTCATGACCAGCATCATGGGTGTCTGTGGTCATTTATTCAGTCTCGCTTTCATGTTGCCCTGCATAGACAGTGCCGCTCCAACCGTCTATGCTTATGAAATCTCCCGCTTTAATAGTATAGTTTTCTATTTTTGCGTATTCATCAACCTCATAAACCTTAAGCTTATTAAAACCAACAACTCCGACCTTGTTGAGTTGCGGAATTGTGACGGCGGCATGCGAAGTGCTTCCGCCTTTGGCTGTGAGAAGCCCTTCAACTTGCAGAAGAACTCCAACATCATCAGGAACCGTATCTGGACGCACCAAAATGAGCGGCGTTTGTGGTTCAATGCTGCGGAAACGTTTAATGTCCGATTCCGAATAAACCACTCTACCGCAAAGAGCGCCGCCGCTAACTCCTATACCTGCTCCAAGAACGGATGATTGCAATATCGCGGTGTCTTTAAAACGTCTCCATCTTTGTGTCTTTATCTGATTCATATCACGCGTTTGCAGAATATACAATTTATCCCGGGTTGGTCCTTCAAAGGTAAACTCAATTTCCTGATGATTGAAACCTTTTTCGTAAATAAGTATTTCGGAAATCCTTAACAGCTCAGCGTAAATCTCAGGGAATTTTGCTTCTAGAGATATTTCCTGATATCGGCATTCCACCATACGCTGCTTTTCCGAAATAGGATATGTCTCCACCAGACCTGACACAATATCATCTCCCTGAACGCCAAATATAAAATCTCCGTAGAGAGTCACATCAGAAGATGAGCTTTTGGGTTCACGGGTAAAGATAACCCCCGAACCGGAGTCTTCGTTGAGATTCCCAAAGACCATCGTCTGCACAATTACGGCTGTTCCCCATTTATCGGAAAGATGCATCTGGCGGCGATAAATTTCCGCCTGTTCCGAATACCATGAATCAAAAACCTGCAAAATAGCGTGCCGCAATTGATCCAGAGGCTTATCCTTGAACTCAATGCCGTTGTCCGTTATTCCTTTTTTATAGGAGAGGGCTATTTGTTTCATTTGATCGGGCAGGAGTTTTATCTTTCTTTCCACGTCATATTTCTGCTTGAATTCGTCGATTATCGCGTCAAAAAAGTTTCGATTCAATCCCTGGAACATACCCCACGTTTGTAAAAACCTTCGATACGAATCCCATGCCGCCCACTTGAACTTTTCCTTCTCGCCCAGATTTTCCGCTATGGATTCGTTGATGCCAACATTCAAAAACGATTTCATCATACCCGGAAGGGAAACCGTGGCGCCGCTTCTGACTGATAGCAGTAATGGATTACGGCGATCACCAAATTTACGGCCGGTTATCTTCTCCAGTTTTCTTATTTCTTTGTTTACACGGACAGCAAGGTCATTAAAGATATATTTATAACCATACACCGCTTCATATCCTCTGAATACTTCCGTTGTTATGATAAATCCCGGAGGCACATTAAAACCAAAAGATACCAGCTCTTTGAGAAAATATCCCTTGTTCCCGAGCAATATTTGATTATCCAGTTTTTTGTTCTTTTTGTAAAAGGATGAAACTGTCAACTCAGGGTTATAAGCCATTACAACTTTCAGAATTTGTTTGTTGTCCTTAAATTTTTCCGATTCGGCGTTCAGAGTTTTAATAACCGCGTTGACAAAATTATCCAACACCTGAATACCGAAAGCCGAAGATATTAATCCTCTGATAAAATTTTCCGAGTGCTGATAGATTGATTCTTCATTTTTTTTATGCCCGAATTCCGTATCAGATTCAATTTTTTGCTGATTAAGCTGCCCGATAATAACGGACATATTTAAACTGTGGAGGTCAATATAATAATTGCGAATAATGTCCTGAATATCCTTGGAAATAAAACGGAAAATATCTACATACTGATCTATGGAAAACTGCTTGATGGGCAAGGCGTTTGTCACGTATTTGACTTTAGTGGCCAGGCCTTCCGTTGCAATGCCTTCAATTTCCAGCGCGTCGATATAAAGCCACAGGTATGTGTGAATCTTGGAGAGAGTATGTTTGGTAATAAATTTGAGATTAAGCGATTGACTCAATTCTTCAAAAAGCATGGTCGCCAGAGTTTCCAGTCTCAGAGATAAGCCGACGGCCTCGAATTTCTTCTCATAATAAGTTCCGTACATCGAGGGAATGCCTGCGGCGATATGCCTCTTGTAATATATGTTTTCATAAAACTGCGTTTTCTTGGGAGAAATAATTTTTTCTTTCAATATGGATAAAAATTTTAAGATAATCGTAATGCTACGATAATAATTCTTGGCGCTCAGAGCGCGTTTCAGCGATAAAATATCGGATTTGGGAAAGGCATTGATTGATTCGAGATCTTTCAACAAATCAATAAACTGCGGATAATATTTCTTATAGATCAACTGGTATATGCGTATCATAATTTTGATGCGCTCTTGATCTCTTTCATTAATACCCTTTATATGATGCAGTTCCCTGCAAACCCTGTCTTTGTCCCAATCGAGAAATTTCAGGGTGTTATTATGAACCTTCAAAAAGAAATGTTTAAACGCTTTGTGCATTCCGTCGAAATATTCTCCGGAATTCACAATTTGCTCATACACTTCATCGGGAAGATGCGCGCGGAGGAAATCCTTATTCCCAGAACTCCAGTATTGAAAAATATCTTCAATAAATTTAAAGAGCAGACTGTTGCTCTCGACATGCGATTGCTTCCGGAAAAAGTATACCAGTTTATCATTACGGGAGGAAAGCTCATCAACCTTGGTGGAAATATCCCTCAATTCTCCTTCAGCGCCTATTTCGCTGAAGTAGACAGGAAAAATCCTCAGAAGCTGTTTTATTAGACTGTATGCAGGCGCGATATCGGTATTGAGCAACTCGGAAATATTTTTCTGTATAAGATCCGTATCACGAATAAAAATGCCTCCGATTTTCAAATTGATTATCAATGCTGAAATCAGTCTTTTCGTCCATCTGGGCTTCATTCCGATGATCTCAAGCCATGAACGTATGTTGATGATATGAGCCGGATTAACCTTTACCTGCCATTCTTCGGTTGAGCCTTTAATCTCAGGATATTGAAAACCGTAAGCAATCAGTTCATCAATAAAGGTATCCGCGAGGGAGTGGCAGTTTTGCGCAAAAACTTCCTTCGCCGTCGTGTTGATGCAATCAAAAATCGCGATGCTGAATTGAGATTGGGATTTATTCTTTTTTAAAAAACTGAATATTTTGCGCACAAAGTCATTAAGATTTTCTTTTTTTTCCTCTTTAAAAACCATATTCAGAGAATGATTGATTTCCCGCAGGGCGCTTGAGTGAATATCGGCAAGGCTGGAAATATCCATTATATTAAAAAGGAAGCGTAACGCTACCAGATGCTGGCGGCCCTTGTGCGCCTGAGATTTCTCCAGTTGATCAGCGGCCAGCAAATATCCGTTTACTATCTGAAAATAATCCGGCATATCCAGGTAATATTTTATATTATCTCCGCTTTTCTTCTGAGTATCCGGGCGAAAGGTTTCCAGTTTTTCGATAAGCGTTTGGAGATATTCGTGACTCAGGGGCTGGATTAATTGTTTGTAGGCGTTAACTGATTCCTGGGTTTCTCCATTTCCTATAACAAACCAACCGGAGGGATCCGGCTGGGTAAGCCAGAATTGATATGTAATTTTAAAAATTTTGTAGACCAGGTCATCAAATAAGGGGGCTTGAATGTCTATATTGTTCTCCGTGATGCTCTTGATAATTCTCTTGAGGTAAGATGAACACTTCTTAAAAACAATCGCATCCTCATCAACAGCATTCATAAGTGATTGTATGATTTCCGGAAATAGAGATAAGTTTCTCGGAAGAAATTCGCTGCTCTGAGTATATATGGTATCAATATAATCGAACAAATAATGTATCGCGCTGTCTTTAACATCGTTACTTGACGAAGATTTGATAATGTCGAAATAAATACGCAACATCATGGAGAGAGCGGAAAGTCCGTCTTGATGCTTATTGTAAACATAGAAATCCCCGATGGAAACGGATTTAAGTTCTTTCAGAACATATTCCCAGTTAACGAAAGGGTGATTTAACTCTGTTAGAAGTTCACGGGTCTTTTTCCGCAGGCCGTAATGATTTTCCACAACCTTGAGCAGCGGAGAATATTGTTCCGGGATTTCTATGGTTGCGGCTGTCCTTTCCAAATTCACTTTAAGGGCGGACGAACTCATCTCCTCTCTTTTTTTAGCTGGATTTTTTTTATCTGTCATATTGGAAAACCTTTTGAAAAAGATTAATCAGAATTCGTGTAATTTTTCAAGTTAAGAACTTACAGGCTTGGAATAATAAGGTTTCTTATGTATGATTTTTCACTCGTGTTCACACAAAATGGGCATTCCCGGGGGGATAAGCTAAAAAAATAGAACTCCGCGCGAAGCGAGGCTCCATTTTGGTCAAAGATTTAGCGTGCAGTAACTTAATTATTTCTTTTTTGACGGTTTTTTTACAGCTTTCTTTACAGGTTTTTTTGCAACCTTTTTTACAGTTTTCTTTTTTGCCACCGGATCTTTTTTCGGCGCCGCTTTTACTTTTTTTACTGCCGCCTTTTTTTTCGGCGCAGCCGCAGCACTTATTTTCTTTACTTTTGCCGGACCAATATTTACCATCGGTTCTTCACAGCAAATAAGGTCAATCGTAGCGCAACCACATTCTTCATCTACAATTACAGCAAGTCCACATACTTCACAACTCAGAACATCTCCAGCCTTTGCTCTCGACATTTTTCTCCTCCTCGTTGTGAGGGATTTGATATTCACCCTCCGGTATTTTCCTCATTTTAACCAAAAAAAAATAAATTTCAAGTTAAATTGCTGATTTTTTTAAAACATAGACGGCTTGACTTTCATTGATGATTTGATAGTATCCTCAAACATGTCATTAAAAAAGGAACAAAAATATCGCAGCTGGGTCGAAGTTGATCTTGATAGTTTTATCGGCAATCTGAAAGAAATAAAAAGACTTATCGGGCCAAAAGTTGATTTCATGCCGGCTGTGAAAGCGGACGCTTACGGACATGGTGCCATAGAAATATCGCATGCCGCGTTGAAAAATGGAGCCCGGATGCTGGGAGTGGCTAATGCCGATGAAGGCGTTCAACTTAGAATAAGCGGTATTGAAGCGCCCATTGTTATTTTAGGGCCGTCAACCGCCGCGGAAATCGAACAAATAATCAAATATAACCTTACTCCGTCGGTTTCAGACGCGGCTTTCGCGAAAAAACTCAATAATGCGCTCGCTAAATCGGGTCATAAATTACCTGTGCATATTGAAGTGGATACCGGCATGGGACGCGGTGGAACCATGCACAGCGAAGCGATGAAACTTATCCTCGAAATATCTAAATTACCCAACATTACACTTGAAGGAATTTTCAGCCACTTTGCTTCCAGCGAAACAATAATCCCGCACAATGATAAACAATGGCATTTTTTCTCGGATTTACTTACCGATATCAAGCGTTCAGGCATCGATATACCCATCCGGCATATCGATAACAGCGGCGCTATTTTAAATTATCCCGGATTTAAACTGAACATGGTGCGTCCGGGAATCATGACCTACGGCATTTATCCGTCGCCGGATAATCAATCCAAAGCCCGGCTTGCTCCGGTGATGTCTTTTAAAACCAGTATTGTTTTGCTTAAAGACTTTCCACCCGGTTACGGCATTGGTTACAACAGCGCTTACGTTACGTCAAAGCAAACGCGAATAGCGACAATTCCGGTTGGTTACGGAGACGGTTACGCCTTCATTCTTTCCAATCAGGGCGAGGCGTTAATCCGAGGCCATCGAGCGCCCGTTGTCGGCCGTATTTCGATGGATATGTGCACGATTGACGTAACTGGTATCCCCGATTGTAGAGTTGGAGATGAAGTAGTTCTTCTGGGCAAACAGGGTAAAGAGTATATAAGCGCCAATGAAATTGCCGATAAAGCCAAAACCATCAGTTATGAAGTTCTCTGCGCGTTGGGGAAACGAGCGCCTCGCGTTTTTCTGCAAAAAGGAAAATCAGATGCTGTGGAACCCCGATTGCGGCGGATATTTATTCCGGACGAAGAAAAATCCATCTCCCGAATAGACAACATCATTCGTCATTGCCTGCAGACCCGCGCGCGCGATGAGGAACTCGGCAACGCCATTTATTACGAAATGTTTGAAACACTTTTCGGCAAAGAGGATCGAAGGCTGGAACTTCGTTCCGGTTTCCGCTACAACATTCGCATAGGACAATTGCCGAAAACCGGAAAAAACGCCGTGCATGCCGAAAATTATTTTCGAGTCAGCACTCACATAGAATATAAAAAAACAATCCGTGACAGCATTTTCATGATCGGCTGCGCTTCCAATAATGCCCAGCTCGCCGCGTTGTTTGAAGATCCGCGCTGCGAATACCGCTGGCTTTTGAGCGATGGCAGAAATTTATCCCTGGAGCGCGATTTTACCGTCGAACGGGTACGCATTGACAACGAAGATATTCCCATTGTCGAAACAAAAAAGACGAAGCGCGGCTACGAAGTATGGTGCGGCTCGGAGAAACTAAAAAGAAAGATAAACAACGAAGTCAAAATTGAAATAGAAATTGCCACCTGGCAGGCAAAGGACAACAAAATCTTTCCCGTGTACCTTGTCTATCCGACAAGGGGACTGGAGATTAACTTCAATTACGAAAAAGCAAATATGAAAAACGTTACCGAAAAAAGCTTTTTTGCCGGAAGGCATCCCCAGCCTTCCGTATCGGAGAAAAAAGGCAAATCCATTGACATCAAGATATCCGATAAAGAATGGATTTTCCCTACAAGCGGTGTCATTTTCATCTGGGACATCTAGTCGTTTCTTTCTTTCAAAAGCCAGATGCCGAGCACAGCCAAGGTAACAGCGGCAACGGCGCTTGGCCAGACGGGGATTTCCACTCCCGCCGCAACTACCTTGATTTCAAAAAGATAACGGCACAATTGAGCACAGGCCAGTAAAAGAAGTAAAATGCCGATGACTAAAGACGCCGGACGTTTCATAATTTACCTCCTTAAAAATAAATTATTCTATTCTGAACAATTCATCAACGATCATGCTTAGGAGTCTGGCCACTAAGGCCAGACAGGTAAGGAAAATCGGTTAGCTTAGTGTCGCCTAGAGCAATTTGTTGTGCCTCAGAGTTTTTTTGAGAATTCTTTCGAAACCTTGAAACCCTTCTGACAAATACAATATTGTAACCTGCTGAGATAAATTTGTATTCGCCTTGCTTCCTCACTAAGACTATGGACGTAGTCAGCTGAATGGCCATAGAGTTCAGGCACCGCACCTTTGTTCTGTTTTTTCCTGAATCTTAACGCAGAAGCATAAAACTCGCCTTCGGCTGCTTTTGAACCAAGCTGCCAATTTGAATGGAGCAGTATATTTCTTTTTTCTGTTAGATTGAGTATGGTTTTTAATAGTTTTCTTACAGCTTCCTTGTCGTCTTCATCCTGATTTGGGAGTTCACAATAAAGTGCGCCCATAAGTTCCCTCAGTTCTGCTGCTGCCTTGTCACCTATGATGACCTCTTCCATGCCCTGATTTTTAAGACCCTGTGCTCGCATTGAAAACATAACATTGTAACGCATTTCTTCACATACTCTTTCGAATTCGATGACGAACTGGCCGACAGCAAAAATAAATGCTTCTGCTTGCTGCTTGTGTTTTTGATCTGCATATTTCTTTATCATAGTCATCTATTTAGTCCTGCATAACAATTAACATACGAACTTCGCAAAATACGGAAATTTCGGGGCTGTTCAAAAATGCTTAGATGCAAGGCGCGCAAAAACTGGATCGCGAGGCGTATATAATATACGTTGAGCGGTGTGGTTTGCAGCGCAACGCAGCAGATGAGCGTTTTTCAACAGCCCTAAGTACCCTCTGTTTTTATCTCCAACTTTTTCTTATGACGATCGAGGGCTAAAGCAATAAGTTCATCCAATAGTTCGGTGTATTTGATTCCTGTGGCTTCCCAGAGTTTGGGATACATGCTGATGCTGGTGAAGCCGGGAAGCGTATTTATTTCGTTGAGATAAAATTCATTGGTTTTCTTATCCAGAAAAAAATCAACCCGCGCCATGGAAGAACAGCCTAAAGCCATGTATCCTTCAACTGCATTTTTTCTGATTTTACCGGCAAGTGATTTTTCAAGTTTGGCCGGAATGAAAAGACTGGCTCCTTCGGGATCAATATATTTGGCTTCATAGGAATAAAACTCGTGCTTGGGAATTATCTCGCCCAATATCGAGCCTACAGGTTTTTCATTTCCCAGCACGGCGCATTCAATTTCACGGCAATCAATGGCCTTTTCAATCATGACGCGCGTGTCGAATTGAAAAGCAAAGTCAATCGCCTGCGCGAGAGTTTCTTTTTTCTTTACTTTTTTCACGCCCACGGAAGAACCGGTGCAAATCGGTTTGACAAAAAGCGGAAGTCCCAATTTTGCCAGCGTTTTCTTCATTATAACTTTTGAATCCTCCCGCCAGCCGGGTTTATTGATAGTTATGGAAGGAACGACACCTATGCCTGCCACGCAGAGCAATCTTTTGGCAATATCTTTATCCATGCCCACAGCCGAGCCTGTAACATCCGCGCCCACATAGGGCACCATAGCCAATTCCAGCAGACCCTGCAGAGTGCCGTCCTCGCCAAATGTCCCGTGGAGCACGGGAAAAACAACGTCCAGAACAACTTCTTTATTTTTATTTTTGATATTGTAAAGGTGCAGCTTGTTTTTTTGTTCGAAATGATTGACCAGCCATGTGCCGCGCTTTTTCAAAGCCATTTTTCTGCCAAAATCCTTATCGGGAATAATTTTGGGGTTTTCCTGCACATACCAGCGGCCGTCTTTTGCAATGCCGATGGCCGTTACTTCATATTTTTTTCGATCAAGGGCGGCAAAAACTGACGCAGCGGAGCAAAGCGAAACATCATGCTCACCCGACCTGCCGCCGTATAAAACGCCTATTTTTATTTTCGCCGCTTTTTTTAAACCTGTTTTTCGCGCCATATTTATCCTTAAAATATTATTTTGATATATTGGGGGGAATTCTTTATTGTGTTATTCTAATCGGATATACGCCTCAAGCGGCAATGATGTCAATTTAATTTTAGTTCTGTGGTGTGTTTATCGTCCGCAAATTGGAATGAATGCCTTTACAAAACCTCAAAATAAATTTATACGCTTTTCAGGCCCTCGAAGGCTGGAACACTAAAGATTCCGGCGTTCGAAAAATAAGAGCAAAGACCAAAACAGGAGATTTCCCCCATGAAAAAGAATTTATTCGCTGTTCTGGGAACATTAATTTTATTTATAATATTTTACGTTCCATCAGTTTTCGCTTTGGAATTCGGCGCCCGTGCCGAATATTGGATTCCTACTTTCAATGGCGATTTGCGCGTGGATAAAAACGGGATTACCGGCACGGATATCAACCTCCAGAATGATCTGGGAATCGGCAATGAAAATATCCCGGGGGTGGAAGCTTTTTTCGGAATTGGCAATCACGAAATAAGCCTGTCTTATTCACAGGTAGATCTTTCGGGAGCCCAGAATATAAATAAAAATATTGTGTTTGACGGCAAGACTTATAATGCCAGCGCCTATGTTGAATCAGAATTAAAAACAAGCATGATTGACTTCGAATATCAATATAAGCTTTTAAACTTTAAAAACATTTTGGCCGGCCTGTCTATTGGAATTATCGGTAAGGTTAAATACTTCGATGGCGAAGTAAGAATGAACTCATCCGCTACGGGAGATAATAAAGAAAATATCCACATTCCTATTCCTATGATTGGCTTCGGCGCTAAAATCGGACTGCTTGCCAATATTCTGGAGGCACGGGCAAAGTTTGCGGGCATGGGATATTCCGGGAACTACTTTTATGACGGAATGGCGGATCTCTCTGTAACGCCCTTCCCATTTTTGAATATCTTCGGCGGTTACCGGGCAATGTCCCTGAAAATTGACAATGTAAGCGATATTTACGCTAAAATGGATTTTTACGGTCCTTACGCGGGCTTTGCTATCAGCTTCTAATGGCAAACTGCGCCATTTTGCCGCAACTTGATATAATTATAAGACTTATTTCAAGCCCCCCTTGTCTTGACAATGATTCTTTTCAGGCATATATTAAATAAGAATTAAAGGAGTTTCGTTAGGTGATTTTATGCCTCTCTATTTTAACGCGGCACAGGTGCCAATGGCAAAAAGGGCTTTTAACGATGCCGAAAATCTGGTATCGCGTCACTTTAGATTGAGTGAGGGGCAATTTAAAGAAAATAAATATGATGTAAAAACGCTAGCTTATCTGGATAAGCAGGAAATAAAAGAGGGCGCTTTCGCTCATCTTTGCAAGTACTCTTATGAAAAGCCGGGGAGTTCAACAGAAAACCGTGAAAATAACTTTGATTTTTATCGGATTTGCCTACAGGACAATATCATTCTGGACGCGGTCCAAAGGGCTAATTCATTCATTAAGCTAAGTCCTTTGATGCTTTATATTGCCGTACATGAATTGATTCATGTTCTGCGTTTTAACAGAGGCGAAATTGATTTTAACGCCGATTGCGAAGAAAAGGAAAAAGAGGAAGTTATCGTGGACAATTTGACCAGAGCCGCTGTGCAACCTGTCAAAAGCCATGATTTAGAAATAGTGCTGGATTGTTTCAGCAGCAATTTTTAAAATTTAGATATACTTATTTTGTATATTTGGGAAGGATGTTTTCAGTATGCCTATTTATGAATATAAATGTAAGAAATGCGGCAGCCAATTCGAAGCATTTCAGGGAATTACAGATCCGGAATTAAAAAGCTGTAAATTTTGCAAAGGCAAGGTCCAAAAACTGGTTTCCTTGTCCTCTTTCAGTCTGAAGGGTTCAGGCTGGTATGTAACAGATTACAAAGGAAAGAAACCGGGGGCAACGGCCAAACCAAAAAAAACAGAACAAAGCGAAAGTCCCGCAATCAAAGAAACTGCAAAAACTGAAGTTGCTAAAGCGGGCAAAGAAGATTAATGAGATCTGCGAGCTTCAAAGCGCACTGAAGTTTGCAGGTCGAATTCTATAGTGCCATGCCTGTAGATTGCAGGCGGGAGAATCGAAAACACATTTTTTTATTCCGTATCTTAAAACCTGTATCTTAAGACCAACTTTCGTTGACCGTAAAAGCTAAATCGTTGCCGTCGACTCGTACTCCACTTTATCCCTGCCATTTAACTTCGCCCTGTATAGCGCCGTGTCCGCCCTGTTTATGGCTTCTTGAATGACTTCACTGGGCTGATATTCCGTTACACCGACGGAAATAGTAATTCTAAAATCAGCGGGCATATTTTCAAAAACAAGCTTTCTAACCATCATCCGAATTCTTTCCGCGCATTCCATAGCTTCTAATTTTTCCGAATTGGTCAGAATGAGAATAAATTCTTCACCGCCGTATCTAGCGATATGATCAATATTCCGAAGGTTTTTTTGAGTTTCCTGGGCCACGGTTTTAAGAACAGTGTCTCCCGCGGAATGGCCGAAAGTATCATTCACTCTTTTGAAATGGTCCAAGTCAAATATGCAGATGGAAAAAGGATGAATTCCCCTATCCACAAGGGCTTTTTCATGTTCCAGAATTTTGTACATTTGGCGCCGGTTGAATACCTGAGTCAGGTCATCTATTATGGCCAGCTTCTCGATGGTGGAAAGGGCATGGGATATTTGAGCCCTGAGTTTGGTAATGTATCCGCCAACAACGGAAAACCAGGGAAGAACCATCGCAAGAATTGCAATATTCAATATGTCTATTTTGCTGATTAATTCGGGATTGATTTTGTAGAGCAGAAGTATAACCAGCGAATAATTGACAACGGCAAACGCGGACAGAAAAAGAAACTGCCAGACATTCAATCTGAAAAGCCCGAAAACAAAAACAACCAGATAGACAAGCAACACCAGACTTCTCATGGAGTCGGAGTAATACACAATCACCATGACCCAGAATGTGGCCATAATCATTTGGAGAAGGGTCATGCTCGGATCTTTGAACCTTTTATTTAATCCGCTTCTGATTAGCGCATATATGAGAAGATTACAGATAATAATTCCCAAAAACCAAATAACAAGCACATGGGACCTCACTCTGTTCATTTCTCCCTGTGAATAAAGCAAAACGCAAATAGTCAGCCACATGATATATGATCCAAATGCCATAAAAAACCGTTTGATTCTTAAAATCTGATTGTGGTCGTCTTCAGGAAATATATTAATCATACCCGCCTCCCCTTTTTTTAGCCGGAAGTCACTTAGCTTTTTAACATAAAAGCTAAAATATTCACTACTTTCAGATATCAAACTACGAAATGAAATAAGTTACAATCTTGTTGGCCGAAATTACTTATACCTATACTAAATCCTTAAAATAAAGCCTGAGTTCCCGGCACAATTCTTCCGGAACAGTCGGACAAATAATTTCATTGTGCAGTTTTTCAAAATAATTCAAGTCGCTCGTCCCTAATGGACTAAGAACAAAACGCGGAACAATCTTTCCCTGCACCCAGAAATAATTATTGTTTGTCATTGCTGCGTAAAAAGACATGTTGAAACTTACAAAATTATTAATATGTAAATAGTTGAATACTCTGGATAGTCCTGTCAAAAGTTCGTTGAAATTAGATTCGGTTAAATCGAAAAATGATGTTTTTTCACGAAAAATAAAATCTATTTCTCCGGCCATGCCCTTCGGCGCGAAACTTGTCAACCAGCAGATAGAACCGGTATTGGCGATGAACCTTTTATCCGCTTTCGTCTCCAAAGCGATTAAATTATTCCATAAGTTGTCTCCCCCCGCAACCGCGGCATAATTTTGAGCGCTGACCAAAAGCCGCTGCATTAAACTTGTGGGTTTATAACCGGCAATCGTCTGTAAATGAGGATGAATAAGGCCTCCTCCGGATGGCGGCATATAGTTCCAGTTAATCGAACAATATTTATAACCCAAATTCATTTCAACGACGCGGTGAAAATAATCATGGCAAACGCCAAAACCGTCCCGCATCATCTCGGGGGTCAATTCATTCATAGGGACAAAGTGACGCGACGAAAAAATTGCCACATTGTTGTTTTGATCGTAAGGAAATGCATTGGGAAACAGATAGGCTTCTCCCCGCCTGAATTTTCCTTCCGCAATAATATTGGGTGTAAATCTGGGAGTCGTTTTCTCAAAAAGATCGGGACAAAAAGAACATAACGATTCCGGCGATTTTTCCAGATATAAATCCAGATCAGGCCTTTGGGCAGGACGGATGCGAAAAGGTAAAATGCGGCACGCCACTCCGGTGATGTCATCATAACGCAATTCAATGGTAATTTTCTTTTCCTGAAAGCCGTTAAAAGGATCAAGATAATATCCTGTTGTTATTTCTTTTTTAAATCCCACTTCTCTCATAAATCTTCCTCCCCGGTATTCTAGGAATATTAATCCTTGGCGTGATCAGTTTTTGGTTCTCTTCTCAGGCTTCTAAAAAGAAATCTCTCAACATTTCTTTGAGATAAATCATCTCCTACATTGTCTCTCAATAAATCCAGGGAAACTTCCATGCGCGCGGCACTGCGATGTCCACCGCCTTTGCCGATCCACCCGAAGGCTCTTTGAGCTATAGCGCCGCAATCCTGTCTGTAACCATCGCCACGAAAAATAATGATGAGCCTATCTCCGATAATTCCGGCCACAACAACATAATAAGTGCCAATTAAACGTAAGTAAAAATCAGCTACTTGAACGCAAACATCCGCACTCTCGACATTTCCCAGAAAACAAACCCGCCGGCCGCGAAAATTATTCATGTGATGATAGGCATAATTATAATATTTTAAAAAACGGTCGGGCGTTTGATTAAGTTCAATCCGGCGAATGAACTGCATGTTGGCGTATTTTGCATGATAGGTATAAGCGCTTATATCTTCGATGATAGCGGAACGGTTGAAATTGTCTGTATCCGTTTTAATCCCATAAAGAAGAGCGGTATGCAGGTTACGGGGAATCTTCACGCGGGAACAAAGCAGATACTCGGTTAAGATACTGGATAACGCGCCGTAATCAGGCCGGATATCTTCCAAAGGCGCCTGCCATTGCCCTTCGCGGGGATGGTGATCGAAGACAATGTGCGGTTTTATGACTTTTAATTCTTTATCAAAAAAAGAAGGTTGGGCATCCAAAATAGCTATAACGCGATAAGAATCAAAATTCACCTGACTGGCTAATTGAATACCAAGACGCAGGCAAGAAACAAATTCGATATTCTGCTGTCTGATCAACGGTTCCGTGGAAACAAAAGCGCTTTTGGAAAGGCCTTTTGTCCGCTGGATTATTTCGCGCAGTGTCATAGCCGAAGCGATAGCATCCGGATCAGGACTGCCATGCATCAGCAATAATAACGAATCATCAGGCACAAAGATTTCCATAAGCTTTTTGAAATTAAGCTCTGTCTCTTTCTTGATCGGCATGGAATCTACTTTCATGGATCGAGCATGGATGAAACTGACAACTCCACCTCCTTAATAAACAAGTATTTTACCGGGATGATCTTTAACGACTTCGCCAACAACAGTGGCATCGCTTATTCCTGCGCTACGCATTTTCTCTACAAGGTTTTGCGCCTTATTCCTGGACAGACTGAAAAACAATCCTCCCGCTGTCTGCGGATCAAAAAAAATATCTAAAAGCCACAAAGGACAGGTGTCTGCCGTTTCAATCCGCGAAATACGGAATTTCTTGTTGCGATAAAGACCGCCTGGAACAAAACCAGTTTCCAACAACTTGCGCACTCCGTCAAAGACCGGGACTGAGGCGGACTTTATGTTCAGGCCGACGTCGCTGCCTTCAATCATTTCGCAAGCGTGACCTAAAAAACCAAAACCCGTTATATCGGTACAGGCGTGAATATCTCCCTCGGCAATCATTATCTCCGACGCTTTCTTGTTAAGCCGGATCATGCATGAAACTGCTTGCGTCAACTGTTCCGGTGACGCTTCCTGTGCCTTTATAGCCGTGCTGATGATGCCCGTGCCTAAAGGCTTTGTCATAATCAATTTATCACCAGCCCTTGCGCCATGATTAAATAATACTTTATCGGGATGAATAATTCCGGTTACGGAAAGGCCGTATTTGATCTCGTTATCTTCAACGCTGTGTCCGCCGACAAGCAAAACACCCGCTTCGCGCATTTTATCCAATCCGCCTCGTAAAACTTCCCGCAGCACTGATATATCTATTGTCTTTACGGGAAAACAAACAATATTCATAGCGGTCAAAGGTTTAGCGCCCATGGCGTAAATATCGTTGAGCGCGTTGACAGCGGCAATCTGGCCGAATACAAAAGGATCGTCAACAGTGGGAGTAAAAAAATCAACCGTTTGGACAATGGCAAGATCAGCGGATAATTTATACACTCCCGCGTCTTCCGCGTGTTCAAATCCGGTCAGCAAATTCGGATCCTGAATCAGCGGCAAATCGCGCATAAGTTCGGACAGGTCCCCCGGACCTATCTTACAGGCTCAACCCGCGCTCTGCACTGTCTGTGTTAAACGAACAAATTTTTTTTCTTCCATATCTCCTCTTTGACATCCGACTTTATCAAACTCTAGCCCGGAGCATTCCGGGTGACAATCTATCTTCTTCTTTCGTCATCCCCGACCTGATCGGGACTTCAGTATTCTTTTTTCTCTGAATGCCGGTCGAGCCAAAAAACTCGACAGGACAAAGAAACCGCGGAACCCAAAACCTAACCCACCGCTATCATTACATTGGAAGCTTTTATAATCGCGTATGCTTTTTTACCGGATTTCAAACCGTGTTTTTTTGCGGATTCCTTGAAAATGATTGAAACCAGCTGACGTCCGCCCGCGAGTTCCAAAGGTATTTCTGTATTAACAGCTCCTTGAGAAACCACGATGGCTCTACCCTTCAATATATTACGTGCGCTTATCTTCATGATGCCCCCTTTTGGGTTATCCCAGGTTAGATAATTGGATAAAAGGTTGCTTCTGTTAGTAAAAATATATAAGGAAAACAGCATAGTATGTCAAGGGAATATTGACCGCAATTATATTCAACAATTAGTCATATCGTTTGAGTTCAAAAAGTTTTTTATCTTGCGTGGAAACAATGTGATAAAAACGATCCTGGGGAACGTAAATGTAGGGAACGTCATCCTCCCGCCGGTAAAGAAAATGAGACAGAATCATCCGGTTGACGGCCTGATGACCGACTATCATAATGTTGTTCGCGCGCCTGTTTAGAAAAAACGCCTTCTTTATTCCCTGCGTGATTCTAGACTTCATGATCTCGTAACTTTCACCATCGGGGTAAACATAGTGGTATTTATCCGCCCCCCGTTTTTTGAAAACGTGCGGCAGTTTTTTCTCGATATTTTCGTAAGTCATTCTTTCGCAAATTCCCGCATTGATTTCATCAAACTCCTTAAGCGAAATAATCCTGCATTCATCCTGCATTTTACAAATAGCTCCGGCCGTATCTATGGTCCTGATCCTTTTACTGGTAAAAATGTAGGAAATCTTCCTTTTCTTAAAAAAATGTCCCAGAGCTTCTGCCTGCGCTCTGCCTTTTTTTGTTAAATGCGAGTCGCCGCCGATTCTGTTGGCGACATTATATTCGGTTTCGGTGTGCCGGATAAGAAAAAGATTTTTTACTTCATCAGTGACAAGATAGTCGCGCAGCCTTTCATAAAAGGGAATTACGTCGCTATGTTTTTCCTCGATAATCATGTTTTGTAAAGAATCTATGCGGAGATAATTTCGTTCTAACTTTAATGGCATATAAATCATCCGGTAGTAATCAATTCGTTTTAAGAATTCTTTTGCCGCTTTATCTTTAAGTTTAGCGAATTCGGGCAGTTTGATCTTTTCCTGAATGCTTAGGCGCAGGATATCTTCATCGTCGTTGAGGCACTCAATAAAAATAAGCGGATGATCATTGAGATATTTTTCAATTACAGCTCGCCGTTTTCTTTCGGCGTTGGTCGAGTCCAGAATCGCGACCATGCCGTTGTTGCGAAGATAAGATTTGGCCCTTTCCATATTCATACGGGCAAATCCCTCCCGCAACTCCACCGCTGCTGAATTTTTCGGAGAATAAAATTCGGAACTTGCCGTTTCGCCAAGCGGACGATATATCCTGCGCAAATTTCCGTTATTGAATATGCGGGAGGAAATGCTGTTTTTCTGAAAAGCATCCCTCAGCCGCATGGCCAGTGTGGATTTCCCCCGCGCGGGAAGTCCCATTAAAACAATGTATAATTTTTCATCACTCATTATTTATCCACTTTATGCTGATGTCTTCCTTGTATAAAAACTTGTTTCTGACAGTTGATTTTATAAGGGGAACGGCCTTGTATGTCAATAAAATCTTGAAGGCAGTATTTTTTTGAATTGATTTTTTTGCGCATTTAAGTTTAAAGAAACCATACTGAAAAAAGGATGAGGAAGTGTAATGTCAATCCGTTACTACAGCACAAATCGTCATTTAAATAATGTTGAAGGAATTACTCCTTTTGCCGGCAAGGTCTCTTTTAAAGAAGCCCTGCTCAAAGGACAGGCTCAGGATGAAGGTTTATTCATGCCGGATACCATTCCCGTCCTTTCTTTAAAAGAAATTCAGAAACTTAAAGGCAAGCCTTATCGTGATACGGCATTGCTTGTCGCTAAAGCATTTCTTACCGATGAATTCCCACTGGAAATTCTTAAAAAAGTAGTTGAAGACTCATATAATTATCCCGTTCCTCTGGAAGAGGTAAAACCAAAAGCCTATGTGATGCGCCTCGATCAGGGGCCGACAGCTTCCTTTAAAGATTTTGCCGCGCGCATGATGGCCAGATTGATGAGCAATTGCCGGCCGCGGGGAGAAAGGCTCAATATCCTTGTCGCCACATCCGGTGATACGGGCAGTGCCGTAGGCGACGCCTTCAAGGGCGTAGCGGGCATTGACGTTACTATTCTTTATCCGGCAACGGAAGTTAGCAACCGCCAGAAAAAGCAGCTAGACACAATTGGCGGCAATGTGCAGGCACTTTGCGTGCAGGGCAAATTCGATGATTGCCAGAATCTAGTCAAGCAGGCGTTTTCCGATCCTCAACTGGCAAAATATAATCTGACCTCGGCCAATTCCATTAACTTTGGCCGGATTCTTCCACAGATAATTTATTATATTTACGCTTATGCCCAGCTCGCCGAACCGGAAGAGCAGGTGATCTTTTCCGTTCCTTCTGGAAATTTTGGCGACGCTCTGGGCTGTGAATACGCGCGCCGGATGGGCTTGCCGGTGGCCAAACTTGTCATGCCAACCAATGAAAATGATGAATTTCCAATATTTCTGGCGAAAGGGAAATATAAAAAGGTTTCCCCTTCGCGAGCGTGTATTTCCAACGCGATGAATGTCGGGCATCCCAGCAATTTAGCGCGCTTTTTTGAATTATACGGAGGCACTGTTGACCGCGTGGGGCAGGTTCATCGATATCCCGATCTGGAAGAAATGCGGCGGAATATTTTCTCTATTAGCGTTACGGATGAGCAAACAAGAGAAACTATCAAGAATGTCTATAATCGTTACCATGTCGTTTTGGAACAGCATGGAGCTGTGGGCTGGGCTGGACTGGAAGCGTATTTTAAAAAAGCTCCGGACTTAAAACTGGCCATCTGCCTCGAAACCGCGCATCCGGCAAAATTTCCTGAAGAAATTCAAAAGCTTTTGGGATTAACATGGCCATTGCCGGAGAGCATGAAAGGCATCGATCAAAGAAAGGGCAGCGCCGTTTCCATAACAAACGATTATGATGATTTTAACAATTATCTGCAAAATAATTTAAAGATTAAAGAATAGCAATGCCCTCCATAGCAATCTCTTTTCTAAAAGGGATAAAATGGAATGCTACAGACACTTAACCATTCCTGCCTTTTGATGTTTTAAATAATAATATTATGCTTTCGTCTTTTTTAAAATTTCTATCATAATTTTGGCGCAGGCAAGAGTGTCGGAAAGGGCATCGTGGTGTTGTAAATCGATATTAAAATTTCTACAAACGGCTGGCAAATTGGTAGGATAAAGACCGAATACCTTTCGGGACAGTTTCATTGTGCACCGGAAATCAACTTTAGGCTTTATAATTCTGTGTCTTTCACAGCAGGCGCTCAGGACATTGCTGTCAAAGCTTGCGTTATGCGCCACCGCGAAATCAATATTCTCAAAAAACGGCATTATTGATTTCCAGTGCTGCTCAAAAGTTGGTTTGTCCTCAACATCCTCCCATGTGATTCCATGGATATAAGTAAACACAAAATACTTATAGGGAGGCCTGATAAGAAATGACACTTTTTCAACAATCTCATTGTCTTTAACACGCACCAGGCCAAGGGCACAAGCACTGTCGCTGTAATAGTTTGCTGTTTCAAAATCAAGTGCGAGAAAATTCATAACAAATTAAACGTGCATATCCTCTAACAAAGGTTTGATCATCAAACTAGCATAACTTGTTTTTCCTTTAAAGTGGAATATGTCATAATTATAATTGTCCATATTAAAAACCCCCCTTGAGGCCTTCGCCTCAAAGGGGGCAACCACTATATAAACAGATCATGTTTTTTATTTGCAGCGGTTAATTAAACTATTTACTCAATCCACAAATCTCGTTAACCGTTTATTTATGCTACAAGGTTCTTAACTGCTTCAATAACCGGGTTGGTGAACAGAGCCATCAGTATGGTATAAAGAGCGAAGGCACCAACCATTTCCGCTACATACATCTTTTCGTATTTCTTTTTCAGAGTCATCAAAATCAAACCGCCGATAATCAAGCAGCCCAATTGAAAGAATGGAAAATTAGCTGCTCCAGTTGCTGCATATTCGGCGAAACCAAAAGTTGCTGTTAAAAGAATAACCGCCGCCGCTACTGCTATTGTTCTTAATGTTTTTTTCATGATCTGTTACCTCCTTTTCAGGTATTTGTCTTTATACTATTGAAATTATCGTGCCATCTTTACCGCAAACAGTAAAAATGTTATAACTATTAGAAATAAAAGATTGTTTATGAAATATATGTCTGCGGTTTGATGCTTGAATTCTTTTTTTTGCCCATTTATTTTAATGAAACATTAAAGCCGTTTAAATAAAATATAAAAGATATGACTCTTTATAAAAAATAATGGGGGGAAATCATTTCGATATGTTCTGGATTCTGGACTTCAAGAATGAACAATGAAAAACGTAATATCATCAACAATTTTATGATAATAAATTCATTGCATGAAGCGATTGACCTTGTCTTTCAGTGCCTCACCTTCACACAAAAAGGACAAATGACCGCAATCACCGGCAAACTCAAAAGTATCGGCATTAATTAGTCTTGCAAGCGTCCGGGCTGGTTCGGAATTGACTGTAAGATCCTGCTGTGCCCAAATGATGAGGGCTTTTGCCCGTATGGTTTTTGCGGCAGGATCAATCGCTTCTCCAAAGGAACGGTAGATATCATGATCCATGATGGCTTTGAGCTGCCATGCCCAATCGAATTCATTGCGTTTCATAAAGCTTTTTTCCATTTCGGCAAGAAATTGCGGAAAAGCTTCCGGCGTCGTATGTGTCGCAATGTAATGGGGTGTTCTCAGATGTAGATTATGGATGGCTCCTACTGTTTTCATGGCTGTATTTTCCCCATGCAGTCTTCCCCTGTCGGCATCGATTGCACTTAGTTCGGACTGCCACAGAAGCAGATCATACGAAGTGAGTCGAGGCGTTCCGACAACGGCAACGGCTTTATTCAGGAATCCGGGATAGGAAACCATCCACTGATAAGCCATCATCGCACCCATGGAAATGCCGACCACGCCATAAACGCGGGGCACACCCAAATACCGGGTGAGAAGGAGATGCTGCGCATTCACCATGTCCTTAATGGAAAATCGCGGAAAGGACTGATCCGGCTGACTTTTGCTTTTGGAAGGTGATGAGGACACGCCGTTGCCGAAAGCATCGACGGCTATAATAAAGTATTTTGAGCTATCGGCCATTTTCCCCGGCCCGATTAATTCCAGATCGATCAAATCCTGAGTTGTTCCGGCAAGCCAGGTGGGAAACAGTATTACATTGGATTTGGCGGGATTTAAAACGCCAAAGGTGCGATAAGCCAGGCGACAGTCCCGTATGACCTGGCCATTTTCCAGAGGATAATCACCAAGGTCTACAAATCTGAGATTATCCTGAGCAAGAGCGCCGCTACTCCACAGGAGCAACATTGCTATAATGACGGGAATGCGGGTGAAGGCCTTCGACATGAATTTCCTGCGCAATTAGATCCTCCTGCCTTCCTTCTGTTAAGGTAGGACTTAGATTAATATTGCCCGAAAGGACATGGTTTGTTTTTGATAAAAACTTGCTTTCCTTAAAAAGAAGTCATAGGGGATTTGTAATCGTATGTCAAAGGAATTTTGATCAACAACAGCATGTGAGGTTTTGTCTGCCGGCAATATTTGTTTGACTTTTTACCGGCGCCAATTTAAGTTTCGGAAAGTTTAAACAAATATAATTTTTCACAACAAAAAGATAAGGCTTTGATTTGAAAAAACGCATTGTTATCACTGGGATGGGCACATTAAACGCGCTTGCCAATAATGTTCCCGATTTCGCGCGAGCTCTACAGCAAGGCTCATGCGGCATAGGGATGATTAACCTCTTTGATACAACCGGATTTCGCAGTCAGACGGGCGGCCAGATCAAAAATTTTATCGCGCGCGATCATATTCCCCGGAATTTTTCTATTAAAAGAATGTCGCGGGCGGATATGCTATCTTTTGCCGCAACGCTGGAAGCTTTGCGCGACGCAGGATTCTACCCCCCACCGGAAGAATTAAAAGCAGAAATAGGCCTTGCCATTGGCGGCGGTGCCGGCGGGCTTCTGGAAGCGGAAGAATTCTACGAAAACTTTTTAAAAAAAAATGGCAGAGGGACGAAGTTTTCCACGCTCTCATCTTTATTTTGTGCCTCTTCCGCTGACCGTATTGCCTCGGCTTTCGGTTTCGCGGGACCGAAATCAACTTTCATGACAGCTTGTTCCGCTGGCGCCACCGCTATAGGCTACGCGCGGGATTTAATCGCGAATGGCCAGGCGTCTATCATGCTTGCCGGAGGCGTGGAGCCCATGTGCCGGTTAACTTATGCCGCCTTTAATGCCCTGAAATCCGTTGATCCGGAAACCTGCCGTCCTTTCGATAAAAACCGCTCAGGTCTATCGCTTGGCGAGGCAGCGGCGATAATGGTTATGGAGGAAATGGAGATAGCTCTTAACAGAGGAGCAAAAATTTATGGCGAGATTTTGGGTTATGGCATTACCTGCGATTCTTTCCACATGACCGCCCCCGATGAACAGGCTTCCGGCGCTGTGCGCTCCATGCAAGCGGCGCTCAAAGACAGCGGCCTTTCTATTGATGAAATCGATTATATCAACGCGCATGGCACGGCCACTCCTGTCAATGACGTTACGGAGACCAAAGCAATAAGGGAAGTATTCGGCAGGCGCGCTTATTTAATTCCGGTTAGTTCAACCAAGTCCATGCACGCACACACATTAGGAGCTTCGGGCTCTCTGGAAGGCATTGTTTCCGTACTGGCATTGCGGCATGGTTTTATACCGCCGACAATCAATTATCAGAATAGCGATCCTTTGTGCGATCTGGATTATGTCACCACAGGTGCAAGAAAAGCCAATCTGCGCGCCGTTCTTTCTAATTCATTTGCCTTCGGAGGAAACAACACAACACTCATATTCGGCAGGTATTCCGAAAGGGGCGCTTCCCATGAATAATAACCGGCAAACAGACAGCGCAAGGCGCGTGGTTATAACAGGTATCGGTATGGTAACTCCTATAGGAACCGGTAAGAAAGAATTTTGCCGGAGACTTTTTGAAGGCGAAACAGCTATTGAAGAAATAAAATCTTTCGATACGAGTACATTTGGTTCGCATCTGGGCGCGGAAGTTACTAATTTTAACCCGCGTGATTTTATTTCCGTGAAAAACATTCGGCGGATGGACAAAATATCCCTGATGACGGCGGCTTCAGCGCGTCTGGCTCTGGAAGATGCAGGCCTTCAAATCACACAGGAGAACCGCGACCGCGTCGGCATGATGCTAGGCACCGCCTTCGGCGCTACGGATGTAACCGCCCAATTTTTAGAAACACTGTTTACGGAAGGACCTGCCTCTGTCAATCCGATACTGGTGCCTAACACAGTTATGAACGCCGCCGCCGGTCATACTTCCATTGAGCTGGGATTTCGCGGCGTCAACACAACGGTAACACATTTTGCTGTTTCAGCTGAAAACGCGATTATTTATGCGGCAGCGGAAATCAGGCGCGGCACCGTTGATTTTATTTTTGCCGGCGGTGTGGACATTTTATCCAAATTTTACTATGAGTCGCTGGTAAAATTTCGCAGCCTTTCTCCCCGGGATGAGGGCAGCGAGGCATGCCGACCCTTTGATAAAGAACGCAACGGGATGATAGCCGGAGAAGGTTGCGGAATAATTTGCATGGAGAGCCTGCAATCAGCAATTGCCAGAGGACGAAAACCCTATTGTGAAATTAAAGGCGCGGGTATGGGATCATCACCGACAAAACCGACGGGCTGGCCTGAGAAAACTGACGGCATAAAACGGACATTTAACCGCGCGTTGAGAAACGCGGGCAAGGCGCCTAACGAAATTCAGGCTATCGTTGCAGCGGCCAATGGCGACAGAATTCTCGATTCAGCGGAAGCTCAAGCGTACTCCGAAATATTTGACTGTGCGGAGAAAAAACCTTTAATTACGTCGTCCAAAGGAGCAACGGGAGAGAGTTTCTCCAGCGGCGGCATCAGGACTTGCGCTTTGGCGCTGTCTATTGAAAATAATATTCTACCGCCTGTGGTTGGACTTATAAACCCGCTGCAACCGCTTCCATTTATTGTCGGTAAGAAAAAAGAACTGGAAATTAGTAACGCGGCTCTTGCCGGTATTTCTTTTGGCGGTACTTACGCGTATTTGATTCTCGGCAAATAATGCCAAAAAGCTTGCGATAACTGAGGCAGAATTTTTATTGGCGTAAATCAGAAAATATTGTAAACATAACCATTATGAATACCTAATCAATGAATTTATAGAATGACAAAGCATGAATTTTAAATTGATTTATCCAAGATGGGAAAAGCTCGACCGTCAGACACGGTTTACCCTGCCGCCGCACGGGCCGGTAGTTTTTGCAGCCGCTCTGCCTGATTATGTGGATGTCGAATTTATCGACGAAAACATACAAAATATTGATTTCGATCAAACGGCGGATTTTGTGGGTATTTCCGTAATGCTGACCGCGCAAATAAAACGCGGCTGGGAAATAGCCGACACCTTCCGTAAAAAAGGAATCAAAGTAATGTTCGGCGGTATCGCCACCATGCTGCATGCCGAAGAAACTCAGGAACACGCCGATAGCGTTTTTCTGGGAGAGGCTGAAGGACGGATGGAGCAGGTCTTTACGGATTTTAAAAACGGTAAACTGCAAAAGGTTTACAACTATATGCAGAATTTCCCGGCTATTGAAAGTGTAGGAACTGCCCGGCGCAGTATTTTAGACCGCGAGATGTACAGTTACCGAGGCATCCAGATGGTTGATCTGGTGCACGCATCGCGCGGCTGCCGGTTTAATTGTTATCCCTGCTGTGTTAATTTTCTGGGAGGCAGAAGTTTCCGCCCCCGGCCTTTGGATAAAGTTGTCGAAGAAATGGCCAGCATTAATAACAACAGGCTTTTTATTGTGGATAATTCGCTGGCGCAGGATAAAAGTTGGGAAATGGATTTGTTTCGGGAAATGATCCCTCTGAAAAAGAAATGGTGCTGCCACCCTATTGAAGATGACGACAAGGTGCTGGATATGGCCGCGCAGGCCGGTGCGTGGTTTGTTTATCAGGCAATTTTCGATGCTTCCGATTTCATCCGTGACCGCGTCAAGCGCTATCATGATTACGGCATTGCCGTGGAAGGAAGCATTCTGCTCGGGCTCGATTATCACACCGAAGATTACATAAAAAAGCTGGTTGATTTTCTACTGGAGATTGATCTGGACATGGCGGAATTCACCGTGCTCACTCCTTTTCCGCACACCCGCACTTTTGACGATTTGCATAACGAGAAAAGAATTTTTTCTTACGACTGGAACGATTACACTTGCGGAAAAGTTGTTTTTCAGCCAAAATTACTCACTCCCGAACAATTACAGTCCCTTTATTATTACGCCTGGGATAAGTTTTATGAAGAAGAACCGCAAAATTATAAAATGTTCAAGATGTTGAAAAAAGTAATGGAGAAAGAAAAAACAGACGGCACATATAAACCGCGGGTGCGCGAAAAGATTATGCCGGCGAGGAAAGGAGCTTTGAGCTGATGAAAAAGAATAGCGGTAAAGCCGCCATAGTTATAGACGGCAGCAATGTCAGCTTCAATGATATTATTTCAGTAGCGCGATATGGGGTTTCGGTGCAAATAAGCAAATCCGGTAATTTCGTAAAGAAGATGGAGAAAACTCAAAAAATGCTTATGAAATCCATGCACGGGGGAATCCCCATTTATGGCGTGACAACCGGTTACGGAAAATCATGCGGCAAACGTATGCCTCTGGATGTTGCTTTAAAAAACGGCATCAACATTCTTCGTTTTCACGGTTGCGGCACGGGAGAGCCCATCGGCATTGAAGAAACCAGGGCGGCCATGTTGTGCCGCATTATTTGTCTGGCTCGCGGTTATTCCGGCGTATCCATTGCCCTCCTTCAGCAGCTGGCCGATTTCTTAAACAAAGGCATAACGCCGATAGTTCCCTGCGAGGGTTCGGTCGGCGCCTCCGGCGATTTGACGCCGATGTCCTATATCGGAGCCTGCCTGATGGGTGAGCGAGAAGTCATTTATCAGGACAAAATAATGTCTACGGCAAAGGCCATGAAAATGGCGGGAATAAAGCCTTACAGTTATCTGCCCAAAGAGCCTCTGTCCATGGTTAACGGAACAACAACCATGACGGGAATAGCCGTTTTAGCTGTCGAATCGGCCTGGCGAATTTTATGCGCCGCGATTTACGCTACGGCGCTTTCCATACACGCCCTTAAGGGAAACGCTCAGCATTATCATCCGGTCATAGCGGAAGCAAAACCATTCCCCGGTCAGGCGTTTGTTGCCGCTGAGATTATCAATCTTTTGAAAACTAAAGCATCGGCGCAGCAATTGGAAGATGATTCTCCGGACACTTTGCAGGATCCTTATTCGCTGCGATGCGCTCCGCAGGTGGTTGGTGTTTTATATGATGGGCTGGACTGGATAAAAAAATGGGTGGAGATTGAAGCCAACAGTTCCAACGATAATCCGATTTTCGATCCCGCGACAGGCAAGGTGCTGATGGGCGGTAATTTTTATGGCGGGCATATCGCTTTTGCTATGGACGGATTGAAAGCCGCTCTGGCTTCTGTCGCCGATATGTGTGACCGCCAGATCATGCTTTTAGTTAATCCGAATTCCAACAGAGGACTCCCCGGCGATCTGGTGAGAAACGCAGACAAGATAAAAGGGTTGCATCATGGCTTCAAGGCCATGTCCATTTCCTCTTCCGCGCTGACGGCGGAAGCTCTGAAAGCAACTATGCCGGCAGCTTCATTTTCACGCTCTACCGAATCCCATAATCAGGACAAGGTCAGCATGGGAACAATCGCAGCGCGTGACGCTGAAAGGATCTGCACACTGACGGAGCGCGTTGTGGCCATTCATCTTCTGACGGCGGCACAGGCCTACGATATAAGAAACAATATCGGTGCAAGACCGCTTTTGAGCAGTCTCATGAAAAAAATAAGATCTGTCAGCGCACCGGTTGTGGAAGACAGGGCAATGGATAAGGATATTGAAAATATTTGCACAGCAATAAAATATTCCGATTTTTTTAAAATAAAACAATGAATGAAAACAACAAAAGTTTTGAAGTAAAAATAAGAGTGCCGTTTTTTGATCTTGATCCCATGCAAATCGTGTGGCATGCCAACTACCTGAACTATTTTGAAATCGCGCGGGCTGCGCTTTTCGAAAATAACGGCATTGATCTTTATTCCTTTTTCGAAAAGCACCAGTTAATTTTTCCCATTATTAAAACGTCTACCAAGCATATCCTTCCTTTGCGTCACCGTGATGAAATTATCTGCAAGGCGACTCTCGTTGACGCGTATGTGAAAATGGTCGTTGATTTTGAAATCAGGAAAGCGGCGGATGGCAAAATCACTACCCGCGGCCGCACGGAACAAGTAACTGTGAAAGTTCCTGAAATGGAAACAATATTCAGCATTCCGGAAGAAATTCGCCGCGCTTTTGGTTTTTAAAATGGAAGAAGTTTTACAAAAATCTCTTGTTGCCGGTCTGGAACGTCTTGTTGCCCGGGCGGAGTTACTCGATTCCATCAATGTATTTCCGATTGCCGATGGAGACACGGGAAGAAATCTTTCGTTGAGCCTTGCTCCGCTGCGCGGCGTTGGCGAGCCGAAAGAAAAAATTGTTCATCAGCTTCTTTTATCGGCACGCGGCAATTCCGGCAACATCGCGTCTCAATTTTTTTCCGCTTTTTGCGTGACAGAAAATGTTTCCCAACTGGCGGACCACGCCAGAGAAGGCGCTAAAAAGGCGTGGCAGGCGGTAAGCAATCCGCGTCCGGGCACCATGTTGAGTGTCTTCGACGCCCTTGCTTATTCTCTGGCGGAAGAAATAACCCCCGATCATACAAGAATAGATGCTATCATCGACTCTCTGGAAAAAGCCGTCCATGAAACTTACGAACAGTTGCCCCGTTTAAAAGAAGCGGGGGTCGTTGATGCGGGAGCCCTTGGTATTTATATTTTCTTCGAAGGATTTTTTTACGCTCTTGCCGGTCTTCCCGATAATTGCCGCCCGATTACGGAAACATTTAATAATCGTCTGCGGATATTGCCTGCGTTTCAGGAAAAAACGGAATCAGGATACTGCGTTGATTTTGTCGTTAAAGCTCCAAATTATTCTCCCGATGAAGTGAAAATAATCACCAGCGCCGAAGAAAATGTTATTATCATTCCTGAAGGTGATTTTTATAAAATACATTTGCATACCGGAAACAAGGAAAAAGTCAGAGATCAAATAAACGGACTGGGCAATGTGGTTAAATGGGAAGATGATAATTTAGCTTCCCAAATTAACGAGTTCAGAAATTCCAATACCGCTCAGACATTCCACATCATGACCGATGCCGCCGGTTCCGTGACAAATCAGGATGCGAAAAAATACGGTTTCACACTCCTCAACAGTTATCTGACGATTGACGAAAAATGCCTGCCCGAAACTTATTTTCGTCCTGAAGAACTCTACCGCGCGATGAAGAAAGGAATAAAGGTATCCACTTCGCAGGCTTCTGTTTATGAAAGGCGTCAGTTTTACGAAAGCGTCCTCGAGCGGTTTGAAAAAGTTTTATATCTGTGCGTCGGTTCCTCATTTACCGGCAATTATCAGGTGGCGCATAAGTGGAAAAAAGAGCATGATCCGCAGGACAGATTTTTGATAATCGACACCGGGGCGGCATCGGGACGATTAGGAACAATCGCGCTGGCAGCAGCTCGATATCTTATCGAAACAGGCGACTTGAAAAAGACTGTTAATTTTACCAAAAAGGCGCTAATCGCATGTGAGGAATATGTGTTTCTGGACAAACTGGAATACCTGTCAGAAGGCGGCAGGCTTTCCAAAACAAGCGCCTTTTTCGGCGATATGCTGAAAATGAAACCGGTAATATCTCCCCTGCCTGCAGGAGCAAAAAAAGTCGGCATGGTCAGGAATCAGGAAGATCAATTGAAAATGGCTCTGAAAAAACTTACTGCAATGCTGAAAAATAATTCCAGTGCGCTCGTCATGCTGGAATATTCCGACAATAAGAATTGGGTAGAAAAGACTGTTAAAAATACGATCACCGGACACTATCCTGATTTGGAAATTATCGTGCAGCCATTATCACTGACTTCCGGCGCGCATATGGGACCGGGGACGTGGGGGATAGCGTTCCTACCTGACTCAACGGCTCCGTAAAACGTCCATCTGCTGCGTTGCGCTTCATCCTTGAGGCGCTGCGGCGTATGAAAAAATACGCCTCACTTCCAAGGTTTCGCGCGCCTTGCATCTGGAGCTTTTTACGAAGCCTTTAAATGCAATATAATTTACAATATAGTTTTCTGTGATATTTAATTACATTAAGGATATATTTGATATGAAATCAATGTTGAGATTTTTGACTCTGTTTCTTCTTAATTAAATAAAAAAAATAAGGAAATAATTAATACCTTACATCATTTATATGGGTGCAAAAAACAATAAAATCCGTTTTGCTTTTGTGATTCCCGTTTACAATCATGCAGGAACTGTGGCGCAGGTTGTCGCAGACGCGCGGGCGATGAGCTTTCCCGTCTTTGTTGTTGACGATGGTTCAACGGATAACACATACGATCAGATTAAAGAAATAGAAGGCATAAAAATTCTACGGCATGCTCAGAATAAAGGCAAGGGCGCGGCTATTATGACCGGTTTTGCCGCCGCTGCGGCTGTGGCCGACTTCGCTATCACGATAGACGCCGATGGACAACACTACCCCCTAGACGCAAAAAAACTAATAAAGGCCATTCCGAAAAAAACGCGGCCTATTGTCGTGGGAGCCAGAGATTACATGCCCGACGAACACGTTCCATGGACAAGCACATTCGGCAGGAAGTTTTCCAACTTCTGGGTACGTACCTCAGGCGGCCCGGCAATTTCAGACACGCAGAGCGGATTTCGTGTTTATCCCATGCCTGAAGCGCTTAATTTAAAGACAAAGGCGCGGCGTTTTCAGTTTGAGGTAGAAATTTTAGTGCATGCCAAAAGAAACGGCATCCCGGTAATAGAATCTTCCGTAAGAGTTAATTACAATCCTAACGGGGCAAGAATTTCTCATTTTCGCCCTTTTGTGGATTTCCTGCGCAACTCTTCAACCTTCACCCGTTTAATTTTCCGTCGGATTTTTTCTTTAAAATAAATATTATCCTGTCAATAAGACACAGAGGGATTATTGAAAAACTCTATGTTTGAGGGCTGTTGTGTCCGTTTTTCCATTTTGTTGCAGCCTTTTTGTCTTGCCCCGGCAGGCAAAATATGATTTATAAAATATGTGTCAAATACTTATAAACAAACGAATTCATAGGTATTCATGTCCTTGCATAAATATCAAATCAAATGGTCTATCGTTTTTATTATTTCCCTGATTGTAGCGGCGCTTTTTTTCTGGGAATCCAAAAACCTGAAAATCGAAACGGATATTCTGGAATCGATGCCGCAAAATGATCCGGTGTTGTCCGACGCGCGGCAGATTATCCGGCATTTACCCATTCAGGACAGACTATTTATTGATTTAGGCCAGGAATCGGCAGATAAAGATAAACTGGTGAAAGCAGCCGTTACCGTTTCCGGCAAGCTAAGCCATAGCGGTCTTTTCACCAAAGTCGGCATAGGGGATGACGCTAAAAACTTTCCTGAACTTATAGCGCATGTAAACAATAATCTGCCATCGCTTTTGAGCGCGTCTGATCTTGAACAAAAAATTCAACCGCTTCTTAAGCCTGACAAAATCCGGAAGGCGATGGTGCAAAACCGGCAGAGTCTGGAACAACTCGGAGGAATCGGTCAAAGCCGGATGATGGCGAAAGACCCGCTGGGTTTCTCCGCCGTGATTCTCAGGCAATTATCCGCTTTGCTTCCCGCCAATAAGGCGCAATTTTATCAGGGGCAACTTATTTCCGAAGACGGTAAACACGCGCTCATTATCGCCAGAATCGCGGGATCGGGCACAGATACAGCAACTGCGGCAAAAATTGAAAAAGCAATCGAAGATTGTGAGCAGGAACTAAAAGCCGATAAGAGTTTACAGAAAGACAAGTTTACACTAACTTCCGCGGGCGCTTATCGAGCAGCGCTCGATAATGAAACCTTTGCTAAACGCGACACCCGGCTGGCCATAATCCTGACAACACTGGGAATCGCAATGCTGCTGATTTTTGCTTTTCCCCGTCCGGCAATCGGCCTTCTGGCGCTTCTTCCTTCAACTGTGGGAGCGATTGCCGCTCTTTTTGTTTGCTCCTTTTTATTCAAATCCATATCGATGCTGGCTGTCGGTTTTGGCGGCGCCATTATGGGTTTTACCGTTGATCTGGGCATTACCTATCTGCTTTTTCTGGATCAACCCTACGAAACATACGGCAGAAAAATAACAAGGACGGTGTGGTCGGCCGAACTTCTGGCAGTCCTGACAACTGTCGGGTCGTTTCTTTTACTGCTGATCAGCGACTTTAAAATCCTGGCGGAAATCGGCGTCTTTACCGCTTTTGGAGTTCTCTTCGCGCTGATCTTTGTTCTTTTTGTGTTCCCGATAATATTCCCGACAATGCCCGCGGCGACACGCCAGAGTAATCCTCTGCTTTTAAATGCCATAAAAAAAATTGCATCCCCCGCGAAATGGAAATTGATTGCGGCAGTTATTCTGGGCTTATTTATGTTGTTGTTCGCGTGGCCTAAGTTCAATGTCGATCTTAACGCGATGAATTCCGTAGGTCAAAAAACACTGGATGCGGGAAAAACCCTTGAGGCGTGGGGTGACTTTTCCGGCAAATGTTATGTTTTTCTGGAGGCAAAAAACATTGACGAATTGCAAGAAAAAAACAATCAATTAATGAACTGGCTCTCTGCTGACGTACGGCAGGAAAAACTATCTCCTGTGTTCCTCCCTTCCGTTTTATTTCCGGCGGCGGAGTCGGCCCGAAGCAATTTTGCCGCCTGGCATGAGTTTTGGAATAAGGAACGTGTGGCCGCGTTGAAGCGCGATCTGAACGCGGCGGCCCGCGAATCCGGTTTTAATCCGGAAGCATTCGCGCCATTCTGGAGAATCATAAATCAGGAAAATCCGACGACTTTTGAAATACCTAAGAAATATTTTGACATGCTTGGAATTGCCAAAAGCCCAGCAGGTTTCACGCAACTGAGTTTGCTTGCCACCGGCAAGAATTATAACGCGGAGGATTTTTTCTTACGCCTGCTCCCCACGGGATTGGCTAAATTATTCGATGTCGGTTTATTTAACAAAAGACTGGGAGATTTTCTTAAAAATATTTTTATTCAAATTGCCATCATTATCGGCATCGGCACTGCGCTGATCGTATTTATATATTACCTGGATTGGCTCATCGCGCTTGCCGTGCTCGCGCCCATTGCCTTCGCGCTTATCGCCACATTGGGCACGTTGAAATTGATCGGTCATCCGCTGGATATCCCCGGCATTATGTTGTGGATTGTTATCATGGGCATGGGAATCAATTACTCCATTTATTATGCCTGCTTCTATCAGCGCTATCATGATGAGAGCCTGCCGGAAATGGATACGGTTAAACTAGCCATGTTTCTGGCATCTTTTACAACCTTAATTGGTTTTGGGGTTTTGGCCTTTGCCAGCCACGCGCTTCTAAAGAGCATCGGCATCACATCTCTTTTGGGAGTCGGCTATTCCATTCTGGGCGCGTATTTCATTCTGCCTGTACTGATAAAAAAAATATTTGCTTCGGTTACCTATCCCAGCGGCCCTTTTACAGTTGGCTCTTACGAGCATTTGCGCAGGACGGTTTTACGATACAGGCATTTGGCCGCTTATCCGAGGGTTTTTGCCCGCATGAAAATGATGATAGACCCGATGTTTAAAGAGTTGGACACGTATGTGCAAAATCCCAAAAGGATTATTGATATCGGCTGCGGCTACGGAATTCCTGCTGCCTGGCTTCTGGAAATTTATCCCGAAGCTAAAGTTTACGGCCTGGAGCCGGATGAAGTACGGGTGCTTAACGCTTCTTATGCCATTGGCAGCCGCGGCAGTGTGCAAACAGGCCACGCACCGGATTTACCTGTTATAGAAGGGCTTGTTGATTACGTGCTCATGCTGGACATGCTGCATCTGATTGATAATGAAGAATTTAAACTGGTTTTGCGCCGGATTCATGAAAAACTTGAGGCGGGCGGCACGCTTTTGATTCGCGCAACCATTCCTTCGGAGAGAAAGGTCCCGTGGAAACGATGGATTGAAGCGGCTCATTTAAAAATAATAGGTATGGGAAAACGATTCCGTCCGGAAAACGAGATTGCCTGTTTCATGACCGCGGCCGGATTTGATGTCAAAGTTCATGCTTCATCAGCCGCCCACATAGAAGAAAAATGGTTTGTGGGAAAGAAGTCGTAATGTAATGAGATAACAATCTCATCGTATACGTATTAGATCGCCACGACACTTAAAAGACGTCTGGGCTATAATAAACAAAATGAAGAAATTTTCTTATAAAATAGCGATTTATCTTTCCCGCAAGTTGGGAATGTGGTTTTTCCGCACATTTTCCTGGTTTATAGCCACCGGATATTATTTTCTTTTCCCGACGCGTGTGGCGGCCAGCTGCAAATTCTATCGCGCTTTGTTTCCCACTCGCGGCTTTTTCTATCATCTCTATTGCGCTTGGAAGCAATATCATAATTTTACCGGTATCTATATTCACCGGTTTATCCGGCTTGGGGAAGAAGATATCGAATTCGTCAGGGAAGGCTGGGAATATCTGGAAGAGGCTGTGAAAAAAAAGACAGGGGCGATTTTACTGATGTCGCATATCGGCAACTGGGAACTGGCAGCGCAAACCCTTAAAAGCAAAGGGATGCCTATTATGCTTTATCTGGGCGCAAAACAAAAAGAGCAGATGGAACATATTCAGAAAGAGAATCTGGCTAAAAGCGGCATCAGAATCGTAGCGACGTCCGAGGACGAAAAGTCGCCTTTTGCTTTGATCGAAGGAATCAATTTCCTGCGTGAAGGCGGAATTGTGTCCATGGCAGGCGACCGTCTCTGGGGCCGGCAGAGTTATGTCACTGTGGATTTCATGGGGTATGAGACGCGTCTTCCGGATACGCCGCATTTATTCGCCTTGATGACGGGAGCGCCAATTTTAACTTTTTTTGTTTATCAGGAGGCTTTCGGGAAATACCATATTAAAGTTTCCAGGGGACGGAAGATTTCGGCCGCCTCGCGCGCGGATCGAAAAAAAGCGGTACAGGAATCAGCGCAGGCTTACGCCGACGATCTTGCCCGTTTTGCCGCCCGGCATCCTTTTGAATGGTATCATTTTGAGCCATTCATTGGAAAAAAAATTAACAAAAAGGTATAGTACCGGCGGAATTGTATTTTTACATAAAATTAAATTATAAGTAACAGCGCCTGTGTTCCTGCCTGTGCGGGGAAAGTATTTTTATACATGATTTCCTCTGAACAAAAAAAACGAATCGTTCTTGTGCATCCGCGGGGATTTAACTGGTTCCCCGGAAAGCGCGATATTACCGATATTGCCAACAGGATGGTGCCGCAGGGTTTGCTTTCCATCGCGGCTTATCTTATAGAACAAGGCCACGATGTTTATGTTTATGATTGCCTTGGCCTTGATGCTCCGCTTGATTTGCAGAAGCAGGCGCAGGCAATTTTAGCCTATCAACCGCAGATTGTCGGCTTTTCGGCGACGACCTCATCGTTTCCCGATGCCGCCGACCTCGCGCAAAAAATCAAAGAAAATTCTCCTGACATTATAACGGTCTGCGGAGGAGTTCATGTTTCCGCTCTGGGAGAAAAGCTTCTGCGGGATTATCCGGCTTTTGATTTTCTTGTTGCCGGAGAGGGCGAAGCAACGCTAGCTGAGCTTGCCTGCGATTTTGACCCCGCTGCAATTAAAGGATTGATCTGGCGGAATGAAGCGGACGTTATTACCAATGATCCGCGTCCGAAAATACCGGATTTAGATTTTCTGCCGTTTCCCGCCTATGAAAAGCTTAAAGGTTTTCCCGGCGATTACCACCTGCCATTATTCAGCTATATCAATACTCCCGGAGCTACGATGATTACTTCGCGAGGCTGCATGTATCAATGCTCCTATTGTGACCGCTCCGTTTTCAAAAAAGGCTTTCGTTACAATTCCGCCACATACATTTACGAACACATGAAATATTTACGGGAAAAATTCGGTGTGCGGCACATCAACATCTACGATGATTTATTTACTGCCAATCGCGAACGGATTGTCGAGCTTTGCGAAAAACTCAGCCGCTATCCTCTGGGAATTAATTTTAACTGCGCCGTGCGCGTGGGCTACACCGATGACGATTTACTAAAGATGCTTAAAAACGCCGGATGCCTGATGGTTTCACTGGGCGTTGAATCGGCCGATCAGGAAATGCTCTTAAGACATAAATCAGGCATATCGCTTGATGATGTGAACAATACTGTGCGGCGGATTCAGAAAGCCGGTTTACGCGCCAAAGGACTTTTCATGATGGGCCTGCCCGGCGAGACGGAAGAATCAATTAAGCGCACATCCGATTTTATTATTTCGCTGGGATTGGACGATATGAACATGGCCAAATTCACGCCTTTCCCCGGCGCGCCGTTGTGGGGCACAATAAAAGACGAAGGCGCTTTCAATGAAGACTGGCGCTTGATGAACTGCCTGAATTTTGTCTTTGTGCCTAAAGGGATTGCTTCCAGAGAAAGACTCGATCAACTATACAACGAGCATGTAAAGCGTTTTTATTCCGATAAAATATGGCGCGAAAAATTTCGCAAACGCGTTTGGCAGCATCGTAAAAGCCTTATGTATTTACTTCGCCACCTACCGGCGTTCTGGTCGGCAAAGAACCAATTCGAACCCAAACAAAGTTAAAATATCATTAGGGTATAAAGATAAGCAAATTATTGCTACTTGTAACGCATTGCGAAACATTCCCCGGACTTATCTTTCTTATGATTGACAGCGCTTTGAAAGAATGTTAAATCGCGACACATTCTTCAAAATGGATGCCCCTGTAGCTCAGCAGGATAGAGCGACGGATTCCTAATCCGTGGGCCGCGTGTTCGACTCACGCCAGGGGCACCAAATGAATCAGATAGTTACAACTTTTAAGAAAGGCTTTTCTGACTGACTCTGTGGCGATTATGATAAAATCAATCAAACTGTACTATTTTAAGCAAAAAAAATACAAAAAAAAGGGTATTCATTTGCATATTTGGATGCCCTTTATTTATTACGAGGGTAAACAATGAAGTGGCAATAAAAACACAGGCAAGTAAATTGTTGTTGGATGAAGTGGTCAACGTCCAAAAATTTGAGCCAGGCAAAGGCCTGGCTCTTTGATCCCTACACCTCTTCTCAATCAGTCATAAAAACCAAAATCCGGGCTACATGACCGACATGATAATAGTGAGTCGCGTAAGCAAAACCGGATGGGATAAAAGTCCCTTGATTTTTATTTTACCGCCAAAAAGCAAACCGAGAACATTTCTACCAGCTTCATCAAAATAATACGGCAGGCCCCAGCGCACACGGAGCATGTTTAAATCCATTACTTTATCCGATTGCGTATTGATTATAACGGCCGCGTCCGGACTGACTCCCTGCTCTATGGTGAGTTTGCCCTGGTTGAAATGAAGGCTTATCGCCGTTTCAATATCCTGCAAGTTTATTGCCGCAATGCCGCGCATTTTTTTATAAACAGCGAACTTTGCTTCTGATTTCTCGATATTGCCGGTCAGAAGATCCTGCACAATGAAAGAAAAAGGAACATCTGCCGCATTATTGGTTATATTCAGTTCCATATATTCTCCATTAAAAGTTACAAAGCTTTGCGGTAAACTTCCAGAACTTCATCCTTCTCTGAAACACAGCGGATGTTGTTGACAATAGCGCCATCGGCGATGCTTAGGTCCGCCGCTTTGATTATATCTGCTTCCTTTACACCGAATTCCGAAAGCTTCAGCGGATGCCCGATTTTTTTAAGCAAAGAAAATATCTCATTTACTGCCGCTGTTGCCGCTTTCTTCGGTTCATCATCGCGTGTGCTCACGCCCAACGCCTGCGCGATTGTGGCGTAAATATCGATGGCATCCTGATCGCCGTCGCTGATATTAAAATCCATACAGTATGGCAGCAGGATGCCACAGGAAACTCCGTGCGGCACGCGAGCGACAGCGCCGATGGAATGAGCCATTGCGTGCACCAGCCCGACCATTGCGTTACCGAATGACCACCCTGCCATCGTTGCCGCCAGTTGTACCTGCCCTCGGGCGTTTATATTGCTACCGTCTTTTATGCACTGCGGGAGGTAAGTGCTCAAAAGCCGGATGGCATGCAGGCCCATGGCATCGGCCATAGGTTCGCGCTGCACGGATGTCATGGCCTCTATAGCATGGGTCATGGCATCCATACCCGTGGATGCGGTAAGTATCGGAGGCAGTTTCAACGTTAGTTGCGGATCGAGAATGGCCGCGCGCGGCGCGTTATATGTTTCCACAATTAATATTTTCTGCCCTTTATCCTTATCGTAGATTACCGCTACCCAGGTAACCTCGCTTCCGGTTCCGGCCGTTGTCGGGATAACGATATGCGGCGTCTGCAACCGTGTTAAAAGTTGGATGCCTTCATAATTAGCCAGAGACCCGCCTTCAGTGAGGAGTATGCACATGCATTTGGCGGTATCAATTACACTGCCGCCTCCAATGCTGATAACGATATCCGCGCCCTTTTCTCTGGCAAAGGCGGCGCCACGATTGACAACATCAATGCCTGTATCTTGAGGCACATCGCTAAATACGCCAACGCATTTATCGCCCAGGGTTTTCACTATTTTTTCCGAGAGACCCGCTTTGATAATTCCCGGATCGGTAACTACGACGGCTCGAGAGCAACCTAGAGCGCTCATTTCGGATTCCAGTTCCGATGTGGATGAGCCGCTGCCGAAAATAATTTTTGTCGGACCAAAGTAAACAAAAGATAAACTGTCATCGTAAACCATAACGTTCTCCTTATCCTGCCGAATTGCTGTCCACCGGCGGTAGATTCTTTAACTATATATTCTTAATTGCAGAGACAAAGTTTTAAACTTCGTCGGGAAATATTGTGTTTACTTCCGTCAAAAGATCGACCACTTTGTTGATCGTTTTGACATTGCGCACAACGTAGGTCAGATCACCCTTTAATTTCAGCTTTCCCTGCATCAGCGCTTTGGTCGCGTCGAGTTCTTTTTTGGCGACTTGCTTCCAGCGCGAGTAATCACCGCTCATGACGAATTTAGCCGTTTGCGCTTTGGCGGCGTCACAGATTAAAAATTCAAGCGCATCGCCATGCCAGTAATCCGTAAACATATAAACGGGTTCGGGAACGTTTTTTGAAGGATCGGCATTGACCGTTATGGAAACGCTTCCCTCCCATTCTTTGGCAATTTCTTTGTACTCTTTAGATTCATTGATTATTTTTTTCCACGCATCCATCCATTCCTGAGTAAACGCTTTGTATGATTCTGCCATTTTCCATCCTCCATTATTTTTTATATAGTTTGTTTTGTAAGTTTAAAAGGCAAAACTGGACTTCGATTGTGAAATTTGAACGGACACCACTGGTTAAGTCAACCTGTAAAAATTTCCCCGCGTAGCCGTTTTGCACGACAGCCTCCATAAGATTGCGTGAAAATATAAATTTATTGTTACTTAACTTGCATTCAGAACTGATTATTTTTATTTATCAGGTATTAAACTAAGGGTCAAGGTAAATTGAAGGATATTAAACATGGTAATATAGAGGTTGAAAGAAAATGTATCTAAGTTATAACTGTCTCATCCGAAGATAATCCAAACATAAACAAATTTATTATTTTAACCGGTTAATATAGAAGCTCTCCAAAGGCAAGCCTCGGAGAAGCTTCGATTTTTAAGGAATATTATAATTATATAAACGCTCGCTTATTCTGTAGCACGCTACAGGAATGCGTTGGCTGCCTCAATTCTGTAAACGCTTTCGCACTGAAGCAGCAAGCGAAGGTATTTGCTCGCTTGCGACTTCAACACGTTCAAACGGGCGGGAAATCGCCCTTATGTTATTTGCATCTCCTAATCCGTGGCCCGTGTGTTCGACTCATGTCTGGGACACCCGTTAAATCAACAGGAACAATAACTTAAATAAAATAGTAACGAATTATTATCATTAAATAATTCAAGCCGTATTTTATATATTATTCAAATTACCGGAAATTATTAGCAATTAATTGATTTCTTTGATATGCATAATTACGTATAATGACAAACTCATGGCGATGAGTATACTTTATCTATAAATAAAAGGAACAGGAGAAATAATCGGCATGAAAAAAGAAGATTGTATTCTTTTCAGCGGCGGTGCTCAGGGTGCGGAAGCGGAATTTGGCATCAACGCGGAACAAATGGGAATAGAAGAAATTAATTTTACGTTTCCCGGACATATTATAGTTCGAACACAGGGATTACGTGTTCTTAATCACGAAGAATTGAAAAACGGTGATATCAGCCTGGAATATGTTTCCAAATTAATGAATCGGCGTTACACGGATAACCCGACATTCCGTAAAATTCTGCAAAGTATCTGGTATCAGATCAATAATGGTCAGGAAATATTTGTCATCGGAGAGATATTGGAGGACAAAACTGTTAAAGGAGGCACCGGCTGGGGAGCAGAATTCAGCAAGATATGCAACAAGCCGCTGTATGTATTTGATCAAAAACGCAATTCCTGGTTCACATGGAACCGTCTTGATTGGATAGAATGCAAAAAAGGAAATGAACCGGTAATCAGTCACCCTCATTTCACCGGAACAGGAACGCGATTTCTTGAAGAAGGCGGCAAAAAAGCAATTAAGGAATTATTCGAAAGAAGCTTCTAATACTCGCTTGCTTATCTGAAGCACGCAAAATCGATAAAGGAAAGTTCCAAAATCAAAAGGATGTAAAACCATGGTAATAGACTGCCATTATCATCTGGATGAACGCATGCTGAAGACCTCTGATCTCATTGCCAGAATGGATGAAACTGGCGTGGAGAGGATAGCTCTCATAGCCGGTATGGTCGATCCGCTGCCCGAAACTCCGCCGATTGTTATCAGGATGCTCCAATTTCTTCTTACACACAGCTCCCTCCGATTTATAGGAAAGGCAGCGGCGGCAAATTTTACAGACGAAGGAGCCATTAACATACTTGGCAAGATATATAAAATTTATCCGGATCCAGACAATGAACCGGTCTTTAGCATGATCGAAAAATATCCGGGCAGATTTTATGGGTGGGTTTTTGTAAATCCACGCGGCAAAAATGATCCATTAAAGGAAATTAATGCATGGGCCAAATCACCCGGTTTTATCGGGATCAAGGCGCATCCCTTCTGGCACCGTTATAATCCCTCCGAATTGCTGCCCGTGGCCGAGCAGGCGGTCCGCATGAATAAACCGCTCCTTATTCACTTGGGATTTAATGAGCATGGCGATATTCTGGAACTTATCAATACATTACCGGATTTAAAGCTCCTTCTCGCGCATGCGGCGTTTCCCTGCTACGCCGATACATGGACTATAATCCGGAAAAAGAAAAATATTTGCGTTGATCTTTCAGCCACGGCTTATGTCGGCGAAAAAATCGCCAGAGATGTGATTGATTACCTCGGTGCGGACAGGTGCTTTTACGGCACTGATGGCCCTTTTGGCCCACATGCCGCCGACGGAAAGTTCGATTACGGATATCTTAAAAGAAGAATTGAAAAGCTGTTTCCATCGGAGAAAACGAGGAAATCGCTTCTAGGTGAGAACTTCGCGAAATTTGCCGGAATATAACAGCCCCATCACCGGAGTAAAACCAAAAGTATATCTGGCACCATTTCTAAATTAAAAATGATATTGACGCAACAAGCCGTATGTGAGCAGCACCATAATGGCTTAACTCACCGGCAAGGAAATGGGTTGTTTACATTTTCCTCCCTTCGGATGTGCACTTCCGGATTTATATACGTTTTGGGCACCGACGACGGCCAAGGCATACGCCGGATTGTGCTGATAACGAAGATAGCATTTTAATTGGAAGCACATTTTATTTATGGTAAATATGGAAAACTTACTCTGCCTGGAATGTCCCAACGGATGCAATCTCATACTGGAGTGGGAAAACGCGGAAAACGTTTTCATCGCCGGGAATAAATGCGCCAGCGGCATTACCTACGCGGGCCGCGTAATCCACAAAAATAGAAAAGCGCTCGTTCACGCCAGAGCGGAAACTCCTTTATTCAGCAAAGAAATATTGAAAGCTGTTGCCGGGCTCTGGCAGGTGCAACTTAAAAAATTGCATTATAATCTTCCTGTTTCAGGTAGTCCCGAGCGGTCGGTTTTTCGAGTCGTTCTGGAAGATAAAGATGGCATGTTTTTTGTTCTGGAGCAAATACCCGCAAAATCTTTGGAGCTTAAACGACAGATCGCCGCGACTGTTGATTTTTTATCGAAGAAAAATCTCGTGCATGTCCAGCCATATTTAGCTGACGGAAAAGGGGAATATGTTATCAAATATAAAAATAATTTATGGCAAATAATTCCTTTTGTGCAAGGCGTTTTGCTCGACCGACAAAAATACATGTATGAAAAATGGCGTGGCAGCGCGCTGGCCGCCTTTCTCATTGAGCTGCGCCGCAAATCGCAAGACCTGCCTTTTTCTGATTTCCGCAAAGTTTTTTCGCTTAAAGATTATATATATAAATTAATCGGCGAAATTAATCTTTATAACAAAAACATAAAAAGTGAAATTAACGATATCTCTTGTTTTCTGGAAAAAGATTTTATGCCTGCCTACGAAAAACTGCCTGTTGCCTTTTGTCATGGTGATTATCATCCAATGAATGTTATCTGGTCTGCCGATGAT
>Ga0326727_10002975_pt1 | contig 55705 bp, 54 predicted proteins | sample MB2enrmetagenome_FD_207643 | JGI IMG/M metagenome (GOLD analysis project Ga0326727, IMG submission 207643) | Lab enriched peat soil microbial communities from McLean, Ithaca, NY, United States - MB29MY | ecosystem: Environmental > Terrestrial > Soil > Wetlands > Peat | place: USA: New York...
AGGCTTGCTTGAACAGACTATTTTTCTCGGCGTTGGCTTCTTTGTATGCTTAGGTGGCTATCTTCGAATACAAGCAGAGTATGTCTCGAAAGTAAGAGCTGGCAACATAGACTAAAGCCCTCTGATTAAGCTTAGTGCCGTAGTCAAAGAACTCCAAAAAACCCCAAGCGGTATATAAGAGCATATGCTATGGTAGCCCGGGAGAGATTCGAACTCTCGTCGGAGGGTCCAAAGCCCTCTATGCTTGACCACTACACCACCGGGCTGCTGACGCTTCTTGTTCGGCGCTACCGTCTAAGGACGATTTTTTTCCTAATAAGCGTTCTTGCAATTCCAAAGAATACCTGCATTGAATCCAACGGGTAGCCGTTAGCCGACTAATTTCTTCAGGCCGGGCACCTTTTTCAACCCGACAATTATTCCAAGGCTGACAAACAAGACGATGGCTGTGTTGAGTGGAACGCCGATGACTGAGTTGATTGTGTTGCCGTTGATGGCGAAGCCCAAATAGCCTTTCTGGATGGTTTCAAGCACCATCACGTGAAACAGGTAAAGCGGCAACGTGTTAACGCTGATAATCCTGAGCAGCTTTCTCCCATTTGACTCGCAGGGCGGTTCTGCACATATTTCTTTAGGTTTAAAATCGGTTTCCAAGTCAGATGGTACCGCGAAGGCTTGAGCCGAAGGCGGCGACTGAACTACAGTTAGTAATAGGTACAGCGAGCAGGCGGCAAAAATCAACGTTGGGCTAAGATACCCTTGGAAGAAATACATTTCCGTGCCGCCCACCGTAGCCGCTATGACGTAGGTGCCGATCGCCGTTAAGGTAACTCCGACAACCGTGTAGAGCGCCAGTTTTGAGCGGCTAATTTGAACCGTCAGCAGATAGGCGCCCAAGATAAAATACCCGACGTACCCAGTAATCGTCAAAACGTTAGTGTCCAAATGCAGGGGAGTAACCAGGGCGACGGTTGGCACAATTGCGGCGCCGAGAAACCATAGGATCAAAATGTATTTGATTAGGTCGCGGCTTGCGTGGGCCATGACTACGCGCAAGATTGGTGTGATTAGGTAAAGTCCCAAGAGCAGGTAGAGGTACCAAAACTGGTAGTAAGGTCCCGTCAAAACCCCTTGAATGATGCTGTTTGTATTTATCGGTTGGCCGTTGATTTTATTTACGACTAGAAAGTCCCATGCGAAGTAGATGGCGCCCCAAAAAATGAAGGGTAAACCGATTCGGGCAAGCCTTTTCTTGAAGAATACTCCGATTGGTTCGGTAAGTTTGCTTGGTTGAAGCAGAAGGGCACCTGTCAAGAGCAGGAACAGGGGAACTCCTAGCCGCCCGATGCTTTGGTAAACGGTAACGGTGTTCCATCGAATCACTTCAAACCAATTCATCTGCTGATTGGTCAGGTCGTTAGCGCTGTGGAGAAGGATTACTCCTACGATAGCTACGGTTCGAATTAAATCTACAGGAACGGAGAAGGCTCTCTCTTTCGACAAATTTTCCCCTTTGCCCTAAATGCACCTTTTTTAAGAGAACCTTAACCTAAATAAGGGTTAAGCCGACGAAGTCAGGTTTTGACCCGAAAAAGTTCAAGCTGATTTTTCTTGGGGAAAATCGGCGTAACAGTCTTTTCGCAGGATGGTGAATTTGGAAGGTTCAACCCAATAGGTTTTATGCCGTAAAGCAGTTATATGTGGAGAGCTATAGCAGGTCAAAGGCAAAGCATGAATCGTAAAATTAAGCTGTTAACGCTTGGAATCATAGTTTTGGTTATCTTGTTAAGTGTGGAGACGTACGCTTGGCAAACCGGGGAAAACAGTAGTAGCCAAGCCCGATTCATTCGCGTGGCATGTGTCGGAGACAGCATAACCTGCGGAACCTCCTATCCGGACGACCTGTGGTTGATGCTTGGCTCAAAGTATGTGGTGGGGAACTTCGGGAATAACGGCGCCACGGTCTACCTCAATTCAAGCAACCCATACATGAGCACGCCTGCCCTCAAAGCAGCCAAATTGTTTGAGCCCCAAATCGTAATTATCATGCTTGGAACCAACGACGCCGACCCAACGCTGCATGAGTCTAATTCAGCTTTTGTCGCTGATTACGTTAAGCTGGTCACTCAGCTCCAAGGATTTTCAAGCAAACCCAAAGTGTGGATTGTCGATCCGCCGCCGATTTTTAACAACACTGTTGGCTTAAGCGGATCACTTCTTGTGCTGAACATTATTCCAGATATCGAGCAGGTGGCAAACGCAACTGGCGCGTCCTTGATTAATGTTTATAATCCCTTGGTTAATCACTCGGCGTATTTTCTTGACGGTGTTCACCCGGATATTAACGGGTCAATGACAGTTGCTGCGGTTGTCTATGACTCGTTGGTTTCGCAGGGGTAAATAAGATTGAATTGCAAATGTCTTTTTCATGTAGAATTACTTAAGATTGTGTCCTTGAATAAGCAGTTTTTTACATAATTTCCCATAATCAGTTCAAGATGTGGTGATATAATCTAAATTATTATGTGCAATAGATTTATTAAGACCACAAACCTTAAATAGTTAAACGTTGAATCTGCTTGTTTGCGCGGGCCGAATTTACTATTTCTAGCCCAAAATTGGAGAAAAATTGGACTATAGGTACGGCTAAACGCGTACTAAAAATGAGGTAGAAAAGATTGAGTAAAAAAGAAGTACGAACACAACAGCGCTTAGCTGATAAGTGTCCAGAATGTGGGAGCGAAAACTTAGTTCACGATTATGACACAGGTGAAACCGTCTGCGGTGACTGTGGACTGGTTCTGTACGAGCAAATGATGGATAAAGGACCAGAATGGCGCGCCTTCACGCAAGAAGAAAAAGCTTCAAGGAGCCGTGTCGGAGTCCCCACTTCTTACTCGGTTCACGACAAAGGATTATCCACCGCCATTAGCCAAGTTGACCGAGATGCGTTTGGAAGAAAACTGCCCCTGGCGACAAGGCTGCAGATGTGGCGTCTGAGGAAATGGCAAATACGCAGCCGAGTTCACTCATCTATTGACCGAAACCTGGCTCAAGCCATGGCGGAACTCGATAGGCTTTCAGATAAAGTCTACATTCCGCCTCCAATCAAGGAAAAAGCCGCTGTGGTTTACCGAAAAGCCTTAGACAAAGGCCTAGTTCGGGGAAGATCAATTGCCGCTATCGCTGCTGCGTCTCTTTATGCTGCTTGCCGAGGAAGCGGAACACCACGTACATTGCGGGAAATTGCTGAAGCAAGCCTTGTCGACAAGAAGGACGTTGCTAGATGCTACAGGTTGTTGCTTCGTGAGCTTGAAGTTCACATGCCTATCGCTGACCCATTAACTTACGTGTCGAAAATCGCTGAGAAAACTGGCATTTCAGGTAAGACTCAGGGTGCAGCCATACAAATTCTCAGGGAAGCAAGGCGCAAGCGTGCTGCCGCTGGAAAAGACCCGATGGGGTTAGCTGCTGCCGCGCTATACATTGCTTGCTTGCAGAATAACGAGAAAAAGACTCAAAAAGACATTGCTGAAGCCGCCGGTGTAACAGAAGTAACCGTACGCAACCGCTACAAAACACTCAAAAAACAGCTAAATCTAGAGTTGCCCGATTAAAAGGGCTTTCCTTTTTCAATCAAGCGTCAGTTTCTTCTTTTTCTTTTTCGTCCTTTACGTTTTTGTCTTCTTCAAGTTCCATAACTACGGTTCCCACGTAGCCGCATCCTTCGCAGTAATATTGTTTTGGTGCTAGTCCGCCTATGGTTAGGCCTGTTGCCAGTTTTATTTTTGGGCTGCAACAACATGGGCAAAAAATCATTGTTGGTTTTCGATGTTTTACGGATTTGAATATTTCGCGAACGTCATCTAACTTTTTCATTAAATGCGCCTTTTCATTCTTGACCTTGCGTTTACTGTACTTCAATGTTTTCTTGTGGATAACCAAGTTTCAACAAGAATTCGCGTATTCTGTCCCGGTGATCTCCTTGAAGCATAATTTGGCCGTTTTTGCTTGTTCCTCCGCAAGCACAATAAGTTTTAAGCTTTTGAGCTATGCTTGCCAAGTTTATGTTTTTATCTTCCATGCCGTCAATAACGGTAGTTGGTCTGCCAAATTTACGTGTTTCAAGCCTAACGCGAATTCGTTGTTGCTCTTTCTCTATTTCCCCACAAACGCATAAGTCCTTAGGAAGCCCGCATGTTGTACAAACTTCAGCCATGAAACTCAACATTGATTAGCGAACTGAAATATATAAGAGTTTCAAGAAAAGAAGTTGAGACTTTAGCAGAGTCGAAAGTTGCCACTTTCACGCGTGATTTTTTGTGTTATTGTGGCGTGTCGTGTTGTCTGTTTCTTGGCGGTTTGTAACTGGCGTCGATAACATTAAGGCGTCTACTATGTTATGCCGCTTCTTGCCTGGCTGAGAGTCGTCTAGAAGAAACAATCTAGTTGCGGTTCTTCGTGGGTTCAAGCCCATCCACCCGGCACCACCTTAGGCAAGTATTGATTCATGAACGGTGTAACTCTTAAACCTCGGGTAAAAACCGCTAAATATTGGAAAGAACTCGAGCGGTCGGGCGTTCTAACAATAACACGTAAAATCGGAAGAGCAACCTTGTACAAGCTGGAGAGAACTAACGACATTGTGAAACAACTGGTTCAGCTGGATATGACTATTTTAAGAAAGGCTATGGAAAGACAAGTTGAAGAAAGCCAGAAGCCGATTGCTATCAAAACAGGCTAAATTTTTTCGCGCAACCTCTCATGGATACAAGTTCCTGTCATTCCCATTTGAAGCAGCGGATGGCAGCGCGCGCTGCCAATCGACCTCCTCATTTCCACTTGGTGAGTATTTCTTCTCGTCTGAAAGTGCCTTTGCTCACGAAATATAGTGCCACATCAAAAATCGCCACGCCGCCTGCGAAAATCAGAAGATTACTGACGCTTAAGGCGATTATTCCTTCTAGTCCTGCAACGAATACAGCCATGAAGGGAACAAACATGAGACCCGCGATCTGGTTTGCACCCCGCACATCGGTCACCCTTGAGGAAGCAAGCACGCCTGCTTCAATGCTGAATACGGCTGCCAAAGGCGCGAGGATTAACAGCATTACCCCTGCGTTCCAGTTGGGGAAATAATAGTAGCTTAACCCTGCGTTGCGCAGTATGTAGTCGGCTACCGCCATGAAGGTTGATGCTCCAGCCCACATCGAAAGCATCGGCGGCAGGAACGCTGCGAGGCTTTTCCCAAGGAGGATTTCGCCGTCGGTCGTCGGGGTCGCGAGCAAAGGCTCCAATGTCTTCTCAATCTTTTCGCCCACTATACTGTAGCCTGCAATGGTGCTGGGAAGAACAGATGCCAAAACAACGAAGAAGTAAACGATGGATTCCGTACCAAGCTGAAGCTGTGGCGTGCTGGGAATTCCCGAGGCTACTTGGTTTCTTATGACGAGTGAAAAGAGAGCCGCGAGGAGGAAGGGGAGCGCGATGGTGTAGAACATGATGCTTTTTTTTCTGCTGATTACCTTCAACTCTTTGCGTGCTATCTTCCAAGGCATCCAATCTGTCATTGTTTATTCTCCTTCACCAGTTTCAGATACGCTTCTTCGAGTGAACTGCCGATTACCGTAACGGTTTCAATGCGCCCTCCCGCGGCATCTATCGCGCTTACGATGTCAGGGTTCTCATCTTCGGGATTAACGATGTCAACCGTCAACTTATTGCCTTCACGGGCAAGGTTTTGAAGATGCAGTTTCTTCAGCGACTCCAAAATCGCTTCATCCACCTGTCTTAGCTGAATAACGGTTTTCCTTCCATGCACTGACCGTTCAAGCTCTTGAGGGGTGCCTACCGCCATCAACTTTGTATTCAATATCGCGATTCTATCACAGATTCTCTGTGCCTCGTCGAGGTTGTGCGTGTTGAGGAAGATGGTTTTCTTCTCTTTCTTTAACTGGAGGATGAATTCCCTGACGGCTTTTGCGGCTTCAGGATCCAGGTTCGCGGTTGGTTCATCCATGAAAAGTACCTCGGGGTCATGTATGAGCGCGCGTGCAATGGCTAGCTTCTGCTTCATCCCCTTCGAAAACGTTCCTGCCAAGGCATCTTTCTTATCCCATAGTCCAAGCAACTTGAGAAAGTATTCGTTACTTTCCTTTCGCTCGGCTTCAGTTCTCCTATAAAGCGTTCCATAATAGTCAAGGTTCTCGTAGGCGGTAAGAGACTCGTATAAGCCAACGCTGTCGGGAACCAGCCCGATGATCTTCCTGATCTTGAGGGCATCTTCTGGGTTGCCAATCTCGTAATCACCGATCTTTGCAGTGCCGCTCGTCTTGGATATCAGGCAACAGAGCATTCTGACAGTGGTGGTTTTTCCTGCTCCATTAGGTCCGAGAAAACCGAAGACTTCGCCCTTTTCCACGCGAAGAGTGAGGTTATCAACAGCAGTTAGGTCACCGAATTTCCTCGTAAGGTTCTCAGTCTCGATCGTACAAAGCCGCCTCTCAACATCTTTTTCTAATTAGGAATGAAGTTGGATATAAACAGCGGCAGTTGTTCAAAAAATGGTTTGTCCTCCACTGTTGCATTTTTCAGGCGTCAAGGCCTGCCATTTTCTTTGCCAGTTCAGCGATTTGGTCTCGGAACTTGTCTCCCATCTTATTGAAGCGCATGGCTGCTGATGGATGAATAACTTCGATGTATTCTATGCCGGCTAATCGTGGAGCCCCCTTAGCGGATGCGCCAAGTAGAACGATCATTTTGGGTTTTACACTGTTAATCTGCGTGATTAAATAGGGTAGGCAGGCTTCGACTTCGTCAGTGTAGGGTTTTCTGTTTTTCGGGGAGACGTGCTTGACGATGTTGGTTATGTACAGGTCTTCGCGTTTGATGCCGTTTTCAGCGAGCACTTTAGTTAGATATTTGCCTGCTCTGCCAATGAAAGGTCTGCCTGTTTCATCTTCCTCGGCCCCCGGATTCTGTCCTATCAGCATGACTTTGGCGTTTAAGGGTCCTTCGCCTAGCACGCCATGTTTGGCTCCCTGCCAGAGCCTGCATTTTTTGCAGCTGTAAATTTGATAGTTTAGTTCTTCAAACGCCAAGGAGGGTCACCGTGCTGTTGGCTATTGACAGTCACACAAGCTTAAAAAACTGTTTTTTATTCTTTATTTGAGTCCTTGTTTCCGCTATATAGGAACGGATATAAGGATTTGAATGATTAGGTTTTTGTAGGAAGTATTTTGAAGGACCTTAAATGACTAATGAAATGCCAGTTTCTGAATCTCTTCTTGAAAGCACTGTTCGTGTTCTTTTGCGGGTTGTCTTCGTTTTCGAACCTTTGGCGCCGACGGCTATTACGGTGTTGATGAATCAGCAGTTGCGCAAGTTTAAGGAGTCGGGTGCAATCGGGAAATATAAAACTAAGACTAAACGGTTGGGAAAGTACCATTACCGAATCGAACTTGATTTGGATGTTACTGGAATGCAGGCGATTCATCTTCTCGGTAACTTGTTTCCCGGTCAATTAAGCAGGTTCAGGAGGTGGTTCCATGACTGAAATGTCCGAAAAGAAAGGCAAGATGAAAATAACGATAGAGGTTGAGGTAAACGAGGAACTTTTGGGTTTGGCCAAAGAAGCGGTGGAAAAGATGCCTATGAGAATGCAGGAAATGTGGAAGATGCACGGCGAAAAGAAAGAGTAAACGTTCAAACCCGATATTTTAGGTTAGGTTCTCTTTTTCCTTATTTTTAAGATCAAAATTTATTTTGCAGCCCCGATTCAAGGCGCAGCGTCATAACCGCCCGAAAATGTTGTTTCTTAGTTAGAGGATAATCTGTCCAAAAAACTACTGTTTGCTGGCTGCGTCAAGAACTTGACTATCAAATCATCCCTTATCTGATCTACTTTCCATCTCAGCTTTCAGAGGGTTTTTCAACTTTGACCCGTGCTGTTCAACGCGTGTTTTTTTCCATTAAACCGGTTGGTTTTCGGTTCAGAAGTTTTTGAAATTCATTTGCTTGAAGAAACGTTTTATACTTTAGCCATCATTTTCTATTTGGGATGAATATGAAGTTTTTAATCATACAGAAAGTTAAGCGTGAGGTTCCTATAGAGAAGTGGGCTAAGCTGCTTCCGTTGCAGTTCAAATATTTTGAGGGTTTAGAAATGGAAAAGACGCTTGAAGTGTACTACCACCTTATCGGTCAGCAGGGCAGCATGTTGGTAGTCAACGTTGACTCGGACGAAAAACTCTCAAAAATCATTGGGCAAGACCCAATGTTCTTTGAGTGCGAACGAGAAATCTACCCCTTAACAACCAGGCAAACGCATGAAAAACAAATAAGAGCGCTTCTCAAGCCGTAGCAGCCGGGTTTTTAGTCATGACTTGCCACGGCGGTTTCGCTCTGGATGAAGCAACAAGGCGCTCATGGTACAACCCAGAAGCCATGTTGCAAGATTTGGGCGCGGGCATGATTTTCGTTGATGTGGGCTGCGGCGACGGCTTCTTTAGCATTTTAGCTGCAAAAAAAGTAGGCGAAAAAGGCACGGTTTACGCTGTGGACTCTGATCCATCAGCGATCGAGAAACTTAACCGCAGAGCCCAAGCAGAAGGGTTAAAAAACATTGTTAGCAGAGTCGGTTCGGGTGAGGACACGGTTTTCTGTGTCGGATGCGCAGATTTTGTTTTCTTTAGCATGGTGCTTCATGACTTCGCCGACCCGCCTAAGGTTCTGAGAAATGCACGCAAAATGATTAAGCCGACTGGAACGCTGATTGATTTAGACTGGAAAAAACAGGAAATGTCTTTCGGTCCGCCCTTCAAAATCAGGTTCAGTGAAGCCCATGCGTCAAGCTTAATTCACGATGCAGGTTTCCGAATAGACGGCGTCAGGGTTGCCGGCGACTACCATTATTTTTTAACCGCTGAGCCCGTTCTTTAGACTTCAATTTTGTTCTGCGCAGGCGTAGAATTCGAGAAGGTCCCGTTTGAAACGTTCAGGCTGACTTAGGTATGCCGAGTGAGACGCATCTTTGTAGACTAAGAGTTTTGCGTTGGGTACTTTGTCAGCTAAGGTTCTCATTTCTTCTCCTGAAATGACGTTGTCCTGCGAACCCCAAATTATCCTGACGGGAAACCGAAACGTACCGTACGATTCAACCAAGTTCTCCGCGAGTGCGTGGGCTAGTGAAACTAAAAGCAGGCCTTTCACGGGGTATTTTGCGGCGTATCTTAAAGCGATGTAGCCGCCTAAGCTGGCTCCTACCAGAACGGGAACTGCGGTGCCGAACATGTTTTGAACAGCTTCAGCCACGACCTGCACGTTTGTTTCTGGATTTCGGTTTTTCGGTTGACAGCTGTTTTTCAACCCGTAAGGCATGTCTAACGCTAAATAGGGCACGTGCCTTTCAATCAGCAGCTCCGTCAAGCCAATGCGTTGCCAGATATTGGAGGTGTACGATAAGCCGTGCAGGAAAACAACTGGAACACCGGGTACATTGTGGTATAACGCTTGGCATTTATGTCCGGCTAAGTTTAGAGATTTTTCCATATCCGAAAGTATGTTTAGGTTTCTTATACATTTGACTGCCGAGGATCGGGTCGCGAAAAGAATAATAGCTTTCTTCTCCTCTTTTCTTCGGTGACATTTTGACAGTTAACGTTGGTGATAAAGCCCCAGATTTCACGTTGCCTTCGCAGCTCGGCGATAACGTGACTCTTTCAGAGTACTTAGGCAAAAAGGACGTTGTGTTGTATTTTTACCCGAAGGATGAGACTCCTGGCTGCACAGCGGAGGCTTGCAGCTTCAGAGACAGCTATGATGAGCTAGTAAAGTTAGGCGCTGAAGTTTTAGGGGTAAACGGACAAAGTGTTAAGTCGCATAAGTCTTTTGCTACCCATTACGGCTTGCCTTTTATCTTGCTAAGCGATGAGGATAACCAGGTGCGCAAGCTTTACGGTGTCCCATCCACTATGGGTCTCATCCCTGGAAGGGTCACTTACATAATTGACAAAAAAGGCGTGGTTAGGCACATATTTAATTCCCAAACTCAGACCCGACAGCATGTAGAGGAAGCCAAAGCGACACTCCAAGAACTCGAAAAAGAGCAACAATCCGTTCCGTAAACGCGGGGAACTTCCTTGCTGAATTTATTTAATACTTCCTCCGGAAAAATCGAGCCTTTTCAACCCGCCGTAGACATGCAGGTTAAAATGTATACCTGTGGTCCCTCAACCTATCAGCAGCCGCATATCGGCAACTACCGCACTTTCCTCTTCGAAGACGTACTGCAACGTTATCTGGAATATCTCGGCTACAAAGTCACTAGGCTTATCACGTTAACTGATTTGGAAGACAAAGCAATTGCTCAAGCCAAAAAAGAGAATTTGACTGTGGAGGAAGTGACAAGAAAAAACGAAGCCATCTTCTTCCGTGACTTTAAGCTTCTCAGAATAAAAACTCCAGATTACCCGGTGAGGGCTTCATCAGCCGTTGACCAAGCCGCAAGCCTAATTGCCCGACTCGTTGAGAAAGGCTACGTGTACTGGTACACATATAGGGGCGCAAGAAACGCCTATTTTGACCCGCTGAAATTCAACGGCTTCGGTAAACTTTCCCATTTAGACATGAGTAAATGGCCGAAAAAGAAACGCCGCTTCCACAAGGACACTTATCCGGGCACGCCGTGGAACATGGGTGACTTCATCGTTTGGGACGGCTGCAAACACGGCGGGGTCTGCTACGAAACAGCGATCGGCAGCGGCAGACCAGCGTGGAACATCCAGGATGTAGCCATAGTGACTAAGTACTTAGGGTTCAGCATCGATGTTGCCTGCGGAGGAATCGACAATTTAGTCCGGCACCATGACTACCTAATTGCCATAGCCGAAGCCGTCAGCGGAAAGCCTTTCTGTCGATACTGGCTTCACGGCGCTCATCTTTTGGTAAACGGTAAAAAAATGTCAAAGAGCGTTGGCAATGTCATTTACACAGGCGACGTTCTAAGGAAAGGGTTTACTGGCGAAGAACTAAGATTTTTCCTGATCTATTCGCCCTACAGGGAGCAACTGAACTTCACCTATGAAAACCTTGCAGAAACCAGTCAGAAACTTCGCTCCTTCAGAAATATGGTTAAGGCTTTGCAGGGAGCAGGAAAGGGCGATTCAAATAGGGTTGCAGAGGCGTTAATTGACAACTTACATTCCGAGTTCGAGAACGCCATGAACAACGATTTAGACGTAAAAGCCGCTTTTGATGGCCTCTACGAGAAAATCGGTGAATTGTACAGCATGCGGGAGCCTCTGGGCGAAAAAGATTCACAAACCCTGATAAGCAAGTTGCACAAGATCGACTCTGTGCTTCAATGCCTCTTCTAACAGGGCTTACACCAAGTCGCCTACAAGTTTAACTCTTGCAAAGTTTTCTTCGCGGTGTGGAGCCGCATCTAATTCCCCAGTCAAATCTTTTCCCGCCTCATGCATTCCCAAATGGTCTCCGTCACTCCAGAGACCGCTCTGAGACACATCGTAAACTTTCCCGTTATAGGCAAAGAAGGCTGGTTTACCATTTTTACCGTTGTTCTCTACCAGTTCTTGCTTGGTTACTTTTCTTTGTTCAGTCACAAAAACCACTTCTAACCTTTAAAATTAAAAATAGGCATTTAATAATGTTTACGCATTAGCCCACAATGGGATGACGGCGGAATGTGGCTGTTGGGCCGGTGCGAACGATAATGAAGCCACGGTGAAACTTGCTTTGCCCAACTGGTCCGGCGCTGGAACCTTCGTTTGCGTTTTCACTTCTCGAATTACCCAGCTGAACGTGTTAAAGTTCGGGTGCGAAGAGTTTGTTTGGTTAGTGTTCAAAGAATTTAACATTACTACAATGAAGATGGCTGCAACAACCACCACTATGGCAACTGCAACCGCAATCAAAACGATTTCGGGCGTTGAAAGCAGACTTTTATGGGTTGGCTTTGCTGAAGATGCGCGGGAAGCAAAAGTTAATGTTTGAACTCCGCATTTGTCGCAGAACCTGGCGTTTTCTTCAAGTTTGGCGCCGCATCTTCTACAGTAAGGCAACTATTTGAATCCTCAACCACTGGTATGGCTTGAAAAATTTAAGGCTTGCCGACAGCCGAAAAATGGAGAGCTGCAAATCATAAATTTATGTTGGCGAGAGACAGGTGAGCGGGCAAACCAGCTTTTCTACTTTTTTGCCCATAGTTAACTGGATTCATCTATGCTTTTCTTGAAAAGGGCTTTGTCAATTGTTCTTGCATCCAAATTATGTTTCGCCGCGGTTTTCCTTAACGCAGCAAGCATCTTGATGTAGTTTTGAGGCGTATAAAGGCCAGGAGGCGGATTACCAAGCAGACCCTTCCAAACTCTTAAGTCAAAAATCCCGTATTTGTGGGGGTCAAAAAAAGTCAAAATCACGCTCGCAATGATAGGGCTAACGCCTTCAAGGGTTGTTAAGCAGGAAATCTTGTAGTTATCGTCCCCGTCAGGCAAGTTGAAGGCTTGGCTAGATATTCGGCTTACTTTTTCCTCTGTGTTACGAAGGACAAGTTCTAAGAGTCGGGTTTTCTTTTCGGGTTCTTCCTTGAATTTCCACTCGATTACTTGGGCTAAGTCGGCGACTGTTAGGGCTTTTTGTTTTCGAAATCTGGCGCCTAGCTCCCGTTCGCGTTGGGCTTGCCACCCGTAGCTCTTGTCGTATTTTCGGCTCCAAGTGATGTATTCGGGTTTGTCCATTAAACTCAGCTGTCATGATTAAGGTGTCTAAAGCATTTCTGCCTTTCTGAATTAAAACTAAAAAATAAACAATAAATTGGGGGAATGTTAGTTTTGGTCTACCAGGTGTGCTGTACCATCTGGGCAATAAACTTTCTCATCTTTGTTTACGCGCCTGTAGCGTTCACTGCAGATATGCTGCATCTCGCAACCGTCGCAATCTCTACTTAGCATTTTTTTTTCGCCTCCTATGGGACTTTTCAACATGTTGCCGATGCCTTATAAGCGTATGTAATATGCATGTATATACATCCAAGTGCTTAATTGCGGCGTTTCTTACGAAGGAACAAGTCTTACAGGCAACGCAGTCCTCCGAGCAGGAAAAGGCATTTTTGATTTGGCAAAATCCAAAACAGTCGTATTATACAAGTTTCAAGTCGCCTTGCTCAATTTAGCTCTTATCTGGGGTTGAATGCATGAGCTTTCATTCTTGATTACCGTGGAAGGCAACGCGAAGACGCTTAGACCTGCTTTTCCGACAATCGCCAAATCCACTATGCCGTTTCAGCGTGCGTTTATCGCAAGTATTAATTAGGAATCTTATTTGCAACTTAACAAGGCTTTACTATCTCTTAAGCAAAGAATTCGAAGCATGGAAAAAGCGCAGTCTAAGCAAGAAAAGGTTTTGTCCCAGGTTTCTCTTCTTCCTCAAGTAGAAGTTGATTTGGCTAGCGAAGCCAAAGAAAAACGATTGCGCATCCTGCATGTTGACGATGATGTTTGTTTTACAGAGGTTTCCAAGAATATATTATCATTTTTAGCTAACTTCGAAGTTGACACAGCCAAATCTGCTGAAGAGGCGTTCAGAAAAATAAGATCCAGCTCGTATGATGCAATCGTTTCTGACTATGAAATGCCCAACAAGAACGGGTTAGACTTTCTGGTTGAGCTCAGAGCCCAAAAAATAGAAGTTCCATTCCTGCTTTTAACTGGAAAAGGCAGAGAAGAAATAGCTATGGAGGCTTTGAATCTTGGCGCAGACGGATATGTAAGCAAACACGGAAACCCTGACATAGTTTACGGTGAACTTATTCATTACATTCGAAGTGCAGTTGAGAGAAAACAGGCGAAGACCGCTCTCAGCCACAGTCAGGAAGAGTTAGAAGCCATAATCATGAATGCTCCGATCGGAATTTCCGCCTCTAGTTCTTCGGAAGAAATTTTTAAGACAGCAAATGCAGAATTTAGTCGAATACTCGGGTATCCCCTGGATGAGTTGCGAAAGCTAACTTTCAGGGATATCACTTACCCTGAAGACCTAGAAGAAAGCATTGACAAGGTTAAGGAACTTAAAGCTGGGAAAATTCCTGGGTTCAAAATAGAAAAAAGATACGTTAGGAAAGATGGGAGCATAATTCACGGAAGAGTAAGCGTAAACACAGTCAGGGATAAGGAAGGCAAACTCTGTCTTTTTATTGCGCAGCTTGAAGACATCACTGACCGCAAGAAAATGGAAGATGCTCTCCTGCAGGACCGAGAAACGCTTGAAGCAATTACGGAGAACCTTGGTGTAGGCTTTGGTACTATCAGCAAAGACTATCGTGTGCTGTGGTTGAACCGATTCATAAAAAATAACGTGGGTAACGTAGAGGGAAAACCGTGCTATTCGTCACTTAACACGTTGGACCATATTTGCCCAGACTGCGGCGTTAGAAAAGTCTTCGAAGAGGGAGTAGAGAAAGATTCTCATGAATATACCCAAATTGGTGTTAATGGCAAGCCTTATTATGTTGAACTTATTGCCACGCCACTAAAGGATAAAGATGGAAACGTAACTGCGGCATTGGAATTTGTCGTAGACATAGCTGAGAAAAAACAAAGAGAAAAAGACCTCAGGGAAAGCAGAGAAGAATTCAAAGCCCTATTCAATTTCAACCCTCAAGCCGTAGCCTACTCCGACGAAAACTACCGTATCATCAACATTAACCCCAAATTCACTGATGTCTTCGGGTATACATTAGATGAGATCCGCGGCAAAAACCAATCCGAACTTCTTGTTCCTGCAGACCTGAAACAGGAAATGAACACCTACATCGAAAAGAGTTGCAGCCAAGAAGTTAGTTTTCAGACAAAAAGAAAACGTAAGGACGGTTCCACGCTGCAAGTCTTCGTATCTTTAGCGTCGGTTGCAGTCGGTGGGAAAAGAATCGGAAGCGTTACAGTTTATACGGATATGACGGATCAAGTTGCTTCAGAAGCGAAGATTGAAGTTGCACTTAAACAATCGGAAGTTCTAAACGAAAAACTCAGCGTGATCGGAAGTTTCACTCGGCATGACGTCCGCAATAAGCTGATGGCCATTGAAGGAAACGCGTATTTAGCCAAGAAGCATGCTGGCAGCGACCAGAAAATGAATAATCATCTGGACCAGATTCGCTTGGCCGTCACAAGCATAACTCGAATGCTTGATTTCGCTAAAATCTACGAATCCCTTGGAAGTGAGCAACGCACCCAGATCGATGTAGGAAAAGCAATCGACCAAGCAGCCTCTCTGTTCAGCGGACTTAAAGGCGCTCAACTAATTAACGAATGCAGCGGTTTCAGCATTCTGGCTGACTCAATGCTCACAACTGTATTCCACAACTTAATTGACAACTCACTCAAATATGGCAAGAACTTGACTACGATAAGAATCAGCCACAGAGAAGAAGACGGTTCAGAAACCATAATCTACGAAGACGACGGCGGAGGCATAAGCGAAGAAGATAAAATGCATTTGTTCACAAAGGGTTTCGGGCATGGCTCAGGCTTTGGTTTGTACCTGATTAGACGAACCTGCGACATCTACGGGTGGAACGTCAAAGAAACAGGCGACTTCGGCAAAGGCGCAAAATTCGTGTTCACCATACCCGCAAGCGCTAAGTCGGAAAAAGTAGTCAGCAGCTAACCCTTACACAAAATCTAACAAACATTAGCAAAGGAAGACGTTTTCCAAACCTGACCATCAACGCGGACGATTGGTCTACCCATAATGTCCCGCATTGTATCAGCGACTTTGAACGGGTCATGAATAAGGAAGAGTTTCGTGGGCGTCCACCATGAGAGTTAACCGTCATGGGTGGAGATGGTGAAAAGCCAAGAGCTAAATACATTCAAGACCCTAATTTGGGAAACATAAAGAAGGGGAGCATTGGCGCTGTGAAGCCGTTTAGCTTTGTTCACGCTTCAGACCTGCATCTGGGCTATGCGCAGTACGGGTTAGAGGCGAGAAGGCAAGACTTCGACAACGCGTTCAAGGAACTTGTTGATAAAACCATCGAGTTAAAAGTCGACTTCATGATCATCGCCGGTGACCTTTTTCATCAAGCGAGACCCTCAAACGTGACATTGGAAAACACTATTCGATGTTTTAAACGTCTCAAAGACGCGGGCATCCCGGTTCTGACGGTTGACGGCTCACATGACTCGGCACCCAACACCGTAACCGGCACCATCCTTTGCCCCCTGGACAGCGCAGGGTTAATCCATCATCTTCCAAGGCACAGCGGCGCCTGCTGGCGCAAACAAGACTGCTGCTACGTGTATGGCATCCCGAACTTCCACAACAAACACAAAACTGAAGAAGCACTTCCCAAATTCATGGCGGAAAACCCCCCTGCACCCGACAGCCGCGTCTGCAACATCTTTGTTTTCCACGGCGCTTTAGACCTGCCAGCAGTTAAACCGCCTTACATTGAAGCGGAACTTTCGCCTGACCAGTTGCCCGGCGACTTCAACTACTATGCTGCTGGCCACGTCCATGAACAGTTCCTTGAGAAGTTCAAAGGCGGCTTGCTTGTTTACAGCGGCTGCACGGAAACGGCTGATTACCGAGAAGCCAAGTACCGCAAAGGCTTCATCCATGTCACGGTAAACGAGAAATGCGAGATTGACACTCAGCCCGTCGAGCTCCAGTCTCCCCGCCGATTCATCGTACTAGAGCAAGAGTACAACGGGTTAGCATCCTCAAAAATCACGGAGCTAACAGCCCAGCAGGTGAGGGACAACGACGCTGAAGGCGCAATCATAATCCCGGTTTTGAAAGGAACCCTCCCAGTTGAGGCAAGCCGGTCAGAAATCGACACGGGCAAAATTCGAAGAGCAGGCGAAAAAGCCTTGCTTGTCCACCCCATCGTGCTTCTGAGAGAAACTGCGATTTCAGACGAGGTTGCACGCTCCATTTTTGAAGGTGAATTCAAAGATCTAAGAACCAAAGCATACGATTATTTTCTGGAGATTTTCTCGCAAAGATACAGCCGCCCGGAAGCTGAAAAAATCGCCAAGTCCGCTCTTAACCTCATTGAGCCTTTGAGCCGAAAGCAAGAGGACAAGGTTAAACAGGTGATTGAGGAGCTGACGAAATGAAGATTGAAGTTATTCAGCTTGAAAACATTCGTAGTCACGTCAAATCAACCGTGCCTTTCACCAGCGGCTTTAACTGTCTTGTGGGCGGTTTAGGCTGCGGAAAATCCAGCGTCCTCTACGCGGTTGACTTTGCTTTGTTTGGCGACGCAATCGGCAGAAGCTTTGAGTATTTGCTTCGTGAAGGCGCAGACTGGGGACGCGTCACAGTTCAATTTACCCAGAACGGCAGCACCTACAAGCTTACGCGGGGAATCAAACGAAAAGGAAAAAGCATCACCCAAAACATCGAGGAGTTGAAGCTCTTCGAGGATGAGAAGCTCGTTGCAAGCATGAAAACCGACGCGATAGCCGAGCAGTTCAAAGCCATAACTGGGTTAGATAAGGAGCTTTACAGAGAAATCGTTTGGTTTAGGCAGGAGCATCTCAAGGAACTGTTGGATTCTGCGCCCCGTGACAGGCAGAGACGATTGGATGAGTTGTTTGGGTTATCTGATTATGAGGTTGCATGGAGTAGCATCGCGCAGTACCAGCGGGATTACGAGACCGAAAGACGGGTTTACGAGAAAGACCCAGATGTTAACGGATTGGAGAAGCTTAGCGCTGATTACAACAAGACAACCGAAGAATATACGATGCTGGAAATGGAGCTTGACACTTCAACTCAGACTTTGGCGATTGCAAAGAGAACGTTGGACGAAGCGGATTCGAAACTTAAGCGGCTGGAAGAAAAGCGGCAAGCCATCGAAGAGCTGAAACGTAAAGAGGCGAGGCTGCACTCTGACGCCGTAAACACTGGCAGGACCTTGGCTTCTTTAACGGAGCGGATACAGGGCAAAAAAACGATCTTGGACAATTTGCGGCAGCGCCAAGTTTCCATCGACACTCAAGCTAAACTGTGCCTGAGCAAGCTTGAGCAGGCGGGCTTGCCTGCAAACCAGCCTGTCCAATCATTGCACACCTGTATGGCGACGTTTGACGACAAAATCAGCAGCTTACGGGCTGACCAAGAAGCCACCTCACGGGACCTGCAAACAGACAAGAGGCGATCGATCTCGCTGGCGCAGGAAAACAAATGCCCGCTCTGCATACAGCCTTTAGACGGAGACTACAAGACTAACCTGCTTTCTCGAATCGAAAAAGACAACGTTAGCCGAGAGAAAACCCTCATTGACCTACGAGTTCAGATCGAGTCCATGCAGAAAACAAAGGCTTCAGCCTCAGACGCCTACGCTAACCTGCAAACCTGCCTGACAAGAGCGGAAGAGCTAAAGAACCGCTTAAGCGAGGAAGAGAATAACCTTAAAGCCTTGTTATGTGAGTTTGAGGAAAAACAGGTTCTTGAAGCGGATGTTAAGACCCAGCTTGAGGCGGTGCAGTTTGAAATCAGTCGGTTTGACCTGTCTGAAGTGGATGCTGCTCGGAATCAGCGTGAAGCGGCATTTCGGCAATATTACGTTGTTGACTCTGACTTGCGCACTAAGGAGAGCCGAAAGAAAGACCTTTTCAAACGCTTAGACGAAATCAAAGACCGCATTAACGTGGCTCAGGAAAAGCTTGAGCGCATGGAGAAAACCCGCAAAACCGTGGAAATCCTGGGCGCGATTCGTGATGCTTACCGTAGCATCCAGCCAAAGCTCCGCTGCGAGTTTGTAAAGGTTCTGCGCAACTACATCCAGCAAGTGCTTGACAGCCTAGTCGGGCCCGAAGCATCCATGCTAAACGTGGTAATCGACGACACATACACACCTTACGTTAAAAGCGAAGCAGGGGTCGACCGTGAAGTCTCCAACCTTTCAGGCGGCGAACGTACCCTTCTGGCTTTCGCTTACCGTCTGGGATTGGGGCAGCTTATCATGCAGTCGCGGACGGGCCACGGCTTAAGCATGCTGGTGCTTGACGAACCAACGGAAAACTTGGGCAGCGAAGACGGCAGCATAGAACGCCTCGCAGAAGCCATAAGCCGATTTAAAGCGATAGAGCAAATCATCGCCGTCACACACAGTGAAGCCTTCGCCGGCAAGGCTGACCATGTGATTACACTTGAAAAAGAGGCTGGGATAAGCAAAATATCAATTGACCGATAGCAAATTCCCCAAAATGTCTATGTCGTCTATTTTCATGAAAAATATTTTCAGCGGTCTTTGAAAAGCTCTTTACTGTGCTGTTCTAAAGAGAAGAACAAAAGGAAGTTTTCCAAGTTTCAAATGGAGCGTTCTGAAGTTGGTAAAGGCTTATATCGAACCCATTCCATATCTTGAAAAGCGAAAAAAATGTGTTTGATTGGTTAGAAACCTTTTCAAACAAAATTCATTAATAAAGGAGTAGAAAAAATCTTGAATACAAAAAAACTTAAAGTTATTGCAATGATTCTACTAACGTCAACCCTCTTAATCCTAGCAGCAAGCGCAGTCAGCGTTCCAACTGTTAAAGCACAAGCAACCGAGAACTTAATTGTCTACACTACATTAGGCGGGGCATCATCCGGAGCTGTCAAAGCAAACGGCACCGCAATGACTTCGGGGTCAACAGGTAATAGTCTTACCAGCGGCGACACATATACTTTCACGGCGACGGCTGCTTCCGGCTTCCAATTCATAGGCTGGGTGTACGCCGACAAAAACGGTCCAGTTGGATCAACCAGCGCCTCATACTCGAAAGTCATTTCAAACACTTGCTCTTTGGAAGCAGTCTTCGTACCGACCACTAACGCAACGGCAACAGAATCGGGAAGCGGCGCAGCCACACTAAGCCTCTTCTCAACCGCAGGCGGCACAACATACCCAGCTGGATCACTCACCGGAGCATCCGTCTCCGCTACCATAGGCTCCTCTACAGAAATTACGCAGACACCAGGAAGCGGCTACACATTCCTATGTTGGGTGGTACAATGCGCTTCAAATAACGAGTACACTTCAACTACACTCAACTATGTGCCAACTTCAAGCGGAGCAGCCATCGAAGCAATCTGGGTTCCAACCAACAGCGGAATAACATTGCCCTCCATGTCAGCCACACCAACGCCAACTAAAGTAGCTGAGTTCCCATCTGCAATGATTGCCATCGTAGCCTTAGCATTAGTCGCAGTTGCATTCGGAACAATAGCATACACCAAAAAAGCCCGAAAGTAAAACTTCCACTTTCTTTTTTTGTTTTTTTTAGTTCAATTTTGCACTTTTCGATTAAAATTAGTTATCGACCACTTGATTTCATGTAGGCACCGCCATTTGGGTGCGAATCAGCTTTTTAGCTTCAAAACAACGTCTCAAACCTTATATAACGCCCTCACGCACCGTTAAATCACAAAAATAATTGGCGGCATGCAGAAAATGAAGTTTGACGTGGGAATGGAATCAATTCAAGCGAAAGTAAAAGGGAACGTTCTCATGGTTTGCTCCAGCGAGCCTTTGCATGTGCTCAGCTCCGCGGTTTTGAACGGGGGGCTAAAAGAAGCACATTGCATAATCAATGTTCAAGTTCCTGAAGTCAGCGGCCAAAACAAAAATGATGAGCACTGGAACGCCGAAGAATTCCTAAAAACACAGGTTCAAGTTCTCAAGCTCCCAAACGACACAGTTGCGCTAATGACCGCCGCCAAAATGAAGAATGTGACGACGGCAACTCGAAAAACCGGGAAAACAACGCTGACGCTTTTCGTAACCGGGGGAAAAACCGTCGCCGTTACAGCCGGTGAACCTGCTGCCTCAAAAACCGCTGAAAAACACGGGACAATCAACATTATCTTGCTCGTGGATGGGAACATGACGGACGGATGCATGGTTGAGGCACATAAAACCATCACCGAAGCCAAAACAGTCGCGTTGCGTGAGCTGGATCTTAGAAGCCAATTTTCAGGCGACCTCGCCACAGGAACACTCACAGACACCGTTGCAGTGGCTTGCACCAAAAAAGGCGAGCGCATAAACTTTGCCGGAACCTTCACGTTGATAGGCGAACTCATCGCTCAATGCGTTAGAGAATGCGTAAAAGAAGCCATTCACAAACAAGAGAATTTTGCTGCAAACAGACCCTTGACGGAGCGATTACTTGAAAGGGGCATACAAACCGAAAACCTGCTTTCCCTTCTTGGGGAAGCCACGATTCCAGTTGAAAGCCCAAAGTATCATAAGCTCCAGAAAGAATTGGAGCAAATTTTGAGCGACAACAAAATTGCGTCACTGGTTCTGGCAAGCTTAAGGTTCGATGACGACCTGAACAAGGGCTTACTCCCAAAGCAGGGCGAAAGCGTTGTCGGTCAAGTCGCTTTTGAAGGCGTTGTGTTGGGAGCAGTTAGAAGTTACTTTTCTGTTGGAAAGGGTAAATCTGAAACCTTAAAATTGAACTTGAGGAACGAAACAGAACTGGGGCCTTTCACTATTTGCGTTTTGAAAGTTCTTCTCAAGGACGCCTATTCTAAAGTGACTAGTTAAATCACTGCGCTTGCTTACCAATGCAATGGCTTGGGCGAATCAAGTGGTTACATGTAATTACCCATATGTTGCTTGAATACAGTTAACTTTAATAATGCTGAAACTTGCATTTTAGCAAGGTGCAAATTTACGTGGTCACTATAAACCCTGACGAGTTGCCGTATGACACGCTCAAACATTGGCCACCTATGACCTACAGAGACAACAAAGCACCCAGCAGAGAGGCAATCAAGGGGTTTGCAGATTTTCTTAAAACGGAAAACCAATCTAAAGGACCCAAAGAACTGCAACCGTGGATCCCGTTCTGCGATGGCAGGTGTTCTTTTTGCTATTTTCCCGTTAACTGCGAAAAACACGACATCTCCTCCTACATTGAGGCTTTGAAGTGCGCGTTGCATCGCTACGCAGAGACCAAGTATGTTAAATCGACTGTTTTTGACGAGATTTACGTTGGCGGAGGCAGCCCATCCGTTCTTTCAGAGACCCAAATCGCAGATGTCATCGACTACTGCCGAGGCAACTTTACTTTTGCAGACGGCTGCACGACAAAGTTTACTGCATGCACCTTTGGGCTGACAGACAAAAAAATTCATCTCTTAGCCTCACGTGAAGTTGACCAATTAGACATAGGGATCCAAACCTTCGAAGATGCTTTTCGAAAAAACCTTACCCTGCGCGACGGAAGTAAAGATGCGAAGGATAAACTGAAGGCTGTTAAGAGGAACGGTTTGCACCTCAGCATCGATTTGCTCTACAACCTTCCGGGACAAACGTTGGAACAATGGCGGGGCGACATTAAACAGGCTTTGGAGCTTGAAGTTGAAAGCGTAGACTGCTACCCGCTGGATCTGTACGCGGATACGCCGCTTGCCCGAAGAGTCGCCGGCGGCGAACTGCCCTCGCCTGGTGACTACAAAAAAGAACTTGAAATGTACCTGGAAGCCTACACCATTTTTAAAGAAAACGGGTACTTCCCAACTTGCCATAACAGGTTCTCAAAGCTCAAAGAAGATCGAGGCAAACCCTCTTCAGAAGTGGTTGGCTCAGGCGCAGGCTTTTTCATGGGGCACCTTGGCAACTTCCAATACTCCGACATAGACGACGTAAAAGGCTACGTGGCTTCAGTTCAGCAAGGATCTTTCCCGCTGGCTTCTCTTGCAACACTTTCAAAAGAAGATAAGATGCGAAAAGCAATGATGCTTATCTACATCCGGCAAAGGTTGGACCGCAAGGACTTCAGGGATGAATTCGGAAAGTTCCCAGAAGAAGCGTTCCCAGACGCTGTGGCAAGGCTGAAGAAAAAAGGGCTGATTGAAGTTACCGACGAGGAGATAAGATTGTCTGAAAAAGGTGATCCTTGGCGATTCAACGTGGCTTGGGAGTTCGTCAAGTAAAAACCGGTTATTCGACGTTTTGGTGCGTTTTTTTTTGTAAGGGCTCCTTAGGATGGGTGCCTGTTTTCTGGTTTGTTGGCGAATTGTTGAACGTGATTATTTGTTTGCATTTGTATGGGTAAACTTGATGGGAATTTGGGTCCGATTTCGGGTGTGGCGCCGGAGGGACTTTTTTTCAGAAAGTTTCTTATAGCAGGTTGGATAATCCAACCTAACACCAAGGGGATTAAAAGGATGGTAAACAGAAATATCATTTACATCACAACCGTAATAATCATCATAATACTGCTTTCAGGAGCATTCCTCTACATCAACTCCAAAACATCAAACAAAGCAGACACACAAGGCATAATCTCAGTAACAGACGATGAAGGCTACACCACCAATCTAACTGCGGTTCCTCAAAGAATCATTTCTCTGGCACCCGCCTGCACCCAGATTCTATTCGCGATAGGTGACGGCGGCAAAGTGGTCGGGGTAACCGACTACGACAACTACCCATACAATTTCTCAGCTTGGATCGCAGCCGGCAACATGACAAGCATCGGAGGATACTCAACCCCGAACATGGAAGCCATCGCTTCACTTCATCCAGACCTTATAGTTTCCGACAGCATCAACGACGCTCTTTTACCGAACATGCGAAATCTTGGTTACAAAGTAATCGTTGTAAACCCAACCAGCATTGCCGGAGTCTACCAAGACATCAACTTGGTTGGCAAAGCAACCGGCGCCGAAACAGCAGCCGCCAAAGTAGTTGCCAACATGACTAGCACCATCAGCAACATTGAAGCCAAAATAGCCGCCGCAAACATAGCCACCAAACCGAAGGTCTACTACGAAATATGGTCTGACCCACTCATGAGCACGGGTTCCACCACATGGATAAACGATGTCATAGACAAAGCGGGAGGAACCAACATATTTGGAAACGTGACCCAGCAATACCCAACCGTTAGTTCTGAAACCGTGGTTTCACTTAACCCAGACGTGATACTGCTGCCGACAAACATGGGAACTGGAACACCGTTCTACGGAAGCGTCGCCGCCGTGAAGGCACAGGCAGGATGGAGCATAATCAACGCGGTGAAGAACAACAGAATCTACGTCATCGACCAAGACTTGTTCGCTGAGCCGGGACCGAGAGTTGCAGATCAAGTATATGCAGTTGCACAGTGCCTGTACCCACAACTTTTTAACTCCACCTCCTAAATTTTTTGTAGTCGTGTAACCTCATGGATGATCAACAAGCAGAAAGAGCCTTGACAAGGCGTTCGTCCAAATGGAAACTGGTCATAGCAGCGCTGATAGTGGGTTTCATCGCGAGTGTAATTCTTTCACTCAACATAGGCTACCAGCCCATTTCGTTCAAGGAGATTCTTCTGATTCTAGGCAAGTTAATTCCTTTTTCGCCGATTAAATCCTCATCTTTTTCGTCGACGGACTACACAATAATCACTTTAATTCGTCTTCCACGCGTGCTGTCAGGTGCCCTGGTTGGCGCGGGACTGGCAGTTGCCGGCGTTATCTTTCAGGGGATATTTAGAAACCCTATGGCTGATCCGTTCTTGCTGGGAGCGTCAGCCGGCGCATCAGTCGGTTACGCGATTGCAGTCCTGCTTGGCGTGACGTTATCCATGTCTTTAGTCGGGCTAGGCATGGCGCAGGTTTTGGCATTCATATTTGCGTTAATTGCTGTCTTCTTCGTAGTGACCATTTCAAGAGTGGGCGGAAAAATCCCGACAATCAACTTGGTACTGTCAGGCATGGTTATCAGTATCTTCCTTTTAGCTATCCTAACGATTATGGAACTTCGTGCGGGAAGGGCCCTCATCGGCCTCGTTGCATGGACCTCCGGAGGAGGATTTTCCAATATTGTCTGGACTCAATTCTTTGCCGTATTGCCAATAATTCTTGTCGGCATTGTGCTGACCTACTTTTTCACTCGGGACCTTAACGTTCTCGCTATGGGCGAAGAGACGGCGCAGCACTTAGGCATAAACACCGAGAGAACCCGCCTGATATTGCTAGCAATTGCTTCGTTGATAACGGCGGCTTGCGTCGCAATCAGCGGCGTCATAGGCTTCGTGGGCTTGATTATACCACACATGACGCGTCTTGTCATTGGGCCAGACCACCGAATCCTGCTGCCTGCATCTGCAATCGTTGGAGCCATATACCTGGTAATGTGCGATGCATTGGTCAGGGTAGCTACAGGCGCTTCGGAACTGCCCGTCGGAGTGATAACAGCCCTAATTGGAGCGCCTGTCTTCTTTATCCTGCTTAGAACGAGAAAAACAACGTACTCAATGTGAGGTTAAAGAAAAATGGTGCTATTGGATATCAACGGAGTCGAATGCCGTTACGGCTCAACCAAAATCTTAGAGAACGTAAGCTTAACCGTTAAGGAAGGCGACTTCGTAGGGGTTCTTGGACCCAACGGCTCAGGAAAATCAACCCTCCTCAAAAGCATAAGCCGTACGCTTAAACCCTACAAGGGAAGCATCATGCTTAACGACAAAGACATTTACAAGCTTAAAAGCATCGATGTTGCAAAGCAGATGGCGGTTGTTCCGCAGGAAAACGCCATCAGCTTCAACTTCACGGCGTTGGAAGTCGTGATGATGGGACGCAGCCCGCATTTGGCAAGGTTCGAGGCGGAAACCGAAAAAGACATGCAGATAACCCGAAAAGCTATGAACCTTACGAACACGTGGCATCTGGCATCGAGACCCGTGAACGAACTCAGCGGCGGCGAAAGGCAACGTGTGATTATTGCTCGGGCGTTAGCGCAAGAACCCAAAGTTCTGCTTTTGGATGAGCCCCTCACGTATTTAGACATAATTAATCAGTTGGAAATCATGGATTTGATCAAGTCGCTCTGTGTGGCCGAGGGAATAATAGTAATGGCTGTTATCCACGACCTTAATCTTGCCGCACGCTACTGCAACGCCGCGTTGCTTCTTAAGAACGGAAAAGTCTTCGCTGCTGGATCTATAGATGTGGTGTTGACTAGTGAAAACATAAAAAACGTCTTTAAAGTGGACGCAATAGTGAGGAAAAACGCCGTTACCGACTCCCTCTACGTCATCCCTATGTCACCTCAGAAAGCTTCACCGCCAAGAAACTGCTCAATCCACATAGTCAGCGGGGCTGGAACAGGAACCGTGCTGATGAAGGCTCTCCAAAAAGAAGGATACATCGTCACAGCCGGCGTTCTTAACGTTTTAGACACCGACTTTGAAACCGCCGAATTCCTGAACATCCCCGTGATTAGTGAAGCGCCATTTTCCCCCATAACCGAAAAAAGCTGCATGGCAAACCTGGACATGATGACCAAAGCAGGTTTTGTCGTGATCACATCGGTTCCATTCGGCTACGGCAACCTCCCCAACCTGGAATCGGCACTTGAAGCTGTCAAAAGCGGAACCCAAACTTACGTTATCGAAGAAGAGCCCATAGAAAGTCGGGACTTCACAGGAGGCAAAGCAACGGCCCTGATGGCGGAGTTGCGGAAGCAAGGAGCTGTCTTTATCAAACGCGCCTCCGAGCTGCCGACGCTGGTCAACGCAAACCATGATTTGATGGAGCTGCAGAAAAATGGGCAGAAGGAAATTCCAGGTCACACAAAAAAAGTAACCAAAGAAATTGTGCAAACTACGCGCCGCAAGGAGCAGAACTAAGTGTCTCTGAAAACAAACCCTGACCTAACATTCGGCGTAGAAAAACACGGCAGAAGACTGGACCACTTCATCTGGTCATGCACAAGAGCCTACCCCGTAAAACAAGCTTTTTCCCTCGGCGATGGAAAACCCTTGCCGAACGAGTTAACCACATCGGAAGCTAAGGCCATGCTTAAGAAAGTGGCGGATTTCGGAGCCGACAACCTGTTCATTTCCGGCGCCGGCTGGACAGGAGAGCCCCTGATGCGCAAAGACTTCGTCGAGCTGATCCGCTACGTCGCCGAACTGGAGCTGGCGCCTTACGTGAAAGTCACCGGATGGCATTTTGACCGCAAAGTCGCAGAGGAATTGTCGGCCGCAAACTGCAAAGCCATAGTCTGCTTCGCCGGGCTCAAGGAAACTGATGCTAAACTGCGTGGGGAAGGCGCTTTTGAAGACAGCGTATCCGCCGCCAACTTGTGCAAAGAGTATGGTATTCCCTTTGCCGTAAGCGTCATAAACACAAAGTACGTTACCCATGAAGTTTCTGCTTTAGTCTCCTTTGCCATGGAACTGGGGGCACGCGGCTTCCATCTGGCTTCACTGATTCCGCAGCCCATAAACGTTGAAAACCAGCTTTTGGTGCTTGGTCCGCTTGAGTCAACGCCTCAGGAAAAGGAAAGTCAGCTTGAGGAAATCTACGCGCTAAACCAGAAAGTAAAAGATAAGATCCTCATAGTCCCCTACGAAATGTTCAACAACCGCCTCCTAAAAACCAAGGAGCCGCAGCGGGAACTGCGCAGCACCTGCAGTATGTGCGATAACCTCGTCAAGAACGAGTGGCTGGAAATCTTAGAGGATGGAAAAGCCTACGCCTGCGCCCCCTTGGGCTTAGAGTTCGGCGACATAAGAACAGACAGCATTGACCAAATAATGGAACGCATGCGCGGCTCTGACAGGCTTAAGATGCTTGCAGACCGTTCCAACCTCAAAGGCAAATGCGGCATCTGCCAATTCAAAACCATCTGCGGCGGCTGCCGAGCCCGAGCCTACATCTACACAAAAGACCCCCTAAATCAAGACCCAGCGTGCGTTTACCAGCCGAAAAAGGCGCAAACGTTGGCAAACTGAAGTAATTTGGCTAAGAAGGTTAGACGTTGACAGAGATCAATACCGAAAAATCGCTTGAATTCATAAGAAAGCGAGCATTAGACTTAGGCGCGGTAGATGCAAAGGTGATTTCTGCCGAAAAAATCGTGGTTGCAGACCGCGTTGTCTTCAAATGCCGGCTGGGCTGCGAAAAATATGGAAAGACATTGGCCTGCCCCCCATACGCACCAACGCCCAGTGAATTCCGAAAAATCGTCAGCGAATACCACTACGCATTGTTCATGAAATTCAACTCGCATGCCGAAGGCGATTCAGAAGTCATAAAGTACCTTGCGAAGCCGGATGATCCGTCTGTTCCCCAAGGGATGAAGGCAAAAGTTGAAGCTTTCTGGCATGCGTGGAAAGATGACATGAAGCATCTGCTTGAAACCGTCTTAGAGCTTGAAAAAGCGGCGGCTGAAAAAGGGTACCTTCTCGCTGTAGGACTGGTCTCAGGGTCATGTCAGCTATGTGAAAAATGCAACATTCAAAATGGTGTATGCGTGAATCCAGCGAAGAGACGATTCTCCGAAGAGGGCGTCGGAGTTGACGTTAAAGCAACCGCACAAAACGCCGGGGTAAAATTCACGTTGCCTTTCAGTAAAAACCCTGAAGCCTTTGCGCTGCTCCTGATCGATTAGGCAAATGCCGGTTAAATAGAAAATTCCAACGCAAAAAGAAAAAGGTTAATGCAGAAGACTTAAGGAATAAAGCTATTTTTGTAATTTTGGAGTAAGATTATTGGGTTGCTCTGAATTCTATGTTTGTTGTTATGGAGAAAGTTTTGTTTTAGGGAACAAATTCAACGCTTTCCAAGCCTTTGAACCATTTGTCCCCTGTCAGAAATTTTATGTTAGACTTTTTTGCAAGATGATATCCCATCGCATCTGCATAAGATATGTCAAGATCCTTTTTCTTTAATTTTAGCCGAAGTTTCATTGCGCCCTCAATATCAGCTATCCCAAAGTCCGTCACATATTTGGCAAATGCTTTGACCACCTGGGCGGCAGCCTGTACTCCATGAACTTCAAGAGTGCGGTAGTATATTTCCATTAAATTTAGCTTCGTTAAAATGCCATCATTTTCTTCGAAAAAGGACCTGTACTTTGGGTTATCGCTAAGATAAGCTAGAACTGCATAGCTGTCATAGAAGAACCGTTCAGCTTTCTGCAAATCATCCCCAGCCATGTTTCATTTCATCTTTCTCATGCTGCAGGTCCTTGAAAGGATATTTGCCTCTAAGACGACTCACGTCAGATGCTTTTCTCACTGTTACTTCCACTTCTTCGCCTTCTTTGAGCCCTTCTTCGTCAACCAGTGCTTTCGGTAGCACTATGCCTAACGAATTTCCCCAACACTTAATTTTTGTCTTCGCTATCATAGTTAGACATGTATAACTTCATAAATTTAAAACTTCCTCAAAAGTCCCTTTAGGAATTCTAGTCTTAAATTAGAACGTATTATACTAAAAGGTATAATCTTGGCTGTGTGAAGGAAATTAATGTTAAATCCTTTAGACTATCACTGACTGGTTAAGAGTGGTTAAAAGGGTTGTGTTTTTAGAATGTTTAAGGTTCAGTAGTTTTTGTGCTAACTGTGAATGTTTTATATAGTTGGCAATTGGAAAATATAATGGAATAGCTTGGAGTGGATGGAAAATGGTGGATAAGAGACCGTGGGAGTTTGATTTTGAAGCAAAACTGCCTCAGGGAGAGTTGTCCTCTTCGGTTCCAGAGGAGACTTGGAAGGAAATAATTGATGAGTTTGAAGAAGGTCAGCATTCTTCTGCAAAGTTAGTTTTGAATATTTCTGTAAACCTTAACACTGCGTTAGTGAAGTTAAGAAAAGCAGCAGAGCAAACCAGCGTTGAAATTGTTTCTGAAAAGCACACAGAGGGTAAAACAGCGAAAGGCCATAACAGATACTTAGTTGATGCAATCTTTCTAAAAAAGAAAGCCGTAAAAGCATAGGACTGACAAAATCCGCTGTGCCTTCGGCCCGCTTCTTTATCAGACTGCCTTTCCGTGCAGGCTCCCTTGGTCCGAAATTCGTTAAGGTAAAAAAGAAGGAGAAACCTTCAGGTTTCTTTTTGTGCAGTTTCATCTATTTATCTTGGGGTTTTTTTTGTTCGCGCTGTCAATGCAACTGTGCATAAGGTTACTGCTGCAATTGCTGCCGCGACTGAAATGAGTGCTGCGTTGCTGAACTCTGGAACTTTCGGCGTGGGAGTTGAGCCTGTAGAAGTAGACGTGCTTGTGCTTGACGTGACCGTGGAGGTTGGGCTGGAAGTGGAAGTCCCGCTTGATGGATCTGATATCACCGCTAGGCTGCCCATGCTGCCTGATGTGGAACCTGGATTATTGATTGCATAAACCGTGCTTGTTCCGGAATCATAAGCTATGCCGTTGGATGAGCTTGCATATCCGTTAGTATTCACTGTTCCAACCACGCTGTTGGTCTTGTCAGAAATGATGGTGACCGAAGCACCGCTGTTCATGTAAATTTCACCTTTGTTAGGATTGTATGCCATGGCGCCTAGATTGGCTGATGTTGGCAAGTTGATGGTTGCAACGACTTTGTTGGTGCTGTCTGAGATAACTTGGATATTGTAGTTAGTTGAGCCTGTGGTTGAAACGAAATTTGAGGTTGCAACGAAGATTTCGCCCTTGCCAGAATCATAAGCTAAGGGTCCATCAGGGGAGCCGGTGATTGATATAGTGTTGGTAACAGCATTTGTATTGGCTGATATAACATAAATACTGCTGCTGCCTTCGCCGCCTGTGTACTGTAAAGCAAATATTTCGCTTTTGGCTGAATCGTCAACCATCGATGCTACAGATTGTGTAATGGTAGTTATGATGGTGTTAGTGCTGTCCGAGATGACTGTGCCGACTCCATTGTAAGACATGAATACTTCACCTGTTTTAGGATCGAAAGCTGCACCCTCAAAACCTGGTGTGGCAGTTACGTTTGCAACAACTTGGTTTGTGACATCTGAAATGGCGTATGCTCCGGTGGCGTCTGCTACCCAAATTTCGCCTTTGACGGAATCGTAGGCTAAGTCGAAGGGAGTGCCTGCGTACTGGGTGAGCGCTGTTATGTCGGCGACTTGTGTGTTGGTGCTGTCTGAGATAACTTGGATGTCGCCGGAATCGTAATTGGAGACGAAAATCTCATTCATGGCAGGATCATATACTACTCCTACAGGAGTAACATGCGTTGCTATGGTGGTGGTCAGCGATGCGGCGTGGGCTGAAGCTGCTGTGGATAACATAAAGATTACTATTGAAAGCAAACCTATGAGTTTCCAAATTTTGGCTTTCATCTGTATTCCTTAACCTTTCATTTTATAGCTTGCACTTGATGTGTGAAAGCTATAGCTTAGCTGTTAATTCCGAATTAATATAAAAGATTTACCGGAAATTCCTAAATATTTTCCAGACTAACAACTACGACTGCACCCAGCCTCATACCAGCCTTAGGTGCTGAATCTGGCCGGTGATGTTGCTTTGTCTTTTCTTCCAGTATTTTGAGCAGCTTCCCGGTTTAGAACCAAACATAATATGCTATACAATGCGTAGGTAGCCACCTGCCTCAAACCTCAAACCTTGTTTACAACCGAGCTTCACTAGGTTTTCAAGAAACTATTCACAGCCACGGATCTTTTTGAAGGCAGCGTATTGCCGCGGAAAAAGTGTTTCCGTTTTTCAATGTTTTTCTAATCGCTGGATAGTTTGCCAATGTTTTTGCGATTAAGCGTTTTCCTGAGTCGACATTGAAAGACCTTTAGTTTTACTAATTATCTCCACCATGTTTATATTATAGTTTTAGAAGATAATATTATAGCAGATAAATATTATAGTCTATTTGTCTAAGGGGAAAAGTAATGGAAAAAGTAGCAGAAACATCCATTCACCGGATTTTGGATACACTCTCCTCTCATTTAGGCGAGTCTTTGTCAATTAACCAACTAACCGAAAAAATTAAAGAGAAATATGGTGCTGCATATTATTCAAATATATATAAACAAATCAAAGAATTAGAAAACAAAGGCTTACTGACAACCGCTTTCTGTGGAAAATCACGCATGATTAAGCCCAATTTCGATAATGAGCTGATGATAGACTTATTTGCACAAATGGAAATCGAAAAAAAAATTAATTTTCTAAAAGATAAGACTGAATTATTAATTGTCTTATCAAGCATGACTAAATCTCTTGATGACATTTGCTCAATAAAGTCAATAACATCAATAAATCCCCAAAAAAATTCTGAGCTCAATAGGCAGGAACTCCTCTTTCTTTTAAGAAAAAAGGTTGACTACAAAGACGCAACACTTGAGCTCTATACGAAGATGAGAGAATTACAGGATCAGTTCAACTTGAGGATAGATAGCCTTATTCTAAATGAAGATGATTTTTCTTCATTGATAAGATCAAATGAAATAAATCCCTTAAGAGAAGCTTTTGCCAAAGAGATAACCATCTTCTGTCCACAGGCATTCTGGAGTCAAATTAAGGAAATCTCCGAGGAATCCGAAATCAAGACATTAGAAATAGAGACAAAACCTAACCACATTTCAGAAACAGATCTAATCTACAATCTTAATCGATTTGGCTACAAAGAATTTGGCAGCAGGATATCTCAAGCTAACAAGTACTGCATTGAATATATAATCACAAGTTTACTAATTTCAAATGATGCAAGAAGAGTGGAGGCCATCCCAATAATTCTCGCAAAGAATAACTTTCGAAGTAACCTACTGGCATTTCTTTGCCAAAAGTATAGGACAACGGGCAAACTCTTGGGACTGCTAAAAAGTCTCCAAAACATTAAACCAAACGATAAAATTAGGGACACAATTAGTCTTTTAGAGATTTTCAAAGAAGAGCAAGAAACACCAACTGACGAAGAAAGCATAAGACGAAATATGAGGCTGTATAATGCTGGTGGATAAAGCCGTTTTATTTAATCTCTTGAAGAACTTTGACGAGGAAGCAAAAGAAAAGATTACTCTTGTTGCAGTTGGCGGTACTGCGATGACACTCCTCGACCTCAAAGTATCAACTTTAGATATTGACTTCACTGTTCCCAGAAGTGATAAAACTGAATTTGACAGAGTTCGAAACTTAGTACCTCATGGATTCAAAATAGATGTCTACGTAGATGGGTCAGTATTCTGCAATACCTTACCTGATGACTATTTAGATAGAAGCAGTGAAATAAGAAACTTCAACAAAATCTTTCTAAGGGCTCTGCATCCCGTGGACATAATTGTTACAAAAATAGGCAGACTAAACGATCGAGATATTCAAGATATTGAAGCGTGCATAAGTAGGTGCAACATTAAGAAAGAGGAAATAGTGGCAAGGGCCGCCAAGGTCATTTACGTTAGTAGAGAAGAAGACTATCATTACAATCTCCAATGGGTCATAACAAATCTCTATTCTCATTAACGGTCCGCTGAATCTTGGAGGGTCGTTTGGCAAACATGCTTTTGGCGATTAGAGATTTTCTGGTCCGAACGCCGGTTCATTAGCTATCGACGCAAAAACCTGCTCCGCGTACTCTTCTTGCTCCTCGTTGCCGCTGACCGCTAGCCAAACTGAGCCTTCTGCGCCGCAGACCCCGCCTGAAGCAATCAACTCGACACATGCTCCAGTTAAAGCAGCTAACGCGTCCAACTCCGTGAAAACCTCGCCTGGAACAGGCAGCAAACGGCTCCCGCATGCGCCGGGCGAGTTTAGCTTCTGGGCCAAAGCGAACAAATCCCCTTCTACACGTTTCTCCACGCCCACGGGTATGATGAGTTTGACTCGGCGTCCAACCACTGCGGGCAAAGCCAAACCTATGGTTCCAGCTTTCGGATGCCCAATCAAAACCGCCGCTTGTCTGCGAGTCAAATCCAGCGCGTTTGCGCCCTTCAGGATGACGTCGCCTTCTTTAAGCGAATCAACAACATCCTCAATCGATTTGCCCCTCTGCCAAACACCCTTAACAATCACCACATCCCCAGGAAAAGCACTCACATCTGGCAGCCGGCCTGTTCCGGTCACGGCTTTTTTTGACGGCAGTGTTATGCCGCGGAAAAAGTGTTTTCTCGAGAAATCGTTTTCGATGTGGTGGGTTTTGAATATTTCTTCAGCTACGTACCCGTTGGTTGTTCCAGCAACAATAACAAGTGTCCCGTTTTTGAGCGCCTTTCTGATTGCTGGGTGGTTTGCCAGGGTTTTGGCGATTAAGCGTTTTCCCGCCGCCGGAGTGATAACGAATTGTTTCAAAGTGTATACCTTAATGATTGTTATTTGAAAGGTGCATTATAACAATTTTGTTAGCGCCCCATTGCGTCCATCTCTGTTAGTTTGAGTGTTTTTTTGCAACGCTATTTTTCCTTTTGCCTTGTGTTTGTAACTGAAAGTATTATGATTAGGATTGTGGAGATAAAGTAGAGTAGCCCGAAAATGGTTATTGGGATTTTGAAGATAGCTTCTCCGATAAGAACTTTAGTTGATGGGATTGGAATGTAGTAGGCGGCTGAAAATATGGCGTAAAAAATTATGCCTAAGCCTTCAATGACAAACAGAAATGGATTTAACTGTTTTTTGCTCCGCGGGAGCGTTAATTCTTCTTGGGCGCCAGGTGTTTCTTTTTGGGCGCTGTTATCTTGGTAGAAGAGGAGGGGCAACCCAATGAATGGGATGGTTAGTCCCCAAAGGTCCAGGTAACCGTGGCCTAACAGCCATGCATACCAACTGCCCCATCCTCCGACTGATCCGAAAATAAACCACAGCATCAAAGTAAACGTGAGATAGAGGCCTGTGGCTGAGATAATGAGTCCTATCTTCTGGTAGTCTTTTCCTGACAAGTTGTCTTTTCCTATTGTCTTCTTTGAGAAGAACGCCGAATAAACCGATAGTGAAAGCAAGCCTACAGTTGTTAAGAGAAAGCTAAACATGTTGACGGGGTAATTTGTTAAGTAGCCTGCGCCTTTTGCTATGACGGCGCCTATCCAGTTGCCTGCATTGTTTACCCAAAATGCAAAAAGATAAACCGAACCTGCGATAAGTGACCACTTGATTACTTCTTTTGGCGGCGTGCTAGGATTCAATGTCAAGAACAGCTTCGCTAAGACAACTGGTATCGCTATGCCGTCGACAATGCAGGGCAGTGTAACCTCAAATACCTTCATTATGCTAAAATGAAATGTTCCCGGCAATCCCTCAACGAATACCGCCGGCAGGAAAGCTAACACAAAATAAGCTCCTACAGCAAAAAGGATAATCCGCGTTGCCATCGTTAATTCGGGTTTTGAAAGGTCTCTTTTTAAGACGTAGAAAAGCATTATCAAGACGGCTATAGCGCTCGCGGCAACCACGAAGCCTAAACCTACGGTCGCCGCGATGTCTTCCCTTACCAAGGGTATGGTGGTATGCCGATTGTATATTCCTAGAATGTCTTCATAAACGACGTAGACAAACCACGCCGCCAAGACAAGAAATATTCCACTTCTTAACGGCCAATCAATATTTCCGATTGCGTCCTGTCTCTCAGCGCTATTTAAGCTCATAATCTAACGCTCCCGCGCAGGATTTTGTCAGGCACCTAGATACTGTTATTTGAAAGGTGCATTATAACAATTTTGTTAGTGAAATCTCAAGCTAAAGGGATTCTTCGGTTAACCGGTCATCCCGGCATTCCTACCACGTACCCAATAACTCTCAAAATCATCCTTCTCCCTTAGAGTGATTATTCAATTGTGAGTAGAAATGGGGATATCCTTGGATAAATGGGTTTAGAAGTTCCTTGTTTTTCGAAAAGGCCGGCGGATTTGCTTTTTAAAGTTGAAGTGGATAAGATTGATGATGTTGTAGTTGTTCATTCACAGTCACACATCTTAAAATAGACTCTGCCGAGTTAAGGATAAGTAAGGCTTTTGAAGGGGTTACTTGATTTGTAACGTACCCCGGAAAGTATCTAAAAGTCGTTAATTTAAGAAATGGTTAGGTTAGGAGGAGAAAATGAATGCATGATATTATGAGTATTTTTCTTGAAGGGGGAACTTTCAGGATGTTTGTCTCAGCACTTCAAGCGACAGAACTGGTTGATACGCTTAGGGGTGCCGGGCCCTTCACTGTTTTTGCACCCGATGAAGTTGCGTTTGCCAAAATTCCTAAAGATGAATTAGACAGTTTTCTTACGGACTCGCCGCAGTTAAAGGCAACTCTAATGTATCATATAGTTGCTGGGAAATACACAATTAACGAAATCAGCAAAATGAAAACAGTCAAAACAATTCAAGGCCAAGAACTCAAAATTGACGCCCAGAAATGGCTTCTGCACGTGAACCCAAAAATCAATGACGCACACATCACAAATTACGACGTCGAAGCAGACAACGGCATGATTCATGTTATAGACAGGCTGCTTAAGCCAAATATGGAGCTAACCTGCCCCGTATGCGGAATGGGTTTCATGACAATGGAAGATTTAGATGCCCACACTAAAATGGGCCATACAGTTGAGAAGGCGCCAGAGCCAATGCCGCCCGCTGACGCCATGCCAGCAGGTGAAATAACCAATGAATCAATGTCTGGCATTTCATCTCAAGAGACACCAATGAGAGGTTTAGAACCTAATCGAATCAAATGTCCTGACTGCGGAAAAACCTTCATCAGCCACTCAGAGATGGAGAGACACAGAGACACAATGCACCATGAAACAAAAGGACACGACGAATAACACCTGCCCAGAAGAATTAAAAAAAGAAAAACTGAGAAGCAAAGTGGAAGGTCTTTACGCGCTGGTTTGTCCCGAAATTAAGTTTCCGTAATTGGGGCTCGTGTTCTTTAAACTGTGCACGCCAGCGCGCAAATTTTGCCCAGATTGTACCCATCACAATTGTACTCTATAGGAAATAAAGAAACGCTTATGACCGCATAAACTCTAATCAGCATAGAGTATTCGCAATGTTAAAAACAAAACACCCGAGAATCATGGAAATACTGGTCGCTGTAGTATTAATTGGTGCGGCAGCTTCATCAATCGTTATCGCATATAATTGGCAATCAATCTTTCCATCGAGCGTGTCATCGAAATATCCCATAGCTCTCAGTAACATCCTCTTTTCAATGCCGAATTGGAATAGTTCTGAGGCGAATTGGAACACCTCTGAGATCGCACGCGCGGGGTTACAAATTGAGTCTGTGTCAGTAGGCATCCAAACTGGAACTGCAAGCGAGCCGATTATTTCAAATTGGGTAATCCTCAACACTACAGGTTTAGAGCCGTTGGCATCGCCTCTAGTCGTTGCATCAGGCGGTAAATTCGCAACGTCAGATTACATAACGCCGACAACGTATTTGCTAGGTCAAACATTGGTAATTGATAGAATCTCTAACGTCACTCAGATACATGAGCAATTGACAATAATGATTACTTCTAAAATGCTGCAATACACAGCGGGTGAATATGTAAACATGCAAACAACACATACGGGGTACGCGGTTGCTATCCCCACAAATGCGACGTGGAATACAATTCCCTAATTTCAATTGCCACACGAAATGCATGTAAGCTTGATCCATTCATTTGGTGCTGATTAGAAGGCTTCGCACGTGCTCTTATTTGCCTCAATACGTAACATCGGGACAAGGCAGCTCGCTATTGTAAACCCAGTAAAGTTTAGTTAATAGGCAAAAATTAGTGTTAAACGGGTTTAGCCGTGCGCTAACAGGGATAAGGCAAAAAGAAGAGAGGGGAGATCTTATCGTCTATTAGCAGCCGAACCCGCTCAAACGACCGCTGGCTCTTGTTCACCCATTATCCTTTGAAGAGAATATAAAATAATGTTGTCACAAACTGAAACCAACAAGAAAACCGCTTGCTCAGCAATAAGTAGCCTATGATTAATCCATGTACATCTATGGTTTGCCATTGCACAAAACAAAAAAGCAATCGTAGTCAGAGAAAAGGCAGGTCGTAATCCCAAGAAATATACGCAGGAAACCGGGCATGCAAAAGGCAGAATTAGGTTTTCACTTTGCATATTTCATATACAATCAAATGCGGATACTTCAAGTAAAACCTGTACAAATGAGGGCTTCCTTTTTCCAATTCGAGCTTGGATTAGGCTCATAAATCCTGCAAATAGCTAAGTAGTTCTGGCAGAGAGCACTTGTCATTTCGTCAAGGGTAAACCAATGATGCGGATTATCCTTAGCCTTATACGATATTTTACAGTTAGGCAAACGGCCCTGAAAACGTCCTTCCCTTGAAAGAGTTATTTCTTTCGCAAGTTGACCGAAAAACGGATATGCCTCAACAATAAAAAATCTACCATGATCCTTCAGAATTCTGCTGATTTCGCTTAAGGCTTTGGAGAACTCTTCATGATTATGTTCTTTTCTGCAATAGTCAAAACTCACAATAGTATCTATCGCAACAACAAAGTCAAACTCGCTCGAAGGCACGTTTTTTCCCTATGTGATGTGAAAAATCCGTGTTCTTAAGCCTTGCAGCTTGACAGGTTTTCATAAAGCAATGCTTTAAAAGAAATGCGGATATTAGCAGGAGACAGGTGAGAACAAATACAAAACTGGGAAGTCATTAAGAAGTTGTCCCTCCGGGTCGGTATAGCATTCATAGTGTTTGCAGGATTGGCCGCCTTAACAAATTATGAATTAAATAAAATAATGTATACGTCAGAAGCCCCTGCGAGCTTGTTTGTATATAACATCTTCACTTCAATTTTGCCGTACTTGCTGGGAGCCGTCATTTCATTTATAGTGGTGGCCCTCGCCTCACATGAAGAAACATCAGCAACCAAAAAAGAAACAGAAATTCAAAAAGAAGAAACCAAAGAACCAGAAAAAGAACCCGTACCTGAAGACGTTTTTGAAGAAACACCAAACTAAACCTTTTTATTTTAACCATCTTCTCGCTATTTTTAGACCTTTGTTTTTAGAGTTTTCAGAACATATTTTTTCCCGCATTCATCCATCCTATGCACTACGGGAATGTTCTTTTGTCCATAGAAACATACTGCCTAATTTACCTTTGATATTGACTGCATATTCCTTAAATGGTCAAAGTGGTTAAAAATCCGATTTCATCGCTAGACTGTAAGTTAAAGTACGCATTTAGATCGCGCGCTTTGAAGATAGTGTTCATCGCAAGTATACGCTAGACTCTGACGAGGTGGCGCCTGATTATACTGCATTTGCAATTTATGTTGGGAATTTAATTTCAAAGCTGGAGGATCGTGAAAAAGCCAAGAGATTGCTAAATGAATATCTCAAATATGCAGCGGATTCTCTCATAAGCAACGCACTTAGCGCTATTTGTCTTACTTAAATAACTTGATGGTTTCTCAATAGTCACCGGTGTAAATTCCAAAAAACAGCCTCAGCTCCCTAAAGATGAAATTGACAGCATTCTTCAGCTTTGGAAAAAACACTTCAAAGAATTCGATGTCAGCTCAATAAGGAGTAACAAAGATAGAGCTTTTTGTAATTACTTAGTAACATCCTTGTTCAAGCGTTCAATTATGTTGCTGAGAAAGATCTTTAGCTTCTCAACGAACTTGTAAAACTCCTTCTCATCGATTTCTTTTAACAAAAGCCCTTTCTCTTCACCCCAGGTAAAGGGAGAGATCAGAATAGTGGATTTTTTCTCTTCCAAATTCTTTCGATACCTCGCATAAAGATCAAGCGTAAACTTGGTCTTCTCCATAATGCAATCAGAAATGTCATACAACGAAATACCAAACTGGCTCTCAATTAAGTACGCGTCGACATAGTCTCTAGCCTTTGTGCCTTTGCGGGTAAGGATTGCACGAATTTTCTCAGCGAAAATCTCACGTTCGTCGTAGACGTCGAAATCTATTTCTTGAAAGTACTCCATATACTCCGGGAAAATCAAAGCAAGCTCTTCCTCAGCCTCTGAAACTATGCTTTTCAGTTCAGCATTCTTGAAGGGATAGCACAGTTTTTCAACAAAATTAATCTGAACCTTCAAGAAACTTTCATGATCCAACACTTCTGACCTGTACCAAATCTTAAACGTGCAGATCTTATCTCCGCCAGTGAGCTCTACATATTTTCGGTCGTCTTTATTGCACTTAAACTCCAACCCGCGCGTCTTAGAGATTTCTTCAAACGTTTTCCCCAAGTTATCGATAACTATAGATAGATAACGTCGAATCTCTTTCTGAGACTTACGCTCAAAAACGCTCTGATCCTTCCAAGTGAAGTCGATGTCCTCTGAGAATCTAAAGTAATCAAGATAGCACTTAGCCAGGCATGTGCCACCCTTAAACGCAAAATTATCGTGGAAAAACTTGTTCTTTGAAAGATCAAACAGTAACTGGTGCAGAATAAGGTCCTTCTCTATTAGATCAGCCCTCTTAATGCTCTGAGTTCTGGCAACCTCGTTAACGAAGTCTTTCCTCATCCAATCACCTCATTGGCTATTTCCTGAATAGTCTTCGGATACCTGATTGCGTACTCGCTGATCTTTTCTGCTGATACATTCCCCGCCCATTCGGAAACATCGAGGATTATCTTCTCTCTCGGAACGCCAGTATAGCGCCACAGATAAATAAAATCAAGAATGGTTTTTTCAGCATCTGAATGACGAAGGCTGTCTTTAACTACGCCAAAGAGCAGCAGCTTTGGCGCAAATTTGAGGAACCTGTATTTGTACCCTGCGATGTTGATCGGTTTAGACCTGAACAGTTTGTCGTTTACCACGTAGTCGACTGCAAAAGATTCGTGCGTCATGTTGTTGAGTTTAAGCGCTGTATATAGTCCGAAGTACCAGTTCTTAACACCTTTGAGTTCGAGTCCCTTAGCTACAAGCTCCAAGTGATTGTACCTGGCCTGACCAAGCTTAGCTTCATCAAGGGTCTTTACGTAGAATATTCCTCTGAAAATTCTGATCAAATATCCTCGGTAAACAAAGTATCTTACTGTTTTCTCGTAGTTCAGCTGCATTGATTTGCAGATGCGTTTAAGCTCTTCTGATGTGATGAATTCCTTTTTCTCAAGTCGCAACTTCTTAAGCAGGATAGTGGACTTAATCATTCATATCACAAGGTCACATTTTTTATGACATTGTGATATAAGTCACAATGTCGAATATAAGCATTAACTTCCGACTACGCTGCAGGTATTCTTTTCTTGAGCGCTATCCAAATTAATCTTTGATCAGTTTTTCATGTAAATTTTCCTTCATGCTCATAATATCAGAGCAATTGACGTTCCATCTGTTTGCGCCAAAGCAGCTATAGAACTCTCGCAAATGGGAAAACTAAGAGACCCGTAGCTTTTTCTTGACGGTAGATTCAGTTTTTTCGAGCTTCTGATTGTAACTTTCATTGATTGAGTATTAATTCTAACACTCGTGTTAGGTCGAATGTTTATCCACGTACGCTCGGTAAGAGTCTATAGCGGCATTCAGATCACTTACCAAATCGTTATCAACGGGAAGAGATTGCAGTTCATACATCTTTTGAATAGAGCACTCCTCGCTATTAGTTGTCCGATCTACTATTCATGGGGGCGTTTTTTGAAAGCTTTCCTTGAATGCCTGCTACAAAGGTGTTCGGCATCTTGGCTTCTTTTCGGCTAGCAATAAGTTTATAACTTCCGTTAACTATGGAAGCAATCACTTCACCTCGGAAGTGAATGGAATGAACATCAAACAAATTGTTGAACAAATCCTGACGGAAAACGAGTTGGGAAAACCCTGGAGTTGGGGAGACAACGCAGCCGGTTTCCTCATACCAATTTTGAGAACAGGCGAAATCCCCGACAGATTGTATCTTATGCTGGAAGAAGTTAAAGATAAAGTGAAAATCGAAGATACAGGGCACATTAGTCAGGCCAGACTTGTTAACCTGGCAGGTTTGCCCGTTTTCGTTAGAGGCGGTGGAATACTAGCAGGACAGGATACTCAATCGCGTGCTTTTCAGAAAGGGGCGATTCTTATGCCCGGCAAGCAAGAACTGCCAATCAACTGTGTCCACGCAAGTCACGGAATTAGGCCAAATGCATATTTCGATTTTTCTGGTTATGCTCCGCGAAAAGTTGAGAGGGCATTAAGAAATGGAAATCAAAATGAGGTCTGGAATAGTGTACAAGCCTCAACCATTGACATGCGCCAACAAGCTTTGAGAAACGGAGGACAAAAGGCTTACGCGTTGGCGGACAATTTTCAAAGCGACAATCTGGTGGGTACGATGGAGAAGATAGCCGGCTTCAAAAGCACCGTCGACGATGCCATCAGACGAATGCCAAGAGAACCGAACCAAGTTGGCGTCGCCATTTTTGACGTGAAAGGTGTGGTTGGCGTTGAGCTTTTCGATCATCCGGACTCATGGAAAGCCCTCTGCGAAAGTGTATTGAAACAATATGGCGATGTTTTCGAACAAGAAGTGCCAGACTACCTAAAGATTGACCCAAACAAAGTTGTAGCAAACGTTCGGGCATTCTTTGAATTAGCCAAAGAAGCGAACGAAGAGCCAGAGCAGGACGGCACAGTTGTAATCCGTGGGAAAGGCATCACTGGCGAATACACGGTATTGACCAAGCAAGCGGCGACTTCAAAGAACAGAGTTGTGCTTTCAAAACTGAAGGAGCCCAGACTCATACACTTCTTGCTTTCTAGAGAAGAAAAAGAAAAAGAAACCGCGAATCATCATCAGCGACAAGCTTACTATGACTATGTAGGCCCATACCAAACAGACCAATCGGAAAAACAAACGCTAAACCTAAGTCGCCAAAACATTAACACGTCAAATAGCACTTTCTCTGCACTTCCAGCCAAGGTGGAAACGTTGCTAGAGAATCTCCAGACTCCAAAAACCTGGAAACAATTGGAGCCACTATTCAAATCAACCAATACGCAGAGCCGAATTACCAAAGCCGCCATTGAGGCAGGGCTAGTCGAACACTTCCAAAACGGCGACAACATAATCAAATACAGACTAACTGCGCGAGGAACTCACCTGCTATCAAGGAATAAATGAACGCTAGAGTGAGCGTGCACGCGCAACCAAGCGAGCTTTAAGGAGCTTAAACTAATGAGCCTGGAGAATTTCGCCTGCTGGATTGCTTTCTATTTAGGGGTTAAACATCATTGCAGGTTCGGCAAACACATTTGGGTGGAGCTCCCGAGCATCAAAGTCTTGTTTGAGCTGCGAGGCTGCTACGTATGCGGCAAACTTCAAGTAAACGGGGGTGATGAAATTTGGCAGGAAGTCGACGTAAATGCCAAAGATTACGCCGCTTTTGCCGAGCATCAAATCAGCATGGGTCCTGGAAGGCATAACTGTCAATGTGAACTATGTCAGCGGATCACGCCTAAACTGAAGGAAGCTGGCTTATGGTAGCGGTAGCGTCCTTGTAGTATACGCTGAATCTCAACGCGCGCTATTTGAGGCGTTCGCTTGTTTGCATTTTTTAAGTTAAAGAGGTCCCATAAAAAATCTTTTGTACAGCTTGCAACCAACTGATCACTCAAAATATCGAGAAAGGAGCGCTCGCGTATAATGACATTCACGTTAATACTTAGCGTTGGCTGAGGCCTATTTTGCATTTTTGGACGTGAGGTCCAGAAATCTTTCAAGACCTAGTCTGCTTCAAAATGCCCTATGTTGAAGAAGACGCATACTCGTTGATTATATTAATCCTTGATCGTTGTCCCAGCCTCAGAAGACTTTTGACGTAGTGGTAAAGTATTTTGATGCCCTATATGCGAGTGACAGGTTAAAACTTCCCTTCAAAGGAGTTTTAATTACAGGTTATTGAATCGAGAAAGTTCTAAAGTCGCTTGTGCTCTTTCCCCGAGTGTTTTCTTAGGAGTATCCGTTATGCTGGGCTTACTGTTATTTCATATGCGTATTGGTTTAGGGTTGTTTCTTTGTGTAGTTTGTTTTTTTATTAGTTCTGCGTTTATTTTTGGGATTGTTATTCGTCAGTGTTTGTTCATTTTTGTGGGCTTTGTTTTCTTTTCGAAAAAATGTGTTGACCAGAGCTTTCTCAGTCATTTCTCTTTTTCAAGTCGTTTTATAGCTTTTTTAAGAACTAAAAAAAGGAAAGGGGGTTGTAGTTTGGCTTTTTTAGCTTATGGGTGTTTTCGTGTTACGAGGAGTGCCAGGACTGCGATTCCTATGATTATTATGATGATGATTGCGATGCCTATGTATTCGAGTGTGGTTTGTGTGGCTACTCCGCTGAGTGGTGTTGCTGTTGGTGCTGGTGTTGGTGCTGTGGCGCTGGCGTGGAAGTAGGTTGAGGCCGATGATGGGTAGTATCCGTTTGTGCCTGCAAACGCGGCGTAGACTGTGTAGTTGCCTGGAATGTCTGGTGTCCACGTGAAGCCGTACTGGCCTTGGGCGTTGGTTGTGGTTGTGCCGATTGTTCTGTAGTTGCCGTTAGAGTCTAATACGGATAATGTGACTGGAACTCCAGTTGTGTTGCTCGGCATTGGCTGCTGCATGTAAACAGCTTCCATAAACTGCGTCATACTTGCGTCAGAAACACACGGTAGGCCGTTGGGGAAGTTTGCTGCAACCGCGTTTTGCTGTGCACCAGTTGAGATATCCGTTACTGAACCCGTTATGGTTATCGGTGTTGCTGTTGTTACGCCAACTTCAGGTGCGTTGACGGTAGTTTTGCTTGGTCCCATCCCATAGGCGTATAGCGAATTGTCGTATCCGTTTAGAGCCACAAGTATGCCGTCGGAAATAGGCATAACACCTTCAGCGAATGTATTTATGTTCCAGAGCAGCTTGCCAGACATAGCGTCTACACAGTAAAGTTGTGCGCCGTCGAAAACGGGGTCTCCATGGCTAACGCCTGTGTTCAAATATAGTTTTCCGTCAGCAACGGTCATACTGCTTTGTTCAAATGGATAGTGGCTGAATCCTGGGAAGTTAGTTCCACTGCTGATTCCTTTGAAATCCCACAGTTCCTGGCCAGTTGTAAGATTGAATGCGCGGATCCCATCTGAGGCTAATCCGTATAGAATTCCATAAGCGATTTGGGACTGCCATGGGCTTGGTTCTGAACCCCACGGATCGTTGTCAGCTGCGGTTGGACCCCAAAGTTTAGCGCCGGTGTTAGCATTAAAGCCGTACCACTGCTCACTTAACGCATCATATGCTGTGAAAACGCCGTCGGCCATTGGCCCCATATTGTAGTTGAATGATGTTGTCGGTCCAGATGGCAGCGTAACGTTTTGAATCCACATTTGTTGTCCCGTTGTTGCGCTATAACCTATCTCTGTTGCGAAGCTCGATAAGCCTGGTCCCAAAAAGCTGCCTACTCCCGTCACTGTGCTTGCAAGTATTACTCCTGAATTGACGTCAACTATTGCCTCGCCTGGATAAGTTTGCATCGTAATGTTCCATTGTACACCTTTGTTCCAGTTTAGAACCGATCCGACTGGTGGACTCCAAACCCAAAAGTTTGAACTGAACAGCGAGATCGGCGGAGAATAGGCGCCGAGCGTTCCGATGCAAAGCGATGAATTCCACAATGCTATCCAGTTAGTTCCTAAAACGTAGTCCAGCAGCTCGCCGCTAGGTCCTTCAACAGTTAACTGCGAATCCTGCGTTTGGCTTAATGCATTTGCAAATTGTAACACCAAATCTCCTGTGTTGGCATCATACATGTTCCACGTGTTTGTAGCAGTGAACCACAAGTAGGGGAAGCCTCCTTCCATGTTGGGTGACTCATAGTTATACACTTGACCAAGAGAAATGCCTGGGAATTCCCAACCTGTCACCAGTCCTCCAAAAGCTTGGAACGATGCGCCAGTGCTGTTCTGCCACCATAATGTTTGTCCAGTTCGCAAATCTACAGCGTAGAATCCTTCTTTTGGGCTCTCCGGAGCATTATAGTAAAGCACGCCGTTGATGACTACTGGCGGTGTGAACATCATTTGATACGATTTCCCAGTGAAATAGTTGCTTGTATCAGTCCCACCGAATTCGCCTCCGATTAAGCCGCCAGCTACTAACGGCTTAGTCCACATTATATGCGCGCTGCCAGGCCCATCAGTGTACGCGTTAAAGTTTCCTGTCGCGTTGTAATTTGTAGACCCAAAAGTGGATGTGCCTAATGCCAGCCAATTTCCTGAAATTGCAGACCATAAACTATTTTGCGAATTTATCGGTCGCGTCCAATAGGTTGATGGAAGCGGAGATTGCGTGAAAGATGCTGCCGGTTGCTGTTGCACCGTAAGACTTGTCGTAGCCGTGCTGCCTGCATAATAAACGTTAATTGGTGCCCCAGCAGTTGCGAAACCGGTCACGTGCTGTCCAGGAAAACTGAACTTAAAAGTATAGTTACCCGCTTGTTCAGGTGTGTAATATGCAACCGCGAACGAAGCATCATTTGACGTGAAAGGTCCTAGCGCTTGAGAAGTGCCATCAGGCTTTGTGATCGCCACCGCAAAGTTATCCCACCTGCCGCCAACCAAGCCGGATGCAGTCGGATTAGGCTGCCCTAGCCACATTTCTATGGTTATCTGCTGACCGACGCCGGCGGGGCTTGGCGAAATAGCAACATAGGCATTCGTAGGAAGAGGAGAAGTTGCTGTCTGAGCCTTTGAAGCTGGAATTGTAGCCATTATTCCTGAAACTGTCAACAAGAGAATAAAAGCAATTGCGATAGTTACATTTTTGTTCTTAATCATCTTCATCTTTTTTCCTTCCTTATTCTTATTGAGCAAGAAGCGCAAATGCTCCTCGCCCAATTGTGTATGCTTTATGAAAGGTTTTAAATCCTAGAAAGAACAACGGAGTTCTATCAACTCATAGTTCACCCTCCCGGGGATTCTAATGAGTGATTTATCGGTCTCCAACGAAAACGTCCAGGCTCTGACACAGCTAGGGCTTTCTTCTCTTGAAGCCAGAATTTTCACCGCGCTCACTCAAACGGAAAGAGCCACCATAAAAACCCTATCCAAGAGCACAGGTTTAGCGCGTCAACACGTTTACCAAGTGATTAATGATTTATTAGACATTGGGATAATTGAAAAAATAGTGGCCGCACCCTTTGAGTACTCTGCTATCCCAATAAAAGACGCTATTTTCATTATGCTTCAGCGGAAACAGCAGGAATTTTTAGACATGGAGGCAAAAATTGAGTCAACAGCAAAGCAGATGCTTGAACGATACGAAGCAGCAAGCAAAATGAAAAATACCTCATTACAAGAGGAACAAACCTTTGTTTTTCGTAGCGTCAGCGTGCATAAAAACGCGCAAGTGCGTATACGCGAATTTTCTAATTGCAAGACAAGTATCGACTTGATTGTTTTAGAGAGAAATTTAGAATCAATAAATGAAGAACTAGGCAATGCGTTGAAAAAACAAGTGAAGATAAGAATGATTATAGGAAACACCGAAAGAAGCAGCTTTCATCTTAATTTAAAAGATTTGATGGCAAATCCTTTTCTCGAAGCAAGAGTTTCACTTAACGAAGCAATTTTTCCATTTGCCATCCTAGACGAGAAACAAGCCGTGGTTATTACTTCGAAATTAAGCGACTTTCCTAAAGCCTCCTATTTAGAGACGAATAACTCCCATCTAATGGCAATAGCCAAAGTATACTTTGAAAAGCAGTGGACAGACTCTCAAACATTGAAACCTACGGGAAACTACGGGTTTTAGCCCGCTGCCTGTCCCCAAATTAAAACCAAGTGCAGTGTTTTTGTGACTGCAATATAGCAGTAACACAGTGTTATTAACCGCAATTACCGCTAACTATAGGTGGTTATGTGTATGAGATTTCATGTAACTTTTACCGTTAGGGAATCAATTTCTCTTTCTGAGATAGCTGGAGTACAAAACCGAATTGGAGACGCGGTACAAAAAATAATGCAAACAGGAAAGGTCCAGGCTTCCGGAGTGCTGCCTGATAGAAAATTATTCTTCCTAATCGAGGCGGATAATGCTGAAGAACTCTGGAAGTGGTTTGCGCCCCTCTTCGACGTTGCGAAACCGGAAATTCAGCCTACAGTACCCTTTGAGGTTTTGCCCAAACTCTTCGAGGAACTGCAAAAACTTCGATACCAGTAAAAGTGAATTTTTGCCAACTAAAGCAAAACGAACAAAAGACGCGATTCGTTCAGCCTTTGCCTCGGCATTATCACCTCAAGAACTCCATTCTCAAAAGTGAAATGAACCTTTCCTACATAATACTCTTTCAGGCGCGCCGCCATCGTGACGTCTACGGGCCCAACCCACTGAACACAAAACTCGGATGTCAGTGATGAAAAAGTTGGGTCAGTTGTATCCATCCAAAAGGTTTATTTTCTATCCATAAAGAAAAGTGTTTGATAGTTATGGATATTCTTGAGGTCAAAGATTTAACCGTCAAGGTTGAAGGAAAGCCTATCCTCAATGACGTAACATTCAGCCTTAAAAGCGGGGAGAATTACGTTCTTTTCGGACCGAATGGTTCCGGAAAAACAACACTCATAAGTGCAATTATGGGTCTTCCCACGTACGAACCAGCTTCCGGAAGAATCTTGTTCAATGGGACCGACATTACGACGAAAACTGTGGAGGAAAGAGCAAAGCTTGGCGTGACTATCAGCTTCCAAAATCCTCCCGAAATCACCGGCGTCAAACTTGCAGACCTATTGAAACTCTGTCTGGGCAAGAAAACTGATGAACCGTTCAGCGCAGAAGAACAACGCTTAATTGAAGCCTTCAAATTAACTGACTTCTTAAACAGGGATCTAAACGTTGGTTTCTCCGGCGGCGAAAAAAAACGCTCTGAAATTCTTCAACTGATTTTCCTTAAACCCAAACTTCTCCTTCTAGATGAGCCTGACTCAGGCGTGGATGTAGAAAGCCTGAAGCTGATTGCAACTGAAATTGAACGCTACGTAGAAAGCAGCGGAAGCTCAGCTTTAGTGATAACTCACAAAGGCGATATACTGGAATACATCAAAGCGAAATACGGGTTTATTCTTCTGGATGGGCAATTTCACTGTTACACTCATCCCATGAAAATCTATGAGGACATTAAAAAGGTAGGTTACGAGGAGTGTGTAGCTTGCAGAAGGAGAGTAGTTGGAGGCTGGAAAAATGACAGCTGAAAGTGAATTGACAAAAGTACCGCACAAGATTCTTGAAGAAGCGCAGAAGGCGGGCATTGAATCAAATGAAAAAAACCGTTCAGGCACCTATTTCCACTTGGACCAAACAACTGTCCAAGCAACCGTCAACCAAGTTTTCGAAGGGAAAATCGAGCTGTTGGATATCAAGACAGCCCTGAAAAAGTACTCTTGGCTCGACAACTATATGTGGAAAATCGTTGATAAAAACAAGGACGAGTACACCAAAAAAGTAGCTGAAGACTACAGCGGAGGCTACTTCATGCGGATTCTTCCGGGCGCAGAAGTGGCCTTTCCTCTTCAATCCTGCATGATGATCTCGCAGAAGAATCTGGAACAACGAGTGCACAACATCATAATTGCCGAGGAAGGTTCAAACTCGCACATAATCACCAGCTGCCTTCAGCACTCAACGGTTAAAAATGCATCGCACATGGGTGTATCCGAAATCTACGTCAAAAAAGGCGCTATGCTTAACTTCACGATGATTCATCAATGGAGTGAGACCACCCTTGTCCGACCGAGAAGCGCAACCGAAATTGCTGACAATGCCGCATTCGTGTCGAACTATGTGTGCATGCGCCCCGTAAGAGACATTCAAATGTATCCTGTGGCGTACTGCAAAGGAGAGGACTCACGGGCGAGCTTCAACAGTATCCTATACGGATACAGAAACTCGCAGCTGGACATTGGAACGAAAGCCGTTCTGACTGGAAAAGGAAGCAAAGCAGAGATGATTAGCCGCGCCATTTCTCGTGAGGGCTCAAAAATGATTATCCGAGGCATGATAGAAGGGGACAGCAACGACTGCAAGGGACACTTGGAATGCCGCGGCTTACTGATGGATGATGAATCGTTTATGCAGTCTATTCCCGAGCTCATCGCTAAGCGGAAAGGTGTCGAGATAACTCATGAGGCGGCGGTGGGAAAAATCTCGGAAAAAGAAATTACTTATCTCATGACACGAAAATTGTCACGCGATCAAGCCGTTTCGGTGATTATACGTGGTTTCATGGATGTAGGGATACTTGGGCTGCCAGATACTCTAAATGCAGAGATCAAGAAAATAGTAGAATCTTCTACTGAAACCACATGAGCACTGCCGCGCGCGAAGCTCAACGATCGATTGCTGATAGAAACCTACACTGTAGACAACTATCCATACTAACATATCCATTTTGACGTCAGCTAAAATAACCGTTGAAAAGCCTTTCTGTTTTAGCCAATCCCTGACGCGTATTCGTATGTTTTGATCAACCAAATCGGTGTCAAAGAATGTTTCTCTGCTCTTACACAGGAATGATTTCTTCACGATCAAGGCATTTCGATGCGTACATAAGCGCGGCTTTTATGTCCTCTTTCTTTAGATCGGGATAATCTTCTAATTTCTCAATTTTCGTGGCCCCGTTTGCTAAGAGTTGAATGATAAGATTCACTGTGATACAGGTGCCTTCGATGGCTGGCTTGCCAACCATTATTTCAGGTCTATAATGACCCTGTCCATCAAATCTTCCATTCAAATCACTTTATTCTTATGAACGATATCAGCGAATATCTTATTGGCTGGTTAATATATGATGATGTGCACGAACGTTGGGGTTTTTCGAGTTAAAAGAGTCGTTGGTTAACATGAGTTCATATGAAAAGGATCAAGGAAACCATTCAAGCATGGATACGGATTTCTCCAAGAATGAGATTATTAAGTTTCGTGGGATGCGTTCATTTTTCTGAGAATTTTGCTTATACAACGGCTTAGATTGTGCTTCACATCGTACTCCCAAAAACGCATAACAGTCCAACCTTCTTTCTTTAGCTCCTGATTAACTAAACAGTCTCTTTGTTTGTTTCCTGCAATCTTCCTATCCCAATATTCAACGTTAGTTTTGGGTCTCACAAAACGCTTAGGATTGCCATGCCAGAAATCAGAATCAATAAAAACAGCAAGTTTTCTCTCGGAAAAAACAACATCAGGCTTTCCTATGATTGATTTATCATAAGTAGTGAAAACTAAACCCATTTTCCGCAGCTCATTCATTAAAATGTTTTCTGCTTTTGTACCTGTAGAACGTATCCTCTGCATATTCTTTCTACGCTGTTCAGGTGTGAGATTATCCATTTATTATCTCTCGGCGGGTTTAGAGAAATCCATGTAATAAGTTTCATCATCCATCTTATAGAAAACAATATCTGTTCGTCCGTAACGGTCTAAATCAGTTCTTTCCACCTTTGCGCCCAATGGAACCCCCAACCTGTCACGGAAATACTTGCCTAAAATACTATTATCGTGTGGTGTTTCAATAGCTTTGCCGTATTCTTCCTGTGCTCTGGTGCAAATGAGGACTTTGTCATTATCAGTGTAAACCGTAAAATGTTCGCCTTTAACGGGGAAAAAGTTAGTCTTGTAAATAGTTGATGGTACTTTTATGTACGCTTGATTCGGCTCTCTTCCTTCTCTCTGACCCCAATTCAAACCTGAGTGGTCAGGCACTATCCCGTTGTCATCGAGCAAAGTAAGTCGTTCAAACGGCAAACCCTCAAGAACTACTCCATTAGGTGCATCTGGAAGTTTATCCTCAACCAGTTTTTTCTGTCTCATTAACCTATTGCATGTTTGGTCTTTGTAAATAGTAACCATGTTTTCAGCATCTGGATGGTTGGCATAAACTGTCTCATTCTCAAAACTTTGGAAGTAATCATACGCCTCTTTTGGCGGACATTCACTAAGTAACTCTCTCTGAGTGTCAAAAGCTGTCTGTGTGTAATTTGCAGAGCCGACATACGCTTGGGATAGCATACCATCTTTGAGCCAGATGTAGGCTTTAGAATGAACTGGGGGACAGCTTGGAACATAACTTGTTGTGAATAATCCAGTGAAATCTTCATCCATCAGTTTTTGAAATCCTCGATGGTTGCTTTTGGATAAACCGTCTCGTGCACACATCCCTATAATCAAGTTAACCTCGACATTTGGGTTGATTTTTTTTAAGTCGTTTAAGTGCCGAGAAGCCATAGCTGCCGTAGCGTATCCTGAAATAATGAGAAGTTTATTGCATCCCTTTTTTGCTGGTTCCAAAAGTACTTTATTGTAGATGTCTTCTGACAACATAGAATGGTTATTTTAATTTGAACTATTTATATAATTATCTGTTGTGGCTCCATCAGCCGAGTTTGAGCAGAAGTATTTAGGACATGTGCCATGTTCGGCTGGACGCTTTTGTATTCAATATTTGCGAATGTTTTGAGAATTGCCTCAAAGACTACTTGAGCGCCTTTAGGTGGAACTGCCATGCCGATTTGACGTCTTACGCTTTCTTTTGAACCGCAGAAAACAAAATTGTCAGGGAAGGTTTGCAATCTTGCACGTTCTCGGTTGGTCAATGCTCTGTTTTCTTTCCAGTGGTACATGTGAGTGCCTCCTCCTCCGCTGCTCGTTACGGTGTAAGCTGGTTTGTTTGGGTCTAAGCGTTTGTATATTTGGCTTATTTTAGCGCCGTTGACTTTGAGTTTTAGATGTTCAGGTAAATGTGCTGTAAAGACGTTTTCGCCTTCTTTTATGTACGTTAGTCTTTCTACGACTTGTTTGGCTTGTTTGGTGTATTCTTGGTTTGATGCATCTTGAGGTATAGGCGGGTTTTCCAAAGCTTCTCTGCAGGTTATCCGCGGGCTTTCTAATTCTGCTGGAATTTTAAAAACGTGGCTAATGTCTTTTCTAATACCCACGATGATTATTCGGTGTCGTGATTGCGGAACGGCATAATTCTCAAATTTGTATAGATTCGGCACGATGTTATAACCTGCACCGGTTAATTCTCGCAAGATGACTTTAAGCGCTTGTCCATCATTCGCGTTCCTTAGTCCTCCAACGTTTTCGGCAAGAAACCACATTGGCTGAAAATGTTTTAACGCTTTTATGCAGTATTGATAAAGATGACCGAAACTGCCGTTAACTCCTTTTTGTTCACCTACAGCGCTAAAATCGTTGCATGGAAAGCCGAAAGCAAGAGCGTCAATGGAGGGCAATTTATCCATTTCAAGTTTGGCAACATCTCGGCAGATAACTTTTTCTGAATATTTACTGCCGATGTTAAGCTGATAAGTGCTGCAGGCATCCGTATCATAATCGTTTGCCCATGTCGGCACGATAGAATAGTTTTCTCCATTTTTGGATACCTGCGCTGAAATCGCTCCAAGCGTTAAGCCGCCTGCACCGTTAAATAATTCGCCTAACCTAAAGTTCATGTTGTCTTCTCCCTTACTCTTTCGTGCTTCAACTAATATTGATTTTCCCTCGGCTTTTGTGGGATGGAGCGCGTGCTGTTTTCTACAGTCTCCTAAGCTGTAGTGCGCGCCAGTTCGTTGCTAAATCGATTTCTTCGTGTAAAGTCCGCTTAACGGATATCTAATTGCAATCATACTAATTACGCACAAAAGTGTCTATTAAAATAATTTAGCAACGCTGTGGCGCGCTTTTTCTCCTTATCGCTGAAGGGATGGTGGTTTGGCATTGCCTTGTAACCTTAACTTTGTAAGCCACAACAATAACCTACTATATTATTGTGCAAAATACTATAAACAGTTTGCTAAAACTACATGGAAAGCAAAGGAAACCAGGCTTCTAAGCGCTCGCGCTTTTGATCAGTTGAAGAAATGGCTTTCATAATTATTGCACAGACTTAAGGCAGACCCTAAATTGCCAATAGAATGCGTCGCGCGCGGAAAATATTATCGGACGCGTGTATGTCCATGATTGCTTCACTTTGAAGCTTCTTTTGAAGAACCACAAAAAAAGAAAGGGTATTTGTTTTGTTACTTTATGTTATGGTCTTTTTCTTAGTAGCAGCATTCCCAGTACAGCGCCGATTATGACTATTACGACTATGATTGCGATTCCCACGTACATGATGTCGTTTTGGGTGGAAGCCAAGCTAAGCGGTGAAGCTGTTGGCGCAGCTGTTGGTGCTGCATTGCCGGCATGGAAGTGTGTTTCAGCATATGATGGCCAGTAACCGTTTGTGCCAGCGAACGTTGCGTAGATCGTGAAGTTGCCTGAGATGGATGGTGCCCAAGTGAGGCTGTATGAGCCGCTCTCATCAGTTGTAGCGTAACCTATTGGGTAGTGGTTTCCGTTAGAATCTAAAACAGCCAGTTGCACTTGAACGCCAGTGAAGTTGGTTGGTTCTGGTTGTTGCTGGTAAACGTAGCCCATCCACGCTTTCATGCTTGCGTCAGATGCGCATGGAACTCCATGTGGAAAGTCGGCTGCCTGCTCACTTTGTGTCGTGCCAGCGGAAGCATCCATCACTGTACCCTCTATTACAACGTTGCCTCCTACGGTTGTGACCTTCGGTCCTACTGTTACTGTGGTTGCGCTTGGTCCTCTGCCTACACTGTATATTTGGGCGTCATAGCCATTGAAGAAAGTGGCATATCCATCTGCGACTATAAAGTCAGAGCCGCTGCCAGAGTTGGACCACTCGCTGCCGTAGCTTGACAGTGTCCAGATTTGTGCTCCTGTGGTGGCGTTAATAGCGGTTATTTGTGCGCCTTTGTAAATTGGGTCTGTGATAGTGTGTTCATCAGTTTCCAAGTATACAACGCCGTTAGCAATGGATTGTACGAAAGTGGGGTAATCGCCATAGGGTGTTTGGAAGCCAGCGTTAGTGCTGTTGTCCGAGCCGGCTGGACCGTTGCCGTATGTGAAGGCTATTTTGCCGGTTAAATCGTTGTAGGCGTAGCATATTCCTCCGTACGAACTGCTGTAGAGGGTGCCGTAAGCCATGTTGCCTGTTGATCCAGGGCCGTCGTAGTAGTCGAAGGGTGTTTCAGCTGTAGAAGGTCCCCATATTTGGTTGCCGTTTGTTAAACTGTATCCTACCCACTGTGCAGTTTCCTCATAAGCTAGAACGAAGGTACGTGTTTGCCAGTCAACTGGGCCTTGTTGGACAGTGAGGTTACCTGCAGGGGGATTATACGTCTGCGTCCATAGTATAGAACCGATTGCACCGCGAGACGCGTTTAGGTTGATGGCGAAGATTGTGAATGGAAGTTGTGGATAGCCAGTGGAGGTTGTGGCGAAACCAGTTGGTAGAGAACCGTTTCTGCAAAGTATCATGTCACCCGGATTGGATGCAACGACTGTTACTGGATTTGATCCTGGAATCGCGGCTACTATTTTTCCTGTGTTCACGTTGTAGGTTGGCTGCAGGGGCATAGTGTTGAGCCATGGTACCGAGACGTTCCAGTCATAAGTAGCTGTGCCGTAGCCAGCGGTGCCGCCGACAGCGCCTGAGAAACCGACTGTTGTGGGGCTTATGGCAACGTTTGCGTTGACGGTGATTGTGGAGCCGTATGGGATGAAGACGCTTGCTCCGTTTGGAAGAGTTCCAGTTTCGCCGGTTAGTGGAATTGGAAGCTCTGAAATGAGGACTCCGTTGGTTGCGTTGATAACTGATGGATTAAGGCTTCCAGTGCCGGTGTATGGGTTGATGTCGTATTGCCATAGTTTGGACATGTTCCACTGGGCCAGATACCATTGTGGGTGTGCGGCTGTGCCGTCGTTAGCAAGGACGTACCGTAACTGCTCACCGCTTGGACCAGCTGCTAAATTGCCTTCTCCTCCAATCACGTCACCGAGAACTTGTGCCGGAACGCTAGTCACGTTGAACAATGGGTCTCCTGTGTATGCATCAAATAGCTCCCAAGTCGCCGGGATACCAGTTAGACCGCCTCCTACAGATGCAACTATTATTGGTGGAAAAGTGCCGTGTTGATCTGGGTCCCAGAGATTGTAGATGTAGCCGAAT
>Ga0326727_10002976_pt1 | contig 55698 bp, 46 predicted proteins | sample MB2enrmetagenome_FD_207643 | JGI IMG/M metagenome (GOLD analysis project Ga0326727, IMG submission 207643) | Lab enriched peat soil microbial communities from McLean, Ithaca, NY, United States - MB29MY | ecosystem: Environmental > Terrestrial > Soil > Wetlands > Peat | place: USA: New York...
TCCCCCGCTTTTTCAAAAAGCTGCGCCAACGTGGAAAGCTCAGCCGCAGTCCAAACCAGGTGGTGGCTTTCCTTGTTCAGCCGAAACTCGACGAGCACCCGCCCTGCCGCGGCTTGGTTCTGCTGGTGCTGGTAATAGGCAAACAGGCGGGTCGCGGCGTCCAGATTTTCCGGACTTGCCGCAAGGGCCGCGCGGCTTCGCCCCAGGAATTCGCGCAGCTTTCCTTGACCTTCGAGCAGTTTGAAATAGTCAGCCATTACGTCGTCGGGCCAAAGCGGTTGAAAAGCATGATCGTAAATCGCAATTGCCTGGTCTGGCGCTCCACGCGCGACCTCAATGGATGCCTTCGCCGAAACCGGATATGCAATGTCTTTGGGAAACGACTTTTCATAGTCGGCGATCTGCGCGGCTGCGTCCGCGTAGAGATGCTGGTTCACCAGGAACGTGATATAGCGCCGGCGAACCAGAGGCTCCGACGGGTAGCGCAGGATCCATTGCTGATAGACCTCCGCCGCAGGCAAATCCTGCTCCTGATCCACTTCCAGCATGCGCTCAAAAGCCTGCCACGCGGACTGTTCTGTTGCCGGAGTCCAACGTTCGGAAGGGGTTTTCGTGACCAACTCCAGCGCCGCGAGTTCATCGGTGGGACGAATGCGCCTGTGATAAAAATCAGCCAGCTCCAAATTCGCGCCGGTCATTTGCGCGTACTTGCGCCAGTCTTCCTCGGCAGTTTTGAAATCCAGCTGCAGCTCGTCTTCACGGGCGCGCAGACGATAAAGCTCGGCTTGATTGGGTTCCTTGAAAATTTGATCCGCCAGCGCGGGACGCGTTTCAGAGGGCGGACGGCGGGCATTCACGTTACCGCCCGGCATCGTCACCGGACGGAAGAAAATAGCCTGCAGCGCTCCAGCGGGCGACCACTGCACCCACTGCTGCAGCTCGCCGTGCATCGCGAAGCAGCCGAGGCCAGTCAACCCGGCAATGGCCCACCATTTACTGAACCTCAACCTGCACCTCCTGGCTCCCGATGTTGTGCGCGATATCTTCAGCCGTCACCGTGATTGGGTATTTCCCGACAGGCAGATGAACGGGAATCACCAGGTCGCCCGTATTCGCGCCCGCCTTTTCGTCCCAGCGCAAAATCGCCGGACTCGCGCCGTAGATCCGCGCCGAAACGGTTCGCGTGAGCGCCGATGTACTCACCTGCAACCGGATCGTTTCTCCCGCATGAAAGCGGTTCTTCTGCAGCCGCACCCGCACGACCGGAGGATGGCTCGCAATAATGAAGTTCTTGGCTTCCTGATAAACGTGTCCGTTTTGGTCGCGCAGAATCAAGCGCACCGGATACTGCCCGTCGTTCATCTCCGTGGGCGCCAGAAAACGCGTTTGCCAGATGCTTTCTCCTTTCAAATAGCGGAGCGGCTTCACCAGCCCAAACGGAAACAGCGCGGTTACAGAGATGATGGATTCGTCGGTGCGTACGCGCAGCACCGGATCACCCGGGCGAATGACACGCGGCCGCAGCAACGCGCGCGGCACCGCCAGGAACGATGTATAGGGCGTAACAAACTTATACTTGCGGGAAAGCCGGATGATCTCGTCGATGGAGGCGCTGTCTTCGCCTTCGCGTTCGATTTGTTCAAGAAGCGCATCCACGCGCGCTCGCGCCCATGTGCGGGGCAGCTCTGCGTGGCCGGCATCCAGTGGGGGCAGGGAAACCCGCGCAGCCATCCCCCCTGCTGAAAAGGTGACGGGCTGGGGATTTAGATACTGGCCAACCCACGAAGCCTCAGAACCAGCGAAATACACATCCTGCAACGGGTAAACCATGGTTACGGCCGCCAGCGGGTCTGCGCGTAGGGTCATCCCGGTAACGGGCCGCCTTCCGATCTTTGAAAGAAAGGAAGTCAACTTGAAATCCACCGGCTCGGTGGAGCGCACTGTTTCCAGCACTCCGTCCTGCCTCGCCAGCATCTTCAGCAGCGGGAGATTGGCGTCGTCACCCACGCCGAATATATAGGTATGCGGACGCTTCGCGGCGGGCAATTTCTTCCACTGCGCGGCATACCAGGCGGCCAGCTTCCCGTCCTGAATAATTCCCCTGGTGGCTCCGCCATCGGACAGCAGCACCAGATAGCCATCGCCGGCTTGCGCGAGCCCCGCAGCAAGCGCGCTTTGCAGATCCGTTCCGCCACGCAACCGGCTGGCGCGCACAAATGCGAGAGCACGTTCTACCGCCGCTGGGTCCGCCGCTACCGGCGCTGGGGCGAAGCGCGTCACTTCGGAATTGAACAGAAGCAGGTTGAAGCGGTCCTGGGGACGCAATCCGCGCAGCAGCTTATCCAGGGCCATAAAGCTGCGCTCCAGTTTTTCCCACTGCATCGAAAGCGAGACATCGAAGAGGGCCACTACGGTTCGCGGAGGCCCTCCCGCGGCATCTCCGGGCGGAATTCCCAGCAAGACCGACGGCTCAAAGAATCCGGGCTCACCCGCATCCCGGTGCGTGGCCACTGCCAGCTTATTCGCGCCTGACGGATCGAGATGGAAACGAATGGCGAAGTCTTCACTCAGGGTGACGTTGGCGCCTTGGAAGCTTCCCTTGTTCCCGTCTAGTTTGAGCGGATACACCTTGCCCACCTGCTCCAGCCGCAGTATCGGGTGATTACTGCGCACTTCGAGAGTGATTGAAAGCTTGCCCGCAGTCTGTGCATGGTAGGCGTCCGGCCGCAGCGGAACCGCAAAAAACGATTCCAGGTTCTCCACGGGAAGCGGCTCATAGTATTCCATTTCGAGGCGCTTGGTTCCGTAGCCCGGAATCGGCGCGATCCCCGCCTTGAACACGGAACTTCGGCGCGCCTCATCCGCGTCGCGGTCGCCCGCCTGCAGCAATCCAGGATCGATACTCTGATTTTTTGCCCTTTCGTATAGCTCGCCGGCGCGCTTCCGTTCCAGGATTACGCCTGGAATGCGGGTCACATCGTCCCAGACCGCGAAATCCGAAATGGACGCGCGGTCGGGCAGAGCGAACGTGTAGATACCCTCCATTGCGCCCATTTGATGGCTTGCGAAGATTTGACGAACCCGAACCCGCGCCATCCCGTCGTCAATCAGGATGTCGATGGACATCTCCTGCAGAGAGAGAATCGACGGATCCGGCTGCTGTTTATCAGCCGGCACCAGCACGCCTGCATCTCCCCAGAGACACGACGCTCCAAGAATCAAACCAATGGCCAAGGGAACCGCTTTCATGGAATATCCCGTTCCGGCATCCGGACCAATCCATTGTCCGTGCCAATCAACAAAACGCCGCCAGATTCCGCCAGCGCCGTCACGTTCAGAGACGGCAGACCGCCCGTCAACGCGCTCCACCTGCGAGAGCCACGGTCAAAGCAAAAAAGCCCTTTCCCCAGGCTTCCCGCCAGCACACGGGAAGGCGTCACCAGAATGGCGTTTGGATTCACAATGAAGTCTTTGGGTAAGTCGGGAAAAGTGTTCCATTCCCCGGCCTTGAAGCTCAAAACACCCGCTCCGTAAGTACCAACAAACCACTCCTCGCCAACCCGCGCCAGGGAAGTAATCCAGTTGTGTCTAAGTCTGGAATTCACGGTAGTGTAACTAGCGCGAACTACTCCGTCTTGTAACACCGAGAGTCCGCCCAAAGTACCCACGAGCAATTCCCCAGGCTTACCTCCCAAGCTATAAGTATGATTGTTGACAAGTCCCTGAAAGGCATACAAGCTACGCATTCCGGTGCGATTCACGAAGGTCAGGCCGGCGGGCGTTGCCACCACCATATCGTCGCCTTGAAGCATCACATCGGTGACGTGATCGGCAATGAGTCCGTCGGCGCGCCGCAATACCTGCCGCTGCACCCCGGATGCATCGAAAAGCACCAGACCGTTTGCGGTGGCGACCGCTGTCCGGATTCCCGGCTCGATGGCAATGCGGTTCACGCAGAAGACATGCTCGTCCTCTATGTGGTGAACGTGATCACCGTCGGATATGTCGAGCCCGCGATCGAAATAACCGACCCAGGTTCTGCCACCCGGTTCCACGCCAAGCGCGGATATATTACGATCGGCGAGTGCGCTGGTATCGCCGCCCAAAACGCGTCGCCCATTACCTAGATAAACGGCGTCGGGAGTCAACACGAGATCGCCAAGAAGTCTCTCCACCGCCCCGCCATCGAAGTCCGGGCTCGGCTTCCTACCGAAGCGCGAGGACAATGGAATCTCGATGACGCCTTCGTCTTCGGTTCCCACCAGCAGACGGTCCGGCTTCAATTCCAGCGCCCTGGCGAGATATCCCTCCGCCAGAACGCGGGTGAATTTTCCTCCGCGGGACTCCGCCACACCGAGCGGCGTCCCAACGTAGGCAGTATCCCTAGCGGCCTCAAGCGAAAGCACTTGCGAGTCAGGTAGTCCGCCGCCGGATTCGAAATGGTCCAGCTGGCCTGCATGCCAACGGAACGCCCCGTGCTGGAGCGTGCCGATCCAGATATCCGCCTCATCTCCCGCGATCGCCGTAACATGCTCGTGACTGATCGCGGCGTGGAGGTGCGTCAGATGCTTGCCGTCGTAAACCAGCACACCTGCTTTGACTGTTCCCAGCAACAGCCGACCGCTTTCGAGCGGCAACAGCGAAGTCAGATTCCTGGCGTTCGGGTCCGAAGGAAGAATATTTCGGAACTCGCGCCCATGGAAACTCAGCAAGCCTGCGCCGTCGGTTGCGATGAGCAATTCATCGGCGTGCGCTCGCAAAGCTACAACCTTGGCGGGAGGCAGTTCGAAACCAGGCCGGTATTCCGCGATGCGCGCTCCGTCGGCGCTGAAGGCAGTCAGGCCGGACGCGCCACCCAGATAGATTCTGCCGCCAAACTCCACCGCATCTCGATAGCCGCCGGGGGCGCGCAGAAGCTCCGCGCCTGGCATGACCGCCGGATGGATGACGTTGTCGGTGAAGTTGACTTTTGAGGTGGCCGCCACTTCGGCCTGGGATTCGGTCAGCGTGTTCTCGGCACGTCTCAGAACGACAAAACCAGCGGCGGCGATTGCGATAAGGAAAAAGACGACAGCTCCAACCCGAGAGCGCGTCACCAAGAGACCCATGCACTAACCTGTTGGTTTCAGCATAGAATCACTTTTGGATTTGTCAATAGGTGTTTGCTAACATCAACAAATTTTCATCATTCAGCCTAACTTAGCGTAGTTAGTAAGTGGACAGTTAGCGCCGCCGCAAAGCTTCCAACTCTTCCAGCGTACGTGGCCAATCCGATCCTAACAACCGAGAGAGCCCGCGATCGGCCAGAACCTTGCCGCCAGTCTGGCACCGGGCGCAATAGTTAGTTTCGTTGTCGGCGTAGCGAATCCTCAAGACTTCCTCGCCGCAGCGGGGACATGGCTTCCCCGCGCGCCCGTGAACCGCCATGCCGGCCCGGAACGCCGTCACGTTCTCCGGAAAGTCGTCCCCGGCTTCGGCCTTCAAACGCTCAATCCAAAGATTGAGCGTCGTCATGGTAGCGTCGAAAAGCCGATCCAACTCGTGCGGCTTCAGCTTCTGAGACTGCGCCAGTGGCGATAGCTGCGCCGCATGCAGAATCTCATCCGAATAGGCATTTCCGATGCCGCTGATCAAGCGAGGGTCTGTCAGAGCCCGTTTCAAAGTATGGTTTTCGGTGGTCATCACCCGGCGGAAAGACTCGAAATGGGAAGCCAGCACTTCGATGCCGCCAGGGTCCACGGAGCGCAAACCTTCCTCGCCACGAAGAATATGGAGCGATGCCCTGCGCTTCGTACCTGCCTCGGTAAGGGTGAGTGAACCGTTCGGGAAATCGAAGGCGGCCAGATTCTGCCGGCCTGCCAGTTTCGCATCCTTCGGTTTCCAATGCAGGCGGCCGGCGATCATGAGGTGCAGCACCAGCCAAAGATCCCCTTCCACTCCAATAGCGATGCGCTTTCCAATCCGCCGCAACTGCACCACCGGGCGGCCCTCCGTGGCCGCAACGGGCGGCTCAACCGTCCGAATCAGAAATGGATTCGTCAGGCGCACCCGTTCCAGCGGCCGCCCCATCACGCGCGCCTCCAGTGCGGCGATATAAGCATGGATGTCGGGTAACTCAGGCATGCTGCGCTGAGGAACAGATTAGCCGACGTGAGAACATGCAAATGAAGCTTCCAAGGAGGTGGCCCGCAAAACGGAGTGCGCGGGCAGCTCTACTTGGATGCAATGAGGGTGCCCGACGCACCCTTTGTAGGCTTAGCTAAGCATGGTTGACATTCACAGCCATATCCTGTGGGGCCTGGACGATGGCGCTGTTTCCCTAGACGTCAGTCTGGAGATGGTGCGTCTGGCCGCGGGTACGGGCACTACCGACATCGTCGCCACGCCGCATGCCAACAATGAGTATGAGTACGATCCCGAGAAGGTTCGGGAACGGATCAAGGAGCTCCAGACCCGTTGCGGGGCGATCCCGAAGATTCATCCGGGCTGTGACTTTCACCTCAGTTTCGGCAATATCGAGAATGCCCTGCAGAATCCCCGCCGATATACCGTGAATGCGCGGAGCTATTTAATGGTGGAGCTTCCGGATCACATGATGCCGCCCAACCTGGGGCGTGCGTTCGAGCACATGATGGCTGCCGGCATCATCCCGGTGATCACGCATCCGGAGCGCAATCGCGTGCTTTGGACCGAAGAACGGCAGTTCAACGCCTGGTTGGAACAGGGGTGCTACGCGCAAGTGACGGCGCAATCACTGGAAGGGCATTTCGGCCGGAAGGCCAGGGAAACAGCCTGGAAACTGCTTCAGGACGGCCGCGCGCAGTTTGTCGCCAGCGACGGCCACGATATCGAGCACCGGCCGCCGCGGCTTGATCGGGCATTCGCCCTTGTCGCGGAGAAGCACGGCGAACCGACTGCGAATCGGCTCTTTATCGAGAACCCGCGCCACCTGCTCGAAGGCTCACGAATCCCCGAGTCCACTGCCCACGACAAGCCTAAATTCCGTTTTTCATTCTTTCGTTGAAACTCGCGAATATAAGTTTTTGTAAAAAAAGAATTGAGAATCCTTGCGCTCGTTCACACAAAGTGGACATACTTTGTGTGTAATACCTTTCTCCGATCAGTTGTTCAGGGTTTCTGTGGAAGAAGGGTTTGGGCGGGCGAGGTTGGCCGGTGCGGCCTCAACTGCGTTGACACGGGAAGTATCCCGCTACGGTAGACACCGGACGGGTTTCTGAGAAGGAGAACAGAATCTCATGGCAGTTTTGAAGCGTAAGAGCAGAATGATCAGTTTACGGCTCTCCGATGATGAGTACGAGGCTCTTCGCAGCCTGTACCGTTTGCATGGTTCAAGGAGCGTTTCCGAGTTCGCCAGGAACGCGATGCAAAAGGTGATCGGTGAGAACGTCCCCCAATCCGGTTCGACGTTGGAAACACGCATCGTGGATCTTGATTCCAAGATGGCTTCTCTCGATCATGAGGTGGCACGCCTGGTGCAACTGATCGAGGCGCGGCTGGACCCGGCATTCCGCACTGCCTCCCTGGCAGTGGATGCCGCCTAGCGTTGGCCACTGGTTAGCGTGCGGGGCTTTGTTGACCGGGTTCGCTGGTCCAGCGCTCTCGGTGTGCCCGCCGGCTGAACCTTTAGATAATCTCACTTCCCCAGGCAGCGTTTCCCTGGTCGCGGGAGACGTAGTATCCGTCAAGGTGCTCGACCTTGATGAACTGGGCGAACGCACTACCAAGATCGACGGCTCCGGCTTCATCAACCTACCGGTTGCCGGGCGTATTTATGCCAGCGGACACACAGCCGAATGGCTGCAGGGCGAGATAGCTGCGCGTTTGCTGGTCTACCTCAAGCATCCCGAGGTAACGGTTACCGTGGTCGAACTCCACGAAGTGATGGTTTCGGTCACGGGCGCTGTGAATTCTCCCGGCAGCCGAAAGTGGGATCCGCACAAGCGGCTTCTTGACGCCATCGCGGATTCGGGTGGGTTCAAGGCGGATGCAGGTCCGTTCATTCATCTGACCCGCTTTGCCGATCAGGGGCCCATCCCGCTCTCTTCTTCGGCATTGGACGCTACCGGGAGCTTCTTCGTCGCGCAGGTAGAGATCGCCAGACTTCTTAACGGCCAAAATCCAGTTGAGAATTTTCTTCTGCGCCCCCTTGACACAATTACGGTGCCGCAGGCCGGCATCGTATATGTTCTCGGTGAAGTGGGACACCCGGGCGCCTACGATTTCGGATCCCCATCCATTTCCGTCCTGGACGCTCTGGCGCGTGCCGGGGGCAGCAATCGCAACGCGGATTTCTCGCATGTTCGGGTCCTGCGCCTCCTTCCGGGCAGCACCGAACGAACGGAATTCGTGATGAATTTGAACCGGATGCTGGCGGGTAAATCCTCCGAATTTCTACTAGGGGCGCAGGATATTTTCTACGTGCCAACCAACAAAGGGAAGGTTGTCACCACCCGCGCGCTTGAGGCGATTGTGGGCACAGGCTCTTCCATCGCCGTCTTCCGCGGCTCCCGTTAAATTTTGATCAGAGTCTTCCGTCTCATCCCGCACCACAGTTCGTAGGTGCGGCAGGCGATGTCGCCTGCCTAGACATGTCTGATCTCAAACCGGTTGTCCGCCTTCCCGAGGAACTGCCCGCGCTTTTCTGGCTGGAGCACGTCGCCACGCTGCGGCGGAACTGGAAGCCCCTGGTCTCGGCAATCCTGGCGTCGGCGGCCGCGGCCTTTCTCGTCGCGTCGCTGGAAACCCGCATTTACCATGCCCACGCCACGATCGAAGTCGAAGGCATCACCGACAACCTCTTGAAGGCGCAGGATGGCAATCCCAACTCCGGCGCAGACCCGGAAGTGATGGATATTCAAACTCAGATTCGCATCATGCAGAGTGAAACGCTGCTGGATCGCGCCAAAGCCCGCAATGCGCGCCGCGGCCGGTCCTAATACGATCGATTCCAGAGCCCTGCGCATGGCCGAGGAAACGCTCGTCGTCCGACTGGCCGGCCAAACTCGCATTATTGAACTGTTCGCCGATTCCACCGATCCTAGAATCGCCGCCGCCTTCGTGAACGCACTGGCGGAGGAATCTATCGAGGAGCATGTGGATTCGCGCTGGCGCGGCACGGAACAGGCTGCCGAAAAACTCAAACTCGCCCTGGAAGACATGCGGGCAAAGTTCGAGCGCTCGGAGGACGCGCTGCAAGTGTACGCCCGCGAGTCCGGGTTGATTGTTACGGCGGATCGGTCGAGTCCCACGGACGACAAACTTCGCGAGATCCAGGCAGAACTTTCCCGCGCACAGGCGGACCGCGTCGCGCGCGAATCCCGCTGGGAGTCCGTGAAACCTTTTTCCGGGCTGGAACTTGTTCCCATTCTGCAGGACCCGGTTATCACCAGCGCCGAGGAAAAGCTACACGAGCTGCAGCGCCAGATGGCTGAACTGCGCGCCACCTATACGTCGGATTACCCCAAGGTGAAACGCGTGCAAGCACAGCTTGAAATCCTCGATGGCGAGATCCTGACTGAGGTAGCCGGAACGCGTGATCGCCTTCGCACGGAATTCGACCAGGCGCAACGACGTGAGGATCTTTTGGCGGCTGACTACCAGTCCCAGGCTGGTCAAGTTTCCTCGGAGGCCGCGCGGCGGGTCCACTACGACCTGCTCAAGAGCGAGGTGGATTCCACGCGCGCGCTGTACGACACCATGTTTTCGCGGGTGAAGCAGGCCACCATCGCTTCGGCCCTGCGCGGAAGCAACATGCGTATCCTCGATCCGGCGCGTCCGCCCAGTGAGCCGTACCGGCCCAGAATCGGCCAGTCGGTGTTGCTCGGCAGCCTCGCCGGAACCTTCTTTGGGTTCGTTTTCGTATTCGCCCGCGAGCAAATCGATCGCACCGTTCAAGGACCAGGAGACCTGCAATTGCTCCTCGATATCCCCGAACTCGGGGCGGTCGCGTCTTCCAAATTTGCACTCTACGAGGATTCCTGTAAGGCGATTCTGGCTTCGATCCTGTTTTCCGCTCCGGCAGGGAAAGCCCGTGTGCTGGTTGTAACCAGCGCAAATGCGGGTGATGGAAAGACCACTATTTCTCTGAACCTGGCAAAGGCGCTCGCCGGGGTGGGCCGCCGGGTTCTGTTAATCGACGGCGACCTGCGCTGCCCGCGCCTTCAGAACCTGCTTGGCCTCCCCATGAACTCGGGAGTTGCGGAACTGCTGGGATCATCCACCTCACTTGGCTCGCGGGAGATTTGCGAGTCCCTTCAACACTCCACCGTTCCTCGCCTGACGTTTCTCTCCGCTGGAAACGCCGGCATGGAGACCCCGAACTTGCTCTACTCCCCGCGCCTGAAAGAGCTCTTTGAATTCTCCCGAAATAATTTCGATATTGTTCTGATCGACACTCCACCCATGCTACAGATCCCTGATGCGCGGGTTATAGGGCAGGCGGCGGATGCGGTCTTGATTGTGGTCCGTGCCGGCAAAACAACCCGCGAGGCCGCTCTCGCGGTCCGTCAGAGGCTTGCGGAAGACGGAACAACGATTACGGGAAGCGTACTGAATGACTGGAATCCAAAGAAAAGCCCGGGCCACGGAGGGTACACGGGTGCTTTCATTTCCCCAAGATCGACTTGAAGGGTCGCGATTGACGCTTTGCGTCAAAAACACATGATCTTATGCGAATTCTCTACTTAACCCCGTGTGCGCAGATGGGTGGCGCCGAGCGCAGCCTGCTCGATTGCATGACCAGTCTCAGGGTGGCCGAGCCCTGGTGGCAACTCGACCTGATCACAGGCGAGGAAGGCCCGCTGCTCGCCGAAGCCCGCGAAATCGGCGTGCGAGCGCATTGTCTGCCGTTTCCAAAGCGATTTGCCAAACTGGGTTCGTTCGGAACAGGCTCCGCCGCCATCGCAAGGCAGTGCGTCGCCGCCTTCCCGGGGATTGCAAGATATCGCCAAAGCCTGCACCAAACCATTCAAACGCTCGCGCCTGACGTTATCCACACCAACGGGCTGAAGATGCATCTTCTGGGCGCCTGGGACGGCGGCGCGCCCGTCGTCTGGCACGTTCACGATTACCTTGGAAGCCGACGGACCCCCTCTCAGGTCATGCGCCTCAGCGCCAAGGGAGCGCGCGCGGTGCTGGCAAATTCGCGAAGCGTGGCGGCCGATGCCCGCAGCTTGTTCGGGAAAGCCATGACGGTTGAAACCATGCTCAATGGCGTGGACCTCGCCCGGTTTCACCCCCGCGGGTCCCGGCTCGACTTGGACGCGTTGTCCAATATGACGCCTGCGACTTCCGGAACGGTGCGTATCGGATTGGTTGGAACGTTCGCAAAGTGGAAAGGTCATGAAATCTTTCTTCGGGCCATGGCGCGTCCGGAATTCCGGGCGCTGCAAGCACGCGCGTACATTGTGGGCGGTCCCATCTACCAGACTTCAAACAGCCAGTTTTCCGGCGAAGACTTACGCGCCATGGCGCGCGATCTTGGCATAGCCAGCCGGGTGGGCTTCACTGGGTTCATTCCGAACATTCCCGCGGCCATGCGCTCGCTCGACATCGTGGTGCATGCTTCGACGGCGCCCGAGCCGTTTGGATTAGTGATCGCCGAGGCCATGGCCTGTGGTCGCGCGGTCATCGCTTCCAACGCCGGCGGTGCGGCGGAAGTGGTCTGCAATGAGCGCGATGGAATCAGCATCGTACCCGGAGATCATCTTGTTCTTGCCGCAGCCATTCGTGATCTGTTGCGCGACCCCGTCAAGCGAATGTGCCTGGCCAGCGCCGCCCGGACCACCGCGGAAGCCCGCTTTGACCGTTCCCGTCTCGGCCCGGCTCTTTCCGCCTTCTACTGCAGCACGCTTAACATCGGCAACATCGAATCATGCGTCTCCTCCACGTCCATAGCGGAAATCGGTACGGCGGCGTAGAGTCCGTTCTGCGGGTCATGGCGCGCTATAACAGCAGCGTGCAATCGGCTTTTGCTCTTAGCTTTGATGGGCGACTGGCCAATGAAATTCGAGCCGCGGGCGGTGAAGTCCACATCCTCGGAGAGGTGCGCGCCAGCCGCCCCGTCAGCGTCCTTCGCGCCCGCTCGAACCTCTTCGCGCTGCTACGCGAGCATCCTTGCGATGCCACCATGGTTCACTCCGCCTGGACGCTTTCCCTTCTCGCTTATAGCCCCAAGTCTCCTCTGGTGTTTTATCAACACGACATCTTCAAAGGCGACCATTGGACTGAAAAGCTCGCCCGCCACGTTCATCCCGACTTGATTCTGGCGAACAGCGCCTTCACAGCCCAGACCACCTCCTACGTCTTTCCAGGGCGGCGAGCGCTGGTCGTTTACCCACCCGCGCCCTTGCCTGTGGAGGCCCTGGCGGCTGGTGAACGTTTGGCTATACGCGCGCAGCATGCCGTTCCCAATGAAGCCGTGGTAATTCTGATTGCGGCGCGTTTTGAAAAATGGAAGGGGCACGGCCTGCTTTTGGAAGCGCTGGCTTTGTTGCGCCAAAATCCGCTTTGGCATCTGTGGATCGCCGGCGAACCGCAGAACGCGTCCGAGCGTCAGTTCCGCGAGTGCCTGCATGTCACGGCCGCCGGTCTCGGACTCCACAGCCGTGTCCAATTTCTGGGCCACGTGTCGAATGTCCCCGCTTTGATGCAGGCAGCCGATATCTATAGCCAGCCCAACACCGGGCCGGAACCATTTGGTCTCACCTTCGTGGAGGCCATGGCTTCCGGGTTGCCGATTGTCGCTACTCCCCTCGGCGGAGTGCGCGAGATACTGGAACCCGTTTGGGGACTGCTTGCCGCACCCAAACCAAGCGATGTTGCCGCCATGCTCGAACGGCTTTTGGAGGATGCCAGCCTGCGCGCGCGACTGGGCCAACTCGGCCGGGCGCACGCCCGCGAACTGTGCGATCCCGAAACCCAGATAGCCGCTATCGGGCGTAACATCGCATTGCTCCTCAACCGGAAGGCCGCTTGAAAATCGACATGCTCAGCTTCCGCCTGCCGCAATCCGGGCAACAAAAGCCTGGGCTTAAACGCGGCGGCGTGGAACGCGTCGCGCATGACCTGGCGCAGGGGCTGGCCTTGCGAGGGCACGACGTCACGGTCTGGTCCGCCGATCCATCTCCCCCCGCGTGCGCCTATCGAGTGAAGCGCATCCCCGGTTCCGGGCTCATACACAATTGGCTCGGGTTTCGCCTGGTGAGCGGGTATCTCGGCAACCTGTTGGCTTTGTTCCCCACATTTGAAAACGCACAGGTTCTCATCGCGCATGGGGACAGCCTACTGCTTCCCCTTCGCGGAATTCCGGTTCTGCGCATCATGCACGGCAGTGCGCTCGACGAGGCGCTAACTTCGCGTTCAGTGCTCCGGATGGCTCTGCAACTCGGCGTGTACGCACAGGAGTGGCTGACCAGCATCACCCAACACACGGTTGGAATCAGCCGCAACACCGCCAGGCGCTACCCAGCCATCCAAGAGGTGATCCCCAATGGCGTCGACACCGCGAAGTTCTTCCCGGGGCCAAAATCAGACCACCCCACGCTTTTGTTTGTCGGCACCCTCGGCGGGCGTAAACGCGGGCGCCTGCTGCTGCAGTCGTTCGCCGACGTGATCCACCCATCCATTCCCGAAGCGCGCCTCTGGATGGTCACCGAACCCGGCCCCACCCAGGACGGTGTCACGTACTTTTCCGGGCTTCCGACCGGCGCGCTTGCGGATCTCTACCGGCGGGCCTGGGTCTTCGCCAGTCCCAGTTCCTATGAGGGGTTTGGTTTGCCCTATCTGGAAGCCATGGCCAGCGGTGCGGCGGTCGTGGCTACCGCCAACCCGGGCAGCCGGGAAGTGCTCGACGGCGGACGATACGGACGACTCGTTGAAACGGATGCAGAATTCCCGCTCGCGTTGCTGGAGATGTTACGCGGCAGGGAACTGCGAGAACTCTATGTCGCCGGCGGCATCGAGCGCGCCCGACAGCTTTCCATGGATCGCACCATCGATCAGTACGAGCGCGTTCTCAAATCAATGGCGCACATCCCGCTCCCGGTTGGGGCTCGCGTGTGGCCCTGAAGTTCCTGCGCGCCAATCGTCTGGAGATCTTCGTCGCCATCCTGTTTCTGCTGAACGGCGTCCTGTTGTTTCCCGGCACGCAGCCGGTTCGTTTCGTCATTCGTGCAGCACCGTACCTAGCCAGCCTCGCGGCGCTCGCCCTGGTGAGGCGCCCTTTTGCCGCTCCCGCCGCGCCCGGCGCTTTCATGATGGTGCTGGTGCTGGCCCTGCTGATGGCCAACATGTTTCACACCCGGACGCAACCAACCGCCGGCGTCGCGCAGATTCTGTTGCAACTGGCCATCGCCGGACCGATCTTCTGGGCCGCCCGATTCGTCGAAGACGACCGGCGGCTGATACGCATCCTTGCCGTGGTGTTCGCCTGTAATGCGCTCGGATCCGTGGTCGGCATTCTTCAGATTTATTATCCGGAGCACTTCCTTCCCGCTCAATTCAGCGCCGAAGCTTCGTCCAGTTGGCTTGAATCCCTTACCTTCGTCAGCCCCGATGGCCGGACGCTGGTGCGTCCGCCGGGCCTGAGCGATCTGCCTGGCGGGGCAGCCATGGCCGGGTCGCTCACCGCCATCATGGGTCTGGCATTCAGCGCGCAAAAGGGCGCCCGGATCTGGGTTCGTTCCGCATGTTTTGCCGCCGCGCTGGCCGGCATCTCGGTTTTGTACCTCACACAGGTCCGATCGTTGACGCTGATGACGCTTGCCGCACTTGCGGTAATGGCAATCTTCAGCGTGCGAAGGCAATCCACCCTCAACCGCGGCTGGCTGGCTTGCGCCACTGCCGTTCTAGTACTGGGAGCGTTCGCATGGGCGGTCTCGGTAGGCGGGGAAAGAGTTCAGGACCGCTTCCTGCACACTTCGGTCGATACCTATGACGCCAGCCGCGGCTGGTTCTGGCGTTACACCTTTGGCGACGCACTGGAACAATATCCGCTCGGCGCCGGCGTTGGACGCTGGGGCACCATGAGCGGCTACTTCGCCACCGAGCGTCCCGATTCACCGCCATTATGGGCTGAACTGCAACTGACCGGCTGGCTCTATGACGGCGGCGTCCCGATGTGGATGGCCTATCTTTCGGGTCTCGCCGTCTCGATGCTGTTCGTCTTCCGCATCGCACTTAACCGAATACCTTTCCCTGCCATCGTGATCTTCTGCATCAACGGTATTGTGATTGGCGCCAGTTTTACCGGACCTGCCTTCAACACCACGATGGGTCTCGAATACTGGCTCCTCGTCGCCGTCCTCTACGGAGCCGCAAGATCCCATGCCACGCGCCAAGCCCTTCACGCATAGTCTGATGCTGGCCCTGCTTACCCAGGGCGTCATCATGTCCGCCGGGCTCTGGCTTACACCTTTTCTGCTCCATCGCCTTGGTCAGTACCAGTTCGGCCTTTGGATCGTCGCCCAGCAGGTAATCACCTATCTGACCCTCCTGGACTTCGGCGTCGTGGCTTTGCTGCCGCGCGAGACTGCTTATGTTGCGGGCATTCCTGACGACGTGAGGAAGCTTTTGGCCGGAACTATCCGCGTCGTGTTGCTGCAAACTCCACTGGTCGCACTCGCCGGCCTCCTGGCTTGCGCGTTCATCCCCGAACGCATGCACGAACTGCGCCGTCCGGCCGTCGCAGCTGCGTCCGTGTTCGCCCTGTTATTCCCGTTACGCGTCTTCCGGGCGCTCCTTGAGGGCTTGCAGGACCTGGCTTTCACCGGATGGTCAGGACTTTCCGGCTGGCTGGCCGGATTCTTGGTGACGATCACCCTGTTGCTGAACGGCTCCGGCCTTCTCGCGCTGGCGGGTGGATGGTTCACGACGCAGTTTGTAGATGCCGGGATTTGTTTCGTGCGGGTAAGAATGCGCTTCGGACAGATGCTGCCTTCACGGGCCGAATTGCTGGCGCCCGCCTCGCTTAGGGGGCAACTGGGACGCGGGGCCTGGATCAGCGTGAGCCAGATCGCGCAAGTGTTGATCTATGGAACCGATGCCGCCATTGTGGGCCGGATCTTCGGAGCGGCCGCCATTGTGCCCTACAACTGCACCGGCAAGCTAATTAGCGTTTTGGCCAACCAGCCGCAGCATATTATGCGCGCGGCCGAGTCTGGCCTGGCCGAGATGCGGGTGCGGGAGAACCGCCAAAAGATCGCCACCGTCACCGGAGCGCTCACCCTGGGGATGCTTTTGGTATCGGGCCTGGTGGCCGTAGTCACGGTCGCAGCGAACGCCAGCTTCGTCGCGTGGTGGGTGGGGCCGGGCCTTTACCGCGGGGCCGTCCTGACCGCGTTGTTCGTGCTCTCCATGCTGCTGCGCCATTTAAACATCACGGCAATCTATACCCTTTTCGCCTTCGGAAAGGAACGCTACCTCGCAAAAACCAGTCTTCTTGACGGTGTGCTCAGCACGGCGCTGTCGATCGGACTCGCGTTGTGGATGCACTCCGTCCTTGGTGTCGTCCTAGGTTCAATTCTCAGCACCAGCTGCGTGCTGTTTTTGTGCAACGGGCGCGTACTGGCTCGCGAATTAGAGACGCCAATCCCGGTGCTGGTCAAGCCCGTTCTCGGGTGGGGCTGGCGCATGCTGCTGGCGCTATCTTGCGCCCAATTACTCAGTCGCGCTTGCCCTGTTTTTGGATTCCCGACAGTCGTAGTCACCTCGGTAGTGGCTACGGCGGGATACACAGCCCTCATGCTCCCGGTAGCCATGCGCTCCGCGCTCAAACCCTATCTTGAACCCTTTTTGGGAGCTTCCAAGCGCGGTTCAGAACGGGACAGCAGTGGAAGCGCGGCTGAAAGGGACACCTGGTAGCCTCGGAATCGGCGAATTCCATTCGCGATACACTGAAGTTTCAACCGAATGAAACAGCGTGTACGCTCTACGACTGTCCTCGTGGTACGTCGTGAGGGCAAAGTTGTCATGGCTGCCGACGGTCAAGTCACCCTCGGCAGCGAAGTTCTAAAATCCTCGGCCAAGAAACTCAGGAGGCTCTACAACGATAAAGTTTTGGTCGGTTTCGCGGGGTCTACGGCGGATGCCTTCTCGCTTTCATCCCGATTTGAAGCCAAGCTCGAGCAGTTCAACGGCAACCTTCCGCGCGCCGTCGTAGAACTCGCCAAAGACTGGCGCACCGATAAAGTGCTGCGTCATCTGGAGGCTCTGCTCCTTGTGGCCGACTCCAAGAATATCTTTATCGTCAGCGGGAATGGCGACGTTATCGAGCCTGATGAAGGCGTTTCCGCCATCGGTTCCGGAGGCACATTCGCGCTCTCGGCCGCGACGGCTTTGATCCGGCACACCAAGCTCAACGCGCGCCAAATCGCCGAACAGTCCATGGAAATCGCCGCCAAAATCTGCATCTATACCAATGATCAAATCAATTATGAGGAGATCACAATCGATCCCGCGCCCACCGCAGCACCCGTAAAAGGCGCGAAATAACCATGGTGATCTATTTGCCCAAACAGTCCGTTGGCGAATCTCCGGCTCTCGACGAACTCACCCCCCGTGAGATTGTCCGGGAGTTGGATAAGTACGTGGTCGGACAGCCGGAGGCCAAGCGCGCCGTAGCCATTGCTCTGCGTAATCGCATCCGCCGCCAGAAGTTGCCACCCGAAATGGCGGATGAAGTGATGCCCAAAAACATCCTCATGATCGGTCCCACCGGCGTGGGAAAAACCGAACTCGCCCGGCGTCTCGCCAAACTCGCCAGTTCGCCCTTCCTTAAGGTGGAGGCCAGTAAGTTCACTGAAGTCGGCTATGTCGGCCGCGATGTCGAATCCATGATTCGCGATCTGGTGGACATTTCGATCGATATGGTTCGCGACGAACGCCTGGACGAAATCGCCGAGCAGGCGGAAAAGCAGGCCGCGGATAAGCTGCTTGATCTGTTGATGCCGCCGCCGCCCGAAGCTTCCGAACAAAGCAACGAGCGTACGCGCGAAAAGCTGCGGGAGCGCCTCAATAGCGGCAAACTGGATGAGCGCATGGTGGAATTGGACGTGAAAGACCGCGCTCCGCAAATCGAGTTCGCGGCCAGCGGCAACCTCGACGACATGGGCATCAACTTCAAAGAGATGCTGCCCGCTCTTTTCGGTCCGCGTACGCGCAAGCGCACCATGCGCGTGGCCGATGCGCTGGAATACCTGACGCAGGAAGAAGAGAACAAGCTCATCGACATGGAGCAGGTGACGCGCGAGGCCATCGAGCGCGTCGAGACCGGCGGCATCGTTTTTCTGGACGAAATCGATAAGATCGCCGGCCGGGAATCAGGCCACGGCCCCGACGTCAGCCGCGAGGGCGTACAGCGCGATATTCTGCCCATCGTCGAAGGCACCACCGTGAACACCCGCTATGGTTTCGTTCGCACGGACCATATCCTCTTTATCGCCGCCGGAGCCTTCCATGTGTCGAAACCGAGCGATCTCATTCCTGAACTCCAGGGACGCTTCCCCATCCGCGTGGAACTGAAATCGCTCACCGTGGAAGATTTCATCCGAATTCTGAAAGAGCCCAAGAACGCTCTCTCCAAGCAATATGTCGCGCTCATGGATACCGAAGGCATCAAGCTCACCTTGGGTGACGACGCACTGGAAGAAGTAGCCCGCTACGCCGCCAAGGTCAACGAAACCAGCGAGAACATCGGGGCGCGCCGTCTGCACACTATCATGGAAAAGCTGCTCGAAGAAATCTCGTTCGAGGCGCCCGATATGAAGAAGAAGACGGTTAAAATCGACGCCGCTTATGTGCATAAACAGCTCGCTGAAATTGTGAAAGATCAGGATCTCAGCCGGTACATCTTGTGAAATTCGTGGCAGGGTTGGCCGTGGTGGCGCTCACGGGCTGCGCCTCTATCGCCCCGCCCCTTCCGCCCGCGCTGAATTTGCCGGCTCGCGTCACGGATCTATCGGCCGTGCAGCGCGGGGGCCAGATCTACATCCAATTCACGATGCCGGCGCTTACCACCGAGGCACTCCCGGTTAGAGGGACGCCGCAGGTGGATCTGCGAATTGGTCCTTCGGCCCTGAAATTCGACATGCAATCGTGGCTGGAAACGGCGAAGCAGCTGCCTCCGCAGGACGGCAAGAACTTATACATTACGCCAGCAGCCCCGTACGTGGGCAAGGATGTGGTGATCGCCCTGCGCGTGAAGAACGATCATGGGCGCGACGCCGGCTGGTCCAACTTTGTCGCGCTCGCCATCACAGAATCCGTCGCCCGTCCGGAGAATATTAAGGCGCGAGCGACGGCGCAAGGCGTTGAGCTTTCCTGGACCGGGTCCGCGCCCAACTATCGTATCTACCGCAAGACCGATAATGGCGAATTCGCCCCGCTTGGCGAAACCAAACAAAGTCCTTATCTAGACGCCACCGCAGAATATCAAAAGCACTATACCTATTTCGTGATGGGTTTCCGGGCGTCCAGCGAAAGCGACTTGTCCGAGGAAACCGCCATCACTCCCACCGACATCTTTCCCCCCGCGGTGCCAGCCGGCTTGACCGCCATCATCGGAACCAAGAGCATCGAACTGAATTGGACCCGCGATGCCGAGCCGGATCTCGCCGGCTATCGCGTCTACAGGGATGGAGAGCTTATCGCCGGCGCCGTCCTTTCCACCAGTTATAGCGATCGTAGTGTCAAGGCGGGCGTCCGTTATCACTATGCCGTGACCGCGTATGATCAAACGGGCAACGAAAGCCAGCGCTGTGCGCCCGTGGAAGCTGCCTTACCGTAAAGCAAGCTATACTAAGACTTCCCGAAAGGACATATTTACTGAATGAAGTTTTTCCTCGACACGGCGAATCTCGACGAACTGAAAAAGGGGGCGGCCTGGGGCATTATTGATGGAGTCACCACCAACCCGTCGCTGATCGCCAGGGAGGGTAATCCGATCGAAGAGCAGATCAGGAGAATCTGCGATATCGTCGACGGGGATGTCAGCGCGGAAGTGATCGCCGTGACTCATCGCGAAATGGTGGAACAGGGCAAGAGCCTGGCCCGCATCCACAAGAACGTTATTATCAAGTGTCCGCTAACCCGTGACGGCATTATCGCCACCAATGAACTGGCGCAGGAAGGCTATCGCGTGAATGTCACACTCTGCTTTTCGGCCGCTCAGGCTCTGATTGCGGCGAAGGCCGGGGCCTATATCATCAGCCCTTTTGTCGGGCGGCTTGACGATATTGGGCAGGATGGAATGGACCTGATCCGCCAGATCGTCACGATCTATGAGAACTACGGTTATCCGACAAAGGTTCTGGCCGCCTCTTTGCGCACTACCAATCACGTAATCGATTGCGCTATTGCAGGCGCTCATATCTCCACAATGCCCTTCAAGGTAATGGACGCCTTGTTTACCCACGTTCTTACCGACAAGGGGCTCGATCAATTCTTGAGCGACTACGCCAAGGTTTTCCAGGACGCTCCCGTCCCAGTCGGAGTCTAGTGAATTAGCGACGCGATGGACCGAGGTATCTTCACAAACGAGGTCGTCGGATACGCCGTCGGGGGTCTCGCTCTGAGCGCTGGAATCGGTGTCCTGGTGCTGTTGCGCCGCAGGAAGAGAAAGACACCCGAAGAACTGGAAGCGCTGCGCCGCACCTGGCTTTCTGAAAACGGCAAGCTCGGCGGCGGCGAGATTGTGGAAGTGCAGGAACTCCAGATTTCCTACCTCTATGACGTGCGGGGCATCACCTACAACACCTCGCAGGACGTGACTACTCTGCAGCACCGCCTGCCGGAAGATCGCTGGTCTATCGTTGGGGCGGTAGGAGTGAAGTATGACCCGCGAAATCCCGCGAATTCCATCGTGATTAGTGAATCCTGGACCGGCCTTCGCCAACAAAAAGGGGCCGCCTGCCTCCCCCGAGACAAACGGCCCTAGCGACTCCAAATTGGAACAACGTTCCTGGATGAGTAAAACCATTCATTACGGGAAAGTTTCGGGGTTTTGATTCAAATTGGCCGATAATTTCATTTCCCTTCGCAGAAGGGTGCGCAGACCTTGACTCACCGCATCGCCCTTCTCGTTTCTGCACTTCTCGCGTCATCCTGTGTTCCGAAATTCCGGTTGACGTCTACTTTATTGATTCCACCAAAGGCGTCTGTTCACGCCGTTCAAATTCCGGCAGGACCCCATTTGGAGAGCTGCAAGGAGCGCGCGGGAATCGAGATTCGAAGGTCAGGGGCGGGGAAGCTCAGTATCAGGATTGGGCCGGATGCGGGGGCCGCAGACCCCTCCGGCTGGCTGTTGAACTATGCGGCGGACCTGGAGGAAGCGGGCTGCGTGATACCCAACGGCGGCCGCGAGCCGGCGCAGGCTATCTCCGACGTTCTTCAGAGAAATATCGAGAAGGCCGGCGGACCAGCGGCATCGGACTTTGCGGATACCGGGGTCGAAGACCTGACCACTGGATTCACCTTGAAAGTGGTTGAACCGATTTTCAGGGCCGATGCCGGGCCCGATCCTCACACGGTTGAAGCGGGAGAGAATGCTTCCTCATTGCAGGCATCGAAGGATTTAGCCGGGATGAGAACTGCGTGGTATTCCATACAAAAGGAACTTGTTTATGAAAAAGAGGAAGTGAATATCTTCGACCACCAAGCCCTATTTCCGGTTGCTCACGGTTGTGCGCGAGGCCGCGGATGCGGATCGCGGGGAGATCCTGATTGGCGCGAAGACCCTGCCTGAATTAATCGCCCTATGAGTGCGGCGCCGGGGAAGTTTGCCTGATGGTTCACAAAGGGACTTTCATCTCGCCTTTGATTACGGTGGAAGTGAACGATGTGCGACTGCCGGTGGCTCCCAACACGCGGTTGGGTGAGTTGCCGGGATCGCCATATGTCCGGATTTCGCGTCTGGAAGCCTTACCATGGACGCCTGGTTCCGGTGGATTTGCGTCAGGCGGGCTCTGCGATCGAGAAGCTTCCGCTCACGGGCGGGGAGCGAATCCGGTTCGATCAAAAGCCATAGCGGGTCGCGAGGAGCCGTCATTGGGGTGCGCGACAATAACAGTGCGGCGCGAGAGCTTTTTGACAAATTCACCCATCACCCCACGCGAAAAGGATTTCGCAACCTGGTATCAAGACGTTGTCCTGCAAGGCGACATGGCCGAGCCAGCCGAGATTGTCAAAGGCTGCATGGTCATCAAGCCCAATGGCTATGCGGTGTGGGAAGTCTTACAGCGCGAACTCGACACACGGTTCAAGGCCACGGGTCACCAGAACATTTATCTCCCGCTGCTGATTCCGCAAAGCTTCCTCACCAAAGAGGCGGAGCATGTGGAAGGCTTCGCTCCGGAACTGGCCGTGGTGACCATCGCCGGCGGCAAGGAGCTGGAGGAGCCCTATGTGATCCGGCCCACTTCCGAAACCATCGTGGGCCATTTTTTTGCGAAGTGGATTCAGAGCTACCGTGATTTGCCGGTGCTGATGAATCAGTGGGCTAACGTGGTTCGCTGGGAATTGCGGACGCGCATGTTTCTGCGGACCACGGAGTTCCTCTGGCAGGAAGGCCATACAGCGCACGCGACGCACGAGGAAGCGCTGGCGGAGGTGCTGCGCATTCTGGATCTCTATGCTGAAGTGGCGGAGGATGTGATGGCCATGCCCGTAGTGAAGGGCGTGAAAACCGGCGCGGAGAAGTTCGCCGGTGCGTTGCGATCGTATTCCATTGAAGCCATGATGCAGAACGGCTTGGCGCTGCAGGCGGGTACTAGCCATGACTTGGGACAAAACTTTGGCAAAGCCTTCGACGTGAAATTTCAGAACAAAGAAGGCGGCCTGGATTACGTCTGGCAGACGAGTTGGGGTGTCAGCACGCGTCTGATCGGCGGACTCATCATGACGCACGCGGACAATAAAGGCTTGGTGCTGCCTCCGAAAGTGGCTCCGATGAAGGCGGTTATCGTACCCATTTACCGGAAGGATGAAGAGCGCGCGCAGGTGATGGAAACGGCGACGCGCCTGGCCGCGGAGCTGGGCGCGCATCTTGATACGCGCGAAGGCCATAGCCCCGGCGCGAAGTTCTTCCACTGGGAGCGGCGCGGCGTGCCCGTGGTGTTTGAACTGGGTCCGCGTGATTTGGCGGCGGGGAACATCGTGATCAAGCGGCGCGACACGGGGGTGAAGGAGATTGTCCCTCAGTCCGACGCGGTGGCGAAGCTAGCGGCGACGCTGGACGCAATGCAGCGCGATCTTTATCTGCAGGCTAAGCAGCGGTTGAAGGACAACACGGTGCTGGCTGATTCCATCGGTGAAGTCGAAGAGATATTGAACGACGTGACCGCGGAAAAAGGCGGCGGGAAGTTCGTGATGGCGCACCTGAAAGATAATCCGGCGAATGACGCGCGCATCAAGGAATTCAAGGCCAGCGTGCGGAATATTCCTGCGAAGGATGAATACGACGGGCCAGGCAAGTGCATTCTGACCGGTGAAACGGTAGACCGCAGGGTGATCATCGCCAAGGCTTACTAATAGTAAGTCAGGGTTCGTTTTGTTTCATCGGTGTGGGTGATTTCGTTGGTGTCGAGCTTTCGGATCTGGTGCGTTTTCGCGATCCAGTTACCGCGCTCGTCATATAGATAGGCGTATTGGTTGGCCCACGGACCCTGCGAGGGAAGGAAAACGCCTTCGGCTATCTGAAGCCGTTCTTCCTGCTGCAAATCGCCTTGCTCGGTGTAAGTGAGCCGCTTGCGCACCGCGCCCCAGTTGGCCCAGTACATTTCAATCTCGACGGGAAGGTCGCTGTCAGTGTACCGATAGACATTCCTGAAATCGGACCGAACGCGGTCGCGGGATTCGATTTCGCCTTCCTCGATTAACCGGCCAGCAGAATCATAGCGAAGCAGCACGCGCTGGATAATTCGATTGTCTACGTCATAGAACACCTTCCTCACGGGCCGGCTGGAGGAGTCGCGCATCGTCATGACGCACACCGCGTCGACGCATATGTGGAGCATGGATTCGGCGAAAACGCCGAAGTTGCGTTCGCGCAGCGGGGGATCGATGTATTTGGTGATGGTGCTGGTTCCATCGCCGTTGTAGAGGTAGGATTCCTCCACGCGCGTTTCGCCGTCCGCGGATTGAACCTCGACTCTGAAAAGCCGTCTGTTCGAGTCTTATTGATAGAGCAGGGTCCGGCCATGCGGTCCGGTTCCCTCCTCGGCAACCAGGCGACCGTCGCCGTCATAACGGCGTGAGACGGACCACTCCGACCCATCTCCGTTCCGATGCCATTTTTGGGTGAGCTGTCCGTCCGTGCGGAATGAGTGTCTGGAAACAAAGCCTGGGGTGGTTTGTTCCGTTTGGCACACGGCAACGGGTCCACGCAGGCCGGCCAACTCCCAATCATGCATGGAACAGTTCTACCAAACCCGGCAAGGGTTGTTACGCACCATGGGTTGGCCTACCTTGCAGGAAAACGCCTGCTGGAACTCCGGCATATTCGACACCACGCCGTTGATCCGGTATTGCAGCGGAGAATGCGGGTTGGTGATGGCGCTCATGCGGAGATCCTCCGGGCGCTCGCTGCCGCAGGCCCACTGCGCCATACCGATGAAGAAGCGCTGCTCAGGTGTGAATCCGTCGATGGGTTGAAGCGTTTTCCCTTGATTGGCGGCCTTCCAGGCGATGTAGGCCAACAGTGTTCCGCCCAGGTCGGCCACGTCTTCACCCATGGTGAGCTTGCCGTTGATCTTGATATCGTCCACTACTGTGAAGCCGGAGTATTCATCGGAAACGCAATCCGCGCGCTTCTGGAATTCGGCGGCGTCGGTCTTGGTCCACCAGTCGTGCAGATTGCCTTTGGCGTCGAATTGCCGGCCTTCATCGTCAAATCCGTGAGTGAGTTCGTGGCCAATAGTGGCGCCGGTGTTGCCGTAGTTGGGCGCGTCGTCCATCTTGGGGTCGAACAGCGGCGGCTGCAGCACGCCGGCGGGGAAATTGATGTCGTTCATCTGCGGATCGTAGTAGGCATTCACCGTGGGCGGCGACATGCCCCACTCATTGTGATCGACGGGCTTGCCGATCTTGCTGAGACCTCGGTGAGTCTCAAAAGCGGTGGCGCGCTCAACATCACCCAGGAAATCGTCGGGCTTCACCACAACGGAGCTATAGTCGCGCCACTTATCCGGATAGCCGATTTTATTGGCGATGCCCTTGAGTTTTAGGAGCGCCTGCTGTTTGGTAGCCGGACTCATCCAGGTGAGTGTTTCGATCTCCTGGCGCATGGCGGTTTCGATCTCCTGCGTCATGGCTACAGTGCGGGCTTTGGTTTCCGGAGTGAAGGTCTTTTCGACGAACACCTGGCCAAGCGCTTCGCCCAGGTTATGATCCACCAGTTGCACGCAGCGCTTCCAGCGGGGTTGCATGGCGGGAGTGCCGCGCAGAGTTTTGCTGAAGAAATTGAAATCGGCTTCGACGAATGGGGAAGAGAGGAAGCGAGCCTTGGCATGGACCAGATGCCAGCGCAGATAGGTTTTGAGATCGTCGAGAGAACTCGCCTGCAATGTGGTTTCGATTTCGCGATAGAAGGCGGGCTGGGTGACGTTCACTTCGTTGATGGCGGGGGCTGCGAGCGCGGCCAGATAGTCGTTCCAATGAAAGGAGGGAGTGAGCGCCTCTAAGTCGGTCAGCTTCATCTTATGGAAGACCGCATAGGGATCGCGCAATTGCACGCGGGTGAGCGAAGCTTTGGCGAGCGCCGTTTCGATGCGCATCACGGTGTTGGCGTTGGCTGTTACGACTGTAGACGAATCGCCCAGCAGCTGGAACATCTGCGCCACATGTTCCAGATACTTGCGGCGAAGTTCGACGGATTTGGCGTCCGTCTTGGTGTAGTAATCGCGATCCGGCAGGCTAAGGCCACCGGCGTCGGCGAAGGCGATGACGGAGGAGGAATCGGCGAAATCCTGATTGGAGCCGAAGTCGAACAGCATGCTGCCGGCGTAGAGACTGGTTTGCAGATGGGCCAGGAGCGCGGGCAGTTGACGGAGCGATTGCAGAGCGGCGATCTGATGCAGGGCGTCAGCGAGAGGCGCGGCTCCGGCCTTCTCCACCGAGGCTTCATCCATGCATGCGTGGAAGAAGTCGCCTATCTTTTGCTCGTTGGCAGTGCGTGTCGCCCTGGGTTTGCCGGCTTGCTCGAGCAAGCCCCAGAGGAACAGTTCATTTTCGTAAGTGAGCTTACCGTAAACGTCCCAGCGGGCTTGGTCAGGCGGGATCGGATTGTCCTTTATCCAGGTTCCGCAGGAATAGAGGTAGAAGTTTTCACATGCCTGAACGGAAGTGTCCATGGCATGCACGTCGAGGCTGGGCGTGTAGGGCAGGGAAGTGAGCGGCTGTTGAGCGAACAGGGTGGGAAGAAGTAGGAATGAGAGAGCAAGGAAACGCATGATTGTTTTTAGCATTGTTTGGGTGCGTCGCTGGTATCATTTGCTTCTTGGGTCACCCATTCCGGTGCTTCTTGGGTCACCCATTCCGGCCAGGGTGTCACGCCACATCCTCGGTGCTGAGGTCGATTGTGCATGATCGCGGGCTGTGGGAGTAACCACCTGCGAACTTGCTGCAACTTCCGGCGAACACGCCACTCGCAGCCGCCCCAGCGATATACTCAACCGCAGGAGCAGAAATTATCTTCCGTCCACGCCCCTACAACGGAGAGGCCCTCTCCAAGAGTCGCAGGAATTTTCTGCGCGAAGTAACCGGCGCCACCGCTGCCGCGACTTTGTTTGGCGCGTCAACGCTACGGGCGTTTACGCCGCCGCGCGGACGCAAAGCGGTCGTGGTCACCTTCGGTGGCGGCGCTCGAGACGAAGAAACCTTTATGCCGGAAGGCCAGGAAAACATCCCGCTCCTGTTGAAGGAACTGATCCCACGTTCCACCTTCTTCACCCAAGTGGTTAACAAGGGAATTCTGGGCCACTATGTGGCGACAGCCAGTGTCGCGACCGGTGTTTACGAAACCTTCAATAATTTTGCCGCCGTGCCGCCCGATAACCCAACCGTGTTCGAGTATTTCCGGCGAGACTTGAAACGGCCCGCCTCGGATGCCTGGGTGGTCGCTCCCAGTAACGGATTCTTCCGAATTGGTGAAAGCGGAAACCGCGCCTATGGGCAAGGCCTTGGAGCTGGCGTGATTCTTCCTAAACGCCTTCTCTCCGCCGCTCTTTCGCTAAGTGGGCATGACCAGTTTGAGCACTTACTCCGCGATAACTATGAAACGCCGCTCTATACCCCACAACTGACGGGGCACGAAGTGGAACTGCGTCAGATGGAGGACATTCTTAAGCTTTCCGTTTCCGACTTCACGACGCACGCCAGCAGCCTGGCCAGTGCGGACGAGCTTTCGGTCTATATTGCCCGCCAGTTGATGCGAAGGCTTGCGCCGAGCCTGCTTTGGGTGACGCTGCATGACATCGATATCGCCCACGCCGGCGCTTTCTCGCTCTACGTAGATGCGATTCAGCGCTCGGACAAGCTGGTGGCCGAACTATGGCGAGCCATTGAAACCGACCCCGAGTATGCGGGCAAAACCAACCTGTTCATCCTGCCCGATTTTGGCCGCGACTCCGATACCGAACCCGGAGGCAATGGCTTTCAGCATCATCGCACCGGCGACGCTCTTTCGCGCACGACCTGGATGATGGTGCTGGGCCCGGGTGTCCGCGAAAATGTGGTGATTGACCGCCCCGTGGAACCGACGGACCTTGTTCCCACATTAGGCGCGCTGCTAGGCTTCGATGCGCGGATGTGCCGTGGCAAGGCACTTACGGAGGTGCTGTAGCCGTGCTGCCCGCGCAATTGAACAGCGCGAGTTTCAGCGCGTACCCGCCGGAGGCGCGTGAAGCGGCTGTATCGGAAATTGAGCTCCTGCGGAAGCTGCCTCTTGCTTTCCTGCCTCTTCTTCTCCGTGAGGTGATCGCTTTCGATTCAAAGTTTCCGGCTGAGCGTCAGGAGCTCACGCATCAGTTCACTTACCTGCATACCTTGTCAGCGGAGGAACTTTCTCGCACGATGCAACCCTTTGCGGGACTTCGATTGTCTCCGGAGCTGGAGCGCGTCGATTGGGTGAACTCCCCGGCGGATTTCTCCGAGCAACTGACTGCTCACTTATGGGCCACGCATCAAATCGATACCTTCCGCAACGCGGCCGTTCAGTATGTCAGGCAGCTCAGTGCTTCCCGGAAGGTCGAATCACTCCCGCTGTCGCGGTTGAGCGTGGTAATCGCCGGACAGGGTGTAACTGCAACTAAGGTTCCGCTCTTTCGTAAGTTGCGCCCACAAGGGGTGTATTTCACGCAGGTCGACCCAAGCGGGGGTAAGCAAGCGATCTTCAACCTGCTTGCCCGCCGCGCCGCTTCTGATCCTGTTCCGTTCGCGCATTGGTATGTCGATGGCGGCGTTCCGGAACAGACCGCATGTCCGGAAATCGCTTGCCTATCTTACTCAGGAGTAGAGCCGATACGTACTTCGCTGCTTGATTCCATGGAAAGCATCATGCGTAGCGGCGCGGGACCCGAAGCATTACGGTCTCGCCTGGCCCGCATGCGCCCGGCGGATCTTGGTATTCAAAGCGCGGGCGCAGCAGCCCTGCTGGATCAATTCAAAATCAGCGTACTCACGGAGGGATCTGGGACGCAAGTTTATAGCACCACCTTCGTGCAGTGGAGTTCGCGTGAGATATTGCGCCGGGCGCAACCTTTAACACTGGTGGCTCGCTACGCTCCCCGGTTGCAGGAGAAAACCATTCAGCAGACCATCGCCGGCGGGCATCCCAAGCCTGTGATGGATCCGGAAGGCGCTCTCCGCGACGCAGACATGGGGGCTTATTACACATGGATCAATCAGCAGCGTTTATCGGGCGCGGAGAAGTCTGGATTCCTGGTCTGGTTTGAAGATCACTCCGAAGCCGTTGCCATTGGGCCGTCAATGAAAGCGGGCTCGGAGGATAAATCGACGATTACCATCGCTGAACTTCTGGAACGTCTGGAAGCTTAGAGCTTGAGACTGTTCGCCATTTTTGCGGTTGCCCTGGCATTAGTCGCGATTCAGCCGGAATCTACATTCCACTTCGTCGACATCGCGGCGCAATCCGGACTGACGGTCCCAAACATCTCGGGTGGTGTCGATCGCAAGGATTACATCCTGGAAACTACCGGAAATGGCGTGGTGATCTTGGACTACGATGGGGATGGCGCGAACGACATCTTCATCCCGAATGGCTCCACATTGGACGGCAGGACGGCGCCTTCGCAGCTTTACCATAATGACGGGCACGGACACTTCACGGATGTCGCCAAGCAAGCGGGATTAGATCGGACTGGGTGGGGACAAGGCGCATGTGCCGGAGACATCGACAACGATGGCCGCACCGATCTGTTCGTTACTTACTATGGCCACAATGTCCTTTACCGCAACTTAGGCAATGGCAAATTCGCGGACATCACCGCCGCCGCGAAGCTGCCCACTACGGGGACCAGGTGGGGCGCGGGCTGCGCCATGTTGGATTATGATCACGATGGCAGGCTGGATATCTTCGTGACGAACTATGTGGACCTGGATCTGGCGAAGACCCCGAAGCCCGGCAGCCAGGACTCCTGTAAGTGGAAAGGTCTGGCAGTCATGTGCGGACCGCGCGGACTGCCGCTGGCCCACAACGCTCTGTTTCATAACAACGGCGACGGCACTTTCACCGATGTCAGTGAACGCGCCGGAATCCTGAAGCCGGGTGGCCGGTACAGCCTGGGAGTAGTAACTGCCGACTTCGACAATGATGGATGGCCGGATATCTATGTTGCCTGCGACATGACTCCGAGCCTTCTGTTTCGCAACAAACATGATGGGACGTTTGAAGAACGAGGGGTGGAAGCAGGCGTGGCGTATAACTTCGACGGCCGCCTGCAGGCCGGGATGGGCGTCGCCGTCGCTGACTACGACAGGAACGGCTTCCTCGACATCGCCAAGACCAACTTCTCCGGCGATCTGATCTCGCTCTACAGGAACGAGGACGGCCGGTTCTTTACAGATGCGGCGCAGCAGGCCGGGTTGAATAGCCGTCAATTGCTGGGCTGGGGCACTGCATTCCTTGACGTGGATGAAGACGGATGGCCTGACCTGATTACCGCCAACGGGCATGTCTATCCGGAGGTGGATGGCCCCCATGCTACGCTCGGAGACCACTATCTGCAGAAGACATTACTGTTTCGCAACCTGGGAAACGGACGCTTCAAGGACATCACGGACCAAGCCGGCGAAGGGTTCGCAATGCCGCGTCCCGCTCGTGGACTGGCAATTGGCGACTTAGACGGCGATGGGCGGCCTGAGATCGTCATCGTGAATATGAACCGTACGCCCACCCTGTTGAAGAATCTCTCACCCCGTGGTAACTGGCTTCGCGTGACGCTTGCTGGAACTCAGTCAAACCGAAGCGCGATCGGTGCGCGAGTCACCATCCAGTACGGTGGAGTGACGCAGATGAACGAACTGGTTGGCGGCGGCAGCTATCTGTCGCAGAGCGAATCGGCGCTCTACTTTGGACTGGGCTCTGCAAAAACGGTGGACGGGTTAGAGGTGCGCTGGCCCAACGGAGGAAGCCAGGTGCTGCGCGACATACCGGCTAATCAATCCATCCATATCATTGAACGATAGCGTCAGAACCAGCGCGACATGACTACCTTCTGTTCGGTGTAGAACGACACCGCTTCCTTCCCATGTGCGTGGATGTCTCCGAAGAAGGACTGCTTCCAGCCGCTAAATGGAAAGAACGCCATGGGTGCGGCGACGGCCATGTTCACGCCCACCATCCCGACTTCGATGCGCGACGCGAACTCCCGCGCGGACTTACCGTCCGAAGTATATATAGTAGTCGTGTTGCCGAAAGGGACCGAGTTAATGAGGTCGATCGCCTCGGTTAGGTTATCGACTCGAATCACCGAGAGCACGGGTCCGAAGATCTCTTCGCGTGCAATACTCATTGTTGGCTTGACGCCGTCAAATACAGTGGGTCCCAGGAAGAATCCATTGCCGCTCATCTGGCTGCGGCCGTCACAGACCAGCTCGGCGCCTTCGGCCACGCCACGATCCACATAACTGGCCACGCGGTCACGATGCTCCCTGGTCACCAACGGACCCATGCCTGTCGTGGCATCTGCCGGATCACCGACGCGCAGTTTGGCGCAGCGCGCGAGAAGTGCGTCCATCAGCGGCTGGGCCACATCGCCCACCGGAACCAGCACGCTTCCGGCCAGACAACGCTCGCCGGCAGCCCCAAAAGCCGAACTCATGATGGCGTCGACGCTTTTTTCGATATTGGCGTCGGGCATCACGACCAAGTGGTTCTTCGCGCCGCCGAGAGCCTGGACGCGTTTGCCTTCCGCGGCCGCTGTTGCATAGATGTACTTGGCAACCGGGGTGGAGCCGACGAACGAAATGGCGCGCACCATGGGATGTTTCAACAGCGCGTCCACCACGGGCTTACCGCCGTGCAATAGAGTGAGAACGCCTTCCGGAAGTCCCGCGTCATGGAGTAACTCAGCCGCGCGGATGGGAGTTAGCGGTACCTTTTCGGAGGGCTTCAGGATGAAGGCGTTTCCGCAGGCGATGGCGAAGGGATACATCCACATGGGGACCATGGCCGGGAAGTTAAAAGGAGTTATGCCCGCGCAAACCCCAATGGGTTGACGGATGGTGTGGCAGTCGATTCCGCGCGAGACATTCTCCAGGGAATCGCCCATCATGAGGCTGGGCATGCCGCACGACACTTCCACCATTTGGATGGCTCGCAGCACCTCAGCTTTGGCGTCGTCGAGCGTCTTGCCGTTTTCGGTGGAGAGCGTGCGAGCCAGTTCAGCGGCGTGCTTCTCGAGAAGCGTCTTGAACCGGTAGAGCGGCTGGACGCGATCGACGACCGGGACCTCGCGCCAGGCGAGGAATGCGCTGTGCGCCGCGTTGACCGCGCGGTCGACATCCGCGGCAGTCGAGTAAGGGATGTGGGCGATGGTTTCGCCCGTGGCCGGATTGGTGATAGGATGCAGTTCGCGGTCCAGGCCTACCGGATGAACTGGAACTTCGATTGTTGCCATGTTAGTCCATAGTAAACCGCACCGGAAAAGAAGAATCCAGCGAACCAGGCGTATTGGTAGAGGAAATACAGCGGAGGAACCACTAAGCCGATCAGCGCGAGCACAATTCCGGCGCCTAATGCCGCCAGAGCGCGAAGGTTGAATCCATTGCGATACTCGTAGATTCCGTTGCGCCGGTAAAGGTCGTTCACATTGAGTTCGGCGTGTCGCACCAGGAAATAGTCCGCAATCATTACTCCGGCGATGGGGCCCAGCAGACCAGAGTAGCCGACCAGCCAGCCGAAGATATAGGCGCTGAAATCGCCCATTAGCTTCCAGGGCATCATCAGGACGCCCACTACTCCGGTAATCAGACCGCCTGTGCGGAACGAAATCAGGCGCGGGTTCAGATTAGAGAAATCGTTGGATGGCGATACTACATTCGCGGCGACGTTGGTGTTCAGAGTGGCGATCAGCAGCGCGATCAAAGCGACGAACGCCACAAGAGGTTGGTTGAAGCGGCCTACCAATTGAACGGGATCCCAGATAGGCTCACCAAACAAAACGGCGGACGCGGACGTTACGGCGACTCCGATAAAGGAATAGAGGGTCATGGCGGTGGGGAGGCCGAGAGCTTGTCCCACCATCTGCGCTTTTTGAGACTTCGCATAACGTGTGAAGTCCGGAATGTTCAAGGCCACGGTGGCCCAGAAGCCAACCATTCCGGTTAGCGCGGGCACGAAGAACGCAAAGAATCCGGCGGCGGAATGGAACTTGCTGGGCGCGCTCAGCACCGGGCCCAGGCCGCCTGCTTTGCTGGTTACCCACCAGAGCAGCAGCAATCCGACGGCTAACATGAACGGCGCAGCGACGCCTTCCAGAAGCTTGATGGTGTGGATGCCGCGATAGACCACGAACATATTCAGCGCCCAGAAGGCGAAGAAGCAGATCCATTTGCCGATTGCAAAGTGGGCCCAGGCTGGCGATAGGATCTGAAGCATGGAGTTGATGGCTTGCCCACCGATCCAGGTTTGGATGCCGAACCAACCGCAGGCTACCAGAGCCCGGAGGACGGCCGGAACATTGGCGCCGCGCACGCCGAAAGATGCGCGGACAAACACCGGGAAGGGGATGCCGTAACGCGCACCGGCGTGTGCGTTCAGCAGCATGGGAATTAGTACGATCAGGTTGCCCAGTAGGATGGTGCCGATGGCCTGCCACCAATTCATGCCACCGGCGATGAGGCCGGAAGCCAGCATGTAAGTAGGGATACAGACGCTCATCCCCACCCAGAGGGCGGCGTAGTTATAAGTGGTCCAATCGCGTTTGGATTGTGGAATGGGCGCGAGGTCGGCGTTGTATAGCGACGGATCGTGTTGGGTTTCGACTAACTCCATGCGCCGCCTCTGGCTTCTCGGCGCAGGTAGCGGCCGCGTCCAGCACGCCCCAGGAACTTGCCATTTTGGACAATCACTTCGCCGCGCGACAGCACCGTCGAGGCATTGCCCTTGACTTTGAAGCCTTCGAACATGGAATAGTCGACGCGCATGTGATGGGTGGCGGCGCTGATTAAGTGATCCACATTCGCGTTCCACAGGACCAGGTCGGCGTCGCTGCCAATGGCGATCTCGCCCTTTCGGGGATAGAGTCCGAAGAGCTTCGCGGGGGTGGTGGAGACTAACTCCACGAACCGATTCAGCGAGATGCGGCCCTGATTCACGCCGTGATGATGGATGAGTTGCAGACGGTTTTCGACCCCTGGCCCGCCATTCGGAATCTTAGTGAAGTCATTGACGCCCAGTTGCTTCTGGTCCTGAAAACAGAAGGGACAATGGTCGGTGGAGACGACTTGTAAGTGGTCCTGCTGCAGTCCGTGCCATAACCGATCGAGGTGATGCTTCTCACGCAATGGCGGCGTGAAGACATATTTCGCACCTTCGAAATTGGGCCGTGCCAGTTCGTCCACGGTGAGTAACAGATACTGCGGGCACGTCTCGGCGAATGCAGGAACCCCGCGGTCACGGGCCGCGCGAATCTCGTTAAGAGCGTCTTCCGATGAGAGGTGGACGATGTAGATGGGCGCGCCCGAGATTTCAGCCATGGCAATCGCGCGGTGGACGGCTTCGGCTTCGGCTTTCGCCGGACGAGTGAGCGCGTGGTAGACCGGTGCGCGTTTGCCTTCAGCCAAAGCTCGTTGAATGAGAACGTCGATGACGCCGCCGTTCTCAGCGTGCATGCAAATCAACGCGCCGTTCTTCGCGGTTTGAGACAGGGCTTTGAAAATGGTGGCATCATCTACCATCAGGACGCCCGGATAAGCCATGAAGAGCTTGAAGCTGGCGACGCCTTCGCCAACCATACTGTCCATATCTTCGAGGCCCGCTTCGCCCAGATCGGTGACGATCATGTGGAGGCCGTAATCGATGGTGGCTTTGCCATCGGCCTTCTTCCACCAGATATCGAGCGCGTCGCGCATACGCGTGCCTTTCGGCTGGATGGCGAAATCGATCAGAGTAGTGGTTCCGCCGAAAGCCGCGGCGCGTGTTCCGGTTTCGAAGTCATCGCTGGAAGTGGTTCCCCCGAACGGCATGTCAAGGTGCGTATGAACGTCGATGCCGCCGGGCAGTACATAGAGGCCGCGCGCGTCAAGGGCGCGATCAGCCGAAGCCTGTGGGATGCCGGGAGCGATGTCGATGATGCGCTCGTCTTCAATGAGAACATCGGCCGGGTAAGTCAACTTCGAAGTAACAAGAGTTCCGTTCTGTATGAGGGTCTTCATGCTATACGCTCCGCCCATGACTGGGGGCGTACCCCATCGTCGATGCGCACCATGTCGATGCAGCCGTCAACAGGACAGACCAGCCAGCAGAGGTTGCATCCAACGCACTCGTCTTCATCCACGCGAGGAATGCGCGAAGCTGGTACGGCGTGCGAAACGGTGGTGGCCGCTGGGGTAGTTACTATCGCGGAGCGATCACTCGGGGCGACGTGGATGCATTGGTGGGCGCCATCCCAGCAAGCGGTATAGCAGAGCTGGCATCCAATACATTTATCCGGATTGATGCGGGCGACGATCTTGTAGTTGAGATCGAGATGCTGCCAGTCTGTGACGCGTGGGAGTGACAGGCCTCGGAAGTCGGCTAGCGTGCGGAATCCCTTGTCGTTCATCCAGCCTTTGAGGCCGTCGATCATATCTTCGACGATGCGGTAACCGTAGTGCATTGGCGCAGTGCAGGCTTGCAGGGAAGTTGCTCCCATCAGGATGAACTCCGCGGCTTCGCGCCAACCGGATATGCCGCCGATCGCCGAAATGGGCACTGGCGATTGCGGGTCTGATGCGATCTGCTGCACCATATGAAGGGCGATGGGCTTTACCGCCGGACCGCAGTAGCCGCCGTGGGCAGAGCGACCATTGACGTTTGGGCGCGGGATCAACGTATCGAGATCGATTCCGGTAATTGAGTTGATGGTGTTGATAGCGGATAGGCCATCCGCGCCGCCCTGGGAAGCGGCTCGCGCAGTCACCCTGATGTCGGAAATATTCGGCGTCAGCTTGACTAATACGGGAGTACGAGCGGCTTCCTTGACCCACTCGGTAATCATTCGGGTATATTCGGGTACTTGACCCACCGCGCTCCCCATGCCGCGCTCGCTCATCCCGTGCGGGCAGCCGAAGTTCAACTCCAGCCCGTCCGCGCCGGCATCTTCAGCGCGTTTGACCATGTTGTGCCAGGCTTCACGCGTCGATTCCACCATAAGTGATGCGATCACCGCATGACGGGGATAGCGTTTCTTAACTTCGGCGATCTCTCGCAGATTGGTTTCAATGGGACGGTCGCTAATGAGCTCGATGTTATTCAATCCCATCATGCGGCTGCCATTCCAATCGACCGAGGAGTAGCGAGAAGAGACGTTGACGATGGGCTCACCAATGGTCTTCCAGACGGCGCCTCCCCAGCCGGCATCGAAAGCGCGCATGATCTGCTCGCCGCAGTTGGTGGGCGGGCCAGAGGCGAGCCAGAATGGGTTGGGGCAGCGAATTCCCGCGAAGTCGGTAGTCAGGTCAGCCATTTAAGAATCCCTTTGGCGGCGCGTTTTCCGGCAGCTACTGCGTCCACTACCTCACGGCCGCCGTTGACGCAATCGCCGCCGGCGAAGAACTGGGGGTTGCCGGTTTGGCCGGATTCGGGATCCACCTTGACTAAGCCTCCGTGCAGCTCAAGTCCATGGATGGAGCGGAGCAGATCAACTAAGCGAGACTGACCTATGGCGAGGATTACCGTGTCGCAGGCCATCAACGGAACGTATTCACATTCCACGGCTCCGACATGATTATGTCCATGAAAAGCGATGGGCCGGGCATTCCAGATGAACTTGACGCCTTCCCGCTTGGCGTGTTCGTATTCGAAGGCAAAGGCGGACATGTCTCTTTCCGAGCGGCGATAGAGGATGGTGACATCGCGTGCGCCCAAGTGACGCGCGGCGATGGCCGCATCGATGGCGGTGTTGCCGCCGCCGATGACGATGACGCGATCGCCGATATCGATGGGTTTCCTGTTCTTATAATCGGCGATGAACGATAGCGCGGTATGTATCCCGGCGAGTTGTTCTCCGGGAATGGCGAGGGGCTGCGTTCCGCCGAGGCCAATCCCGAGAAAGACGGCATCATAACCACTTATCAAGTCTTCGAGCAAGATGTCTTTTCCGATCTCCACGCCGGAGCGGAACTCAACACCCGCAGCGCGAATCAATTCCACTTCCCGCTTACTTTCTTCGGGCGTGAGTTTGTATTGGGCGACGCCGTAAGTGTTGAGGCCGCCTGGCAAAGGGCGTTGATCGAAGATGACGGCAGCGGCGCCGTGCGCGCGAAGTTCAGCCGCGCACGCGAGCGAGGCGGGTCCGCCACCGATGCAAGCGATTTTCCAGGGGAGCGGGGCGGCATTACGAGGAAGGGCGCCGCCCGCATCATAGAAATGTTCCATGGCGTGGCGCTGCAATTTGCCAATGGCGATGGGCCGCTGGTGCAGGTTATGCATTACGCAAGCACCTTCACAAAGAACGTCTACGGGGCAGACGCGTGAGCAACTCAACCCAAGCACGTTGGCATCGAGGATAGTTCTCGCGGAGCCCATGAGGTTGCCCGTCGCGATCTTCTTGATGAAGCGCGGGACGTCAATGTGGGTGGGGCAAGCGGAAGCGCAAGGGGCGTCGAAACAGAAGAGGCAACGATCGGCTTCGGCGATGGCTGCCTGGGGTGCGAGGGGCGCGTATTGAGCACCTTGAGCAGGGTCGCTCATCGGACGCTCCCGGCCGTGGCGGGTTCGGTGACAGCCGCAAAGCTAAGGTCGAGCTGGCGGATAAAGTCATCCACGTCGGACTTCGTGATGTTCAGCGGAGGCGAGATGCGCAGGACGTTGCCGTAGAGGCCGCCGCGTCCCAGGAGGATGCGATTGTCGCGAGCGGCTTCCATAAGGCGTAACGTTTCCTGAGTGGCGGGTGTTTTGGATTCGCGATCCTGCACCAACTCGACAGCCTGCATAAGCCCCATGCCGCGGACTTCTCCGATGAGCGTGTGTTTGTCCTTTAAGGTCTCGAGGCTTGCTCGCAGATAAGCACCTGTTTCCGCGGCGTTTGCGGCCAGGTTTTCCTGCTCGATGAGGTCGAGGACGGCTTTGGCCGCCGCAGTGGCGACAGGGTTCCCGCCGAATGTGGAGATGGTGGCGCCTTTCATGGCAGCGGCGATCTGCGGGGTGGCCATCGTGATGCCGATGGGGAAGCCGTTGCCGAGTCCCTTGGCGCTGGTCATGATATCGGGAGTGACGCCCCACTGTTCAATGCCAAACCATTTGTTGCCGGTGCGCCCCCAGGCAGTTTGGACCTCATCACTAATGAAGAGGCCGCCATATTTCCGGACGATTTCGGCCACTATGCCGAAGTATTCCCTGGGAGGAGTGATGAAGCCGCCGACGCCTTGAATGGGTTCCGCGATCACGCCGGCCACGCGACCCGACGTGGTGGTTTTGATTAGCTCCTCCATGTCCCGCGCGCAGCGGATGTTACAACTCGGATAAGTGAGTCCGAAGGGGCAGCGGTAGCAGTAAGCATTGTGTGCGTAGACGATTCCGGCTTGCAGCGGCGGCCCTAAACGCCAGGCGGAATTCGCCGTGAGGGACATAGCCAGCGAGGAGCGGCCGTGGTAGGAATGGCGCAGGGCGATGATCTCGGACGATCCGGTGTAGAGCCGCGCAGTGAGAACTGCGACTTCGTTAGCTTCGGTGCCGCTGTTGGTGAAGAATGACTTAGTGAGGCCGCCGGGAGTGAGCCCCGCGACCTTCCTGGCCAGGGCCGCTTGCGGTTCTGTGGCAAAGACGGTGGAGACATGTTGTAGCTTGTCTACCTGTTCGTGGACCTTTTCGTTCACCTTGTCGTTGCAGTGCCCGACGCTGACGGTGAGGATGCCGCCAAAGAAATCGAGATACTTGTTACCGTCGGCATCCCAGACGAACTGGTTCTTGGCGCGCTCCAGTACGAGCGGTTCCTTGAAGTAGTGAAAAACAGATGGGAACAGGTGTTCCTGATTGGCGAGGATGATTTCTTGTTTAGTCATGGCGATCAAGCCTTGGTGAGCGATTCATAGGTATCCGGGCGGCGGTCGCGGAAGAACTGCCAGGTGTTGCGTACTTCCGCGATCTTATCGAAGTCCAGATCGGCGGTGAGGATTTCGTCTTTGTCGCGGCAGGCTTGGGCGACGATCTGGCCACGCGGGTCGCAGAAATAGCTGCTGCCATAGAATTCGCCGATATTCCAGGGCGCTTCAGTGCCCACGCGGTTAATGGCGCCGATAAAGTAACCGTTGGCCACGGCGTGGGCGGGCTGTTCGAGCTTCCAGAGATATTCACTGAGGCCGGCGACGGTAGCGGAGGGGTTGAAGACGATCTCGGCGCCATTCAAGCCGAGGGCGCGGGCGCCTTCCGGAAAGTGGCGGTCGTAGCAGATGTAGACGCCGATTCTCGCGAACCCGAGATCGAAGACCGGATAGCCGAGGTTTCCGGGGCGGAAGTAAAATTTCTCCCAGAATCCAGGGGCAACGTGCGGGATGTGGTTCTTGCGGTATTTGCCGAGGTACGTTCCGGAGCGGTCGATCACGGCGGCGGTGTTGTAGTAGAGGCCGGCCTGTTCGACTTCGTAGACGGGAACGATGAGCGCGACCTCGAGTTTGCGAGCGAGGTCTTGCATGAGTCGCGTGGTCGGGCCGTCGGGCACGGGCTCGGTGAAGTTGTACCAGCGGGTCTGCTGCTCAGCGCAGAAGTAGGGACCATAGAAAATTTCCTGGAGGCAGATGATCTGCGCGCCGTCAGAGGCAGCCTTTTCGACGTAAGCGATGTGCTTGTCGATCATGGCCTGCTTGACCGCTTCAAGCGGGTGATCCGGTGAAACGGCATTGGTGGCCTGGATGAGGGAGCAGCGTACGATTCGCGGCATTTTTCCTTTCACAACAGCAGCAGAAGATTCACGTATTATGCGCTGAACAGGCAGGCGGATGCAAACTGAGCACGCGGGCCTCAAAACGAAAAAGCCCCGTAAGAGATCAGGTGGCTCGACAGTTTGATGCAGAGCGGATGATTGAGATTATCTTCCACCGAAATCGGTAGAGGATAATCTGGGGATTGAAAGCACCTTACCACTCCAGAGGAATGAAGATTCCTGACGAAATCGCTCTGGCGGAAGAAGCAGTTTCTCGCTGCCGGCTTCTCGCTGGATTCTCGGAGAGTCTGACAAGTACCACGCGGACATTTCTTTCGCCGCCGATGCACGCCTGTCACCGGGCAATTGCGGGATGGATGGAGGCGTTGGGGATGCGCGTCGGGGTTGACGCGATTGGGAATCTTCGCGGGGTTTATTCAGGCGCCAGCGAAGGGCGACTGATCATTGGCTCACACATTGATACGGTGCCGAATGCAGGGGCGTTTGACGGCGTGCTCGGCGTGATGATCGGGCTGGCGTTGGTGGAGGGTCTGGCGGGGCAACGGCTGCCTTTTGAAATCGAGGTGATTGCATTTTCCGAAGAGGAGGGCGTTCGCTTTCGGAAGCCTTTCCTGGGCAGCCTGGCGCTGGTTGGCGGTTTGCAGATGGACGGGGAGATCGCTCAGGCGGTTCGCGATTTCGGGCTTGACCCTGAGCTGATTGGCGAGGCTCGGATCGATGCGAGACGCGTGATTGGATACCTGGAGTTCCATATCGAACAGGGTCCGGTGCTGGATGAGGCGGACTTGCCGCTTGGCGTGGTCGAGGCTATTGTTGGTCAGAGCCGTTTTGGACTGACGTTTAGCGGGGCCGCAAATCACGCGGGGACTACTCCGATGGGCCGGCGGCGCGATGCGCTCGCAGCCGCGGCCGAGTGGGTCGTCGCAGTGGAAGCCGAGGGTTTGCATGTAGATGGTCTGGTGGCCTCGGTGGGCAGCATCCAGGCATTTCCGAATGCCGGGAACGTGATTGCGGGTGAGGTTCAGGTGAGTCTCGACGTGCGGCATCGGGCGGATGAGGTGCGGCTTGCGGCGGTCAAGAGCCTGCTTGACAAGGCCGTGGAGATCGGTGAGCGGCGTGGCGTGGGAGTGGCGTGGGATGAACGGCTGAACCAGCCTGCTACACAAATGGACGCCGGCTTGGTTTCACTTGCGGAACGTTCTGTTCCATTCAAGATGGTGAGCGGGGCGGGGCACGACGCGATGATTCTGGCACCCGTTGTCCCTTCGGTGATGTTGTTTGTGCGAAGTCCGGGCGGGGTGAGCCATCATCCGGATGAATCGGTGCGGGCGGAGGACGTGGCGGCTGCTATCCGGGCGGGGCTCGCTTTGTTAAACGAGATTGCGAAACGATATAACTAGACGATGTCCCATTTCCATGGACTCGGCCATACCCGCAGCGTGCTTCGACGGGATCATCTGCTGCAGACGCCAGATACGTTCATTCGCGCTCCGCTGCCGGGGATGCGGAAGGCTACCGCCGTCGTGCACGCCGGACCTGCTGTGGGCGCGGGTTTCGTGGAGTATACGGCGGAGATGGAAGCGGGCGGGGAACTGGGACCTTCTGTGGGGCAGCGGTTCTGTTATGTGATTGAGGGTGGCGTGGATGGGTTGGAAACCGGTGGGTATGGGTATTTTTCGGACCCGTGTCCGATTGTTGCCCGGATAGCCAGCAAGGTTCTGGTGATTGAGCGGGCAGGCGAAAGCGACTGCCGCACCTTTCGTGGTAAGGCTGGGGACGTTGCGGGTGTGGCGCTGGGAGGCGATTCCGGTGTGCAGGTGCAGGTGCTTCTGGCGGATGAGTTGAATCTCAATTTCGCCGTGAACCTGATGACGTTTCAGCCAGGCGCCGCGCTGAGCCTGGTGGAGATGCATGTGATGGAGCACGGGCTGATGATGTTGGAAGGCGGCGGTATCTACCGACTGAGCGATTGCTGGTATCCCGTTTCGGCCGGCGATTTCATCTGGATGGCGCCATTTTGTCCACAGTGGTTTACGGCGGTTGGGAAGACGCCTGCGAAGTACATCATCTACAAAGATTGGAACCGGCATCCGGGAGTATGAAACTAGACGAACTGGCTGCGTTTTCCGATTCAGAGACGCCCGCGGTAACCAGGGTTGTATTCAGCGATACCGACCTTAGGGCGCGGAGGTGGTTGAAGGGTCGAATGCGTGAAGCCGGTTTGGATGTGCGTGAAGACGCGGCCGGCAATACGTTCGGACGCTGGGTGGGATCAGGTGAGGGCGTCGTAGGAACCGGCTCCCATATCGACGCGATCCCGAATTCCGGGCGATTTGACGGGACGGTGGGCGTGCTGGGCGGACTCGAAGCCATTCGCGAGTTGCAACGCGACGGGTTTCGACCGCGGCGTTCTATTGAATTGCTGATGTTCACCTCGGAAGAGCCGACGCGATTCGGAATTGGCTGCCTGGGAAGCCGGTTGCTGTCGGGGAGTCTCAACGCGAGTGCAGCCGATGAACTGAAGGATGCGGATGGCGCCACGCTGGCGTCCGTTCGAGCGCAGGCTGGGTTTAACGGGTCCCTGGAGAGTGTTCGTCTTGAGGCCGGCTACTATAGCGCCTTTGTCGAACTGCATATCGAACAGGGGCCGCTGCTGGAGAAATCGGGTACGCCGATTGGAATTGTCGAGAACATCGCGGCTCCGGCCAGCCTGAGGATTACGATCACCGGGCAAGGCGGACATGCGGGGGCCGTTCTGATGCCGCAGCGTCACGATGCGTTTCTGGGCGCTTGTGAGATTGCACTGGGGGTGGAGCGGGCGGCGCTGGCGACTGGATCGGTTGACACGGTGGCGACGACGGGAGTCTGTCGCGTGTTTCCGGGAGCTGTCAATAGTATTCCAAGCGGCGCCACGTTGGAGATCGACGTACGTGACATCGAACTCGCGAGGCGGGACGCGGTGTTGCGCGCCATCGAGGAATGTTGCGCGAGGGTGGCTGAGCGGCGTGGGTTAAAAGTGGAGCCGACGGCGCTGAATGCCGATCCGCCGGCAGCCTGCGATCCTGTCGTGATTCAGGCGCTGGAGCACGCATGCGGCGCGAGGGGGCTGGGTTTTCAGCGGATGATCAGCCGGGCGTATCATGACTCGCTGTTTATGGCGCGGATAGCGCCCGTGGGGATGTTGTTTATTCCATGCCGTGAGGGCGTGAGTCATCGGCCAGACGAATTTGCTTCTGCTGAAGACATTGCGAATGGCGTGGCAGTGCTGGCGAGCGCTCTGGCGGAGTTGGCCGGTTAGTAGGGTATTCGGTGGGTTGTTTCACGCCATACGCGGAAGGCTTCTTGCGCTTGATCGCGAAGGATCTGGGCGCATGGGACGGTGCGTTTCTCCAGAGCGAGGTTCAGTTCGTCGTAGATGTGGGCGTCGTCGAAGCCGGCAGCGGCGGCATCCGCGCGGGTAGCGGCGAAATAAACGCGCGCTGGCCGGGCCCAATAGATAGCGCCCAGGCACATGGGGCAGGGCTCACAACTGGTGTAGATCTCGCAGTCTGTCAATTGAAACGCGTTAAGCGACCGGCAGGCAGCGCGGATGGCCATGACCTCTGCATGGGCAGTTGGGTCGTTGGTTGCCGTGACGGAGTTCGCTCCGCTGCCGATGATGATGCCGTCACGAACTACCACGGCGCCGAAAGGGCCACCCAGCCCTAGACGGACGTTCTCCACCGCCAGGTCGATCGCGCGTTGCATCCATCCGGAAGGTGAGGTCATGACAGAATTTAGTTTGCCATTGGATGCTATTCGGTCTACTCGTATTGTGACTCCTGAGGGCGTCACAGCTGGTGTGATTCGCATTTCGGGTGGGCAAATCGCGGCCATCGAGCCTCACGATTCACCAACCGAAGGCCTGAACGTGCTGGATACGGGAACCGACGCCGTTCTGCCGGGGCTGGTGGATTGCCACGTGCATTTCAACGAGCCTGGACGCACAGAATGGGAAGGGTTCGAAACCGGAACAAGAGCGTCCGCGGCGGGCGGCGTTACATGCGTGGTTGAGATGCCGCTCAACTCGATTCCCAGCACAGTGTCGGTGGATGCTCTGATTTTGAAACGGCAGCAGGCGCTGGGTAAATGTATGGTCGATTACTCATTTTGGGGTGGTGTCGTGAACGGCGATGCCGGCAGGGTGGCAGCGCTCGCGGACGCCGGCGTTCCAGGGTTCAAATGCTTTCTGGTGCATCCCGGAACCGACGAATTCCAGATGGTCACCGAAGCGGAACTGAGGGCCGTGATGCCTGCGATTGCTGCGCGCGGCTTACCGTTATTGGTGCATGCTGAACTGCCAGGCCCGATTGAGAAAACCCGGACGGAGCGCGGAGACTGGCGCAAATACGATACGTACTTGCGATCGCGCCCACCAGAAGCGGAGTTGGAGGCAATCCGCTTGATGATTGGGCTGAGCCGCGAATACAGGTGCCGCGTCCATATTGTGCATTTGTCGGCTGCGGAAGCGCTTGAGGACTTGCGGCGGGCGCGTGCCGATGGCGTGCCGATTACCGTCGAAACCTGCCCTCACTATCTGTGCTTCACGGGCGAAGCGATCGCGGACGGGGCAACAGAATTCAAATGTGCGCCGCCGATCCGTGAAGCTGCGAATCGCGAGGCGTTGTGGCAGGGGCTGCGGGAGGGGGTGATTGATCTGATTGCGAGTGATCACTCGCCGTGCCCGCCTTCTCTGAAATTGCCGGAAGAGGGCCATTTCGGACGCGCCTGGGGCGGGATCAGTTCGGTATCCCTGTCCTTGCCAGCCGTGTGGACAGAAGCGCGGAGCCGGCATTTCGGACTGGGTGATGTCGCGCGATGGATGTCGGCTGAACCGGCCCGGCTTGCCGGGTTCGCCGACCGCAAGGGAGCGATCAGAGCGGGATGCGATGCGGATCTGGCGATCTTCGACCCGGAGTTTGAATGGACGGTAACTGGAGATGATCTGTATTTTCGGCATTCCGTGTCGCCGTATGTAGGCGTAAATCTAGCGGGCAAGGTGAGAGCAACTATTCTGGGCGGTGAGGTTTGCTTTGCAGGGACCGAGTTTCGAGGCAGTCCCCGGGGTATACAGTGCGAGCGAGGCTAGCGGCCCGTGGCAGCCCGCAAACCAGCCTTGTAATACATTAATCCGAATGGAAAGGGCCGGCGATCTCGCCCGCATTCTCCCCTTTCGAAGACTCCAGTCACCGAGGCGTCCAGAGTGGTAAGCCCTATATTTGTAAAGTTTTATCAGCAAAGTTCTCCACTTCTTTTGCAGAGTGTTGAGCGAAAGTTTACAGTGTTTTAGGCGCGCTTAACTGAGCCGGAATGTGTTTGTTCTGATATGCGGCGTTTCGTACAAAACATCCTTACGCGGGGTGTTTGCCGTAAAGCAGCTTGTATCAAAACATGCGCCTTCTGTTGAAATTCTCTCTCTATGCTGTCGCTGCTCTGCCGTTGGTGGCGCAGAGCAACGTTCCGGCCCAGTATCAGGCCATCTACAGCAACATGACGACGCAAATCAGCGCCTTTCAGACTTTGTTGAATCAGAGTTGGAATGGAACCCCGTATCCAGTAACGTGGGCCCCCCACCTTTCTTCGGCAGAGTCTGACAACTATCTTTCACTGTTGGCAGCCAATTACTTCAACAACGCCGTTTCAACTGAGTTACAAGAGCTCCAGGCCACAGGCGCTAAAGCGGTTACCCTCCATATCAGTTTCCCGATTCTGTATCAACCGTTCTATACGTATTCGGGTACGCCGTCGAATTACCAGGCATTTGTTTCGTTTTATCAGCAGGTGGCGGCGGCCGTGCACGGGGCGGGCATGAAACTCATCGTGGAAGCAACCGTGGCGGAGGGGCTGGACGGCACCGAAGGAGCGGACTTCGGTCCCTACTATCAGACCCTGACCTGGGATGCGTACATGAGTGGGCGGGCTCAGGAGGCCGTGAACGTGGCGACGCTCATTCAGCCGGATTACCTATCTCTCATTTGCGAGCCAGACACGGAGGCCGGGAATGCAAACCAGCCGACCGAGAACTCTCCTACAGGCGCCATGCAGTTGCTGCAGACGAATCTGACGGCCTTGCAGGCAGTCAACATCGGTAACGTGAAGTTGGGCGCCGGAGCGGGAACATGGATTGCAGACTTTACGACTTACCTTTCTGACTTTGCCACCACGCCGCTCAACTACATAGACATGCATGTATATCCGGTGAACAACAGCGAACTGGAGGATGTTTTGACTGGTGCGTCGGTGATCCAGCAAGCCGGAAAATCGATTGGGGTGAGCGAGGCGTGGGCCGATAAAATTGCGAACAGTGAACTGGGAACGCTGAACATCAACACGATCGATGCGAGGGACGCGTTCAGCTTTTGGTCGCCGATCGATATCGCCTTTTTGCAGGCGATGGTGGATTGTGCGCAGTATGAGAAGTTTCTCTTTTTTGCCCCTTCCTATCCAGCTTATTTTGCGTCGTACCTGAATTACAACGTTTACGGAAACGACTCGCCGGCCCAGATACTTCCGGCGGCGTTTGATGCCGCGTCGACGGCGAACCGCGCCGGGGCGTTCACATCCACGGGAACGGCGTTTTCGGTGATGATTGTGGGGGTGGACACAACGCCGCCGTCAACCCCGGGTACGCCCACGCTGGTAAATTCTTCGAGTACGGGCGCGACCATTACCTGGCCCCTATCGACAGATAACATAGGCGTGGCGGGCTACAACATCTATCGCAACGGGCAGTTAGCGATCAAACAGGATAAGCCCACTTTCTACGATACCCCGCTGGTCCCGGGTGCTACTTATACCTACACGTTGAGCGCGTTCGATGCGCAGGGCAATGTTTCCGGGCTTTCCGGGCCGCTGGTAGTTACCTTAATCGACCTTTCGCCGCCGAGCGTTCCGACGAATCTACACGTGACGGGCGACACGACGAGTTCGGTCTCCCTGGCCTGGTCGCCTTCTACCGGCGGCGGAGGGGTGGGTGGATACCGAGTGCTGAAGGGGACGTCGCCGTCCAACATCGCAATTGTCGCAGGTTTTGTGTTGACGACAAACTACACAGACCCTTACGCGAGGAAGAATACCACTTACTACTATGCGGTTGAGTCTTACAATTTGACGGGAATCAGTTCAGCGCCCTGTGCAACGATTAGTGTAACGACGCCTTGACGGCATCGTTGTTATTACGCTTGACTTGGTTGACGTGAACGGTGACCCGCTCCCATTTGAAGAAGTGGATGGTTTGGACGAAGTAAGCGTCCCAATCATAGTCGCCTCGACAGAGCCATAGATCACCGGCGGCGGCTTTCTTCTGAAGAAGCATTGGATCGCGATTGGCCTCCAAGGGCCAGAAGACCCCCTGGGTTGCCTGGCTGCACTCGGCGGTTGGGCGCGGGGAGTTGTTGAACCCAGCAAAAATAACACCCAAGGCGAGTGCGAATCCCGCTACCGATCTTAGGTCGCTTGCCGTCGCCATTCCTGCGGTTAAGCTTATGCAAAAGGCCGATTGGAGGGAATACCATGAGGACGGTATTTTTTGAAGCTGGATGGACGAGGCGGAGGCTCTGGACTTTTCCGGAAGCACCCCGCCTCTTCGTATGGGGAATGTACCTTCATGCTATCCGCACACAGCGGGGCTGACCATAGCAGCAGCGCGGTATTTTTCACAAGTTACCATCAGTAACGCGCATTACCAGCGAGTAGCCCCCAATAATCACACACGGACGGTATTGGTGGATCAGGGGATGGGACGTAGGATGGCTTTATGCAGCCAGTTATGTCGCGCGCGGTGCAGTGGTTGGGCGCGATGATTGCGAAGACCCTGGCAGCGGAGAATTCGCGATTCCCGGTAGTCGCACTAGTGAGTAGTGCAGAAGATCGACAAACGCTTCGAACGGTATCTACTCAGCAGTCTTTTGACCTGCACTTTGCGGAATCTTCAGCCGTAGCGCGGATGGTTGCGAACGGACTTTCTGCGCCAGTCATTTTGGTTGATCGCGGCTGGCCGGAGCCGGAGTAGTGGAAGGCTGTCGAGAGCCTGGCGGCCTAACCCACGGGGCCTGCGTGATTCTGATTTCGGCCGTATCCGACGGGTTTTTGTGGCAGGAAGTGGTACGGCGCGGCGGCCTTGATGTACTTTCCAAACCGCTGCGACCGGACCACGCCGCCAACGTCATCAAGTGGGCAATGGCATACTGGAATAGCGGCCGCAGGGCCTTCAGGAAATGAGCCATGCAGAGGGTCGAATGGGTAAAGCGGCGGCAAGATAGTCACGCCCTGGGCTTCGCGCGCTTCAGGATTCTGGTCCTTTCCGTTTACATGGACGATCGTCTTCTGTTGGCGCGGGTGCGACGACAATACGGTTGCGATCTCCGCTTCACAAGTTCACCGGAAGTGGGGCTTACCCTAGCCTCCCAAACCCATTACGATCTGATTTTCTGCGATCGGAATCAGCCAGGATATCCGTGGCGGGAAGTAATGGAGGGGCTGGTAGCGCGCTCTCCCCGGAGTTGCGTTTTACTGGTATCCGACATCAGCGACGATCTCCTGTGGCGTGACGTACTGCAGCTTGGGGGTTACGGTGTTTTAGTGCGACCGCTTCGCGATGCAGCAATTCTTCAGGCTGTTGAGTCGGTCTTGCGATTTCTATCACCCGAGAGTCGACTAGGCGATGAGACCCTTCCGCACTGCGTATAGAATCAAGTCAGCCAAGCTATGTAAATTCAACTTCTCCTGAAGGTTCCGGCGGTGCGTTTCCACCGTGTAAGGACTTAGATTCAGGAGACCAGCGATGTCTTTGTTGGATTTACGTTCGGCCAGGAGTTGCAGAATTTCCCGTTCGCGGGCGGTGAGCAGGTCGTAGCTGTCATCGACACCGCGGGTGCGGATTTCACGGACATAGTCCTCCACCAACATTTTGCTGATTTCCGGGCTAAAAAAAGTTTTGCCCTGGTACACCACCCTGATGGCTTCGATTAAGTCGCCTTCTGCGGAATCCTTTAGCAAGTATCCCTTTGCGCCAGCCTTAAGAGCTCTGAGAACATAACCCTCATCGGAGTGCATACTTAGAATGACGATCGCGGTTTGGGGCGACGAAGCTGCGATGCGTTGCGCCGCCTCGATACCGCTCAAGTTCGGCATGGCAATATCGACGACCGCGACATCCGGGCGCGTCGCGTCGGCTTGCTCCACCGCCTGCCTTCCGTCTGAGGCTTCGGCGACCACGGTGAAACCCGGCTGGCTTTCCAACAGAAGACGCAAACCGCGACGCATTACGGTGTGGTCGTCAGCTAAGAGAATGCGAATTGGCTTCGCGCGCAAAGTCGGCCCGCTTGTCATCAGTGAATGGCAACTCCACAGAAAGAATAGTTCCGCCGCCGGGTTGAGAATGCACATGAAACCGGCCTCCGATTTGAGCCACGCGTTCCTGCATGCCGATCAAACCCAGGCCCTTGGTCTGGCGGGTGTCGAACCCTTGTCCGTCGTCCTGGATATTCAGAACCAACCCGCCGGGCTGGCGTTGTACCTTGATCCGCACCGTTGTCGCGCGAGAGTGGCGCGCACAGTTGTGCAGGGCCTCCTGAACCACACGATAGATACAGGTGTTGTACTCGTCGGGAAGATCGTCGGAGTCAAAGTCAGTGGCGACACTAACATTCATCGAAGAATGCTTTGAGGACTCGCGGGCCTGCCACTTGAGCGCCGGAATGAGACCCAGATCGTCCAGCATCGAGGGACGCAGCAGAAGAGACATGTTGCGTACTACCCGAATGGTACCCTCGACAACACCTTTGATGGTTTCCACGTGGCGGCGCGATTGATCGTTAGACCGGAGATCGAGCCCTGCCGAGAGATTGCGCAACTCCACGAGGACTGCGGAAAGAGATTGCCCGACCTCATCGTGCAACTCCCTTGAGAGGGCTTTGCGCTCGGTCTCCTGCGCCTGCACCAGCCGGGCAGAAAGGTCTTTCAGCTCGCCGCGAGCTTCGGCTACTTCGAGATAGCGCATGTGTGCCTGCGCTTCAAGCCGTAAAATTGTTCGCGTGCTGAAAGATGCCATTCCCATTCCCAGCACCAGAGCTGCCACGAGGGTAACGAGGAGCCGGGTCTTGAAGCGCAAAAGAAGAGAAACCACCTGATCATTTCCAGCGTTGAGCTGCTGCTCGTTGAGACTTGCGATTTGGTCGGCAATAGCCAACATCGTTTGCCGGCGCGGGAACACATCATCCCGTAAAAAGGCGTATCCGGAAAGGCGTCTTTGAGAGGCGTCCCATTGAAGCACGGGCGCCAGGATTCCCCAGTAGTTCGTCAGCCCGGTCCGCAGGGCTTCGTAGTGGCTGAGCTCGGCGGAATTCGCGTGGCGCGCGTAGGAGTCGAGGGCGGACTCCATATGCTTTCGAACTTCTTCCAGATTTCCGAGATACATGCCTGCCCTTCCCGGGTCAGGATCGAGAAGATAGTCGCGGACGTAGGTGCCGGAAACGTAGACGTCGGAGCGTACATCGTTCAAGAGATGATTTTGCGAGAGATAGCGGCTGCGGATCTGTGCATCGTCTTTCTGAAATTGGCTAAGCACTCGAAGAGCGTCGATACCCGCCAAAGCCATGATCAGAAGAAGCCCGCCAAATCCAAGCAGGAGCGCCAGGCGGGAACTCAACAACACGCGATCACGCCTTGTTTGAGTGGGGGACCACACTTATACACCATGCTAACCGAGCTTGGGCTCGAAGCCGCGCAATACCGAGGTTTTGATCGCCAAAATACCGCCGGGCAGGTATATGTGGGGACCGCGAAACCATCGTATCGTTTTGATAGGGCAAGTTGACTCGGGCCCAAATCTGACCCTCACCGGCCATCATTCCTTGACACTCCACCTGAATATGACAAACCTTCAGTGACGAAAACTGCTTCAAGGAGAACCGAGAGACGCGAGATGGTTCTTTCTTGCATCGTGGCATTGTGGATCGGCTTTGGGGTTTCTTGCGGGAAGCCGAGAAGTGACCCGAACGACTCGCCGACGTCTCAGGGCGAGGTCTCGGTGGGCGTGACGAAGGTCTGCCGGAGGTCCCTGGAGCGAACACTTTCACTTTCATCAGAACTGGTGCCTTTCCAGGAAATTGATGTGTACGCGAAGGAAGCCGGTTATGTGAAAGACCTAAAAGTGGACTACGGAACCCGAGTGCGCGCGGGGCAGTTGATGGCCGTACTGGACATTCCCGAACTGCAATCGCAATTGTTGCAGGATGACGCAAACATCAAGAGCGCTCAGAATCAGGTGACCCACGCGCAAAATGAATTATCCCGTTCACAAGCTCAGTACACCGTGGCTCACCTACAGTACGAGCGTTTGAATACGGTGGCGAAGACCAAGCCGGGATTAGTGGCACAACAGGAGGTGGATGACGCGCAAGGCAAAGACCTGGAAGCGGATGCCCAGGTGGACGCATCCAAGTCGAACCTTGAGGTGATGCAGAGCGAACTGGCGGCGGCGCGGGCCAAGAGGGAGCACGATCAGAACCTGTTCGATTACACGAAGATCACCGCGCCCTTCGCAGGCGTTGTCACCCAGCGTTACGCCAACCTGGGCACTCTGATGCAGGCGGGAACCAATTCGAGTGTCCAGGCAATGCCGTTAGTTCGACTGTCCCAGGACGACGTTTTCCGCTTGGTGATTCCAGTCCCTGAATCGTACGTACGCTTTATCCACGTGGGCGATCCCGTGAAAGTGATAGTTGATTCTCGCAACAGGACGGTTGGGGGGAGGGTGGCCCGTTTCTCGGTCGATGTGAAGGAAGAGACTCGTACGATGCATACGGAAGTGGATGTACCGAATCCAAACCGAGAGCTGGTGCCCGGGCTTTATGCGGAAGCAACGATCACTCTGGAGAAGAAAGGCAACGCCTTGGCTGTTCCAATCCAGGCGCTGAACCAAGGCGATCACGATACGGTTTACGTGGTGACTCCGGCCAACAAGATTGAGGTCCGCCCCGTAACCGTGGGTATAGAAACCCCGGAATACGCGGAAATCCTTTCGGGGCTCCAAGAAGGCGAGTCGATTGTGTTAGGCGATCGCAGCAGCCTCAAGGAGGGACAGAGTGTGAAGGCCAAAGCGATCTCATTGATGGAATACACCAGCCAGGAAGACACGAGATAGATCCCTCATGCCTCGCTTTGCAATCCGCAACCCCTATTTCATTGTTGTGATTTGTCTGGCGCTGGCGGTGGTGGGCGTGCTCAGCATCGCTCGGATGCCGGTCGATTTGTTTCCGGAAATCAATCTGCCGGAAGTGGTGGTGGCCACCTTCTACTCAGGCATGCCGCCGGAAGATATTGAAGTGGCTATCACTAACCCGCTGGAGAGATTTTTCACCCTCGCGTCCGGGATCGATCACATGGAATCGCGCTCACTTCTGGGGGTGAGCATTATTAAAGTATTTTTCCAGCCTGGAACAAGCGCGGACGCGGACGTCACGCAGCTCTCTAATCTGGCTCTCGCGGATTTGAAGCGCTTGCCGCCGGGGACGCTTCCGCCGGTGGTTTTGAAATTCGACTCTTCCAGTTTGCCAGTCTGCCTGGTGACGGTGAAAGGAGAGGGGCTCAACGAAACCCAACTTCACGACTTGGCCCAGTTTCAGATCCGCAATCAGATCGCGGTAGTAAAGGGGGCGGAGATTCCAGGCGTATTCGGGGGCAAATATCGTCAGGCGATGGTTTACGTGGACCCCTATAAGCTGCTCTCACGGGAATTGAGCATGATGGACGTGGTCAACGCCGTGAACGACAGTAATCTCATCCTGCCGGCCGGCGACGTTAAGATTGGCGGCAACGATTACTACATCTACTCGAACAGTCTGGTGAATCAGGTGAAAGACCTGGATAGCATTCCCATCAAGACGGTGGGCACGAGCTGGGTCTCGGTCGGCGATGTCGGCGAGGCCCGGGATGCGAGCCAGCTTCAGTACAACATCGTCCGGATCGACGGCCAAAAATCCGCCTACATCCCCGTCATGAAACAAGGCGGAGACACCAACACGATCCAAGTTGTCAAGGATGTGCGGGAACTGGTGGCGCACCTCTTCGACATGCCACGCCAGTTGCGGACGGCCATTGTCTTTGACCAATCGGTTTTCGTGAAGGAAGCCCTGGCCACCGTGCTGCACGAGGGCGTCATTGGGTTAGTGCTCACCAGCCTGATGATCTTGATTTTCCTCGGTAGCATGCGCGCCACGGGCGCCGTACTTCTGTCGATTCCGATTTCAGCGCTGGCTACCTTCGTGATCCTCTACATGATGGGCGGCACGATCAACACGATGATCCTGGGCGGGCTGGCGCTGGCGTTCTCGCGAGTGATCGACAATTCAGTCATCTCGCTGGAGAACATTTACCGGCATCTGGAGATGGGATCTTCGCCGGTTGTCGCGGCCGAAGAAGGTGGCGCGGAAGTGAATCTGGCGGTGTTAGCCGCAACCTTGGTCGATGTGGTCGATTTCTTTCCGGTTACTCTCCTGATCGGTGTGAGTAAGTTCTTGTTTTCAGCGCTCGCCCTGGCGTTCTGTCTATCCTTGCTGGCTTCGTTCGTTGTAGCTATGACGGTGATTCCGCTCTTTTGCTCCAAGTTGCTGAAAGGCATTCCCCAAGAGCACGAGGCGCCGGAGGCCGAGCCGTCCTCGCTGGGGGGGCGCTTCAACGCCGGATTCAACCGGCTGTTCAACAAGCTTCTGGATTTCTACGAACGCTCGGTAAGGCGCTCTCTAAAGCGGCCAGCGCTGACTCTAGTCGGGCTGCTGGCCATCTTCGTTGCGAGTCTCGCCATTTATCCGTTCCTGGGGCGAGCGTTTTTTCCGCAAACCGACGCTGGACAATTCACCATAAACCTGAAAGTCCCAACCGGCACCCGCATCGAGCTTACCAACCAGTACGTCGGAAGAATTGAGGATCTGATCCGGCAGGTTGTTCCGCCGAGTGACACGAAGATGATCGTGTCGAACATTGGGGTAGTAAACGATTTTTCGGCGCTGTATACCACCAATGCCGGGCAGTACACGGCCACAATCCAAACCGAGCTCAACGACGATCACAAGGTCAGCAGTCTGGTTTACATGGATCGAGTGAAGAACGAATTGGCGGCAAAGTTCCCGGATGTGCGGGCGTTTTTTCAGAGCGGTTCCATGGTCGACGCGATCCTGAATTCGGGGATGCCGGCTCCCATCGACGTACAGGTGAACACGCGCGACCTCGGCGCCACGTACGACGTAGCGCAGGATCTGGCAAGGCGAATCCGCCACCTTCCCGGCGTGGGCGAGATCTACATCCCGCAGGACATGAATTATCCGGCGATCCGCATGAACGTCGATAGAGTGCACGCCGGCGAGCTTGGTCTCTCTCAAAAAGATATCGTTGACAACGTCATCACAGCCCTGAACTCCAACATCATGATTGCCCCCAACTATTGGGTGGATTATAAGACCGGTAACGATTATTTTCTTACCGTGCAGTATGCCGAGCACGGCAAAGGCGCGATACACAACCTGGTCGACCTTAAGGAGATTCCCCTCCGCGCACCCCATCTGAAAGAGCCGACGACGCTTGATTCTGTTGTGAAACTGGAGCATGTACAGTCTCCCACGGAAGTTGACCATTACCAGATCCAGCGCGTCGTCGACATTTACGTTACTCCTTCCGGAGAAGATCTGGGACGGTTGACGAGCGCCATCGGGCGAACGATTCAAGACGCCAGGCTCCCTTCCAACATCCGCGTGAATCTGCGCGGGATGGTGGAGGGGATGAACGCCAGCTTCAAGAGTTTCGGAATCGGTTTTGGTATCTCCTTTCTTCTGCTATTCCTCATTCTGATCGCTCAGTTCAAGTCTTTTGTGGATCCGTTTCTGATCATGCTGGCGATTCCGATGGGTTTCGTCGGTGTCCTGATTATTTTGCCCTTGACCCATACGACCTTGAATGTGATGTCTCTCATGGGTGTTCTGATGTTGATCGGAATTGCCGATTCCAACAGCATTCTGATTGTCGATTTCGCCCACAAGCTGGAGTCACAGGGAATGTCGGCCCAGGATGCCGTCATCACGGCCTGCCGGGTGCGGCTTCGCCCGATCCTGATGACTTCGCTAGCGACCATCATCGGAATGATCCCGATGGCCATGAAGCTCGGGACAGGCGGAGAGCAATATACTCCGATGGCGCGAGCCATCATCGGCGGCCTAACGTCGTCTGTCCTTCTTACCATATTCATTGTGCCTGCCGCCTACCTTTTGGTCTATGGGAGGAAAGAACGCAATGGCCCTCAGAGCCAGCCGGCGCAAACAGCTTAGGGTTGCGCTTTGTATTATTGCCTTATTCGGAGTGGTGGTCCAGCCGGGTTTCGCGCAATTATCAACGCTTACGCTTCAACAGGCGGAGCAGATGGCGCTGAAGAATCATCCTCAGGTGAAGGCTGCGCAATTCGAAGTCAACTATGCAAAGCAGCAGATCATCGAGAGCCGTTCTGCATATTACCCGGACGTGACGGGAGAGATTACCGGTTCACAGGGTAACAACCTGGCTCGCATCGGGGCGGGCGACCTATCTGCGTCGCGTCTCTTCGACCGTTTTGGGCAGGGAGTGGTGATCAATCAATTGATAACCGACTCCGGCCGCACTCCAAATCTGGTCTCGAGCTCGCGATTGGAGGCAAACGCGGCCGCTCAGAGTGCTCAAGCGACACGATATGATGTGCTGCTTCAAGTCAATCACGCCTACTTCGATGTTTTGCATGCCCAGGCCGTCGTGAGGGTTGCCGAGCAAACGGTGAGTGCGCGCCAGTTGCTGAGCGATAAGGTGACGGAACTTGCCAGAAACAGTCTGAAATCGCAACTCGACGTCAGTTTTGCCGAGGTGAATGTCTCCGAGGCGAAGCTTCTGCTGCTGCGGGCGAAGGATAGCGTGCAACAGACGCTGGCCGAGCTCGGTCGCGCCATGGGTTCTGACGTCCCCGCCAATTATCAGCTCGCCGACGAACCCCTGCCCCCGGGGCCTCCCGCGACTTCTGATCCATTGGTCT
>Ga0326727_10002977_pt1 | contig 55696 bp, 43 predicted proteins | sample MB2enrmetagenome_FD_207643 | JGI IMG/M metagenome (GOLD analysis project Ga0326727, IMG submission 207643) | Lab enriched peat soil microbial communities from McLean, Ithaca, NY, United States - MB29MY | ecosystem: Environmental > Terrestrial > Soil > Wetlands > Peat | place: USA: New York...
GCCTGTTCCAGGAACGACAGAGGAAGGATGGTATGTTTCATGGGCTTAATATCTAGCACTATAGATATAATGTCCACAAAAAAAGGAGGCAAATTCAACAAATGAAGATTTTTGTCATGCGCCCCCCATTACATTTGCGCCCATTTTTAGCTTGACGCGAAGCGGCGTCGTCGCTAGAATTCACGATGGCCAATCCTCAAATTGGCGTGGATCTATGAAAGTGCGGAACATTAAGGGAACCTCGGTCCTGCTGGCGTGCGTGGCGGCATTCCGCCGGCTGGCTCAGGTTGGATATATCCACGTTTGCCCCCAGGGGTTTACCCTGATCGCCGATCCTTCCTGCTCATGTACTGGTCGCCGTGACTTCCAAGCGCCGTCCGGAGCCATGCTGTTCGTGAGCCGCCCGGCTGACATTGTTATGAGACAGTCAAATTTGTTACCGCGCGCGCCGCTGATAAGAAGGCGCGCGCGGGCGTTCACCTTGATTGAGTTGCTGGTCGCGATCTCAGTGATTGCATTGCTGGCGGCTCTTTTGCTTCCCGTCTTGGCAAGGGCAAAAAGCCAGGCTCGGACGACTTATTGTCTCAACAACAAGCGGCAGCTCGGCCTGGCGTGGCTCATGTACGCCCAGGACAATCGGGACTATCTGGCTTGGAACTCTTATACCGTATTCGTAATTGAGATCGCACCGACTTGGGGTATGAACGGACCCAATTGGGTGGATAACCACGTGGATTGGACAACCGATCCGGGCTGCACGAACCTCGCGACCTTGATTGGCGACACCAACAGCAGCCTGGCTCCCTACGTCGGCCACGTCGCCGGTCCATATCATTGCCCCGAGGACACGTTCCTGAGTCCGCCCCAACGGGCCGCGGGTTGGACGCAACGTGCCCGCAGTGTCTCTATGAACTGGGTTATGGGCGATGGCATCGCCGACACTGGTGACCCGAAGAGCCTGACCCCCGGCGGTTGCTACATCCGTATGGCGGACCTGGCGACGATTGGGCCTGGGATGGCCTGCGTGTTCCTGGACCAGCATCCAGACTCCATGTTTTTATCGCCAGCTTTCGCCGTGATTTACAATCCAGAAGTTGTTGCATGGCGGGAGCTCCCGGCCAGCTACCATGCCGGCGGCTGCACATTTTCGTTCGCCGATGGCCATGGGGAGTACAAGAAATGGCTCGTCCCGCAGACCGTGGTGCCCGTGTACTATACGAACTGGGATTGGTTTTATAGCTATGACTCCTGGGACCAGACCTCCGACCTCCGTGACTGGAATTGGTTCGCGCACCACAGCCTCGCCTTTCCATAAATCTATGAAAGCGCCGATTGTTCAAGAGACCTTGATCCTGCTGGCGTGCCTCGCGGCTTTCCGGTGTCCGGCGCAAGTGGCCGGTTACATCAATGTGAGCTGCCCGCCGGGGTTTTCCCTGATTGCCGTTCCGGTTTATGGCTATCCCAACAACGATCCAGCCAATTTATTTGACAATACGTCCGGGGCCTACAATGGCTGCGAAATCTTCTTTTGGCAAAATGGGACTTGGGCCGAGTATATTGCCAACAACAACCCGACTCCGCCCGCCACTGCGACCAATGGCTGGGAGGAATCCGATGGCCCGATGTTGCTGCTCCCCGGCGCCGGTGCCGCCTTCTATAATCCAAGCAACGCCGAAATAGTACTCACCTTGTGGGGCTATCTGCCGCAAGGCACCCTGACCAACACGTTGAACCCGGGGCTGAATCTTGTCAGTTCGATCGTTCCGGCGTCCGGGGACTTGAGCACCAACAGCGTGATGGCGTTTCCCAGCCTGGCGGGTGGCCAATTCGACGGCGATCAAGTGTTCCTGTTATTCAGCTCCGGCGACGGAAGCAACGGTTACACGACTTATACCGTTGATTCGCTCAGTTACAATCCGCCCGGGAACTATGGGTGGGATGGTTTGCCGGGCCAACCGGACCCGGTCCTCAATGTCTGCCAGGCCTTCTGGTATCGGGCGGGAAATGGAGCGGTCCAATGGACGGAACACTTCACCGTGTCCCAAGTCGTCTGGACCAACCCGGTCAAATCCAAAACATCCTCGGCAACGGGCGGTTTTGATGACGTTTGGTCGTCTGTGATGGTAAAGAGCCGGCACTTTCAAGCGACGCTGACGGGCCAGGCGGGAAAATCCCACGTGGTTGAGGTGTCATCGGATTTGCGAAATTGGAAGCCGGCGGGGACCAATTTGTGGCCGTCCGCCAAATTCGCCTATACGGACCCGGTTCCGGCCACGAACAAAATGCGCTTTTACCGCGCCTTTGCATTGCCATGAAGCGCCACGACACGAAACAAGTTGCGCGGGCTATTTCCGTGGCGGGAATGCTGGCCTTGGCGCCCTATCGGGTGGCGGCGCAAAGCACGATCAATTTCAGCGCCTTCGTTTCCGATGTGGTCTTTGCCCACATTTACGCACCGCAAACCAACACGCCGGATTCCAACCTGACCGGGAACATTGCCACCGCCTACAGCGCGTCCACACCTTATGGGGATTATCCCACGGGCACGACGTCCTATTTAGGCCCGCTGTTGGGCGGATCGGCCACCGGGCCGACCAACGAACTGGATTTTACAAACGGGTTTCTCTGGACGGCCCAGCTTTGGGCGGCAGCCGGGTCCGATATGCCGCTGCAGTACCTGGAACCGGTCATCCAATATACCACCACGCTGCGCACAGGCCCAACGGGCGCTTGCGCCGGCTTCATCACCCCGCTCAGCTTCAGCGCGTCCAATCCGGACCCCGGCATTCCGGGCGCCGTGCAGGGTGGCAGCGCGACCTGCCAATTGCGCGTTTGGTATAACGGAGGGGGAACCATCAATAGTTGGGACTCGGCCGTGGCGTCGGGGGTCCTGACGGGCTACTCGGCCGCATTCACGGTGACGGGTCTCGGTTCCATCAGCGGCCTTCCGCCCGCGCTGCCCGCGAACCTGGCAGGACTGGAAAGCTTCAGTCTTTACGCGCCTGCGGAATGGATACTTCTTCCGCAATTTTCAAGCCAACCCGCGCCCGTCACTGTGCCGCAGGGAAGCAACGTGACTTTCAGCGTGAGCTCCTCCAACGCCATGACTTATCAATGGCAGGTGAACGGAGCCAACGAGGTCAATAATGCGCGCGTCACGGGCGCGCAAACCAACGTCCTTTCCATCGCGACTGCGCGGATGAGCGACGCCGGCAGCTACCAGGTCATTATCAGCAATCTCGCCGGCTCGAACATAAGCACGGCAGTCACCTTGGCCGTAACCGCGCAGCCTCCCACAGTGCAATCGGCCACAGTCAACCGCGCCGGCGGCACATGCAGCTTCGGCTGGAACACGCCGCCGGGCCAAATCTGCCAAATCCAGTACCAGACGAACCTGAGTCAACCCCGCTGGTTGAATCTTGGAGGCCTTGTGACCGTCAGCAACGGGGTCGTGAGCGCCACGGACAGCCTGACCAACTCCCATCGTTTTTACCGACTCGTTGTGCTGCCCTGAGCCGGTGCGACCGCCGGCAGGGGGCGCATCTCACTGGGAATACTCCTGTTGGCGAAGGAATACTCCAAGATTTCGAACCAAAAACGATTGAAAATTGGTCATTGAAAATCTGTCATCTGTCATGTATTCAGCATCGGCATGACGCCGCAAGAACTCTCCGACCGATTGTGGCAGTTTGCCGCCCGCATCGCCAAAGTGGTGGACGCCCTCCCGGACACCCGCGTGGGCCGGCACGTGGCCGGCCAGATCGTCCGCAGCGGGATCGCGGCGGCGCCCAATTACGACGAAGCCCGTTCCGGCGAGAGCCGCGCGGATTTCGTTCACAAGGTCAATGTCGCCCTGAAGGAATTGGTCGAAACCCGCGGCTGGCTGAAATTCATCATTTTGGCAGGGTTGCTTCCGGCCCGGCGTATCGCTGTGTTGGTGGATGAATGCGACCAACTTTGCCGCATTTTGGGAAGGTCCATCGCGACCGCCAAAGCCGCACGAAAACCGGGGTCAGGCGAGGAGCGGAACCAACGTCTTCCCATGACCAATAGCAGATTTTCAATGACCAATCCTCAATCAAAAGGTCCCGTTTCAACCGGCGAAATCGCTCCCAAGGCCGAAAAGCACCAAAAAATGTGAAATGCGCCCGCCGGCACGCGGTGCGTGAAGATAGGGTTGAAAGTTTGGCGGCGGGGGGCCATGCTTTGGGGGTTGATATGAAAAGCGGCACAATCCATGCGGCGGATCGCGCGGCGGCCCGGATGCTCCGGGCGGCGAGACTGCTGCTCTGCGGTCTTTGTTTTGTTTCCATTATGAATGCTCAACCCGGCCCGACTAACGCCCCGGCCCAACTCCAAACCGCCACTTTCGGCGGCGGCTGCTTCTGGTGCGCCGAGGCGGTTTTCCAGCGCATCCCCGGCGTCAAATCGGTTGCCTCCGGCTTTGCCGGCGGCCATACGGCCAACCCCACTTACAAAGAGGTCTGCACCGGCGAGACGGGGCACGCCGAGGTCATCCAGATTCAATTTGACCCGGCAGTGATCTCCTACGGGAAGCTGCTGGAGATTTTTTGGGAGGCGCACGATCCGACAACCCTCAACCGCCAGGGGGAAGATGTGGGCACGCAGTATCGCTCCATTATTCTTTACAGCGATGAAGCGCAGAAGGCGGCGGCGGAGAAATCCAAGGCGGAAGCGGCGCGGCATTTGTCCTCGCCCATCGTGACGCAAATTGTGCCGCTGCAAAAGTTTTACCCGGCGGAGGACTATCACCGGAATTATTACAACCTGCATTCCAACCAGGATTACTGCCGATTTGTCATCGGGCCCAAACTGCGCAAGCTCATCCAACATGGGGTGATCCCGCAGGACAAATAGCGATTGCCGATGCGGCGACAATACCCCTTTCATCTGATCGAACCGAAGTGGCAGCGGTTCTGGGAAGAGCGGGAAATCTTTCGCGCCTGGAATCCGGGCGACGTCATCCCGGCCGGGCATCCGTTCGCGCGGCGGCACGGCTGGCACGGCCCGGCGACGGCGGAAAAGCTGCCGCGCAAATTCTACATCCTGGACATGTTTCCCTATCCGTCGGGCGCGGGGTTGCACGTGGGGCATCCGGAAGGCTACACGGCGACGGATATTCTGGCCCGCTACCACCGCGCGCGCGGCTGCAACGTGCTCCACCCGATGGGCTGGGACGCCTTCGGACTGCCGGCCGAGCAGTACGCCATCCGCACCGGGCAACATCCGCGCCAGACGACGGAGGAAAACATCGCGGTCTTTGGGCGGCAAATCCGGGCCTTGGGCTTCAGTTACGATTGGAGCCGGGAGATTGACACGACGGACCCGCGTTACTTCAAATGGACGCAGTGGATTTTCCTCAAGCTCTACAATTCGTGGTTCAATCCAGACACGGGCAAAGCGGAACCGATTGAAACTTTGGTGTGTCCCCCGGAAAACGCCGAGGCATTCCGCGACGGCAAACGGCTGGCGTACGTCAGCGAGGCGCCCGTGTGGTGGTGCGAGCAACTGGGCACGGTCCTGGCCAACGAAGAGGTCATTGACGGCCAAAGCGAGGTCGGCGGCTTCCCCGTCACCCGCAGACCGATGCGCCAATGGATGCTGCGCATCACCGCCTACGCCGAGCGCCTCCTGGCGGGGCTGGAGCAGATTGACTGGAGCGAATCGCTCAAGGAAATGCAGCGCAACTGGATCGGCCGCAGCGAAGGAGCCGAGGTGCAATTCCCGCTGGCCGGCGGCGGGGAGGCAATCACCGTTTTCACGACGCGGCCCGACACGTTGTTCGGCGCCACGTACATGGTGCTTTCGCCGGAGCACAAGCTGGTGGACTCGATCACCACCCCGGAACAGCGCGCCGCCATCGCCGCCTACAAGGCGGAAGTGGCCAAAAAGAGCGACCTGGAGCGGACCGATCTGGCGCGCGACAAAACGGGCGTTTTCACCGGGGCGTTCGCCGTCAATCCTGTCAACAACGAAAAAATTCCCATCTGGACCGCCGACTACGTGCTGGCCAGTTACGGCACCGGCGCGATCATGGCCGTGCCCGGCCACGACACGCGCGACCTGGAGTTCGCCCGGAAGTTTGACCTGCCCGTCCGCGTGGTCGTCCAGGCGCCCGCCGGGCAGGAGTCGGTGGGGTTCGTCGGCGACGGGGTCAGCGTCAATTCGGATTTTCTGTCCGGCCTGCCGACGCCGGAGGCCAAGACGAAGATCACCGCATGGCTGGAGGCCAGGGGACTGGGCCGCAAGACTGTAAACTATAAATTGCGCGACTGGCTTTTCAGCCGCCAGCGTTATTGGGGCGAGCCGTTCCCGATCTTGTGGAAGCGCTCCGCCGACGGGATGCTCCATCACGAAGCCCTGCCCGAATCGGCCCTGCCGCTGGCGCCGCCCGAACTGACCGATTTCAAGCCCACCGCCACCGGCGAACCGCCGCTGGCGCGGGCCAAAGAATGGGTGGAGTTGCCTGACGGTTCAAAACGCGAAACCAACACCATGCCGCAATGGGCCGGAAGCTGCTGGTATTATCTCCGGTTCACCGACGCGCGAAACGAGCGCCAATTCTGCGGCCCGGAGGCCGAGGGTTATTGGATGGGAATCCACCCGTCCGGCAACGGCGCGCGGCCGGGAGTGGATTTGTACGTCGGTGGCATCGAGCACGCGGTGCTGCACCTGCTTTACTCGCGCTTCTGGCACAACGTCCTTTTCGACTTGGGTTATGTCTCCACGCCGGAGCCTTTTTTCAAGCTGGTCAACCAGGGCCTGATCCTGGGCGAAGACGGGCAGAAAATGTCCAAGTCGCGCGGCAACGTCATCAACCCCGACGACATCCTGGGCGAATACGGGGCGGACGCCTTCCGGCTCTATGAGATGTTCATGGGGCCGCTGGAGATGGTCAAGCCGTGGAGCACGAAGGGTGTGGAGGGCGTTTATCGGTTTTTGGGCCGGGTCTGGCGATTGTTTGTGGATGAACAAAGCGAAACCCAATTTGAGCAAAAACAGACCGCGGCCGGCGCCGGCGATCCTGAGAGCCTGGCGGCGATTGAACTCAGCCGCTCCATTGCGCAGGTGGCTCCCACTGCCGCGCAACTGAAGGCCCTTCACGCCTGCATCAAAAAAGTCACCGAAGACCTCGACGGCTTCCGCTTCAACACGGCGATTTCCGCCCTGATGATATTTGTCAACGAGGCCATCACCTGGGAGAGCAAGCCGGCGGCGGTGATGCGGGACTTCCTGATATTGTTGCACCCCTTCGCGCCGCATCTGGCGGAGGAACTCCACGCCAAGCTGGGCGGCGCGGCGACCCTGGCCTACGAACCGTGGCCCAAATTCGACCCCGCCTTGCTGGCCGAGGAAACACTCGAAATCCCCGTGCAAGTCAACGGCAAGCTGCGCGACAAGATTGTTGTTTCGGCGGGCGCGAGCCGGGCGGAGATCGAAGCGGCGGCGTTGGCGGGGGAAAAGGCGCGTCCTTTCATTGAAGGCAAGAAAGTCAAGAAGATTATCGTTGTGCCCAAGCGCCTGGTCAATATCGTGATTTGAAGCCAGCCGACCCTTTCGCGCCATTCCCGAAAGACTGTGAGCGGCGAAGGGCATTACCAATAAAACGGCCCAGGTGGGCCATTTTATTGGTACGGCCTTTCCTGGAATGATTTGGGCTTGGAAGTCGGGCAATCGGTTGTATAATGGTTTTAGTGAAGTATCTGACGAAACAGGAACAGATTGTGCTTTGTCTCATACTTGCATTGGTGCTGGCCGGTTGGGCCGTGAAGGTTTATCGCACGGCACATCCAGCCAGACCGGCGGTTTGGAAGCAAAAATCCTGATATGCGACCGGCAAATCTTGAAGAGGACATCCGCAGAATCGTGGCGGAGGACCCGCGCTATCCTTATGAGGCTTACGTGTTTGTGCAGGAGGCGCTCAAGCACACCCAGCGCGCCCTGGGCCGGACCCGGTCGGAGCGCAAACACGTCGGGGGCAAGGAGTTGCTGGAGGGCATCCGGCAGTTCGCCCTTAAGAGCTACGGCCCGATGGTCCCCACCCTCCTGGAGGAATGGGGCATTCATTGCTGCGAAGATTTCGGGGAAATCGTTTTCAACATGATCGAGCACAACGTGGCCAGCAAGAGCGAGAGCGACAGCCGGGACGATTTCAAAGGGGGCTACAGTTTCGAGGAGGCCTTTCGCAAGCCCTTCCTGCCCTCCAAGGCCATCGTTCCCAAGAGCAAACCCGACGCGGCCAAGATAGGCGTGGGGGATTGAGGCGTTTCTTTGCCGCGCGCGACACGAACCACCCACAGAGGAGCAAACCATTGAGCGAAGTTTCATCCGACGAGTCTTTTTTCGATTTCAAGTGTCCCTATTGCGGGGACCTGAATTCCTTTCCCGCGGCGGCGGTTCACACGCTGCAGGAATGCGCATCGTGTTCGGAATCGGTCATTGTGCCCGAAAGCGGCGTTGAGACGGGGGGCAAGCTGCCCCTGCCCATCAGCACGCCGCGGTTGGTTGTGCGCAGGTTCCGTCCCGACGACGGTGGGCCCCTGCTGGAAATTGCGGCGCAGGACGAATCGAACGCGCTGCCGATCAACGAGACGAACGTGGATCAGTGGATTGAACGGCAACGGGCGGGCCGTTTCACGCGGGGCGAATACGGCGTCCATCTGGCCATCGAGATGGCGGAGGAGAAGGAACTGGCGGGATTTGTTTTGCTTTACTACGCGGACGGCACTCACAGCAACGCCGGATTCACGTTGACAATCACCCCGGCGCGCCGCCGGCAGGGCCTGGGTTTGGAAGCCACGCGCGCGCTGATGGATTTCGCCTTCGACGGGCTGTGCGCGCGGCGGGTCGCCCTCTCCTGCCCCAGCCCCAACGCCGCCGCGCGCGGGATGCTGGAAAAAGCGGGGCTGCGGCAGGAGGGCGAGTTTGTCAAATCGTTGTTTGACGGCAACGAATGGGTCAACGTGAAGTGGTACGCCCTGTTGAAAGAGGAGAGGGACGCGCGGGCTTGAGGTGGGGCGGGGCGGCTTGCGGCGGGCAATATCAGGGTCCTGCTCTTAATTCTAATCCTAATCTTAATGTTAATCCAATTTGATTACGAATTGGAAGAAAGAGAGATTAAGATTAGGATTAGGAGATGGAATGCCCACCCCTTGACCCGGCAATATCTTGCGTCGCCGCCCGCAATTTTCTACCTTGCCGGGACAAATGAGAAACGGTGAAACGAAAGGGGGCCGGCGATTGTCCCGGAAAAGCAGCCCGAAGGCGGCAGAAATTCCGGCCATGCCGCCCGGGGTGAGTCTGACAACGCTGGACAATGGGCTGGTGGTGATCACGCGCGAGGACCACAGCGCGCCGGTGGTTTGCGCACAGGCCTGGTGCCAGGCCGGGAGCGTCACGGAGGGCAAATGGCTGGGGGCGGGGTTGTCGCACGTGCTGGAACACATGCTCTTCAAAGGCACGACCAGCCGGCCGGGAAGCCGCATTGACCAGGAGGTGCAGGCGGCAGGCGGTTACATGAATGCGTTCACTTCGTTTGATCGCACGGTTTATCACATCAACGTCCCCAACACCGGGGCGAGGGTGGCCCTGGACATCCTGTGCGACATCATGCAAAACGCCAGCTTGCCGGCGGAGGAATTGCAGAAGGAATTGGAGGTCATCCGCCGGGAGATGGACATGAACCAGGACGATCCAGCCCGGCGGGCGGGGCGGCGGCTGTTTGAATCGGCTTACACCAAAAGCCCCTATCGGTTCACGATCATCGGGTACCCGGATATTTTCAACGCGCTCAAGGCGGAGGACATTCGGGGCTATTACCGCGATCAGTACGCGCCCAGCAACATTTTTTTTGTTGTCACCGGCGACATCCAAAGAGAGGAAGTGACCGAACAGATTCGGCGGGGGTTTGCCGGGAGCAAAGCGCGGGCGTTGCCGCCGCTGGTGCTGCCCCGCGAACCGCGCCAGACGGCGCCGCGGGAAATCATCGAGGAAGCGCCCATAGAATTGGGCTATTTTCACCTGGCCTGGCATATCCCGGAGATCCGGCATCCGGACACGCCGGCGCTGGACATTCTGGCCTCGCTCCTGGGCAACGGGCGCAGTTCGCGCCTGTTCCGCGAGGTGCGCGAGAAGAAGGGCCTTGTGACCTCCGCCGAGGCCTGGACTTACAACCCCGGCGAACAAGGTCTCTTCGGCATGAGCGCGGTGACGGCGGCGGATAAATTCGCCTCGGCCCGCGACGCGTTGCTGGAGGAAGTGGCGCGCGCGCAAGAGACGCGCGTGCCCGCGGATGAACTGGGCAAGGTCATCAAACAATTCGTCTCCTTCACCCTGGCGGCGCGCAAAACGATGCAAGGCCAGGCGCAGGACTTGGGGACAAACTGGATGGCGGCCGGGGATCTGAATTTTTCCGAACGCTACCTAGCCGCCGCGCGCCGGGTCATGCCCGCGACGCTCCAACGGGTCGCCCGCCAGTACTTGACAGCAACGAACCGGACTTTGTACGCCCTGCTGCCGGCAGGGGCGGCCCCCAAGGCCGCGCCCAGCGCGCGGATTTGCGCGGAGTCGGCCACACAGATGATTGTCCTGCCCAACGGCCTGCGGCTGCTGATCAAGGAGGACCACCGCCTGCCCTTTGTCGAACTGCGCGCCGTTTTCCGGGGCGGCGTTCTGGTCGAATCCGGCAGCGACAACGGGTTGACGCAGCTCATGTCCAAAATGCTGCTCCAGGGCACGCGCCAACGGAGCGCCGAACAGATCGCCACTGCGGTCGAATCGGTGGGAGGCAGCATTGATAGTTTCGGGGGCAACAATAGTTTTGGATTGACAGCGGAGGTGTTGAGCGGCGATTTCAAAACCGGCTTCGAGGTTTTCGCCGATGTCCTGCTGCATCCGTCCTTTCCGGCGGAGGCTTTTGCGCGGGAGCGGGGCATCCAGTTGGAGTTGATTCGGGCGCAGCGGGACCATTTGCTGCAAAGTTGCAATCAGGCGATGCGCCGGGGCCTCTTTGGAGAGCGCGGCTACGGTTTGGACCCGCTCGGCACCGAGAGCAGCGTGAAGACGCTGAACCCGGCCGGCGCCGCGCAGCTTTACCAACGGCTGGCCGTGCCGAATAATTGCGTGCTGGCTGTTTTCGGGGACGTGCGCGCCGCCGAAACGCGCAAAGCCGTCCAGCAAGCCTTTGGACGCTGGAAAAAGGGAGCGGAAGTTCTTGCGCCGAATATGCCCGCCCCCGTCCTGACTGAAATCCGGCGTGTCAGCGAGACGCGCGACAAGAAGCAAGCCGTGCTGCTGGTCGGTTTTCCCGGCGTGACGATCAAAGACCCGGAGCGCCATGCGCTGGAATTGTTGCAGGAAGGGTGCAGCGACCTGGGATCGCGCCTGTTTCTGCGCGTGCGGGAGAAACTGGGCCTGGCCTACTATGTGGGAGCGCAGCATTTTCCCGGACTGGTTCCCGGCTATATCTCCTTTTACGCCGGCACCGCGCCGGAGAAACTGGCGGAGGTGGAGCGGGAATTGCTGCTGGAGGCCGAGACGCTGCGGGCGGAGGGTTTCACGGCGGAGGAGCTGGCACGTTGCAAGGCGAAGGTCATCGGGCAGAGGAAAATCGCGCGGCAGGACCTGGGCGGGCTGGCGTTGGGCATGGCGTTGGACGAGCTTTACGGCCTGGGCTACGGCAACATTGACACCGAGGACGCCCGTTACGAAGCAGTGACGCTGGAGCAGATCCAGGAAGCGGCCCGGAAATACTTGACACCCTCGCGCGCGGTCATCGCGGTGATCCGGCCGCCGGAGTAAGGGGCTCTAACTTTTTTTGCGCCCGTCGAGGCTCAAGGCGCCGGCGCCGGCCGCGGCCAGATAGAGAAAGACAAAACAATAGATCACCGCCAGTTCGCCCCCGTTTTGGACGGGCCAGAAGCCGCGCCCGTTGAGGGCGTGGGCTTTGAAATAGGCGACGGCCATCTCGCCCGACAAAATGAAGGCCGTTGGCCGCGTGAGAAACCCAACGAGGAGGAGGGCGCCGCCAGCCAGTTCCAAAAGACCCGCGAATCCCAGCAGCGAATTGAGCGGCACCGTGCCGTGCCCTCCCGGCGGGTAGCCGAGCAGTTTCTGGCCCCCGTGCTGCATGAAGAGCAGGGCGAGGACAATTCGCATGAGAAAGAGGAAATAGGGAGAAATCCTGGCGCAAAAGGAATCATCATTGTTCATGGCGCGTCCAATTTGCGCCACGATCCCATAAGTGTCAACTGGAGCGCAATGAATCCATCTTCCGCTTGACCGCCTCGTCCATCTTGATCAACGGGGGCCACTCCCGCTTGAATCCTTCGCCAGGCAGCTTGTGGGTCGCGTCAATCCCCAGCTTGGTGCCCACGGCCAGTTGGCTCGTGGCGTGATCGAGCACGTCGGCCGGGCCGCGGGTGAAGATGGTGTCCCGTTGCGGGTCGGTCGTGGCGCAGAGGCGGAAGAGGACTTCGCTGGTGTTGTGGACGTCAACGTCCTGGTCCACCACAACGATGTATTTGGTGAACATCATCTGGCCCATGCCCCAGAGGCCGTGCATGATTTTGTAGGCCTGCATGGGATAGGACTTTTTGATGCTGACAAAAACCAGGTTATGGAAAACGCCCTCGGCGGGAAGGGCCAGGTCCACGATTTCCGGGAAGTTCATTTTGAAGACGGGCAGGAAGAGTCTGACGCTGGCCGTGCCCATGTAAAAATCCTCCATGGGCGGCATGCCCACAATGGTGGCAGGGTAGAATGCCTGCCGCCGGTGGGTCAGGGCAGTGAGGTGAAAAGCCGGATACATGTCGGCCAGGGAATAATAGCCGGTGTGATCGCCGAAGGGGCCTTCCCGGCGCAACGGCTCGGCCGGATCCACGTAGCCTTCGAGCACGAAATCGGCGTCGGCGGGGACCTCCAGATCGTTGCTGACGCATTTGACCAACTCGACGGATTTCCTGCGCAAATAACCGGCCAGCAGGAATTCATCCAGGCCGTCGGGCAAGGGGGTGGTGGCGCAAAACGTTAAGACCGGGTCGCCACCCAGGAAGACGCTCACGGGCATGCGCCGGCCCTCCTGGCAATAGAGGCGGCCGTGGCGGGCGGCGACTTTGTGCAATTGCCAGTGCATGCCGGTGGTCTGGCCGTCGAAAACCTGCATGCGGTACATGCCCACGTTGCGTTCGCCCGTGTCGGGGTCTTTGGTCACGACGCAGGGCAGGGTGATGAAGCGGCCGGCATCCAGGGGCCAGCATTTGAGAATGGGGAGGGAAAGCAGTGTCGGGCAGGGTTGAGGCGCGCCGGGGGGCAATTGGTCTTCGCGGTAAACGACCTCCTGGCAGGGGCCTTTGGCGGCCAGCTTGGGTTTGGCGTGCCGGAGGTCCAAGGCTGTCGCCAGCAATTTGATCGCTTCCCCCAAACTGGTCGGCGGCCTGGTTTTGAGCAGCGAACCCAGTCCGGCGGCGACCTCCTCCACCGAGGAGGCGCCCAGGCTCAGGGCCATGCGTTGATGGGAGCCAAAGGCGTTGATGGCCAGCGGAAAGGGGGAGACCTGGCCGTTGACCGTCGGTTGCTCGAAGAGCAGCGCCTTGCCGCCGCCGGGAGATTTCATTTCGCGGTCGGCCAGTTCGGTGATTTCCAATTCGGTCGCCACCGGCTGGGAGATGCGCTTGAGTTGGCCCGCCTTTTCCAGCGCCTGCACAAATTGGCCGAAGGAGTCGTAGGCCATAGTGGTCAAGATTATGGCGCAAAGGGCCAGAATGTCAAAGCCGGTGCTTCCAGTTTAAGGCTGATGGCGAGGCCAGAAACAACCGATGATTTGCGTGGGCAGGCGGACACAGATTTGAATGTGATCCAACTCGCGGAATCCGGCGCCTGCATACAATTCCCGTCCTTCCATGAAAAACCCGCGAACGGTGTCGAAGGGCTGACGGCCCTCTTCCTGACGAAGCTGGTGCAGTGTCTCCATCACCGCGCAATCCAAAAACCGCGCTCGGAGTTCCGAGCCGCGATTCCGTGCGACGAGCGCGCCAGTCCCGGCGCAAATCCGCAGGTAAGCATCGTAAGCGGCCCGGACTTGTTTGAGCGCCTCCGCATCGGCAAGATTGAGGCACCTGCCAAAGTCAATAATCGCACCCACCACGGCGGGATTTTTGATCTGGCTGCCGTGCTGTTGACTTTCCTCCCGCGCCCAGCGCTCGGCTCGCGCATAATTGTCTTCCCAAAAGTAAATCCCATGTCCAAGCCAGTCCCAGGCGTTTCGACTGGGTTTAAGGTGGGTTTTAAGGGAAATGATTTTTCGCGCGACACGAATGTCGCACCCGTGGTAGCCGATCACCAGTGAATGGGAAACCATCAGCGAAATTGCGGCTTCAGTTCACCTTTCAAAGTGTACATCCCTGTGGCCGCCAGAAAGCGCAGAGCTGCCTTCTTGCTTCCGGCAATCCGTTTGGCTGTCGCGCGCAACTGGCGCACTTCGGCTTGAATTCCATTTGGACTGGCCGCTTTGCCGACGATTGTCTTCACACCGCCAAATTGCCACAAACCCATTTCGGACGCAACAGCTTTGCTTCTCAATGTCGGGTCAGCCGAGCCTCATAATGACTGGCATGATATGGATGCGATCGGCACCGCGCCCAGCAACCGGGCCTTGAGCGTCCTGAAGGTGCGGGTCGGCCGGCGCACCGTGATGCGGCGCAGCGCGTAGGGCGGAGTCGCCGGAGTATTGACGCCGAATTCCGTCGTACAGGCCGTCCGGTAGCCCGCTTCGATGACCAAGTCGCGCACCGCTTCACTCCAGTCGCCGTAAGGATAAGAGAAATGCTCCACTGGCACGCCAAAGGTGTCTTCGAGTCTCTTGCGGCTGGCGAAGATTTCCTCGCGCGCGTCGCGCAAAGTCAGCCGGGTCAGGCGGGCGTGCGTCAGGGAATGGGAGCCGATGGCGTGTCCGGCCCCCAGCCAGTCGCGCACCTGGGCGGCGTCCATCAACAGTTCGGGCGCCTCGCCCTCCCGCAAGTCCCACTCGTTCAACTTGCCGATGTATTGGGCGACCAGGAACTGCAAGGCGCGCATGCGGCAATGGGCCAGCGGGGCCAATGCATTTTGAAAGACATTGCGAAACCCGTCGTCAAAGGTCAGCGCCACGCGCGGAGAGGGCTGGCCGTTGGCGCAGGCCTCCGCCAGCGTGCAGGCGGCATAGCCGGCCTGGCTCAATTCGGCAACTTGCCGCACGAAGGCCGCTGGTGTCACGTAAAGGCCCTTGAGGCGGACCTGGCGCGGGCGGGGGGCGATCTTGTGGTACATCAAGATCGGCACGCCCGTCGAGAATAACTGCCGGAAAGGCCGCAGCGAATGATAATGATCGGGCAAGGAAAGGTGCATCAATTATTTGCCGGCGGCTTGTCCTTGGCTCCCATGTCCCGCTCCCGCTCTTCCATGGCGGCTTTGCGCGAGAGCCGGACGCGGCCCTTTTCGTCCACGCCCAGGCATTTGACCCAGATTTCGTCGCCCATTTTGACGATGTCCTCGGTTTGCTTGACACGGAAATTGGCCAGCTCGCTGATATGCACCAAGCCGTCCTTGCCGGGGAGGAATTCGACAAACGCGCCGAATTCCTTGATGGTGACGACCTTGCCGCGATAAATCTTGCCGATCTCCGCCTCGGCCGTCATGCCCTCGATGGCGTCGCGGGCGATCTTCATCCCTTCCGCCGAGACGGAGTAAATGTTGACCGTGCCGTCGTCATCAATGTTGATCTCGCAGCCCGATTCCTCGACCAGACGCTTGATGTTCTTGCCGCCCGGCCCGATGAGGGCGCCGATTTTTTCGGGGTTGATCTTGACCTGGACGATGCGCGGGGCATAAGGGCTCAATTCCTTGCGCGGCTCGGCCAGGGTGCCGGCCATGATGCGCAGGATGGCCAGGCGCGCCACGCGGGCCATTTCCAGGGCCTCGGCCATGATGACGTGCGGCAGGCCGCGCAACTTCAAGTCCAGTTGAAATCCGGTGATCCCCTTTTCCGTCCCGGCGATTTTGCAATCCATGTCGCAAAAAGCGTCTTCCCAGCCGATGATATCCGTGAGCAGCTTGTAGTCGCTGATCTTTTCCATGTCGTCGTACTCGGTGCAGATGCCGATGCTGATGCCGGCCACCGGCCGGGCCAGGGGCACGCCGGCGTCCATCAAGGCGAGGGTGCCGCCGCAGACGGTGGCCATCGAGGTGGACCCGTTGGACTCCATGATCTCGCTGGTGACGCGCACAGCGTAAGGGTAATTCTCCAGGGGCAGCATCGGCTCGATGGAGCGTTCGGCCAGGGCGCCGTGGCCGATCTCCCGCCGGCCCGGACCGCTGATGCGGCCGGTTTCGCCGACCGAATAGTTGGGGAAATTATAGTGGAGGATGAATTTTTTCTCGGTTTCCCCGCCGGTGTAGGAATCGAACTCCTGGGCGTCCTCGGTTGTGCCGAGGGTGACCAGGGTGATGGCTTGGGTTTCACCGCGGCAGAACAAAGCCGAGCCGTGGGCGCGCGGCAGCAGGCCCACTTCGCAGGTGATGGGGCGGATTTCATCGAAGCCGCGGCCATCCAGCCGCTTGTTTTCGTTGATGATCAATGCCCGCACCGCTTCCTTTTGAATATAGTGGAGGGCCTCCCTGAGGACGTTTTCGGTCACCTTTTCCGCGCCGAACTTCTCCACCAGCCGGGATCCGATTTCATCGGTGACGGCTTTGACGGCGGCCTCGCGTTCGAGCTTCTTGTGCGTGAGCAGGGCCGGGACGATGCGTTCGCCCGCCAGTTGCCGGGCCTCGATCAGGATGTCGTCGGGCACGACGTTGACGGTGATGTCGCGCTTTTTCTTGCCGGCGCGGGCGGCCAGGTCTTTTTGCGCCTGGATCAAGGGCTGGCAACACTCTTGGCCGAATTTGAGCGCGGCCACAAAGTCCGCCTCGGAAATTTCCCTGGCCGAACCCTCGAACATCACCACGTCCGCAGAATTTCCCACGTAAATGAGGTCCAGGTCGCTGTCGCGCATCTGGCTGTGGGTCGGATTGGCAACGAACTGGCCCTTGAGGCGGCCGATGCGCAAGGCGCCCAGCGGGCCGTCCCAGGGGATGTCGCTGACGGCCAGGGCGGCTGAGGCGCCGATGATGGTAAGGATGTCGGAGTCATTTTCGCCGTCGGCGCTGAGCAGGACGCTCTGCACCTGGACTTCGTTGAACCAGCCCTTGGGGAAAAGCGGGCGGATGGGCCGGTCAGTCAAGCGGCTGGTGAGGATTTCCTTTTCGGTGGGCCGGCCTTCCCGTTTGAAGTAGCCGCCGGGAAACCGGCCCGCCGCGGCCGCCTTCTCGCGGTAATCCACGGTGAGCGGGAAGAAGTCCTGGCCCGGTTTGGCCTTGGTGGCCGCCACGGCGGCGACCAGGACGATGGTTTCGCCAAGCCGGACGGTGACGGAGCCGTCGGCTTGCTTGGCCAATTTGCCGGTTTCGATAATGATCTGATTGCCTCCAACGAGGGCTGTAACGCTGTCTGCCATAATGTTGTTCCAAAAGCCGCTGACATAGAGGAACTTCAACCAGAACCCGAGGGCGCCGCGCCTTGCAGGTGCTGATTGAAATTACCCAAGTCAGCAGAGTTAATATATCCGCGAATGTCATCCTGTCCGCCGATCTGGTCGCGTTTCCGGGCCGGTGGAATTGATTGGAGCCAGAAGCCCGAAGCGGGCCTGGAGTCTTGCAGAGGGAAAAAGCCGTCAGTGGCGGAGCTTGAGTTTCTTGGTGACCGTTTGATAGCGCGCCAAGTCGGTGTGATGGAGATAATCCAGCAAACGGCGGCGCTGGCCGACCATTTTGAGCAAGCCACGACGGGAACTGCGGTCCTTGACGTTTTTCTGCAAATGTTCGGTCAGGTGATTGATGCGCTCGGTCAGGAGAGCGACTTGCACGTCAGCGGACCCTGTGTCGCGCTCGTGCAGCCGGAACCCTGCTATCGTCTTTCCTTTTTCCATATCTTCGATTCAATCAATTTCTTTAAACGCACAGCTTAAGATTCAACGCCGCAACTGTAAAGTCTTTTTCGGCGGATTTTTTGCGCGCGGCATTCCACTGATCTAATGAAGCCCCAGCACGTCCAGCATGTCGTAAAGGCCGGGCTTTTGGCCGGCGACCCATTGGGCGGCGCGCAGGGCGCCGCGGGCAAAGGTGTCGCGGCTGGAGGCCTTGTGCGTCAATTCCACCCGTTCCCCCGCCGCCGCGAAAACGACGGTGTGATCGCCTACCACGTCGCCCCCGCGCAAGGAGTGCAAGCCGATCTCCGCCGAGGCGCGCGGGCCGGGATCGCCCCGGCGGCCGTAACGGGCGACTTGCTCCAATGGTTGACGGCGGGCGGCGGCCAGGATTTGCGCCAGCGTCGTGGCGGTGCCGCTGGGGGCGTCCTTCTTGAGGCGATGGTGCATTTCGACGATTTCCACGTCGAAGTCCGGGCCGAGGACCTCCGCCGTTTTGCCAGTCAACCAAAACAGGACGTTGACCCCGGTGGAAAAATTGGAACTCCAGACCATCGGGATTTGCGCGGACAGCGCGCCCAGTTCGTCCCGCTCCGCCGGGGTGTGGCCGGTGGTTCCGATGACCATGGCTTTTTTGCTCGCGGCGCAGACGCGGGCAAAGGGGACGGTGCTTTGGTGAGAGGTGAAATCAATGACAACGTCGGCGCCGGTGATGATCCCGGCCAGGTCGTCGCCCAAATCCATCCGGCCGGCAATGGAGATGCCGGGGAAGCTCTCCGCGCAACCCAGCAAAGCAAGGCCCATTCTCCCTTTGGCGCCGGCGATGATGATTTTAGTCATGAAGCAGCAGGCCGCATTGGAGGAGGGTTGATTTGAGAAGGGCGCGGCTTTTGGCGCTCAACGGGACCAGCGGCAGGCGCAGTTCCTCCCGGATCAGGCCCATCATGGCCAGCGCGGCTTTGACGGGGGCCGGATTGGTTTCGATGAAAAGGTCTTTGAAGAGCGGATAAAGCTCCCGGTGAATCTTCAGCGCCGCGGCCGGGTTTCCCTCCAGGAAAGCCCGGACCATGCGCGCGACTGGCCGCGGGACGATGTTGGAGGCCACGCTGATCACCCCGTGCGCGCCCACCGACAGGAAGGGCAGCGTCAACGAGTCGTCGCCGGAGAAAATGGAAAACCGGTTCCCCAAGGCGGCGCGCAACTGGCTCACGCGGTCCGCGTTGCCGCCGGCTTCCTTGATGCCCACGATCCGGGGCGTCGCCGCCGCCAGCCGGCGGACAGTCTCGACGCCGATCTCCACTCCGCAACGGGAGGGGATGCTGTAAAGGATCAAGGGCAGCCGGGTGGCGCGGCTGACCTCCAGGAAATGCTGGTAGAGTCCCTCCTGCGTCGGCTTGTTGTAGTACGGCGCCACTTGCAATGACGAATCGGCGCCCGCCTTTTCCGCTTCGACCGTCAAATAGACCGCTTCGCTGGTGGAGTTGCCGCCCGTGCCGGCCATGACATGAATGCGGCCCGCCGCGAATTCCACGGCGCAGGCCACCACTTCGATGTGCTCCTTGTAATCCAGCGTCGGAGATTCGCCGGTGGTGCCCACGGCCACGATGCCGTCCACGCCGGCCTTGATCTGGAGGTCAACGAGCTTTTTGAATGCCAGGCGGTCCAGCTTCCCGTCGCGGAACGGAGTGACCATCGCCGTGTAAGTTCCACTTAACATGATGCCCCTAATGAAATCCCCCCCGCGCCACCAGTTCAATCCTTTTTCACGCCAGCCCGGCGGCTCAATCTGGGACGCATCCGAGTTTTTTCAGGCGGTGTTTTCAGTCTCCTGAACTTAATCCTAACCCTAATCTTAATCTTAATCCATTCTGATTATCGGTTTCACCGAGGAGATTAGAATTAGGATTAAGATTATGATTATGATTAAGATTAGGAGCGGTTACCCAAAACCGTCCGATGCGCCCAGCGGCTCAATCATCGCGGGAGCCTGACGGGAAGGTGATGGTCTCCCAGTCGGCGATGTCGTCCTGGCATCCGATCGTCTGCAGGTACTCCGTGTTCCAGGCCTCCACAGGGAAGGAATCGGGGGGCGAGTTGCGGCAGGCGATGTGGTCGGCCACATACAGTGCGGAGGCCAGGGAGAAGGCGCCGCCCGGCTCCCGCTGAGGATCGTCCTGGAGGGCGATGGCGGCAATGACGCTGGAGGGCATGCCCCAGAGTTCCATCACATACGCGGTGATTTGCGACGGTGTGGTGTTGAAGGCTTCGCGCAGCCGGGGCGTCAGCGGCGATCTGGCCTGCCGCGCCGCCTGGCAGGCGGCCTGATATTGCGCGGCGAAATTATCAATCAGGATGAACCGGCCCGCCTCGTGCAGCAACCCGGCCAGAAAGGCCTCCTCTGCCGATTTGTGGGGCAGTTTTTTCTCCCGGCAAAGTTGCTGGGCCAGATAAGCCGTTTCCCAGCAATGATGCCAAATGCGCGGCAAATCCAGTTCGGCATGCACCAGCGACTCGTAGTGGCGGAACAGGCTCTGGGACAGCACAATGGCCGCCAGCATCTCGGTGCCCAGGCACATCACCGCGTCAATCGGGCTGGTGATCAGGTAGCCTTTTCCGAAGAGCGGAGAATTGGCCAGTTGCAGCACCTTGACCGTCAGGCCGGCGTCTTCGCCCACCAGCCGGGCGATGACGCTGGAGGCGCTGCTGTCGTCCTGAATCTCTGCCAGCAAGGAGTGGTGGACCTGCGGCAGGGAGGGAATCGAGCGGAGGGAAGTCGCCAGCGTTTGCAGGCCCTTGTTGAGGACCTGTTCCTGCGCCGCGAAACTCCGCTGCACCACCTCCCGCAGTTTGGCCACGTCGAAGGGCTTGGCGATGTACTGGTGGGCCGAGGTGATCAGCGTCAGCTTGTTGAGCGAAACGTAGCCCGACATGATGATGCGGATGGACCCCGGGGCGAGGTTGCGGACTTGCTCCAGCAATTGGCTGCCTTGCATGCCGGGCATGAGCTGGTCGGACAAGATCAAGTCCGGCGCCCGCTCGCGGACCGCCGCCAGGGCCGCCAGAGGGTCGGTGAACCCGGCCACGTCCCACTGCGCGTTCAAGGTGCGCAGGATCAGGACGGCGGTGTCCAGGACGGCGGGCTGATCGTCAACAACATAAATACATCTGTTCATTGTCCTCCGCGAGTCGCTGGTGTTGGCAGCGCAACTCTGGCCGAATCTATATCACAATGGCGTGTTTGACACACCATTTTTTTTTGGCAAGTCCCGGAGCCGGATTGTGGCTGAGGCGCGGGGAAGCGGGCAGTGATCCATTCCGTGTATAAAATCTTAGGCTTGCCGTCAGGCCAAAAAAACGGTTTGCTGCCAGAGCATGGATGCCCGCGAAGCCCTGGTGGCTTTGAACTTGATTGAAGGCATCGGCCCAGTGCGCGCGCGCACGCTGCTCGAACACTTCGCCGATCCCCCCGCCATCCTCGGCGCCTCCGCCGCCCAACTGCAGCGGGTGTCCGGCATCGGCCCGGAAACGGCGGCCGCCATCGCCGGGTGGGAAAAAAGTATTGACCTCAGCGGCGAACTGCGGCGCATCAAGGATTTCGGCTGCCACATTGTCGTTCAATCGGACGAGAATTACCCCGAGCTGCTCAAGCAGATTTACGATCCGCCCATTGTTCTTTACGTCAAGGGCGCGCTCCTGTCCAGGGACAAGAACGCGGTGGCGATGGTCGGCTCGCGCATGACGACTCATTACGGCGTGGAGGCGGCGCGCAAGCTGGCCTTTCAACTGGCCTACGTCGGCGTGACCGTCGTCAGCGGCGGCGCCCGGGGCATTGACAGCGCCGCGCACCAAGGCGCCCTTCATGCCAAGGGCCGGACCATCGCGGTGCTGGGCACGGGCATCAACCTCATTTTCCCGGCGGAGAACGCCGAACTCTTCGAGCGCATCGCCGCCCAGGGCGCCTTGGTGACGCAATTCCCCTTCAATCGCAAGGCCGACAAGCAAAGTTTCCCCATCCGCAACCGGCTGGTGGCGGGCATGACGCTGGGGACGGTGGTGGTGGAGGCCAACCTGACCAGCGGGGCGCTCATCACCGCCAAAATGGCGGCCGACAATGGGCGGCAGGTCTTCGCCGTGCCCGGCCGGATTGATTCACCGCGCAGCAAAGGCTGCCACGAATTGATCAAGAACGGCGCCAAGCTGTGCGAAGGGGCGGAGGACATCCTGTGCGAATTCGAGTACCTTTTCCCCGCCAACAACCGGCCCTCGCTGCTCAAGGAATCGCCCAACCTGCCCGCGTTGTCCCTGTCGGAGAATGAAACCGCGGTTTACGATCTGGTTGACAAGGAGGAAGTGGGCATTGACGACATCATCCGGCGCAGCGGTTTGCCCGCCTCGGCCGTCTCGGTCGCCCTGCTGGGGCTGGAGATGAAGCGGTTGATCCGCCAGCTTCCCGGCAAGATGTTTGTGAGAAATCAGTGAAGGGTTGGGAAATCCCAAACCGGCCTTTTCCCTCTTTGGCGATGCTGGATTTCGCCTGTCTTTGCAAGGGTTTCCTCGATTTCGGCGTTTGTTATGATTGACTTCCTTTCGCCCTAAAAACCGCCACCAGCATCCAAAAACGAAATACAAATTTATCTAGCCACCGTCTTTAGGCCGGTGGCGAATAATGTTCGTTGATCCATCGGGATGGAAAATCTGGGCAATTACCGGCGCACGGTTGCCTCGCAAGACGGAGCAGATGCGTTCGTGCAAGTCCGCAAACGTGATTTTGTCATATTCTTCGCCGGTCAAAACGAGCAATGGCGATTGATATTCTTGGCCGCTGCGTTCGGTTCCTTTTTGGGTGAACTCTGTTACGAAGACCCCGGCTCGCATTTGCGGCGCGTCGCCATCCGCATCAACCGCCACCGGCGGCGGCAGAAATGCGCCAAAAGGATCACCACCCTCGTAGCCGGCGCCGGGGCTTGGTGACCCGATATGCGGGGGAACGCCTTGGGCCGTCACTTCAATCCAATCACACCCCCTGAAATCGTCTCCGTCCTTGGGAAACTTCAACCTCCAAAGTGTCGCGTAGATGCTCATCGCTTATCGCCGGCTTGGTCGAGTTTGTCATCCAGTTCGCGCTCGCGAATCAAATCGCCGATGGGGTCGGCCCCTGGCTTTAGGCAGCGTTTGCCCGCGCCCGTGAGTTCGCGGGCCAGTTTGCCTCTGCTGGGCAACGGCTTGACGAGAATCGTTCCTTCATCCGTCTTTGCCCACTCCATGCGCGTTCCGGGATGGATGTCGAAATCGCGGGCGATCTCCGGCGGAGTGCTCACCTCATTGCTTTCAGTCACAGTCGTTGTCATAGGGACAGCCTACAGCATCCCGCCAGAGAACAAAATCAATTCATCGGCCGGATGATTCGCAAAGGCCGCTTCAAGAATCAAAGTAAAGTGGCGCGCGATTCGTGTTGAATCTATTTGCGGCGCCAGTTTAGCTCAGTGGCAGAGCAGCGGTGTTGTAATTGACAACACGGTTTTTCCTCCAAAATCACTCAGCAGGACAACAGGGCATTCAAAGCACGGCCACAAGGGTTTACGCAAGACCGCCTCCGCGTCGAGAGAACCGAAAAACACCCAAGAACCCGCAAAGAGCAGCGAACCGGATACAATTGCGGGATGCAATGGAAAATCGGAAAACTCGTCTTGGAGCAACGGTTTTAAACGGTTCTCGCTCATCAAAACGGAATCTTCACGCGAAAAATCGGGATACAACGGGATACAATGGCCTTTTAGCTTCCCGTTTGTTTCTTCTTTTTGAACGACAGTAGCAAAAATGTGAGTGCCGCAATAAGGACCGTATTCGTGAGTAAAACACAACCCACCGCTTCCGGGTTTGGGCCAGCAACCCAAGGTGGATAAATTTCGTGGAACAATGGCAACGACCAGTAAAGAACCGGCTCAAAGCTTTCGCCGGTGAAGTGAGCCAACGCATACACGATGCATCCTCCGCAGACCAGTGAAACCACTGATTTGGCGACCAGCTTCATACTTTAACACTACAACGAAACGCAAACCTTCACAAGCAATTCCTTAGCGGCGCACCTTGGCGGAGGACGGGGCGGTCAAGGTGGAGGGCAGCAGGGCACGGGGGCGCGTGGCGAGCAATACCTTGACGGCCCCGCCCGGAGCCATAGAATCGCCGCCCCGGAATTGCGTGGTATTATTCGCCCCTCAATGGGACTCAAAATTACAGATGGCCGATGAATTCCTCCAGGGTCAAACCGGCCTGTTCGACGATTCCTTTCAGTGTTCCGGGCTTGAGGGGTTTGTGTTGCGGCACGACGAGCGTCCTCGGTCCATTGCGCAGAATAAGATGCGAGCCTGTCTGGCGAAGCTGGACAAATCCACAGCGTTTTAACGCGCGAACCGCTTCTGCTCCGCTGACGTTGCGCGGGACTTTCACGACACCGCGAGGATTGGGTCTTGCGAGAAGTGCAATCGGACGCTCCTGGGACGTCGATCGGGTTCGAAATAGCCCGAAACGGCATCGGCGATCATAACATCCAATTCTCCGAAAGAATCGCCTTGGGTCGTGATGCCACCTCCACCCGGGTCATCCCAGCGCGCCACATAGCCGCCGGTAACCGGGCACGGTTCAACATCAAAGACGATTTCAGTTTCATTGCTCACACTGAGAAAATACGCGGGTTGAAAGCCGGCGTCAATAAGCGAACTTCACAGGCAATTCCCAAGCGGCGCGACTTGGTGGGGTGGCGGGGCGGTCAAGTTGGAGCGCGGCAGGGCAAGGGGGCGCGTGGGTACTCAGACCCCCCGGATTCTTTCCAATCGCGCTTGAGTCGGCTGCGAAAAGGGTTGAATATACCGGGCGCGCCAGTTTAGCTCAGTGGTAGAGCAACGGTTTTGTAAACCGTCGGTCGCCGGTTCGAATCCGGCAACTGGCTTTCTCCTTGGCTTTTAGAGCTTCGGCGAAAAACGCCGGTCTTCAAAATCAAGTGATATGAAAGTTCTTTTTCTGGGCGGCACGGGGACCATAAGTAACTGCGTCAGCCGGATGGCGGTAGCGCGCGGATTCGATCTCTACCTGCTCAATCGCGGCCAACGGCAAACCGAGCTTCCCGGCGCCCACTGTCTGGTCGCCGATGTCCAGAAACCGGAGGAAGTCCGCACGGCCTTGCGCGGTCTGCGCTTCGATGTGGTGGTGGATTGGATTGCCTACAGGCCGGAGCACATTGAGCGGGACTTGGCGCTCTTTGGCGGCGCGGTCGGACAGTACATTTTCATCAGCTCCGCCTCAGCCTACCAAAAACCGCCGGCGCGCTATTTGATCACCGAGTCCACTCCGCTGGCCAACCCTTTCTGGGACTATTCGCGCGACAAAATCGCCTGCGAAGAGCGGTTGCTCCGCGCCTATCGTCAGGAGGGCTTTCCTGTGACCATCGTGCGCCCTTCGTTGACCTACGAAACCGGTTTCCCCGTCGTTTTTGGCGGAGGGGGCTGTTATACTCTGGCCGACCGCCTGCTCAAGGGCCGCCCCATCATCGTGCATGGCGACGGCTCCTCGTTATGGGTCGTGACGCACGCGGAAGATTTCGGGCGCGGCTTTCTGGGATTGCTGGGCAACGACCTGGCCTTGGGGCACGCCTTCCACATCACCACCGACGAGGTGCTGACTTGGAACCAAATCCACCAGACCATTGCCGCGGCGCTGGGAGTCAAGGCGAATATCGTCCACATTCCCTCCGATCTCATCAGCCGGCTCAAGCCGGCGCGGGCGGGCGGATTGCTGGGGGACAAATCGTGGAGCGTGGTTTTTGACAATACGAAAATCAAGTCCTTCGTGCCCGCTTTCCAGGCTCTCATTCCATTTCGGGAGGGCATCCGGCGTACCTTGGCCTGGTTCGACGCGGACCCAAGCCGCAAGCGGGTGGATGAATCCCTCAACGAGGAGATGGATGATCTCATCGCCGGCTGCGCCGCGCCGGGGTCTGGTTAGCGGATTGGCCGCGGGCGCGTTTCTTTTTTGGGTGATCGTTCCTGATCTTAATCGTAATCTTAATCTCAATCTCCTGATTCGGATTCAGATTCAGATTAAGATCAGGATTAGGATTAAGAGCTGGAAACCGTGATCCAAAAGGTAATATGCGCCGGCGCAACCAGAGGGGGGATTGACAACGGCGGGCAACGACCTACCCTCCGATTATGTCACAACAGAGACTCGTCGCGCTCGGTCTTTCTGCCGCTCTTTTTTCAGGCGTCTTCCGCGCTTTCCCGGCGGAAAAGTTCCCGGAACTTTCCTTGTTCGGTTCGATGGACAAGATCAACCTGGCCGCTGTCTCCACAACCGATGCCACGGTGGAAAAAGTCCGGTCCGGCGGCCGGGCGGCGTTGAGCGTGGCGACGGGGCACAAGGCGGAGTGGCCGGGCATCACGCTGCCGGCGCCCGCGGGGCATTGGGACCTCTCCGCTTACGGAGCGGTCGTCCTTTCGGTCAGAAATGCCGGCTCCAATTCCGAGCAGGTTTTCTGCCGTGTGGATAATCCGGCCGCCGATGGCAACGATCATTGCGTGACCGCAGACCTGACGCTGGCGCCGGGGCAGTCGGGCCGGATCGAGGTCACTTTGAGGCGCACGTCGGACGACACCCTCGGCGGCAAACTCTTCGGCATGAGGGGTTATCCCGTCAAACTGGGCGGCCCACGAACCATTGACCCTGCCAACGTGACGCGACTTCTGGTCTTTGTGTCCAAACCTTCAGAGGACCACCTTTTCGAGGTGACCGACATCCGCGCCGCCGGCGGCTACACGCCGCCCACGGCGTGGACGAGCGATGCCACGCCGTTTTTTCCTTTTATTGACACCTTTGGGCAGTATCTCCACAAAGACTGGCCGGGCAAGACGGAGTCGCCCGCCGACCTGGCCGCCAAACACGCCGCGGAAACGGCCGAACTGGCGGCGAAACCGGGACCCAAGGATTGGGACCAGTACGGCGGCTGGAGCAAGGGACCGCGCCGGCCGGCCACCGGCTTTTTCCGCGCCGATAAAGTGCGCGGCAAATGGTGGCTGATTGACCCGGAGGGACGCCTGTTTTTTTCGCACGGCATTGATTGCGTCGGCTTTGACGAAGAGACGCCCATCGAGGGGCGCGAAAGCTGGTTCCAGGATTTCCCCGGCCGGCAGCCCGAATTCCAGTCATTGCTCTCCCACGGCCGCACGCTGATGGGCCATTACGAAGGCCAGACGCCGGAATGTTTCTCCTTTGCCAACGCCAACCTGTGGCGCAAGTACGGCCCGGACTGGAAAACCGCCGCCCGGCGCGTGGCGCATCAACGGCTGCGCAGTTGGGGCCTCAACACCATTGCCAACTGGTCCGACGGCGCCCTGTGCGCCATGCGCCTGACGGCCTACACCGACAGCATCGGTTCCTATGGCGCGCGCATGATCGAGGGCAGCGAAGGCTATTGGGGCAAATTCCCCGATGTTTTTGACCCGTCCTTTGAGCGGGAACTGCGGCGCTCGATGCAACGCGCCCAGGGACACTCGGCGGGCGACCCCTGGTGCATCGGTTACTTCTCCGACAACGAAATGTCCTGGGGCGATGACACCTCGATTGCCCTGGCCGCGCTCAAGTCCGACTCCGACCAACCCGCCAAAAAAGTTTTCGTCGCCGATTTGCGCGCCAAGTACGGGGAGATCGCCAGTCTCAACGCGGCCTGGGGAGCGGATTACGCCTCGTGGGACGCGCTGCTGCAAAGCCGCGCCGCCCCCGACGGGCAAAAGGCGCGGGCGGACCTGACCGCCTTTTACAGCAAGGCCGCCGAAGAGTATTTTCGCGCCGCGCGCGATGCCATCCGGGCTATTGCGCCGCATCAACTTTATCTCGGCTGCCGTTTCGCCTGGGTCAACGACCGGGCCGCCGCTGCCGCCGCGAAGTATTGCGACGTGGTCAGCTACAACATTTACAAGCGCGAGGTGGCCGATTTCAAATTCAACGGCGGAGCCGACGTGCCGCTGCTGGTAGGCGAATTCCATTTCGGCGCTTTGGATCGCGGGATGTTTCACCCCGGCCTGGTGGAGACGACTGATCAGGCCGCGCGGGCGCGAACCTACCAGGATTACGTGGAAGGCGCGCTGCATCACCCGCAATTTGTGGGCTGCCATTGGTTCCAGTACCGCGACGAGCCCGTCACCGGCCGCGTGTGGGACGAGGAGAACTATCAAATCGGATTCGTGGACGTGGCCGACACGGCCTACGCCGAGACCATCGCCGCCTGCCGCGCCGTGGGCTATCATCTTTACAAGTAGCAAGTATTGGTCGTCATTTCCAATCCTGATCTTAATGATCAGGCTTGAAAGGCAACCTCTTGGATGCATACGATTTGAAAAAGGGTTTCGAAGAAGACAAGAAAGGATAGCATTATGGAAAAGCCCGAGTTCGTTTATGTGACCTACCTTCGCACGACGCCGCAGAAACTATGGCAGGCGCTGACCCAGCCTGAATTCACCCGCCGATATTGGATGGGAACATGGCAGGAATGCGAATGGAAGCCCGGCGCACCCTGGCGGATCATGCTGCCCGACGGACGAGTGGCGGACAGCGGCGAAGTGCTCGAAATCGAGCCGGAGCGGCGGCTCGTGCTGAACTGGCGCAACGAATTCAAACCCGAGTTGCGCGCGGAAGGTTACTCGCGCCTGACCTACGAGATCGAAAAGCAGGGCGAGTCGGTCAAGCTCACCGTCATCCATCAGATGGATAAACCCGGCTCGAAGTTCATCAAAGCCGTATCAGACGGATGGCCGCATATCCTCGCCAGCCTGAAGAGTCTCCTCGAAACGGGCGAATCGCTCCAAGAAACCCGCCGCTGACCGGAGGGAGGGTGCAGGACGACTGACTGACCATTGGAAAGGCGGGTGACAGCTCCGGAGGCAGCGGCTTATGAGGCGAAAATCGTGCCGGCGCCGCCGGCGGGAAATCAATAATTTTACCGATGCGGGAGCGGGTGTTGGGTGAAGCGTTCACGGTCGCAGCGCCTCGCGAAAAGAGAGTCTGGTTTGAAATCACTCTATTTTGCCGGACATCGGACAAAAAGTGTGGATTGACAGTATTTTGAAATCGTGAGCTAGTCGGGAGTGGCATGAAATCCGTGGTTTCCAACCAAATGGGCCGGCAAAGCGCGGCCTTGGCGGCAGACAATGCAGGAAGGGGAAAACACATGGAATTGAAAATGTTCAAGTCGGACGTTGCAATGATCATGGCCGTTCTTTTTCTGGGATCATTTCCGGCGCCGGCACCAGGTCAAATTGCAGACGACTTTACTGCTGACAGCAGCTTGAACACGGGATTGTGGACAACGCAGTCAAGTCTCCTTGGAGCGCTCGCAGCGGGGAATGGTTGCACGTTGCTCACGCCCACACTGAGTTTCGGATCAGCCGGGATGCAGATGTCCGGCGTCAATGGCACCAATGAGTTTGCGGGAATCCAGTCGCTCGAGGCGTTTGCGCCGCCTTTCACGGCAAATGCGACCGTGATGGGCGCCCAATCGTACGGAAACGCGTTTGTGGTGTTTCTGGTCAACGATACTTTAAGCCAATGGCTCCTCATAGAGGGGGACCTTATTTCGAACACTTGCTATCAAAGTGTCTGGATGAACTACACGGGCAGTGGCTACTCGCTCGCAAGCCTGGGAAACGCGCTCTACGAGGATCCGATCCTCGGAGTTTTCTACACGATTGAGATTTCCCTTGGGACAAACGGCGACGCATCGGTTGCGTTGATGACAAACGGGGTCACTCTTGCGTTGCAGAGCGGCCTCTCCATCAGCAACGGACCATTCCACCTGGTCTTGGCCCAGCAAGAGGGTTGGCCCTGTGTCAGCGGGCCTCTCGTCGCGACCTGGCAGTCGGTCAGCGTCACACCGGGCGCACGACCCAATAATCCGCCGGCTGCGCCAATTTTAGTCTCGCCTGCCGACCAGGCGCCGGACGCGCCGATTCCGCCGATTCTCAGTGTCGCGGTCTCCGATCCAAATACGAACCGCTTGACAGTTATGTTTTATGGTTGTGTCAATGCCTCAAACGCCGGTCCGGACTTCACGGTCATCGCGCTGCCGGACACGCAGTATTATTCGCATTACTTTCCCTGGATTTTCACAAACCAGACGGACTGGATCGTCAATAACCGCACCAACCTGAACATCGCCTACGTCACACAGCTCGGCGACTGCGTGGACGACGGAGACGGAGACTATGGCGTCGGGCCGGCCGATGCCGTCATAGAGTGGCTCAACGCCACCAACGCGCTCTATCGCCTGGAAAGCCCCGCGCCCGGCATCCCCTACGGAGTGGCCGTCGGCAATCACGACGAGACGCCCAATGGCCTTGACGGCTATACTCCATCAACAGGGACGACAACGAATTACAATCAATACTTTGGCGCGAACCATTTCAGTCACTGCAATTATTACGGTGGATATTACACCAACGGCTGCAACTGCAACAATTTCTGCAATTTGTTCAGCGCGAGCGGCATGGATTTCATCGTTCTCTATTTTGAATTCGACATGACGATGACCAGCACGAATGCGCCGGTTTTTGCCTGGGCGAACAACCTATTGCAGACTTACTCGAACCGCCGCGCCATTGTCGTCAGCCACTGGATCATCAACAGCTACACAGAGGGCAGCACATTCAGCGAACAAGGCAATGCGATTTACAACGCGCTCAAAGGGAACCCGAATTTATTCCTGATGCTCTGCGGCCACGTCAGCCCGGACGGTGAAGGCCAGCGCACCGATCCTGTCAACGGCGGCGCTGTCACGACTTTGCTCTCGGATTATCAGAATCTCGACACTAATAATCTCGATTCCCAGTATGGCTTCCCCAGGGGCGCAAACGGCGACGGCTGGCTGCGTATCTACACGTTCTCGCCGGCGCGCACCAACATCCATGCGCAGACGTATTCGCCTTATTTGGATTCGTTGCATTTGGATCCGAACCGGACCAACGCGACCAGCCAGTTCGACCTTTCGTATGACATGAGCAGCGTATGGGCGCCCATCGCGACCAACTTCAACATAGCCTCGGGAAGCACCACTTCAGCAGCTTGGCCCGGCTTGACGCCGGGAACGCAGTATAAATGGCGCGTCACAGTCAGTGACGGCCAGGCAACGACCACCGGGCCGGTCTGGACGTTCACCGTCACGACGAATGTGCCGCCGGAGTTCCAAACCGTGACGCTGACAGACGGCATGGTCTCCTTTGAATGGAGCGCGATTGCCGGGCGAACGTATCAATTACAGTACAAGACCAATTTGGCGCCAACGGGCTGGATCAGCTTGGGCGGCGGCAATGTTGCGACCACATCTGCCGTATCGGCCACGGATGCCATCGGGCCGGATTCGCAACGGTTTTATCGCGTCATTTTGTCACCGTGAAGCTCCCTCCCTTCTCCAAAATCTGCCGGGCTTCCGGGCGGGGGCCTGCCCGGTGTTGATGCCGGCGCAAAATCGTTGCCAAGAGGCCGGGGGCAGTCGTAGGATGGCCTCTGCGCATTGACCGAGACATGGCGGAATACAAAGTCCAGTTTGAGGTCTTCGAAGGGCCTTTGGATTTGCTCCTTTATCTGATCAAAAAGGAGGAAGTAGATATTTATGAGGTCAACCTGACTCGGCTGGCCTCCCAATTCATCGAATACGTTGAATTGATGCGGATGCTGGACCTGGAGATCGCGGGGGAGTTTTTGGTCATGGCCTCGACCCTCATGTACATCAAGAGCCGCGAACTGCTGCCGACGGAGCAGCAGGCGCAGAATCCTGAGGAGGACGAGGGCGAGGACCCGCGCTGGGAACTGATCCGCCAATTGGTCGAATACAAAAAGTTCAAGGACGCCGCCGCGCAATTGCAGGCGCGCGAATGGGAGCAGGAGCAAATCTTCCCCCGCCTGCCCATCCCGCCCGAAGCTCCCGCGGCCTCGGCCCGGCCCCGGAGCGAGGCCTCGCTTTTCGACCTCCTCAATGCCGTGTCGGAGGTCCTCAGACGGGTGGGCCAACGGGGGGATTTGCGCGAGATTTTCGAGGACAAATGGACGGTGAGCGAAAAGATCGAGTTTTTGGTCAAATTGACTGCGGAAGGGGCGCCGGTGAAATTTTCCGAATTGTTCAGCCAGGCCACCAGCCGGGCCGAGGTGGTCTGCACGTTTCTGGCCTTGCTCGAATTGATCCGGCTCCGGCAACTGGTTTGCACGCAGGCGGCGGATTTCGGGGAAATTGAAATCAGGCGCGCCCCGGTCCCGGCGGCCCTGGCGCCTGAAGAAGCCAAAGTATCCTGAATGGAACTGAAATACATCCTGGAAGCGATTTTGTTTTCGGCGCAAAAGGCGCTCAACCCAAAGGAACTGCGCGAGTTGCTGGCCGCCGCCGCGGAGCACGGCCCGGCGGCCAAGCCCTTCAAGAAGACCCGGGAGGAGGCCATCATGACGGCGCTGGAGGAGTTGCAACGGGACCACCAGGGAGCCCAACGCAGCTACCGCCTGGCCTGCGTCGCCGGCGCCTGGCAATTTGTCAGCCAGCCCGAATTCGCGCCCTGGATCATCGCGCTGGTCGGCGCCAAGGCGCGTCTGCCCCGCCTCTCCCAGCCGGCGCTGGAAACGCTGGCCATCATCGCCTACCGGCAGCCGCTGACGCGCGCGGAAATCGAGCAAGTCCGCGGCGTGGCTGTGGACGGGGTGATGCAAACGCTGCTGGAGCGGGGATTGGTCGAGCAGACCGGCCGGGCGGAAGTCATCGGCCACCCGATGACCTACGGCACCACGGCTCTGTTTCTGGAGTATTTCGGTTTGAGCAGCCTGGAGGATTTGCCGGCGGCGGATGAACTGCGCCGCGTTCCGGTGACGAAGCCGGAAACATTGTTGACAGTTGACCCCGGCCTGGCGACCGCGCCGCCCGAACAACTCTCCCTGGCCGAGGTGGAGTCTCCGGAGCGCCCGCCCGCGCCCGAACCTGCTCCTTCTCCTGCGCCTCCATCTCCGGACACCTATGAAGCGCAATAGATTAGGATTAGGATCAAGATCAGGATTAGGAGCGATTCCGGCATGAACATCGCCGCTCATCGCCAGGCGATTGACAAGCTGGACGGCCAGATCATCCGGCTGCTCAACGAACGCACCCGGCACGTTCTCCAGATCGGCGAGATCAAGGTCAAAGCCGGCGAGGCCATTTATGCGCCGCATCGGGAGCGGGTGGTTTTGCAGCGCATCTGCAAGCTCAATCAAGGTCCGATCAAGGACGAATCGTTGCGGTCCATCTACCGCGAAATCATGTCCGGCGCGTTGTCGCTGGAGAAGTCGCTGACCATCGCCTATCTGGGCCCGGAAGCGACCTTCACCCATCAGGCCGCCGTGCAACGCTTCGGGTCGAGCTTGCGCTACATACCCCACAAAACCATCGCCGACATTTTCACCGAAGTGGGCAAACGCCGCGCCGATTACGGGGTCGTGCCGGTGGAAAACTCGACCGAAGGAGTGGTGACGCACACGCTGGACATGTTTGTGGAGAGCAACCTGCGGATCGTCGCGCAGATCGTTCTGCCCATCCAGTATTGTCTGGCGGGCCAGGCGCGGCTCAAGGACATCCAGCGCCTCTACGTCCATCCGCAGGCGTTGGCCCAATGCCGGCTGTGGGTGCAGCGCAACCTGCCCAAGGCGGAAATCCTGGAAACCTCCTCCAACGCCCGTTCCGCCGAATGCGCCAGCCATCCGGACATAGAACTGCGAGGCAAAGTCGCCGCCATCACCGGCCTGCTGGCTGCTGAAAAATACGATCTCAAAATCATCGAACGCGACATCCAGGACATCGGCGACAACGCCACCCGCTTCCTGGTTTTGGGCCGGCAATGCGGCCCGGCCACCGGGCGCGACCGCACCAGCTTGATGTTCAGCATCGCCGACAAAGTGGGCGCCCTGTATCACGCGCTGGCCCCCTTCCGCCGCTTCCGGTTGAACATGACCAGAATCGAGTCCCGTCCCAGCAAGCGCAAAGCCTGGGAGTATTTCTTCTTCGTGGATTGCGACGGCCATTATACCGACCCCAAAGTGGCCAAGGCCATCGCCGCCCTGGAGCAAGCCTGCAACTTCGTCAAGGTCCTGGGGTCCTATCCGGACGGGGATTGAGCGGTGAACGAGCCAGGCACGCACCGCATTCGGCGCGCCACCACCGACGACCTGGCGCAGTTGATGGCGCTGTGGCAGGCGGCGGGGCTTGCGGCGGCGGTGTTGGAAAAGCAATTCACAGACTTCCAGGTGGCCGAAGATGCCCAAGGCCGCGTCGTCGGGGCCCTGGCTTTGCAGGTCGCGGCGGCGGAGGGAAGAATCCACTCCGAAACCTTTGGCGATTTCGCCCTGAGCGACACCCTGCGGCCGTTGCTGTGGCAACGGTTGGAAAGGACGGCTCGCAGCCAGGGCTTGTTCCGCCTCTGGACGGACGAGACGGCGCCGTATTGGAAGAAGGATGTTGGCTTTTCCAGGGTGCCGGACCAGCCGCCGGGAGTCTTCGGCCCGGCGGGCGGCCCCTGGCTGGCTTTGCGCCTCAAAGAGACATCGGCCGATTCCAATTTGATCGAGGCCCAATTCAACCTCTTTCGCGAAACGGAAAGAGCCAGGCGCGAAAAGCTGCTCCAACGGGCGGAAGCGTTGAGAGTGATCGGGACGGTGATTGCGGCGCTGTTGTTTATTCTCGCCCTCGGCGTGTTGTTCTGGTTCGTGCGCCATCGAAAATGAGCGCGCGGCCCGCCCCGGTCTTGGCCGTAACCATGCGGTTGAAAAACGAGAGCGCGATCGTCGCCTCCAGTCGGCATCCCGCCGAATGGCCTTGAGATCAAAACACTCACCTTTCAGTGATTTATTGCAAAGGCATGAATGCCTTCGGCGAGAGGCCGAAGGCGGCGGACGAGGACGTCCGCGCTCTCCAATCCATCTGCATCGTTACGGCTTAACGGTCCCGCTTCAGGAGATAATCGGCCATGGCAGCCAGCGCCGCCGCTTTGCCGCCGAACACGTCCAGGGCGCGGAAGGCGCGCCGGGTCAATCGCGCCGCCAAGGCCCGCGATTTTTCCATGCCGACAATGGACGGGTAGGTGGCCTTGGCGGCGGCGGTGTCCTTGCCCGCCGTTTTGCCCAATTGCTCGCTGGTCTGGGTCACGTCCAGAATGTCGTCAATGATCTGGAAGGCCAGGCCGACGTTGTGGCCGAAAGTAGTCAGGGCGTCCAGTTGCGCGTCCGAGCCATTGGCGCTCATCCCGCCCAGCCGCACCGAACAGCAGAGCAGGGCCGAGGTTTTCCGTTGATGGATGTATCTGAGTTGGGCGGCGGAAATTTTCTTCCCCTCGCTTTCCAAGTCGGCGACCTGGCCGGCGATCAATTGCCTGGAGCCGGCGGCGTGCGCCAATTCGGCGATGATCTGATCGTGCGGATAGCGCGGCCAACCCTGGCAGCGGGCGGCCATGGCAAAGGCCTCCGTCAACAAAGCGTCGCCGGCCAGGATGGCGATGCCCTCGCCGAAGACCTTGTGACTGGTCGGCTTGCCCCGCCGCAGATCGTCGTCATCCATCGCCGGCAAATCGTCGTGTATGAGTGAATAGGTGTGGATGCACTCGACGGCGCAAGCCAGCGGCATGGCCTGAGCGAGGGCGCCGCCGCAGGCCTCCGCCGCCGCCAGGCAGAGGGCCGGGCGCAGACGCTTGCCGCCGGCAAAGAGCGAATAGCGCATCGCTTTGTGGATGGTGGCCGGCTTGGCGTTGGCCGGGGGCAACAGATTGTCCAGCGCGCGATCCACCGCGCTGGTCTGGCGCGCCAGATAGCCCTGAAGATCAAAGGCGCCGATTGTTTGTTTGCTCACGCCGTTGCGTGACATGCGCATTCCGAGTTGCCAGAGCCGGGAGAAAAATCAAGTTTTTTCCACCGTGGAATGGCTCCAATTCGTCGGCGACGGCCCCGCCGGACATTCGTTTTTGCCCGTGAGGGAGTAGCGCAAGGCCAACCAGCGGCCGCGGCCGCTCAAAAGCCACAAGGCCAAGAGGATCAGGCCGGCGTTTTCCAGGAGTTTGCTGCAAATAAAAACTTCGCCCGTGCCGCAGCCGCAATCGAATTTGACGGCGCAAAAGGGGATGGCCCGCGCGGCCTGCAAAACCAGGGCGCGATGCCAGACCACGGCGGTGAACGGAATCAAAATGCACGTCAGGGTCAGCGCGGCGCCGCGCACGGCAATGCCCGCCAGGAAGAGCGCGCCGCAAAAAACCTCAAACCACGGCAACGCCGCGGCGACCGAGTTCAAAAGGAAGGGCACGTGGAGCATGTCATATTGACGCACCAGCTTGAGAAATGAAACCGGGTCCAGGCCCTTCTCCAGCCCCGTATAGATGAACAGCCCGCCCAAAAACCACCGGGCCGCCAGCGCGCCGAAATCAATGGTCTTGCTGTTCCAGATTTTCATTTGCGCTCCACCGGCGCGGCGCCGCTGTTGCGAGCGCCTGCTTCCACCGGCAGCCGGTGGCCGGTCCAATCGGTGAATCCGCCGGCAAAGACGAAGAGCCTCTGGTTTGAAACGCCCGCCTCCCGCAGGAGGATGGCGGCGGAATCGGCGTCCTCGCAATCGCCGCCCATGCAATAGACGACAACTTGGTCGGCGTTCTGACAAGGGGTCAGGACGGTGGCCAATTGCTTCTCCGGATGAAAGGGGTCCAACTCGAAGGCGCCGGGGATGTGGCTCTCGGCGTATTGGTCTTCATCGCGGGCATCCACAAAAACCACCAGGCCTTGCTCATAGCGGGGGTCGTGAAAAAGTTCTTCGGTCCGGGCGCGGCTGAGGGGTTGCAGTCCCTTTTCCTTGAGCCGCGCGATGGTTTGAGCGTCAGCGGAATCTTCATTGGTTGAGGAGGGGGAGCGCGCAGGGGGCGTGGAAACCCGGGCCGGGGCGTTGGAGGAAACGGGGGCGCCGGGGAAATAATTGCGCCCCAGCTTGAGGCCGCGGGGCGAAAGTGCATTGGCCGCAAAAGCGAAACCCACACCCGCCGCCACAACCAGCGCGGCCTCCAGCAAGACGGCCAGGGTGGATGTTCGGTTCCGCACGATCCGGGGTCCAGGCGCGTCAGGGATGGCTTGCGACGGGCACAGGGGTTGGCGGGGGTGGGATGCGGACGGGCGGGTTGGCAAAAGCCCTGGACCGCCCGATTTGAAGGATCGGGATTTTGATGACCGGGTTGCGGGGATAATTGGATTCAACGGTCACTTCGGCGCGCTGGCCTTGCGGGACTTCGAAGCCGGGCGGGAAGGCGGCCATCAAGTTGTACATTCCTTTAAGCCCCAGCGGCTCCAGGCGCACCTCGATCCGGCTGTCGCTGGCGATGGCATTGGATAAGATAAGGACATTGCTGGCGATGTTGCCGCGGATGGAGACGCGATTGGTGTACCAGCGATTGGGCAAGGCGTTCAAATAGAATTGCGGCGGGTTCACCTGGATGGCCGGGGCAACCCTGGCAACGGCGGTGATATTGATCGCCGGCGAGTTGGTCAGGGAGGTTTTCATGGAGATTGTTCCGGGCGCGTTGCCCACGGTGAAAGGCGGCTCGGCCGTGATGACCAACTCAAATTCCTTGCCCGGTTGGGTTTCCTTCAACTCAGCGGAGAAACTGGGGTTGGTGCTGGTCGGCTCAGAGAGCGTCATCGGACTGTCAGTCTTATTGACAATCTTCACCGTCGTTGACTCTCGGTTGGTGGTGTCGGCCGGGATGTTGATGAAGGCCGTCTGCGGGTTAATCTCAATGGGCCTCCACACCGCGCCTTTGAGGAAGAGGGTCAAACGCGGTTGGTTCTTGGCGTTGGAATAAACGTCAACCGTTTTGGTGATGTTGCCGCTGTTCTGGGCGCTGTCGAATTGAATGGGAATGACTCCGGTCTGGCCCGGCTCGATCCGGTGGGTCCAATCTCCAGCCGTGGTGCAATGGCAGCCGGGACGAACATTGGTGATTTCCAGCATCCGGTTTCCCGTGTTGGTGACTGTGAAGATGTGGCGTACCTTTTCGCCCGACGCGGCCCTGCCGAAATCATAAGTCAGGCTGTCGAACTGGATCATCGGTCCGGGAGTGTTTGTGCCGGGAGGCGCCGGGATTGCGCCGGCTGGAGCCGGGGTCCGAGGCACAACGGGAGGGGGGACGCTCTGGGCCGCCAAAGGAATCGAGGCGGCGGTCAGGGCCGACACAATCAACGCAGTACACAGGCCAATGGAATACATATCAATTCAACTCAATCGTCGCCTATAAAAGAACGTTCAGCACGGGCGAAAGTCAAATGACAAATTGCTTGGTTTTCCGGCCCGGACAAGCTTATAGTGTCCCTTTATGATACATGCCGGGATTGGATACGACGTGCATCAGTTGGCGGCGGGGCGCAAGCTGGTCCTGGGCGGGGTGGACATCCCGCACAGCAAGGGGCTGGAGGGGCATTCGGACGCCGACGCGCTCATGCACGCCATCTGCGACGCTGTCCTGGGGGCGATCGGGGAAGGGGACATCGGGCGCTTCTTCCCCAACACCGACCCCCGCTGGCGGGGAGCGGCGAGCAAAGTTTTTTTGCAGGAGGCGGCCCGACAGGTCACATTCCGCAATGGGAGGATCATAAACGTGGACGCCACAGTCATTGCGCAAGACCCCAAACTGATGCCTCACGCGGCGGCGATGAAAATCAACATCGCGCAGGCGCTGGGCATCCATCCCAGGAAGGTCGGCATCAAAGCCACCACCAATGAGTGCCTGGGTTTCATCGGCCGCGGTGAAGGCATCGCGGCCATGGCCGTGGCAAGTGTGGATTTGCCGGATGAAAAGTAATGCCAAAAGCCGAGATCAGTTGGAAACGCGCCACACCGGAAGGACCGGCGTTGCAGTGCTACGCCCGGCGCGTGGGCCGGCAATGGATCTTCTATCAGCGGCAAAAACGCTTCGACCGCTGGCAGGCCGTCAAGGAGCCGCCGCGGGAGGACTGGCTGGCGCTGCTGGATTCGGTGCGCCGGCGCATCAACCGCCGCCTCTTGCGGCCCGAGGAGGAAACCCGGTTGCGCCAGGCGATTTTGGAGCGTTTTCCCGGCGCCCAATTCTGACATGAAAGAGCGGCCCGTCATCCTCGTCAGTCCGAGCATCGCCCGCAAAGGGGTCGAGTTTGCCGACGACTCCATCAGCCTTTCCAACCGATACACAGACGCGCTGATCGCCGCCGGGGGCCTGCCGCAGGTTTTTCCGGCGACGACCTCGCGCCCGGTCATTGCCGAGGCGCTGGAACGGAGCGATGGCCTCTTGTTGACAGGCGGAGAAGACGTCAACCCGCGGCTGTATCTGGACAAACTGCCGCGCAAGCTGGCCAAAACGGTCGGGCCGCTCGAACCGGAGCGGGACGGCTGGGAGACGGAGTTGGTCGCCGGGGTGTTCGAGCAGCGGAAGCCGGTTTTTGCAATTTGCCGGGGGCACCAGATGCTGAACGTGGCCCTGGGCGGCACGCTCCTGCTGGACATCGCCGCGCAGATGCCCGGGGCGTTGAACCACCGGCGCATGGACAAGCGATCCGAGCCGGTGCATGAGGTCGCAATCGCCTCTGATTCGGCCCTGGCCCGGATGACCGGACGGCAGACGCTCAAGGTCAACAGCACCCACCACCAAGCCATCGCCAAGGTGGCCGATCCTTTGCGCGTGGTGGCCCAAAGCGCCGACGGGATCATCGAGGCGGTGGAATTGAAGGAACCGGAGCGGCTGCCCTTTCTGCTGGCGGTGCAATTTCACCCCGAACGCCTGATTGACAGCAACGCCGTTTTCCTGCAATTATTCACTGCTTTTGTTGAAGCCTGCGCATGCCGTCGCCATACGAATATATGAAAGCCAAGGTCATGGTCGTGGATGACACCGAGGGGGTGCGGGAACTGATCGGAACGATCCTGGAGCGCAACGGCTACGAGCCGGTGCCCAAGGCCAACGCCGCCCAATTGCTGGCCTCCTTCACCGAGGCCCAGCCCGACGTCATCCTCCTGGACTTGGTGCTGCCCGATGGCGACGGGCTGGAGCTGCTGCCGCAAATCAAAAAACAATGGCCGGACACCGAGGTGATCGTCTTGACCGGGCACGCCACCTACGACGTGGCGGTCGAAGCGACCAAACGGGGCGCCTACCATTTCCAAAACAAGCCATTCGACCAGAAGATCCTCCTGCTCTCGGTGGAACGGGCGCTGGAACACCGGCGGCTGAACCAGGAGGCCAGTTCCCTGCGCAAGGCGCTGGACACCATGAGCGGCGGCGCTTCGCCCGTCTTTCACAGCCAGGCCATGAAGGCGGTCGTGCGGACCATCGAACGCATCGCCCCCAGCGATGTGTCCATCCTCATCACCGGGGAAAGCGGCACGGGCAAGGAAGTGGTGGCCGATTTGATCCACAACCTCAGCCCGCGCAACAAGGGGCCGCTGATCAAAATCAATTGCGCCGCCTTGCCCCGCGAATTGATCGAAAGCGAGTTGTTCGGATCCGTCAAGGGCGCCTTCACCGGCGCCAACGTGGACCGGGAGGGCCTCTTCCGGCAGGCCGAGGGCGGCACGCTGCTGCTGGATGAAATCTCCGAGATGCCCGTTGACACGCAAAGCAAACTCCTGCGCGTCTTGCAGGAAAAGGAAGTCCGGCCGGTGGGCGGCCGCACCAGCTACAAGACCGACTGCCGCATCATCGCCGCCACCAACCGCGAGACCGAAGACGCGATCAAGGCGGGCAAACTGCGGGAGGACCTTTACTACCGCATCAGCGCCATTTCGGTCCATCTGCCCCCCTTGCGCGACCGGCGCGAGGACATCATGCCGTTGGCCAGCGCCTTTCTCAAGCGCTTCGACGCCCAGGCCGGCCGCAACCTCACCGGCTTCACCCCCGCCGCCGCCGAGGCGCTCCGTGCCAACGACTGGCCGGGCAACGTGCGCCAATTGCAGAACGAAATCCAGCGCGCCGTCCTGATGTGCGAGGGCAATATGATTGACGAGCGCGACCTCTCCGTCACCGCCGGGACGGAGGCCAAGCAAAGCCCCGATCTGACGCTCATGGAGGCGATGGAACGCAACGCCATCGTCCAAATGCTCAAGGAGACCCACGGCAACAAGCTGGAAACGGCCAAGCGCCTGGGCATCGGCCGCCAGACCCTCTACAACAAAATCAAAATGTACGGCATCGAATCCCGCCCGCCCTCCGGTTCCCAGGCCCAGGCCTGACCTGAATGGCACCATCCGGGCTTCGCCAATGAAGGCGCGGGCGTGGTTCACATCAGGTCAACGGGATCAATATCAATGGTCATGGAAACGTCTTCGGGGAGGCTTAAGGCGTCGGAAAGTTCGGCCAGCGTGCGGCTGAGGCGGGCGATTTGCCGGGTGCGCAAGAGGATTTGATGGCGATACATCGTCTCGGCGCGGGCCAGCGGCGCGGGGGCCGGGCCGGCGATGATCAAATCGCCCGCCGCGCCTGCGGTCCGCTTTTCGATTTCCCGCCTGACGTGCGCGGCGGAGAGTTTCACTTTCTCCTCGTTGCGGCCCTTGAGCAGGAGCAGGGCGATGCGGCTGAGGGGAGGATACTTCAATTGCCTGCGGAACTCGATCTCCTGTTCATAGAAGCCGGCGAAATCATGCCGCCGCGCGTATTGGATGGCGGGATGAAAGGGGGTGAAGGCTTGCACGATGACTTCGCCCTCGACGTCGCCCCGGCCGGCACGGCCGGCGACCTGTGTCAACAATTGGAAGGTTCGTTCGCCGGCGCGGAAATCGGGGATGTGCAGGCCCAGGTCGGCGTAGATGATGCCCACCAGGGTGACGTTGGGGAAGTGAAGGCCCTTGGCGATCATTTGCGTGCCGACCAGGATGTCGGTCTTGCCGGTGCGAAAATCGCCCAGGATGCGCCGGTAGTCCTCCTTGCGCTTGAGGGCGTCGGAATCCATCCGTTGCACGCGGGCGCGGGGAAACAGCTTGGCCAGCGTGGCCTCGACTTTTTCGGTGCCCATGCCGGCGAAACGGATGGCCGGGTTGCGGCATTTGAGGTTGGGGCAGGCGGCCGGGACGGGAACGTCGTAGGCGCAGATGTGGCAGCGGAGGCGTCCGGCCTGGCGGTGGTAGGTCAGGGCCAGGCTGCAATTGGGGCAATGGGCGACGTAGCCGCACAAGGGGCATTGCAAGGAGGTGGCAAAACCGCGCCGGTTCAGGAACAGGAGCGATTGCTCGCCGCGCTCCAGGCGCTGGTGGATCGCCTCCTTGAGTTGATCGGAGAAGATCGGCAGTCCCTTTTCCCGGCGGGCGGCCTGGCGCATGTCAACAACCCGGACTACGGGCATTTTCTTGTCGTCCGCGCGGGTGGGCATTTCCAGCAGGCGGTATTTGCCCTTTTGCGCGTTGAAATAGCTCTCCAGCGACGGCGTGGCCGAGCCGAGTAGGACGACGGCGTTTTCCATCCGGCCGCGGACGACGGCGACGTCGCGGGCGTGATAGCGCGGGGCCTCCTCCTGTTTGTAGGAGTGCTCGTGCTCCTCGTCCACGATGACCAGGCCCAACGGGTCCACGGGGGCGAAAACGGCCGAGCGGGCGCCGATGACTATGCGGGCACGGCCCTGGCGGATTTTGTGCCATTCGTCATGGCGTTCGCCCGCCGACAAATGGCTGTGCAGGACCGCCACCGACGTGTGCGCGGGGCCGCTGGTGAAGCGGGCCTTGAAACGCTCGACAGTTTGCGGGGTCAACGATATTTCCGGCACCAGGACGATGGCGCCTTTGCCCTGTTGCAGGGTGTGAGCGATGGCTTGCAGATAAACCTCCGTCTTGCCGCTGCCCGTCACGCCGTGCAAGAGGAAGACCGGCTTGTGGGCGCCGGCGCCTTCGCCCTGGGCGGAGAGGGCCTGGATGATCTGCCCGACGGCGCGCTCCTGCTCGGGGTGCAAAGAGAGCGGCTGGGTGGGGAGGATGATTTCGCGGGCGTAAGGGTCGCGTTCGGAGATTTGGGGCGCGATCTGGAGCAGGCCCTTGTCTTCCAGGCGGCGCAGGGTTAGGGCGGTGGTGTTGGCCTGACGCAACAAATTCTGCAAGGGCAATTCCTTTGCCGCGCGGGCCATTTCGAGGATTTCCCGCTGGCGTTTGCTTAATTTGGGGTCCGGCTCCGGAGCGGGCAGGGCGCGGACGAAGAGCTGTTCGCGCCAGCCTTCCTTCTCCTTGCGCACGGCCTCGGGCAAGACGGATTTGAGGGCGATTTCCGGCGGGCAGCAATAGTAGTCGCCAATCCAGCGCGCCAGTTCCAGGATTCTTGGGGTGACAAAGGATTGGCGTCCGATGGTTTTGAGGATGGGCCGGAGATGGGCATGGGGCGAACTGTCCAGCAGAGCCGTCACGCAGCCCAGGACCTGGCGATGGGCGAAGGGGACCTTGACGCGGGTGCCGACTTGGACCTGGTCCTCCAAATCGTCGGGGATGAGGTAGTCGAACTCTTTGCCCAAGGCCAATTCGAGCGTCACGCGAGCAATCACGAGCAAAGCAAAGCGCAAAGGGGGCGAATAAAAAAGGCAAAACGCCGGGTTGGAGGTCGGATGCCGCTTTTGAGCATTTGAACTTGCAGGGCGACACCCAAATCTCCAGTCTATAAGCGAATAGATTATGAGCCTGGCCGCAATGACAGCAGGGCAGTTGAAAGGGCTGCTGAATGAGGGAGAAACCTCGTGCGTCGAGATCATGCGGTCTGTGCTCGATCAGATAGAGAGCCGCGAGGCTGCGATCCAGGCCTTCATCACCGTGCGGGAGGAGAAGGAATTGCTTGGGGAGGCGGCTAAAGTGGACGAGCGGCGGCGAGCGGGCGGGAAGGTGGGGACGCTGGCCGGGCTGCCGGTGGCGGTGAAAGACAACATCTGCACGCGGGGGCTGCGAACGACCTGCGCCTCCAGGATGCTGAGGGATTTCATTCCGCCTTACGACGCCACTGTGATTGGACGGATTCGAGAAGCCGACGGGATTGTCATCGGCAAGACCAACCTGGACGAGTTCGCCATGGGATCGAGCACGGAGAATTCGGCCATGAAAGTCACGCGTAATCCGCACAACCTGGAGCGGGTTCCGGGCGGCACCAGCGGCGGTTCGGCGGCGGCCGTGGCGGCCAACGAGACCATTCTGGCCATTGGTTCCGATACGGGGGGATCCATTCGGCAACCGGCTTCCTTTTGCGGCGTGGTGGGAATCAAACCCACCTACGGGCGGGTCTCCCGTTACGGTCTGGTTGCTTTCGGTTCGTCGCTGGATCAGATCGGCGCGCTGGCAAAAGACGTTGCGGACGCCGCCCTCCTGTTGTCAGTGATCGCCGGACACGATCCGATGGATTCAACCTCGCTGCGGGAGGATGCGCCCGATTATGCCCGGGAAAGAATTCCGGCAAGGCCGCTCCGCATCGGAGTGCCGAAGGAATACATGGGCGCGGGCCTTGATGGGGAAGTCCGGGGGTGTGTCGAAGAGGCTCTGCGGCTTTTGGAGAAGGAGGGCCATTCGCTCGTCCCGGTGAGCCTGCCCCATACGGAGTACGCCGTTCCGGTGTATTATATTGTCGCTTGCGCAGAAGCGTCGGCAAACCTGGCCCGATTCGACGGCGTCCGCTACGGTTATCGAACGGAGCGGTACGAGGACGTGCTGGAAATGTATGGCCGCACGCGGGCGGAAGGGTTCGGCCCGGAAGTCAAACGACGCATCATTCTTGGGACCTACGTGTTAAGCTCCGGCTATTATGACGCCTATTATCTGCGGGCGCAGAGAGTGCGAACGCTCATCCGGCGTGATTTCAGCAAGGCATTTGAGGCCTGTGACGTGATTGCGCATCCCGTGGCGCCGACGGCGGCATTCAAAATAGGGGAAAAGGCGGATGATCCGCTGGCGATGTATTTGGGGGACATTTACAGCGTGACGGCCAATCTGGCCGGACTGCCCGCCATGAGCGTGCCGTGCGGCAAAGTCTCCAATGGCCTGCCTGTGGGCATCCAGTTCACCGCGGGCGCGTTGAAGGAGGATGTTCTTCTGGGTGCGGGCGCGGCGGCGGAAGCGGCGGTGCGGGAACATCACCGCTCGACGGAGTCTCGCCCTACCGTCGCGGCAGAGGCGGCGATGAGGGAACGGTTTTCCTGATAATAAACTGTCTTTCCATGCGCACACTCATCAAACACGTTCTGGCCGCGACCGAACCCTTGGACGCCGTGACCGTCAAAGGCTGGGTTCGCACGCGGCGGGACGCCAAAGGATTCTCTTTTTTGGAACTCAACGACGGATCGTGCCTGGGCAGCCTGCAATGCGTGATTGATGCCGGCACGCCCGGCTACGATCAGATTGCGCATTTCACCACGGGCGCATCGGCGGTGATTGAGGGCAAAGTTGTGCCTTCGCCGGCGCCGGGACAGAAATGGGAATTGCGGGCGGCCAAAATCGAACTCATCGGGCCGGCGGACGCGAGCTATCCGCTCCAGAAGAAAGGGCACACGCTGGAATTCTTGCGGAGCATCGCGCACCTGCGTCCGCGGTCGAATCTTTTCGGCGCGGTGTTTCGCGTCAGAAGCCGGCTGGCGTACGCCGTGCATGAGTTTTTCCAGAGCCGCGATTTTGTCTATGTGCAGACGCCGATCATCACGGCCAGCGATTGCGAGGGGGCGGGGGAAATGTTCCGCGTGACGACGCTCAAGGGAAAGCCGGAGGAGAAGCCGGAGGGGGACTTTTTCGGCAAGCCCAGCTACCTGACGGTCAGCGGGCAACTGGAAGCGGAGACGTTCGCCTGCGCGCTCTCCAACGTCTATACCTTTGGGCCGACGTTCCGGGCGGAGAATTCCAATACCGCGCGGCACGCGGCGGAGTTCTGGATGATCGAGCCGGAGATGGCGTTCTGCGATCTGCAAGGGGACATGAACCTGGGGGAGGAATTTGTGAAGGCGATGGCGCGCCACGCTCTGGAACATTGCGCGGAGGATGTCGCGTTTTTTTCCAAGTTCGTGGAGAAGGGGCTGGAGGAGCGGCTGCGGTTCGTCGTGGAGCGTCCGTTCGTGCGAGTGCCCTACGCGGAGGCGGTCGGGATTTTGAGCCAGTCGGGCCGGGAATTTGAATTTCCGGTCAGTTACGGCCAGAACCTGCAATCCGAACATGAACGGTTTCTGACCGAGGAACATTTCAAGTCGCCGGCGACCGTTTTCAACTACCCGCGGGAAATCAAACCGTTCTACATGCGGCTGAACGAGGACGGCAAAACGGTCACGGCGATGGACGTGCTGGTGCCGGGCATCGGTGAAATCATCGGCGGGGCGCAACGGGAGGAGCGGCCGGAACAACTGGTGGAGAACATGAAATTCCACCGGCTCAACCCGCGGGATTATTGGTGGTATGCGGACCTGCGCCGCTACGGCACGGTGCCGCACGCGGGTTTCGGACTGGGATTTGAACGGATGTTGATGTTCCTGACGGGCATCGGCAACATCCGGGATGTCATCCCGTTCGCGCGCACACCCGGCAACGCGGAGTTTTAAAGAGCTGGAAGACAACAGGGGCCGGGATGGTGTCCCGGCCCCTGCGTGAATGGCGCTGAACGCGAAATAATTCAGGTCAGAGCTTCACCCGGTAGAACATACTTCCTCCCGACGGACTGATGACGTAGGGACTGTCACCCGCGATGGTCGTCCACGGGCCGCTGAGATTGGTGGCGGATTGCAGGCCGCCCGCACTCCAATTCAATTGCAGTTGCTGACCAGGATGGGTTTTGATGGAGAGCGTGATCGGCGCCCCGGTGAAACTCAAAGCAGGCGTGTTGCTGATAGCCGCCATATAAATGGACGCAGCTTCCAAGGGTGTCAGCGCCTTCTGCCAGACGCCGAGGTCGTCAATAAAAGCCGAAGCCGACTGTGGACCCGGGATGTTGGCGTCTCCCACTCCTATATTGTAAACGCCCGTCGGATCCTGACCGATGGTGGCGCCATTGGTGCTATTAATGTTCCCCAAACCGGCGACGGTCGTGCCTTCCTGAACATTCTGATGTGAGACCACGCCGTCAAGATAGACGGTCGCCCCGGCCTTGCGGTCAATGACATAGACCAAGTTATGCCAGTTTCCGTCGTTGATCGTACCAGCGTCGCCATAAACGCCTTCGCCGGCGTCTGTGCTATCATAAACAGAGAAACCCCAACCGCCGGGCCAGCCCGTGGTGGAGCCCGAAGTTTGGCCGAAAGTAGGTTCGAAGCAAAAGCCAGGGTAGCCGAAGGTGGAACCGATGACATCGGTAAAGAACGGGAGGTCGTCCCCGACGTAGCCATAAGGCAATTGCACCCACATACTCACCGTGAAACTGATATTGGAGCCGAACTGCAGGTCGGGCCGCACGCCCAAGCTGGCATACTGGGTGTTAGTGGTCGAACTGTCAACGTAGGTTGAATAGCTGAAGGCCTGGCCGATAACCCCCGGGACGTAGTTATTGGTTGTGATCGACTGGCCGCTGGCCTCGTCGGTGGCGTTGTTCCCCCGGCCTGTGGCATCGTTCAAATTGCCGTCAAAGGGCAGATGGAGCACCAAGCCGGCGATGGCGGGCGGATTGGTCGGCGGCGCCAGAACGGTAATGGTGACCGGAGCACTGAGGATTCCCTTGACCGAATTGGTGATGCCAACGGTGTAGGTGCCAGCGTCCGTGTAGGCCAGATTGGGAATCGAGAACGAAGTAGATGTAGCGCCGGAAATCGGGCCGGAGCCCACCTTGTTCCATTGATAGCTCAAAGGCACCGTGCCGGCCGCGGTGACGGCAAAGGCAACAGGGAGGCTGGCATAATTGGTCACCGAGACAGGCTGGCTGGTGATGAATGGAGCCGTATTTGGCCCATAAACAGCGGCGTAGTGATTGGAGACTTGTGTGGCACTCAAATTGGTGGCGTAAATCGCCACTTCGTCAATGGTGCCCTCGTAGGCCAAGTCGTAGGTTGGCCCCGGTCCCGAACTCTCCGCACCAATACTGACAGCGTCATGTGAATTGATAACGCCAGAGGGGTCCAGACCCGAAAAGGCGGTGCTGGCGGCGACCACGCCATCAATATACAAGTACAAGGTGCCTCCTTTTTCGTCACAAACACCGACCAGATGGTGCCAGGCGCCATCTGGGCCTGAGGACGCTTTCGCCAGTACCTGGTTGCCCTTGTCGTCGCGCACGAAGAAGGCATAATCTCCACCATCGTCAATAATCGCGAATTGCTCGTCGGCCGTCGTGCCATTGTTGCTGTGGCCTTTGGCAATGACGGCTGCGCTACCAATCTGGCTTGAGCCGCCGTTGGCCCAGGCCTCGATGCTAAATTCAGCGGCGGTGCCGTAAAAATTGATGGATGTCGGGCCGATGTCGCCGATATAGCTTAACGCCTGGCCGGGGAAAAAGGCGGCCGTGTCCGTATCAATCAGCGAGTAGCCGGGCACTCCAAGAGTGATAGTGCCGTAATAGTTGCCATTGTTGCCGCCCGCGTAGTCATAAGCGACGGTGCTGCCGCTGGATTCATCCAGCCGGAAATAGGAGAGCGGCTTATCACCAAGGATGGTGGAGACATAGTAATTCGGCGGTGTCAGAGCCGAAAGCGTGGCCACGGTGCTGGTCGAGACACCAAAGCTGTTGGAAATGACCAGGGTGTAGCTGCCGGGAGAACCGATCAAAGTGGTCGCTGTATAACTGGATAGCGTCGCTCCGGGAATCAGGCCTCCGTTGAATTGCCATTGATAGGACAACTGCTGGTTGGGAAGACTGGCGGGAGCGAAGCTGAACGGGGAACCAAGCCAGCGAGTTTCCGCGGTTGGGGCCAAGACGGCGGGAGGCAGAGTTGGCGCCACGACCAGCACGGCAGAACTGGTGACCGCGCCGTATTGATTGCTGACAACGACCGAATAAGTGCCATCGGCGGCCGCAGTCAAGGCAGTGAGCGTGAAGTTGGTGGCTGTCTGCCCGGCCAGCGGCACATTGTTGGAGGTCCACTGGTAGGTCAGCGTTCCGGGGCCGTCCGCCCAAACGGAGAAGGTCGCCGAAGATCCCAAATAAGCCAGCGATGGGGCCTGGGGCGCCTGGGTGATAACCGGCGGTCGCTCCACCGCGTTGTAGAGATTGGAAATCGTGGCTGCGTCCAGCGCATTCGTGAGAATGGCCGGCTCGGCAATCGCCCCGGCAAAAAACATGCCGAAATACGGGTTGGGATTGCTGCGCGAGCCGACGGACCACGGATGGTTCACTGCGGCTGGACCCAAGGCGAGGGGATCGGTGAACTGCGCCACCAGATTCCCATTGCGATACAAATTCCAATTGGTGCCGTCGTAAGTGCCGGCGAGAAAGACCCAGTGGCCGATATCGCCCGGGGGAGCGGGGAAGACGGCGCTGACGTAGCCCGGTTCACCGCCGGTGAAGGCCCCGATTTCATAAAAGACGACATCCGGGACGACGTTGGGGTTGTAGTTGCCGCCGGAGGAGTTGTCTTCGAAGGCCGACCAATCATAGGAGTCGCCCACACGCAGGAAATTCTCAGAGTAGTTGGTTTCGTCGTAGCCTTGCGCAATGATGTCCGACACGTAGCCAAACGAGACTGGATTAATCCACGCCGTCAAGGTGATATTGGAACCGCCTAAATTGGGAGGCGCCACGGCGGTGTCGAGCACGAGGGAGCCCGCCGCGCCGTTATAGAAAACCGATTTGTCGCCGATGCCCGGAACGCCCGGCTGATCGGCGAGCGACCCCAGCGTGTTGGTGCCCAAGTCATCAAGAGTACCGCTGTCGGCGGCTAAAGTATAGCCTGGGTTTGGCAGTGTGTAAGCGGGCTCATCAAAGTTCCAGTAGCCGACAGGGTTCGAATCCAGGACCAGTTTTTCGTAAGCGGAAGGGTTAGTCGTGGCCGTGGTATAATGGGCCATGACGGTATTGGAACTCAATAGGTTGGTATAGACGGCAACTTCATCAATCCAGCCGTCCCATCCACGGTTGCCGGTTTCCAAAAGGGCGCCCCCATTCCCGTCCAAATACTCATTGGCGACTGTTCCGTCAAGGGATGTGCCACCGATGCGAGTTGGGACCCATGTATTAGGATGAAATGGGCCGCCGCTGGCCGGGGCGCTGGCCGCGAAGACGCCGTTAATGTAGAGCGTCGCAGTCGTTCCGTCAAATTCACCGACGACGTGCGTAAATGAGTTGGTGGAGACGGTTAAACTCGCAGTGGCAATGGCGGTGTAACTGGCCTCGCCGCCGAGGCGCATTGTCCAGCTCGTCGGTGTGACATAGAACAAATAGCCTGACCGGGACGTGCTCCCATTGCCGGGGAATGGACTATCGGAGGACATGGGGCATAGGCCCGTGGCGTCACCGGGGGCAAAGGGTGAATTAGGCATGGCCCAGAATTCAACCGAGAAAGGGGGTTCGGGGTTGAGCGCCGGGATGTTCGGAATGTCAATTCTGGCAGTACATGCGCCAGCGCCTTGGCCCGAGTTGGTAAGGAAGGCCGAATTGCCGACGATGCCCGGCTGGCCCAACAGGACGCCGCCAACGACGTAGCCTGTTGCGGCGGCGCCCGCGCTGCCCTGGTTTGCAACGGTGTTGATGGTCGGGGAAGAGACCGTTTCATCGAACGGCCAATAATCCAGCGGCTTCTGGTTCAGAATGAGGTTGGTATAATTCTGCGCCCGCGCCGGCAGGGCGGCCAACACCCCGAGCAGAATCGCTCCGGCAAAGAAGGAGCCGACATTCCAGGATTTGCGTGTCTTCATATTTGAGTTTTTGTTAGTTATTTGAGTTTTTGACAGTGTTTTTCAGCTTGACTGGATGACTCCACACCCCTCCCGCAGGCCAATTCCAGAATCAGCCAATCCCATATTTTTTGTTTTCTCATCGTCTTTCTTCGACTGAGCAGCGAAGACCTCGCGCACGGAGGGCCAAAGCTGCCGGGCCGCGATTAATCACTCTGGGTTAATCGGACGGACCGCATGAAGCTGGAGCCAGCGCACGTCAACGTCACGGGGCACGGGAAGGCCGTTGGCCGCCGGACCGTTGATGACGTCACCGCCTCCCCCGGTGTTATAGCCGGATACTTGGAGTGGCGGGGTCGTTCTGGGGTCCTGCCAATGGACGATTTCGGCGTGGCCGTCGGCAAAGGCAAAACCGGCGGAACGAACGTGGTACATGCCCGGCATATCCTCGTCAAAGGCATAGGCAGCGGGTTCATTCGGGGTGTCGCCGGCCATGTCGGTCAAATAATTTCCCCAATTGATGCAGTCCTGGCGTTCGTCCAGAAAGACCCACGTTTGGGAGGGTCCGGGCGACTTGATGGGAATCAAGTCGGTGGTTTTCATATAAACGGGGTAGTTGGCGCCCCAGGAACCGACCCCCGATCCCTCGGACGCACCCAGCCCGCCGAATCCTCCGAAGAAAAAGTTCATGGAGACGGTGCGAACGCGGGGCAAGAGCACACCGCCATGATTGACCGTCGAAGTATCGGCCGGGCAGCGATAGACGAGGGGAGAACCGATATAAGGATAAAGCGGCCCGACCATGATGTCCACGTGCGGATCATAGTTGTAAGCATTATCGGAGAAATCCTCCTCCTGCTGGGTCCAGGCATACTTGTTCAACGAGGCATTGCCGCCGGCGCTGGCCAGGACGATGTACTCCCGGTTATCCTGGGCGTACATGCGCCAGCCCAGGGACATTTGCCGCATGTTGCTCATACATTGGACTCCCTGGCCCTGCTCCTTGGAGCTCTTCAAGGCAGGCAGCAGAAGCGCCGCCAATATGGCGATGATGGCAATGACCACCAACAGTTCAATCAATGTGAACCCGCCGCTCCGGGGCGGAAGGGTCCGGTTCTTATGGCTTATCATGTTTTTCATGCGGTATACGAGTATTCCCGTTTCGCTTCGGAGGGCCGGAACGAACCCGGGTTTGGACTTGGTCCTGTGTTTTGGGTTGGGAAGGAAAGATAACGAAAAGCGGCAATATTCCGCCGGGGAATTAAGACACCTTTGGATTTGCGGACCCGATTGCTGTCCGCATCAGGAACGACTCGGTCGAACGACGCATCTTGACCTGAGCGAAATGGCTCAACATCAATCCCAGTCCAGTCAAGCCTGCCTTCGTACCGTCCGAACGCCCGTGTTGCATTCTTGCACATGGCTCGTCCAACTATTCTTCACGGAAGCTTCCAGCGTGCTGGAAGCGGCATTTTCGCCATTAACCCTCTCAATATCACTCCCCTCTACAGCACAATCGCCCTGGAAGCTTAGTTTTCATCCGTGACTTAAATGTCACATGACCTTAACCATTATCCCACAAAGCGTGTCGCGTCAACAGAAAAAAAGAATATTTTTTTTGTACCTAACCGACTGCAATTCAATAAGAAACACTGATTTACAACCAGTGGGAGCATCAGAACTGTTGTAAGATGTTTATTGTAAAGCCTTTGAGGTCAAAGACTGGACTTCGATCAAAGGCATCCCCTTGAGTCAGCGGAGAAGTTGTTTTTCCAGGTAGCGAACGACCTGCCGGACGTGGGAGTCAACGTCCATGCGATCCTTGACCAGGCGGCAGGCGTGGAGGACGGTGCCGTGATCGCGACCGCCGAAGGCCTCGCCGATGGTGTTGAGGGAGCTTTCGGTCATCTGGCGGGCCAGGAACATGGCGATCTGGCGCGGGAAGGCGATGTTCTCGGGGCGGCGCTTGCTGATCATGTCGGAAATACGGAGATCAAAGTGTTCGGCGACCTTTTTCTGGATGATATCAATGTTGACGGTGTAGCGGCCCTCCTCGTGAAGGACCTCGCGCAAGAGGCCCTCGACGGTCTGGAGGGTGACTTTTTTGCCGGTCAGGGAGGCGAAGGAGGCGACGCGAATCAAAGCGCCTTCCAGGCGGCGGATGTTGGTGCGGATGCGGGCGGCCAGGAAGCTGATGATTTCATCGGGCAATTCCACGCCCATGGCCTTCTCCTTTTTGCGCAAGATAGCCATGCGGGTTTCCACGTCCGGGGGCTGCATCTCCGTGACCAGGCCCCATTCAAAACGGGAAACCAGCCGGTGTTCCAGGTTTTGGATTTCCGCCGCCGGGCGGTCGCAGGTCAGGACGATCTGTTTGCGGGCGTCGTGGAGGGCGTTGAAGGTGTGGAAGAACTCCTCCTGGATGCGCTCCTTGCCGGCCAGGAACTGCACGTCGTCTATGAGCAGCACGTCGGCCTGGCGGTATTTGCGCCGGAAGCGGACCAGTTGGTTGTTTTGGATGGCGTCAATGTATTCGTTGGTGAATTTTTCGGAGGAAAGATAGGTGACGCGGGATGTTTTTTTGTTGGCGACGATGTGCTGGCCGATGGCGTGGAGCAAATGGGTCTTGCCCAGGCCGACCCCGCCGTAGAGGAAAAGGGGGTTGTAGGATTTGCCGGGCGCCTGGGCCACCGCCATGGCGGCGGCGTGGGCGTGGTTGTTGTTTTCGCCCACGACGAAGGTCTCGAAGGTATTTTTCGGGTTGAAGGCGATCTCGCGGGCGGCGGCCGCCAGATTGCGTTCAGCGGGTTCTGGAGCGGGCTTGGCCCTGGCTTCGGGGGCTGCCAAGCCGTTGAGGCTGGCGCCGGAGGGGTTGACGCGGAATTTGACCTTCAAATTCTGGCCGGCGGCTTGCACGAGGACATCGTGGATCAAGCCCAGATAATTGTCTTTGAGCCAGACTTCGCAGAATTCGTTGGCCACTTCCAGCGTCAACATCTCCTCCTCCAGCGCCACGGCTTTTATGGGAAGGAACCACAGATTGTAAATATCGGCGTTCAACATGGTGCGCAACGATTGCTGCGCCGCCCCCCAGATACTCTCGGCGGATGCTTGCATTTGAATTGGGTGACAAACCGCTCGTTCTCAAGATTTATTCACCGGCGCACTTCCGCCTGTTGCGGCGGGATTTCCCGGCGTGGCAAAAAAGTCATTCTTCGCCTTGAAGGCGCGCCCGAAACTGCAAACCTGTGCCACGATCCGCGAAAACTCAATCAAATTGATTGCAAGTGACTCATAATGAACAAATTGCATCGGATTCGTTTTGTCGTTCATTTTCTTCTTATGTGCCGACTCTGAAATTGTTCCATCCATTTCGGGCTGGTCAGTGTGTTCTAGCCAAACTGGGCCGGCCTGGCGAGGAGAACATATTAACTTTTATTCACGGCTTATTCACAATCGAAAATTCCTTCATTATCAGGTTGTTCGATGATCTTTTCTCCCGGAAAAGGCTCATATTTGCGCACCTGAGAAATTAGACATCGTAATACAGATAGAATTCGTAGGGGTGGGGACGCAGGCGCAGGGCGTCGGCCTCCTTGCGCTTGTGGCTGACCCACATCTCCAGAAAGTCCGTCGTGAAAACGTCCCCTTTGAGCAGAAACTCATGGTCCTTCTCCAGCCAATCCAGCGCCTCCCCCAGGCTGGCGGGCACCTGGGGCACCTTGGCCAGTTCCTCCGGCGGCAATTCATACATGTTCTTGTCCATCGGCTCGCCCGGATCTATCTTGTTGAGCACCCCGTCCAGGCCCGCCATCAACAGCGCCGTGAAACACAAATACGGGTTGGCCGCCGGGTCCGGGGGGCGATACTCGATCCGCTTGGTCTTGGGATTCTCGCTGTAGGTCGGGATGCGGATGGCCGCGCTGCGGTTGCGCGCGCTGTAAGCCAGGTTGACCGGCGCCTCGTAGCCGGGCACCAGCCGTTTGTAGGAGTTGGTCGTCGGACTGCACAGCGCGCACAGCGGCTTGGCGTGCTTGAGGATGCCCCCGATGTAGTAGAGGGCCATCTGGCTCAAGCCCGCATACTCCTTGCCCGCAAAGAGCGGCTTGCCTTTCTTCCAGAGGCTCTGGTGGGTGTGCATGCCCGACCCGTTGTCCCCGTAAAGGGGCTTGGGCATCAGGGTCACCGTCTTGCCGTGCTTGCGGGCGACGTTCTTGATGACATACTTGTAGAGCATCATGTTGTCGGCCGTCTTGACCAGGGTGTCGAAACGGAAATCTATCTCCGCCTGGCCGGCGGTGGCCACTTCGTGGTGCTGGCGCTCGATCTTGATGCCCACTTGCTCCATGACCAGGCACATCTCGGTGCGGATGTCCTGCTGGGTGTCGTTGGGGGCCACCGGGAAATAGCCCTCCTTGTGCCGGATCTTGTAGCCCAGGTTGGGCTGCTCCTCCCGCCCGCTGTTCCAAATGGCCTCCTCGGAGTCCACCTGGTAAAAGGTCCCGTTGCTCTTGGCGTCGTACTGCACGCTGTCAAATATGAAAAACTCGGCCTCCGGCCCGAAGACCGCCGCGTCGGCCAGGCCGGTGGATTGAAGGTACTTCTCCCCCCGCTGGGCGATGCCCCGGGGATCGCGCGTGTAGGCCTCCTTGGTGCCCGTCTCGGCGATGGTGCAGGTCAGCGAGAGGGTCGGCACGCTGCAAAAGGGGTCCATGAAGGCGGTGGCCGGGTCGGGCATGGCCAGCATGTCGGAGGCTTCGATGGATTTCCAGCCCCGGATGGACGAGCCGTCAAAGCCCACCCCCTCGGCGAAGGCCTCCTCGGTCAGCTCGGCCATCGGGCAACTGAAATGCTGCCAGATGCCGAAGGTATCCACGAATTTGACGTCAAACAT